>Ga0180429_10000161_pt1 | contig 62184 bp, 44 predicted proteins | sample SS_ome_FD_132428 | JGI IMG/M metagenome (GOLD analysis project Ga0180429, IMG submission 132428) | Hypersaline lake sediment archaeal communities from the Salton Sea, California, USA - SS_1_S_1 metaG | ecosystem: Environmental > Aquatic > Non-marine Saline and Alkaline > Hypersaline > Sediment ... | reverse complement strand
GTGATGGTCTTTCACCACTCCGGCATCGAAATCACGGCCGGACCGAACAAGGGCAAGAAGAGTCCTCATCCGGGGGCCTATCTCTACAAGGTAGAGGGCGACACCTTCCTGGAGATCCAAGGACTCATGATCCAGGAGAAGGGCGAGACCATGAAGGTCCTCAAATGGCAACGCGTAGTTGAAGAAGACGAGGTGATTTAGACGTTTGTTGATTCCCGGCAATTTCATAGGAGACTGCCGCCGGTCCGAAAAAGGGGACAGGCACCGTCGGCAAACGCCTCAACCACTTCAAAACCAGGCTCTCGACGGAGCCAGTCCCCATTTTCGGACTCCCGTCTTTTCAGTTTGAGTACTATGCGAACTGCCGGTCATCTCAATTATCGGGGAACCACTCGTCGTTGTACGATGCGCGCAACCGCTCGAGAATCTCGGCATACTCCGGCGCCGCCGTGAAGTGTCGGGTCTCGCCCGGGTCCTTGTTCAAGTCGAGAAGCTGTTCCTGCTTCGTTCCCATGTCGTACTTGATGTACTTCACGCGGTCGCCCACCACCATGCGGCCGATTTCGCTCTCGACGCCGAGCGTCTCGCGCCAGTTCTTGACGGTTTTCCCTTCGATCAGCGGGCGCAAACTGCGCCCGCGGGGGTCGGCCTTGGCGTCGGGGATGCCGGCGTAGTCGCACACGGTCGGCAGCAGGTCCAGGCCGTTGGAAACGAGGTGCGTATCGTCAACGCGCCCGCCGGGTGCGGCCGCCTTGTGCATGACCAGCATTGGAATGCGAGCCGATTCCTCATAGAGGGCCGTCTTGTGCTCCATCTTGTGAGCGGCGTCATTGTCGCCGTGGTCGCTGGTGAAGATCACCACGGTGTTCTCTTCCTGGCCGCTCTCGCGAAGCGCGTCCAGGACGATCCCAATCTGACGATCCACCCGCTCGGTCAGCCGGTGATAGGCCCAGCGATGCAGACGCCAGTCCTTTTCACCGTAGGTCTGCCGGGCATGCCGCCGGAAACCGCGTTGATCGATCAACCGCTTCAGGGCCTGCGGCTCATCGTCCTGTGGCTGGTGATTCGCCGGCAACGGTGGGCAGTGTTTGGCGAAGAACTCCTCCTCGCTCACTCCGTCGGGGACCCTCATCGCCTCGAGAAGCGCGCGGTTGGCCACGCCTCCGCGGCCGGTCTTGCCTTGTTCCGTCGGTGGATTGAACCGGTAGTCGTTGATTGCGAAATAGCAGATATCGTGCGGGTTGATGAAATTCACCCACAGGTAATACGGGCGCCTGTGCTCCCGTTTGATGAACTCGGCGGACGCCCGCGCGCCCATTTCCCGTGAGTCGGCCGTCAGGACGTCGAAGCCGAGTTGCTTTGGAGCGAGCGGCTTGGGTAGATGCACCTTGCCGGCGTAGGCCAACTCGTAGCCGGCCCCTTTCAGATACGCGGCGACGTGAGTGTCGTGGACCTCCGGCGGCGTCCGCGTCACTCTCATACCGCCGCCGTTCTCGCGCACCGGAGCCCCAGCCGACGACGCGAACGTACCGGGAAAGCGTCCCGTCATGAAGCCGATTCGCGCGGGGCAGCACACCGGATTGGTGGTGTAGGCCCGTTCGAAGCGAATCCCGTTCTTCGCGATATAGTCCATGGCCGGCGTCTTCAGCCATTTGTTGCCCGTGCAACTGATCATGTACGCCGATTGCTGGTCGGTGACGATAAAGATGATGTTTGGCCGGCTCCCCGGTTCCGCTGCCTGTTGCGCCAAGGCTTGCAGGCGCACGCTCCCGACCGCGATGGACAGACACCCGACCATCAGGATCACTCTTGCACGAAACGGCCCGTTTTCTTTCATCTCGGACGTCCTTTCTATTCAGTGTTCTCGATGATACAGTCCCCATCTTTAACGGGTTGCCCCCTCGTTGTCAAGGAGTCGCCGCTTGCCCTGCTTTCCACGCCGAGTCGAGACGGGTATACTGGAACCGGCCGAGGCGGCAAACTTGATCTGTCGCCACTGTATCCGACAGAAAGGGAAACTCGAACATGCTTCACCGCAACCCTCCCGGCGTGGACTGTATGCTGCTGCTTCTGGTCGTTTGTTGCCAAACCTGCTCGATCTGCCTCGGCGCCGAGGCACCAGGTGCCGGCCAGAACGACCTGGCCGCACGCGTCATCAGCGAAACCGGCGTTCGGGGTGGGCTGATCGTTCACCATGGCTGCGGCGACGGCCGGCTGACGGCGGCGCTGCGTCTCGACGAAGGTTACCTCGTGCAAGGAGTCGACGTCGACGCGACGAACGTCGCAAAGGCCCGATCATACATTCGTTCGCTCGACCTTAACGGCTCGGTGTCGGTCGGGACTTTCGACGGCCGGCGTCTGCCGTATATCGACAACGTAGTCAATCTCGTCGTGTCGGACGATCTCGGCTCGGTTTCCATGGAAGAGGTCCTCCGGGTGTTGGCTCCCCTCGGCGTTGCGTATGTCGGCAGCGGCGATTCCTGGCAGAAGACGGTCAAACCGTGGCCGGACGAAATCGACGACTGGACACACTACCATCACGGAGCGGACAACAACGCGGTGGCCATGGACACGCGCCTCGGCCCGCCGCGCCACCTGCAGTGGAAGTCGGCCCCCTTGTGGTGCCGGAGCCACGACGGCGTGGCGTCGAGCGTCGCCTTGGTCCTCTCGGCAAAGGGGCGGCTGTTCAGCGTGATCGACGAAGGGCTCATCGGCCAGCCGGGACTTCCCAACCGATGGACTCTGGTGGCGCGCGACGGGTTCAACGGAAAGCTGCTCTGGAAGAACCGGCTCGCGGGGCCGTCGAAGCGGTCGCTGGTCGCCCGGGGCGAACGATTGTACCTGATCTCCGCGGAGCGCGAACTGGCGATTCTCGATGCGGCCACCGGCCGGGTTCTCCAGACCTGCGAGAACACCAAAGGTTCCGACGAACTCGTGTGTGCCGAGGGCATCGTCGTTGTTCACCTGGGCGGCAGAAAGAATCGGGACAATGCGATCGGCGGCGTGGACGCCGACACCGGTAAACCGCTATGGGAGACGCCGTCAAAGGGTTTCGTAGGCAACTCGCTCGCCGCGGCCGACGGCCGGGCCTATTACCATAACGGCGCCGAGATCGTCTGCCTCGACCTTCGCAACGGAAAAGAGAAGTGGCGAACTGCCTGCAAAACGGGACGCGGCGGCACGATCATGATCTACCAGGGTGTCGTGTTCAGTCCGGCCGGCGGCCTGCGGGCGTTCGATGCCGGCGACGGAGAGCCTCTGTGGAAGGGCCCGAGCGTATCAAGTCGTCTCGGACTGTTCGGGGCGAGCGGGCTGATCTGGATCAGCAGCATTCAAGAACACGGCCGCACCTTCCTCTGGACGCCCGCCCCCGTCACCGCAACCGGATACGACCCCCGCACCGGCATAGTGAAACGGACGGTAACCGTGCCGCGGCTGGTCACGCCCGGTCACCACATCCGCTGCTACTCGGCCAAGGCCACCGACCGCTACCTGCTGTTGCCCAAGCGGGGCGTGGAGTTTGTGGACCTCGGCGGCGACAACCACATGCGGCACGATTGGCTGCGCGGGTCGTGCCGTCACGGGGTGATGGTCGCCAACGGCCTGCTTTACGCGCCGCCACACCAGTGTTTCTGCTATCCGGGCGTGAAACTGACCGGATTCAACGCCGTGTCGGCAAACACCGGCCAGCAGCCGCCTCCAAGACCGGCGGCGGATCGCTTGCAGCGAGGGCCAGCCTATGGGGAAACGCGAAACGCGAAATCCGCCGGGCGAAATCAGGATCATGCCGACTGGCCCACCTATCGACACGACACCCGGCGAAGCGGTTGCGCGGGATGCGACCTTCCCATCCAACTCGAACGTCTTTGGAAGCGAGACTTCGCCAGCCCGGTTTCACAGGCGGTGGTGGCCGACGGGCAATTGCTTGTCGCGGAGCGCGCGGCCCACACGGTCCATTGCCTGGCCGCCGACAACGGCAAGCCCCTATGGCACTACACGGCCGGTGCCCGGATCGACTCTCCGCCCACGCTCTACCAGGGCCTGGTCCTGTTCGGCTCGGCCGACGGTCATGCATATTGCCTGCGGGCGGCCGACGGCGGGCTCGTCTGGCGGTTCCAGGCCGCCCCCGGCCGGCGGCAGATCGTCGTCTTCGATCAACTCGAGTCGATTTGGCCGGTGCACGGCAACGTGCTCGTTCAAGACGGCGTGGCCTACTGCACGGCAGGGCGATCGTCATATCTCGACGGCGGTATCCGGCTCTACGCCCTGGAACCGGAAACCGGCAAGGTGCTGCACCAGGCGCACCTGGAAAGCCCGCGGCCGGACGTCACCAAGGTCGCCGGCCGGCCCTTCGATATGGACGGTGCCCGCTCAGATCTGCTGGTCAGCGACGGTACGGACATCTACATGTTCTTCAAGCGATTTGCGCCGGACCTGACGCTAAAACCAGCGTCGCGGATCACGAAACTGGGCGATCGCGAGGTCGACCTGCACTTGATGTCGAATGCCGGGTTTCTCGATACCAGTTGGTTCGACCGCAACTTCTGGACCTACAGCCGGCGGTGGCCGGGCTACTATTTTGGCTACCAGGCACCGAAGGTCGGCCAGGTACTGGTGTTCGACGATCAGAACACTTACGGCGTACACGTGTTCACATCCCGGCAAGGCCACAGCCCGCGCTTCTGGCCGGGGACCGACGGATACGAACTCTTCGCCGATGAGAACCGCAACGAGCCGGTGTTGCGGCCGACCTCGATCGGACGCGAAAAGGGCACCGGATACTCCCGCATGCTGCCGCCAAAATGGTCCACCCGTGTTCCGGTGCGCGTCCGCGCGATGGTGCTCGGCGGCAAGCATCTTTACCTGGCCGGCCCGCCGGACATCGTACCCGAAGGCGATCCGATGGCCGCCTTCGAGGGCCGCGGCGGCGGCCGCCTGTGGGTGGTTTCCAGCGAAGACGGCGAGCGGCTCGTGGAATACGATCTCGAACACCCGCCCGTGTTCGACGGCATGAGCGCGGCCCGAGGACGACTGTACCTGGCAACCGGCGACGGACGCCTTACATGCATGGGTGAGAAGAACCAATAGGCTGCCGACATATGACTTCCTCGTTTAACCCTAAGCCGAAGGCGACTGTTGTTTTGCGGAGTGGTTGCAAGACCAACGGCCGGCGCCTACGGCTTTGGGTTAAACGAGCTGATAGAAACCGGCCAATATGAAAGGACACCTCATGGCTTTCCATAAGCGCAATAAGCAGTCAAGGGCTCCCGATCTGTCGCGGCGCCGCTTTCTCGGCTCGGTTGCCGGTGCGGCCACCGCCGCGGTGGTACCCGCCCGTGTCCTCGGCCGCGACGGCAAGCAGGCACCGAGCGAAACGCTCAACGTGGCGGGCGTGGGCCTCGGCGCAATTGGTTCCGATAACCTCACGGCCTGCGCGAGCGAGAACATTGTGGCCCTGTGCGACGTCGACTCGCGGATGGCTTCGGTAACCTTCAAGCGATACCCCGATGCGGCCCGTTACAAGGACTACCGCCGCATGCTCGATAAGCAGCGCGACGTCGACGCGGTGATCGTGGCCACGCCGGACCACACGCACGCGGTCATCACGGCCGCGGCGATGAGCCAAGGCAAGCACGTCTACACGCAGATGCCGCTGGCGCACAACGTGTGGGAAGCCCGGCAACTCGCCGAGTTGGCCAAGAAGACGGGCGTCGCCACGCAGATGGGCAACGAGCGGTATTCCGGCCCGACGATCCGCAGCGTGTGCGAGTGGATCCGGGCCGATTGCATTGGGCCGGTTCGCGAGGTCCACTGCTGGACGAACCGCCCGCAATGGCCGCAGGGGATCAACCGCCCCGAGGGACGCGCAGCCGTGCCCTCGCATTTCGATTGGGATCTCTGGCTTGGCCCGGCGCCGGATCGGCCGTATCACGGCGACTATCACCCATACAATTGGCGCGGATGGCGCGACTTCGGCACCGGTGCGCTCGGTGCCGTGGGGTGCCACGTCATGGACGGGGCGTACTGGGCGCTGAAACTGGCCGATGCCGCGACAATTTCGGTCGAGGCCGACTCGACCGGCGGCACGACCGAGAGTTACCCTCGGGCGTCGACCGTCCGCTACCGGTTTCCCGCCCGGGCCGACATGCCGCCGGTCACGCTTGTGTGGAACGACGGCGGCCGGCGACCTCCGCGCCCACAAGAACTGCCGGAGACCCGCGAGTTCATCGGCAGTAACGGAACGATCTTCGTCGGCGATAAGGGAAAGCTGACCTTCGGCGCCCTGACGGCCGGGACGGGTCCGGGCCAGGCGGGGCCTCGGTTCATTCCCGAATCGCTCCGGCAGTCCTTTGAGCCACCCAAGCCGACCATCCCGCGGATCAGGGCCAAAGACCGGTGGTTCGGCCGGCACGTGCAGGAGTGGATTCGAGCGTGCAAAGGTGGCCCGGCGGCCTGTTCCCGCTTTGAAATCAGCGGCCCCCTGGCCGAAATAGTGTTGCTGGGTAACGTGGCCCTGCTGTCGGGCAAGTCGATCGAGTGGGACCGGGCCACGATGAAAATCGTCAACCAGCCGGCGGCAAACCGATACATCCACCGGGAATACCGCGACGGGTGGACGCTGTGATGGATCGCTGCGAGGGTGGCATCAATGATTTTGCGGAGAAAGCCGCCCCACACCAAAACGCCACCGCCGGGCTTGTCCCGGCGGAGCGCTGATTGACAGCTACAGCCGCGGCGCTGACACCACCCCGCGATCATATTCCCCAAAAGTCCCAACATAAAAGCCGAACTGAAAAACGGCCTTCATCCCCAACACATACGCAACATTGTTCATGTAGCCGAGCGTCACTTCGGCCGGCGACTCGCCGGCGTCGCACCCCACGGTCAAATGCACGTGGTCCGGCAACACCGAAGCACGCGACAATTGCCGCCCGTGTTTCGCGGTCGCCTGAAAAAGCATGCCCGCAACGGCACCGAGCCGGTCTTCGCGAATCTCCATATAACGCGAGTCATGAACGAAGACAATGTGTAGGTTGTACCAGTAGACGCCGTGCGCGCCGTGCCGCGGCCGTGAGAGGTCGACGTCGTCCGCCCGGGTTTGAAACCGTTGAAGCCGCTCTTGCACCTCCGCGTCGGCCATTCGATGGTGGCCGAGTTGGCCGGCGACGTACCGCTCGACCACGTCGCGTTTGACGGAACCAACGCTCCGAAAACCGTAATTGCGTCTGAAAGCCTTGGGTCTCTTGTCTCGAACGAGATATTGTAGGCGGCCCTTCACCGAACGGACGAATTCGCGGGTGGCAACGGTTCTCGAACCGTTGTGGCTCCCGAGACGAGTTCGGCAGGGGCGGTCCTTCATCGCACGATCTTGCCCGACCGTCATGCTCAACGCAACCTCCTGGGACTTCGTCCCAGCGGTTCAAGAACCGGGTGCCACCCGCGTGACCTCGTGAATGCGACCTTCCCTCTTAGCGATGGTCAGTTCGTAAATCGCCTGGGCATTCAGCCAGAACTGCGGCGAGGTGTCGAAAGCCTGGGCGAGCAGCCAGGCGGTCTCGGCCGAAACCGCGCGTCGCCCGCGACAGATTTCGTTGATGCGGCGAACGGGAACGTCGAGATGGGCCGCAAGGGCTGTCTGCGTCAGGCCCGTCGGCTCCAGGAATTCCTTCGCGAGGATCTCGCCTGGGTGAACGGGGACTGCTGGGATGTTTATGTCGTCGATCATGCTGTCACCTTGTTTCCGTCTGGTTTAGCGAGGCGCCGCGTTTCTAATGGTAATCCACCAACTCGATATCGTGGGCCGCGCCGTCCTTCCAGCGAAATACTAGACGCCACTGGAGATTGACGCGGATGCTGCACTGTCCCTTGCGATCCCCACGCAGGGCCTCCAGGTGATTGGCCGGGGGAACTCGCAAGTCATCCAGCACCGAGGCAGCGGCAAACATCGCGAGCTTTCTTCGAAGGGCGGCTTCGATACCGGTCGGAATACCGCGCCGACGGCCTTCCCTCCAGAACCGTTCGAGTTGTTTGCTGCCGAAACTGCCGATCACGTGATGTTCATTCCTTTATTACATTATACCACGTGGCGGTAATACGTCAAGCGGCCGGGTGGCAGTTCACCGCCGCGATCGCCCGTTGCCGCCGCCGGGGCGGCTGGTTAGCAGGCGGAAGTTGCCCGGTCCGAGCAACTCATCCACTCGGCTGCGCATCTCCGCGTTGACTTCCACGCGGAGCTTGTCGCACGTGCAGGGGACCCGGCTGCCGTCGGCCAGACAGATCACCAACTGCAGTTCGCAACTGCCGGGGTAGCCGCGGAGGATTTCGTAGAGTTGCTCCAACCCCTGTGGGCCGTGGCGCTCTTCCATCACGCGGATCATCACGCCGCGCGTGTAGCGTTTGGCGAGGTCCTCCAAGGGGATCAGATCGTTGGCGATCAGGTTGGCTTCTTTGCTGCCGGGCCGCTTGTCGATCAGACCTCGCACGACGACGATGGCGTCCGGCTGAACCATATCGCCGAAGTGTACGAACTGGTCGGGCCAGAGGATGCAACGCATGATGCCGGCGACGTCTTCCAGATCGAACATGGCGTAGCGGCTGGGGTTGCCCGGCTTGGGGTTCTTGGTGTGCGAGAACTTGATCGCGGCGATCATACCGCCCAGCAGGACCTCGGTACGATGCTTGAGTCCGGCCGCTTCCGCGGAGGTGTGCGAGCAGTAGGTCTGAAGCGTCTTGCGGTGTTCCGCCAGTGGATGGCTGGAGAGGTAGTATCCGAGCACCTCCTTTTCTTTGGCCAGCTTGTCGCGTTCGTTCCACTGGGGCACGTCGGTCAGGCTGGCGGTGCCGGCGGTATCCTCCTCTTCCTCGTCGTCGTCGTCGAAGAGCCCCATTTGTCCGCTACGGCGGTCGGCGGCGGCGGCGGCCCCGCTTTGAACGGCCCGGTCTATTGCGGCGAACAGTTGCGCGCGATGGGCGCCGAGCGAATCGAATGCCCCGGCCTTGATGAGCGTTTCAATCGCCGAGCGGTTCACGACGCTCGGATCGAGCCGTTCGCAGAAGTCGAACAGGCTGCGGAAAGGTCCGTCCCCGCGACGCGAATCGGCGATGGCCGTGGCCGCGGCCGTCCCGCAGCCCTTGATGGCCGATAGACCGAAACAGATCTTGCCGTCGACCACGGTGAACTCGGCGTCGCTGCGGTTGACGTCCGGCGGAATCACCTCGGCGTCCATTCGGTCGCAGTCTTCGAGGTGTTCGACCAGCGAGTCCTTTCGCTTGAAATTGCGGCCGGGGATGTCGCTCGACAGCAAGGCGGCCATGAACTCGACCGGGTAATGGGCCTTCAAGTAGGCCGTCGTGTAGGCGATCAGGGCGTAGGCCGTCGAATGGCTCTTGTTGAAACCGTAGCCGGCGAACTTCTCGATCAGCGAGAACATCTCCGCGGCGGACTTTTTCGTCATCCCCTGGGCGTGCGCGCCGTCGATGAACTCTTCGCGGAACCTGGCGATCATCGGCAGCTTCTTCTTGCTGATCGCCTTGATGCACGTATACGCACTGGCCAGTTCGATGCCGCCGAGCCGATTGAGGATCCGCATCACCTGTTCCTGATAGACCATCACCCCGTTGGTCTCTTCCAGGATGCCCTTCATTACCGGATGGGCGTATTCGGGCTTCTTTCGGCCGTGCTTCACCTGGATGTAGTCGTCGACCATGCCGCCTTCGAGCGGGCCGGGGCGATACAAGGCGTTCGTGGCGATGATGTCGCGGAAGTGATCCGGCTTCATCCGCTGCAACAAGTCGCGAATGCCGCCGCTTTCCAACTGGAAGATGCCCTTGGTTTCGCCGCGGCAAAGCAGGGCGAACGTATCGCGGTCGTCGAGCGGAAACCGGTAAGGGTCCACCCGCTCGCCGGTGGTCTGCTCGATCAGAGTAACGACCTTCGAGAGGATGGTCAGGTTCCGCAGCCCGAGGAAGTCCATCTTCAGCAGCCCGGCCCCTTCGACGTCGGCCATCGCCCATTGGGTGATGATCTCGTCCTTGTTGGGGACGTGCTGCAAGGGGACATAGTCGGTCAACGGCCGGTCGGCGATGACTACGGCGGCGGCGTGGGTGCCGACGTTTCGGGCAAGCCCCTCGATCTGCATCGCCAGGTCGAGCAACTCGCGGACCTCGGCGTCGGTCTCGTGGGCCTTTCGCAACTGGTCGCTTTTCTCGAGTGCCTTCGGCAGCGTGATTCCGAGTTCCTCGGGCACCATTGCCACGACGGCGTCGACGCGCGGGATCGACAGCCCCAGTGCACGCCCCGTATCGCGGATGGCCGCCCGGGCCGCCAACGTGCCGAAGGTGCCGATTTGCGCCACGTTCTCCACGCCGTACTCGTCCTTGACGTACTGGATCACCTCGCCGCGGCGCTGCTGGTCGAAGTCGATGTCGATATCCGGCGCTTCCAGCCGGCTTTCGTCGAGAAACCGCTCGAACAGCAGGTCGTACTCCAGCGGACACACGTGGCTCATGTGCAGGGCGTAGCAGACCAGCGAACCGACGCCGGAACCACGCGCCGTGGCCTCGATACCCTGCTGCCGTGCGAAGCGGACGAAATCCCAGACGATCAGGAAGTAGTTGGGGAACCCCAGCTTGTTGATTACACCCAACTCGCGGTCGAGTCGGGCATTCACCTCGTCGGATAACTCGCCGTCGATCAGCCGCTGGGGATTGCCGGCGTAGCGCTGCTTCAAGCCTTCCACGCACAACTCGCGGAGGTAGTCTTCCGAAGTCTTCTCGTCCGGCGGCGTGAAGACCGGGAAGTGCCGGCGGCCCAACTCCAACTCGATGTCGACCGTGTCGGCAATCTCCTGCGAACGGCGAACCGCGTCCTCGTGATCGGGAAAGGCGGCGTACATCTCCTCCGGGCTGCGGAGGTAAAACTCGTTGCCCTCCATTCGCATCCGGTTCGTGTCCGTGCGAAACTTGCCCGTGTTCACGCACAGCAGGACGTCTTGTGCTTCGGCGTCCTCGCGATTGATGTAATGCACGTCGCTGGTGGCGACCAGGGGGATTTCCAGCCGGCGGGCCACCTCGACCGCGCCCTGCATGGCGGTGCGTTGCACCTCGAGGTTGTTGTTCTGGATCTCGATGAAGTACCGCTGGCCGAAGACGCCCTGATACCATCGGGCAACGTCCATGGCCTTCTGGAGGCCGGACTCGCCGCCGGAGAGGATCAAGCGGTTCAGTTCGCTCGAAGCGCAGCCGCTGAGGCAGATGAGCCCCTCGCAATGGTCTTCGAGCAGTTGCTTGTCGATTCGGGGCCGAAAATAGAAGCCGTCGAGAAATGCGGCCGAGGAGATCTTCAACAGGTTCTGGTATCCCGTGCGATTCTGGGCCAGCAGGGTGAGGTGGAAGGCGGCCTCCTTCATGCCGGCGGCCTCCTTCTTCCGGCGGCTGCCGGGCGCGATGTACGCCTCGTACCCGATGATGGGCTTGATGCCGAGGTCCTTGGCTTTTCGGTAAAACTGCAATGCCCCGTGCAGATTGCCGTGATCGGTCAGTGCCAGGGCATTCATTCGTAGTGCCTTGGCCCGCTCGAGCAATCCGCCGACGAGTCCGGCCCCGTCCAGAAGGCTATAGTGGCTGTGGCAATGCAGATGGACGAAAGGGGGCGGCGCGCTCACGAGAGTCCTCCGTGGGTTGAGCAAGGGTATCAACAGAGGATTGTATCAGGGCCGCGCCGCCGTGAGCAGGAGCCCCGGCCGGGGCAGATGACGGCCGGTCGGAAAAGGGTGTCGCCAGCGGCTACTCCGACGGCTCGCCGATCGCTCGGAGGTATCCGGCCAGACGGTCTTGCAGATCGACAATGTTTTGCCACTGACGTTGATCGAGCGTCACCCGCTCCGCACGGCCCTTCCCCTTGACCTTGACGGAACGAACCAGCCCACGGATGCGAAGATGAAGATACTGCATTATCTCGGCAAGTTGAGCAGCCTGGCCGGGCCTGAGTGACCGGGGCAGATCGGGTGGGGCCAGCGTATGGAGCGTGGCCTGGGCGTCCGGGTCGTCGCCGAAGTGCAACTCGAAATCGAGCGAGACCGAGTTGGAATCGTCGTCCAACTCGTCGTCATCCATCGCCACGCCTGCCGCTAGGTCTTCCCCTCGCAGGGTGGCCAACCGACTCGCAATATCCCCCCGAGAGCCAAAAACCAGCACCGTCCGCCCCAGGGCAATCACGTCGCCGGGCCGCAGGATCCAGAGTTGGATATTCTCGCCGTTGACCTTTGTCCCGTTCGTGCTTTCCAGGTCGGTCAGCACGGCCTTTTCGTCGTCTTCCTGTATCTTCACGTGAAATCGGCTGATCCGCTCGTCGTTGAGTTGGATCGGATTGCCTTCTTCACGGCCGATGGTAAACGGGGTCGGCACGTCCTCGAACACGTGTCCTCGATCGGGGCCATCCAGTACGCGTAACGTGATCAAAACCATGGAACCTCGCCCGGTTAGTGGTGGCAACTATGCGTCCCAAGCACATTTGTAGCACGAGAGGGGAGCCCCGGTCAACCCACCGCCGGGCGGGTGAAATCCAGCGGATCTTCCAACGGACTCGATCAACAAAACCGCAGATCAGAGACACCATACATAACTGAAGCAGAACCACCCACCGTAATCAACGACTATTTATGGTGTCCCCCTAACCTTTCCCCGATCTTTGAGGCTGGTAGTACAGAATCCCCAATTCCTGGCAGTCAATACTCCTGCTGTAGGATGAGCGTACGGACCATCTTCATCGCGGCTTCTTCAACGGGCTGGATTCCACCATCGCCCTGGTACGGCACCAAGTCCTGTTGATCTTGGTGTTCGAGAGACACTTTGACACGGGCGATAACCTGCCCCTGCTCATCCAGCGCTTCCGCCACACACACGGTTCCGTCGCGCGATTGGATCCATTCGCAACGGCTGGCCATCACCGGGATCGGCCGCGTGAGTGTTCGCAGTTTGTACCAACTCCCGTCCCCGTCGACACCGACGTAGCTGACATACCGATCGGGATAGCCTGCTGCCGAGAATTCGACCTCGAGGATTCTCTCGACCAAACGTACGGAATGGACCTCCTCGATATGTGGTTGGATCTCCGGCGACAAGGCGACTTCCTTGACCATGGTCGCCAGGTTTTCGGGCGAGCCGGGATTATGCTTCAGTTTTCTCTTAAGCATTCCCTCGCACTGTTGCGCCAACCGGACAACGGCGCGATGTGAGGCCAACTCTGCGTTTACCGTGGTTTCGACCGAGCTTGTGGAACACTTCGTGGTGCCCCCTACTTGCAATGGAAAGCCTGATAGAATCATCTTCAACCTCCGTTGTGATTGCCGCGTTGCGAAGCTGAACTATCCGTGGGCAGAAGGCATTCCACGACTTCTGGAGACTCCAAGATGACGGGAGACACCCCACCAGTTCAGAGAATCTCATAGTTCATCATTATTCTAGCAGGGATGTGGCCCTAAGCCACATCCACCACAGGGTGGAGGCGTGGCATATCTACGGGGGGCGGCGTGGTGCGTGCTTACGTCTGAATCGGTGTTCGTGGGCAGTCCCCTATTTGCCCTCTTTGCCTGCCTGGATTTCGCCGACATTCGCCTGTATCACCTCGCGCTGAACGATCGAGCCGCTGCGTAGAATAACCTCCGGCACCGTCCGCCCCTTGCCGGTGCAGGTCAAAGCAAGGTGCGGTCTTCGGATATGCGAGAGTCTGCTGAAAAGTCTTTCCAGAAATTGCGCGCAGGACCGCCGTTGAGAATACGTATCGAATGGTGAGGCGGGACAAGCCCGCGACACATTCAACTTCTCACTCGAAGGAGGTGCGTTATGTACCGGATACTTTCAATTGCGGCGGTCTTAATGGTCTTGTCGGTCGGTTCCGTGGCTCATGCGGGGGATCTGTGGCATCGCTACGACTCACCGGGCGATGATACGTTCCATCGGGCCGACAACCGCGCCGGTGGTTGCGTAGGGCATCGCTACGACTCACCGGGCGATGATACGTTTGGGTATTATGAAGAGCTGGAAGGCTACGGGCCGGGGAACGGGTACCTTGAGGATACCGACGGCACGGATACCCTTGACGTTGTCGCCGGCCAAGACGGCGATTGGGATATCATGCTCTGGCTGTGGATGACCCAATAGCCCCGGGGCCGCTTTATCCAGGTTACTCAAACTGTAAACGGGAGAGTCCTAAAAAGGGGACAGGCACCGTCGGCAAACGCCTCAACCACTTCAAAATCAGGCTCTCGACGGAGCCAGTCCCCATTATTTTCGGACTCCCGTCTTTCAGTTTGAGCAGGATAGAATCCCGTCCTACAATGCGACACTTAACGCCGTGCTGATCCTTGGCGTGGCGGCAGTGCTACGTCCTCGGGAAACGACGCCCAATCGGCCAGTCGGCAGAAACGCCATTGGGGCGGCTGTCGCCACGCGGCCTCCAAAGAAAACAGTTCGCTAATCGAGTCGAACTGAGAGAGCTTGCCGGTGGGCTCGAACTGAGCGTTCATTAGAAACAACTCCGCCTGGCAGCGCTCTTCACGGCCGTGAGGAAGCCGCGCACAGAGCAAGGCACGGCCGTCGCTCGACCACGCCAGCAACGCGACGCGCGCGTCGTCCCCGGGCTGCAGTCGCCGTTGCCAACGGCCGTCCGGTTGAAGCCGGGCCAGCCCCACGCCGAAACGCCTCGTCCCGTTCTTCTTGCCCGCGAAGTTATGCTGCCAGGCGATGTGCTTTCCGTCCGGCGACCACAAGGCGAGGCCGTCGGCGCAGGTGTCGGGCAAGTCCGCCGAGACCGTTCGAAGGGATTCGCCTTTCAAGCCAGTCGTATACACGTCGGCGGTCTGCGAGGAGCCTCCTTGTTGGGCGATCACCGCCAGCCGCTGGTCGGCCGGAGATGATCGGCCCGCGCACGATACGTCGGTCACCACGCCGCCGACCTGCTCCAAGGCCGTCTTGAAGTGAAACACCGGTTGGTGATTCTGCCCGCCCCGGTCAATCTGCCAGATCTCCGTGTTCGGCGCGGGCCCCTTGAGCGGTTCCCGAGCGTAGTAGATTTGGTCATTGGAGACCCAGACCGGCGACACAAACCTCCCGGAAAGGTCATCGGTGGGCGTCAATTGCCGGAAATCACTGCCGTCAGTATTGCAGACGCATACGGCACTGGGGCCGTCGGCCGACTGGGCACGAAGAAAAACGATCCGCCGCCGGTCCGGCGAAAACTGCGGTTGAACGTCGAACGTGGTCGGGTCGCGGGTCACGCGGCGTCGGTCCTTGCCAAGAAAACCGATCAGCCACAAGTCCGCGTTGCCGGATTCCGCTCTGGGACGCCAACTCACGATAAACCAAGCACGACCCGACGACTTCCCTGGTAGTGGTGGGGCGGGCACGGGCGGTGGTGGAACGGGCACCGGCGCCGGTTGGACGTTTGCGTCCGTTTCCTGAGTGACCACCGATCCTCCGTCTTGGCGTGGCCCGTGGATCACGACCAGTGCCCCCCAAATGCACGCCACCAGCAGACCGAGGACCACGGCAATTGACCACGGCCCACGCCACCGGACGGTCGTCGGAGCGGGCGACTTTGGGGTCCGTTCCCGTTGGGCACGGACCGTCCCGGAGGCCGCGGAGCTTGGCTTCGGTTCGGCCCCGACCGAAGGCCCAACCGCCCTCCCAACCGGCTTGGGTCTTCTTTGCGCCTCGGCCACCAACCGCGCCAGATCGCTTCCGGCGACAAACGGGTCCAGCGCGGCGACCAATTGGCCCGGCGTGGCAAACCGCTGCCGCGGGTCTTTGGCGAGCATTCGATCCAACACCGAGGCCAACTCTTCGGGCACATCGGCGCGGGATTGCCGGATCGAGGGAATCGGCTCGTGAACCTGGGCGTGCATCTTCTGGTAGACGTTTAGGTAGGCGGGACCGGAAAAGGGAGTTCGGCCGCTGAGCAGCTTGTACAGCGTGCAACCGAGGCTGTACACGTCGGCGCGAATGTCGACCACGTGGCTGTCGGCGACCTGTTCGGGGGCCATGTAATCGGGGGTCCCCATCACCTGGCCCGGCGCCGTCATTTCGTCGCCCTCCGGTCGGATGGTGCAGACAAGCGCCAGACCGAGGTCGAGAATCTTGAGCTGTCCTTCCGCGTTGAGCATCAAGTTCGATGGCTTGATATCGCGGTGGACGAGTCCGTGTCGGTCGGCATACTCCAAACCGAGCGCCGCGCGACGCATCAACTCGCAGGCATCGGCGACCGGCAATTGGCCGAGGCGCTCGACCAGTTCACCCAGGTCCAACCCGTCGACGTATTCCATCACGAGCACGCATTTTCCGTCGATCTCCCGCGCGTCGAACGCCTGGACGATGTTGGGGTCGTCGAGCCGGCCGATGGCCTTCATTTCCCTCTGAAACCGGGCAACGGCCTGTTTGTCGTCGGCGCGACCGGTGGACAGGACTTTTAGGGCGACGAGCCGGCCCAGCGCGGTGTGCAGCGCCTTGTAGACCACTCCCATGCCGCCTTCCCCCAGCTTCTCCAGCAGCTTGTACTCGGCAAGCTGCCCGAGCCCCGCATCGTCGGGCATCGACATACTGGGCGGCTTTTCGTCCTCTTGGCTAGACATTCGACGACGCCTCGTCGTCCCCGGTGATTTGATAGCCCTCTTGAAGAAACGCGCGCGTCGACTCGTCGACCCATGGTTGCTCCAGCGCCCAATCGAGAATGTGCCGCAGGCCCTGGGTGTCCAACTTCGTGATACGGCAACCGCAGTGCTTCATCGCCGCCACGATGCTCAGCACGTACAACATGCTGGCGATCTCGCGGGGCAACAACGCGTCGGCCCCGCGGAGGCCTGCCCTGGCAAATTCCTTGGTCAATACCAGAAGCTCGACCGGCGGAGCGGGATGATGCAGCAGGTCGTGGAAGCTCCGGACCGGGGGATCCGCCTGCGACAGCAGCTTGTCGAGACGGTCCGTTGCTTCCGGGCCCAAGTAGCCGAAATCGAACTCGACCGGCGCGGAAAGCTGATGCCGGAGAATCTCCCGCAACTCCTCCCGCCTCCACATCTGTTGGCCCGGCTCACCCAACTTGAACAACTGGGCCACCAAATCGGCCTTACCGTCGTATACGTCGCGATCGTCCACGGCTCCCTCGCACACTGAAGAAAGCTAACTGGTTATCGGTCATCCGTTGCCTTCCAAGCCCTATGTACCGCTTCGGGCGAGAATCTGCCGAAGCTCTTCGAGTTCAGACTCGATTTCTCCATCGTCGTGCGCGTACTCGGCAACAACACCGCGCAGCACGCGAGCGTACATTCGTTTAGCGGTGATCAGCAAGTTCGACGCGGCGGCGGGCGATTGCAGGGAGAATCGTTCGGCTAGTTGCTGATAGTCGGCAGGCTCGGTCCCGTGGAGAATCGGCTCCACGAGGCGGCACTGGAACACGCCCCAAACGTCCTGCCGCCCTGAAGCGGCACACTGGGCACACATCCGCTGCATGGTCGCGGCAAGCACGCCTCGAGCCCAGGTGACGTCGAAGACGTCGCTCGGTGACGGAACCGGCCGCGGCCGCTGGTCCTGATCGTCGATGGTCACGAGTTCCGCGCCGTCGGGAGTTCGCTTCTTTGCGCCGGCGTACCGCAGCCGGTCGATCAAGAACCGGTCCAACGCCGTGAGCAGGAACGTCCGGAATTTGCCCAGGTTCCGGTCTGCCCGGGCGATCAAGTCTTTCTCGAGGATCTTGTCGGCGACGAATTCCTGGAGCAGGTCGTCGGAGTCGTCCGGTTTCAGCCCTCGGCCGTGAATCAGATGGGCCTGCATTGCCGGCAGATAACACGCGAGCAGTTCTTCCAGGGCCGCCCGCGTGGCCTCCAAGTCGCCCCGGCCAATAAGATCCACCAAAGACCATCGGGTGGTCGGGAACCTCGCCGCGAATCTCTGCCGAGCCGCCGACATGATGGCCCTCTCAGGGCTGGATGGCAAGACCGTACGCCCGCTGCCCTCGCAGTCTACCACGCAGTTAGTATTTCCCGCAAGTCATCCTCAGTCGGCAGTATTGACATGCTCCTCCGGCAGACAGTCAGTCGGTTTTGCATCCGTTGCGCAGGATCGCCCGCGAGATTTCGTAGAAAAGGATGAAGTGACCGGAGTAGAGCGGGATCCACTCCGAGTCTTTATCCCAAGTTGTGACGAACCGGCCCGGAGCCCGAGATTGAAACTGGCGTCTTGGGTGAATCCGGGGCGGAAACAACAAACAGACTCCAACCAAATAGGAGAACGAGTCATGAGATTGTCCAGCAGAAACCATCGGAAACAGAATCTCCGTCCCCGCCGGCTGCAAGCCGAATCCCTCGAACGACGCCAGATGCTCTCGGGGGTCTCGCTTCAGGACGGCGTGCTCCTCATTGAGGGTACGAACGATGCGGACACCGTCGAGGTCTACAGCGCCGACGAGCACGTCTGCGTCGATTTCAACCACACGCTCGAGTTCTACGAGGAAGAGCTCGTGAACGAGATCACGTTCTTTGGGAATGACGGCGACGACGACTTCGACAACAACACCAGCGTTCCTTGTGAAGCCTACGGCGACATCGGCAATGATACGCTGGATGGCGGGCTCGCCGACGACACGCTCTATGGGGGCGAGGGCGCCGACTCGCTGGCCGGCTCCATCGGCGACGACTCGCTTGACGGTGGCTCCGGCAACGACACGCTCTGCGGGAACGCCGGCGAGGACACGCTCGAGGGTGGCGGCCACGACGACGACCTCTACGGCGGAGAAGACGACGACTATCTCGACGGCGGCGGCGGCAGCGACTGTCTCGTCGGCGGCGAGAGCGGCGGTTCACCCGACGCCATAAACAACAGCGGCGATGACACGCTCTGTGGCGGCAGCGGCACTGATCACCTGTGGGGCTACTCCGGCGACGATGTGCTCTACGGGGGCACCGGCGGGGACTTCCTCAACGGCAACGACGGCGACGACACGCTTTACGGGGAGAGTGGCAACGATCGGTTGAACGGAGGCAACGGTAACGACCTGCTGGAAGGTGGGACCGGCGACGACACCCTCTCCGGCGTGGCTGGCGACGATCGTCTGTTCGGCGACGACGGCTCGGACGTCCATTACGGAGGTCGCGGCAACGACGCGCTATTCGGAGGCTGTGACGACCTGGAGGATGTCGACGTTCTCCGCGGCGACTCGGGCAACGACCGTCTGCTCGTCCGCGAGGGGGATTCGGTCTGCTATCTGAAATCGAGCAATCCGGAGGAGGAGAGAGAGCGCGATGCGGCAATCTGGTTCGAGGATGGAGGAAGCACCTGGACCGACCGGGAGATCCAGTTGGTTGACGAGGCCTTCGCCCTGTTGCAGGACCGCGTTGGCGGCTCGACGGAACTCCTCAAGGACACCATCTGGGACTATCACATCACCTTCTACAAGGAGCCGTGGCATCCCGATAACATGGGATGGAATGAGTTGTCGCCTTGCCGAGAAATCCACATCAACGACTGGAACGAATACGACCCGATAGAGACCTATTATGCCCAGTCGGCGGTGATCCATGAGATCGCCCACAACTGGGACTCTTTGAATGAGGGCTATGCGCACTGGGACGACTTCGCGGCATTGTATAACCCTAATGGAAATCTCGACGACTTCGCAAGGCCGTATGGAAAGACCAGCGCCGAAGAGGACTGGGCCACATGTTGGGAGGTGCATTTCGGATACCTCACCGACGACTTCCCGGCCAATCCGTCGGAGACATTGGAGGCGAAGCTGGATTTGGTCGACAAGTTCTTCACTCACTTAGCGTCCCCCCGCGACCTCACGCCCTTCGACTCGTTCCCCTATCCTGCCAGTCGCACCCCCAGGACGCCTGGGAAGACCGATCAGGATCGTATTCTGGACTACGTGTACCAGCAGCATTTCCAGCAGCGGCAGAATTCTCAAGAGAAGACGGACCATGCTCTGGACTGGCTCAAATACGATGCTGCCGCACAAGGTCGTCGAGCTTGTCGGTCTTGACGCGGCGTTGTATCATGGCTTGAAGAGGAAGCGGACGTGCCGGTTATGGTATCAGAGCGCCCCGGGGCGCTCCGACCCTAGAGCCTCTCACAAGGAGCGAGCATCATGCGACACACACTTTCACTGTTTATTCTGACTGCGTTAATGATAGGCGGCCACGAAGCCCGGACCGCCGAGACGGAGTCGGCGGCTTTCGATTTGAAGCAGGGCGATACGAGTGTCTCGATCCGGGCCGGACAGCGGCCGGTGCTCGAGTACCGCTGGGCCGACGTCAACTACAAACCCTACGTGCAAAAACTCTTCTCGCCCCACGGAATCAACATCCTCCGTGATTCGCCGCACGACCACGTACATCACCACGCGCTGATGTTCGCCCTTATCGCCGATGGTGTCGACTTCTGGGTTGAGTCGGCAAGAAACAAGCCGGGTAGTCAGATCCATCGCGAAATGGGCCTGCTGTCGAAGATCGCCACCGCTGCCGTTTCCGCTGCCACGATCACCGAGCAACTCGACTGGGTCTCGGGAGACGGGAAGCCCGTCCTTCAAGAGGAACGCACGATCGCAACCTACCGGGGCAAGGGCATCAACGCATCGCTGCTGACGTGGCAATCTCGCCTTCGGCCGGCCAAGGGGAAGCCGACGGTCACGCTCAGCGGAAGGCATTACTTGGGGCTGGGCATGCGGCTGGTCGAATCGATGGACGGCAGCGGCCGTTTTCTCTACGCCTGCGGCGAGCCGGGGCCGATTGTCCGCGGCACCGAACGCTTCACGCCCACCAGGTGGTGTGCCTACACGGCGCCGGCCGGCGGAAAGACGGTGACCGTGGCGATGTTCGACCACCCGGCCAATCCGCGACATCCCGCCGGCATGTTTACCATGCTCAAGCCGTTCGCCTACCTGGCGGCCACGCCGAACGTTTGGAAGAAACCGCTGGTTGTCGAAGCCGACGAGCCGGTAACGCTGTGCTGGGGCGTGGCACTATGGGACGGGGAGATCGCGGCGGAAGATATTCAACGGATGTATCAGACCTGGCTCGACTTGCCTCGTCCGTAGTGCCGCTAGCGGGCCCTCAAGAAATGACCGTCGCCGGCCAGGGGGGAGAGCCGGCGACGGTCCCGGGAGGGCAAGTTCGCATCGAGGGGGGGATGCGAAGGGGATGACACGCTATGGAGACGAGATGCCGAGCTTCTCTTCCTCCTCCTCTTGGATGATGATTCGAGGTGTTACCATCATCATCAGGCTTTGTGTCTCGCGGCCGATGCCGACGTTTTTGAACAGCCGGTTGAGGTAGGGCACCTTGTTGAGTATCGGCACGCCAAACTCATTGCGGCCTTCGCTGAGCCGCTTGATGCCGCCCAGCAGGACCGTGCCGCCGTCGGGAACGCTCACCGTTGTGGTAACGGTGACGAACGAGAACGTCGGCAACTGGACGGTGGTGCCGCGCGAGGTCGTCGTGGTGTCGCTATCGGTGCCGTCGTTGACCCTTTGCCAGTCGGGGTCGGTGGCGTCGCCGAGGTTGATCCAGCCTTCGTTGTCGGCCGAGTTGTTGGTGGTGCTGGTTTGCTCGCCCTCGAACTGGAAGGTGTCCACGTCTTCGATCTTGCTGAAGAACGGCACCACGGTCAGGCGAACGAAACGCCGGTCGTGTGAAACCACGGCCTGCACGGTCATGAACGTGCCCTCGGTCAAGACCACGATCACCGGCTGTTGTGCGGCGGCGAAGTCGCCGACCACGGGGATCACGCTGATGACGAACGGGCTCTGCGAAGTATCGGACACGTATGCCATTTGGCCGTTGAACAGCGTAACCTTGGGTGCCTGCAGCACGTTGCTTCTGCGGTCGCCTTGAGCGGCGTTGATGAAGAAGAACGCTTCCAGGTCGCTGAGAATAGCGAACCCGAGCGAGGCTCCCGCCGAGGCGTCGAATCCGCCGAACTGCGGCACGGCCAGGGCGAAACTGTTCTGCGAGAAGGGAATATCGAGGTCGGCCGAGAAGACGCCCGGCGCCTGCATACCCACTTTCACGCTGCGGTCGTCGTCGACGTCGAGCGTGTTTCGGCTGGGTTCCAGGCCTTGGGTCGGATCTCCGTCATCGAGCGAGCGGCCAAACACTTGGAACGGCCGGTCGATGTCGTCGTCGATCTCGAAGTCGAAGTCGACGCCGATCCGTTCGAAGAAGTTGTCGTTGAGCGTAATGAAGCGCACTTCGATGGTCACCTGGAGGTCCTGCAGACGCCGCAACTGCTCCAAGAGATCGACGATTTCTTCGTGGACGTCCTGAGTTTGGCTAACGACCAGGCTGAGGTTCGTCTCGAAGCCGGCGATCGAACCGGGGCCGCCGACCTCATCCCAGGTGGTGGGCTGAATCGTCGAGGTAATCAACTCGATCAGGCTGTCGAAGTCGGCCTGGGACCCGCCGCCGAGCCCGCCGGGGCCAAACCCCATCGGCATGTTTCGCTGACCGCCCTGGCCGCTGACCTGTGCGAGCACCGCCGGGTTGATGGCGCCGCTGTTCATCGAGCCGTTGTTGTTGGCCATCACGGCCATCGGCGAAGGAGCGAACCCGCCCATCGGCCCGGCACCGCCGAAACCGACCTGCCCCAGGGCGTCGTGAAGTGCCCCGGAAAGCCCCATCCGTTGGTTGGGAACGAAGTTCGGGATCGGTATCACCAGGTCGGCCACGTTGTAGCTGACCGTGTGGACTTCGCCGTCGCGCAGTTGCTCGCTGGTGACCTTCAGCACCTCGTCTTTGACGACGTAGCTGAGATGCAGCGGTTCGAGAATCAAGTTCAGCGCGCTCTTGAGCATGATCTCGCGGCGAACCTCGATCGTAACCGGAACGTCGGTGGCCACGCCTTCCTCGGCCAGACCCTGCGGATCGAGAACCATGTTCACGCCGGCCAGATCGGCGAGGTACTTCAGCACGTTGGCCAGCGGCTCGTTGCTGAACTCCAACGAGACGGGCGTCTTGAGCTTCTGCTCGATTTCGATCTCCCGCGCCGAACGCTGGCGGCCCTGTTCGAGCCATCTTGCCCGCACACCGGAAAGCTCTTCCCAGTCCCTGACGTCGGGGAATCGATAGGGCCGGCCATCGTCGAACGGAAGGGACGATTCATCCACCCGCATCAAGGTGCGGACGAAGCCGTCTTCCTTTTCCGCCCGCAAGGCGTCGTTTGCCGCTTTGCGTCGAAGGATCTTCGACAACCAGTTGAGGTTCATCACGACCGGCTCGTTGGGGGCGAGTTCCCGGGCGCGTTTCGCCACTACTTCCGCTTCGGCGTAACGTTCCTCGTCGATGAGCTTCTGAAACTCGTCGACCATCAGGGCGATCTTCTCCTGGTTGTCGAGTTTCAGACGCTGTTCGCGTTCGATCTCCTCGCGAGTTCGCTCGTTCTTCTCTTGCAGTTCGATCAACGGCCGGCGTTGTTCGATGAACTGCCGGGTGTCGCTCAGCGCGCGATCGACTCGGGCCAACAGCCTTTGACGGGCGGCCGGATCGAGCGGTGCGTTTTCGATCTTTGTTCGGGCTCCCTCCAATATGGCCAAAGCGGCCTTGGGGTCTGATTCGCGTTGGGCCTTGGCCTTGGCCTCGTCGTTGGCCACGTCGGCGAGCAGTTGCGCAGAGAGGGCGCTTTGGCGGCCTAACATCTCGTCGCCGACCGACCGGGCCGGCTGGCCTTGCGGTACGGTTCGGCCGGGTACGGAAAGCAACTGCAAGTAGCCCTGCAAACGCCGAGCCGTGACCGGGTCCAACTGGTCCATCTGGCCGGCCGCGCGTTGGAAGAGTCCGTAGGCCCGGCCCGTATCGTGGGCTTTCAGCGCCTCTTCTCCCTGCTGGAACAGCGACAGGCCATCGCCCGACATGATCGGCTGCGCCGCCGGCTGATCGGCCATCACCGGCGCCGGTGGAGGTACGGGGCCGCGAAACGGACCGCCCTGGGCAAATTCGATTTGGCTGGGGGTCGAGTGCGCGATCCGCTGCTCGGCGGTTGCCAGTCTGGTCTGCGTCCGATCATCGGCCGAATCGTACACCGCACGCGACGCGGTGGCTCCAAACGGCCCACCCGTCACCATGGGATTCGATGCGGCGACGTTCCCCATCCTGGCGTTGCGAACGTCCAAGAGCACCGAGCGCGGGCAATCCTCGTCCTGATCGAAGTGGTGGTCGGGCACTTGAAACTGGTTGGCTTGCTGCGCCAGGCTCTCCGCCTGATTTAGTTGGCCGGCGTTCAGCGCCGAGCGTGCTTGCCGGGTCAATTCGGCGACTTTTTGCCTGGCCGCCATCGAGGGTGCCGCCATCGAGGATGCCGCCCGTGTGGTCGGCTCGGTCACGTCTGACGACGCGACCGCATAGCCGGCCGGTTCCAAGGCCGCCGGCAATCGCGATTCCTCTAAACCTGACGGAGGCGCTACCGGACGTGCAAACGGCGACATGCCCGGCAGCGGGTTACCCGCTGAGCGTACCGGGTTGTACGATTCCACGCTCGGCAGTGGAGTAATCTGATAGGGGTCCAGCGAAGACAACTCGGCGGGCGCATCGTCGACGTTGCCGCCACGTCGTTTGATGTCGGCGGCCAGTTTGGCCGGTGAATCTTCGTCGAGCGTGAAGGTGGCTCCTTGTTTGAGGGCCATCCGATACCAATGCGAGGCGCCGGGCAGATTGTTCTGCGCCAACTCATTGCGTGCCTTCAGCAGGTGCGATACGGCAAGCCCTTTCTTGTCGGTTATCTCCGCGGCCACGCTGTCGGTTCGGTGGCCGGCGAACGGGTCGACCTGCGGGGCACTCTGCTTTGCCTTGAATATCTTTGGAGTGAAGAGCTGACTGGGCCGGGCGGGCGAACCGCCGGACGTTTGCTGTTTGTGATTCAGGTCTTTGCGGACCTTCTGTGGAGTATCGCCCAGGTGGAAGCGACCGTACTGGATGCCGAGCGCCTCGGCCTGGGCGACCAGTTTTTCGGCCGCATCCAGATCGTTTTCCGCCATTGCCTGACGTGCGCGGTGCAGCAGATCGGCGGCTTCTCGGCGCTGGTCTTCCGACCGCAGTCCGGATGCGTCTGCCTGCGAAGTGCTGGCCGCGGCTATCAAAACGGCATTGGCGCCGCATGGCGGTCCGGCGAAACCGACGTTTCCGGTCTGGCAAATGACCACGGCGGCCCAGCCGACAAGTATTCGTGCTGTAGTTCTCAACACGCTTCTCCTTTCGAGACTCGCGAAATTTTCCTCAGGCGGAGTCGGTTGCAATATCCCGAATGGTCGCGTGCAAGGCGCGGAGAAATCCCCCGCGCATCTGCGCACACTTCCTAAATCCGGAATTCCACGCTGCCGGTGCAGAACGTCACCTGCAGAATGCCCAAACTGACAAGACTCTCGATTAGTTCTTTGAAAACTCGGTAGAAGGGAGGGTTAAATACTGTGATCGGGCGTTTGGGTCAAGGCCATTTCTTCGTGAAACCACACTCGGGCGAGAAATTTCTCCGGCGCAACGCCAAATGCCAGACCGGAGTTGCCCGACGTGCCGGCCGGAAGTGTGTCTGGGGAGCGGCGCGGCGAGATATGTGAGGGGGAGATGAGTGAAGGGAAAGGGGAGGGGAACTGGGAGAGGGGTAAAGCTGGGTTACGATTCGGCAGCCCGCTCACGGAGTCGCCTCCTACAGAGACTTATGCCGAGATCCCGCGATTTTCACCGAGGCCGTTACAGGCCCGGAGAGCGACTACTCGGAAAAATCGAGTAGATCCATGCCGTCGCCGAGAGGGCCACCCGGAGAAGGCGTTGGGTCGATTCCCGGCGGTGTGTCTCCGCCCGCCGCAGCGGCCGACGCTCGTGCCCGTGCCTGTTCCTCCAAATGGGCCAACTCGCCGCGGACGATCAGCGACCCGTCGGAGTCGAGCAACAGAATCTCCCCGGGGACGGTCAGTCTGTCGTTGCCCGGCAGACGCCATCCGCCGAGCATGTCGAGCGTAATCGCTTCGGTAAGGTAGTCGACGTTGATCGGCTGATCCCCCTTGGCCCGAGGTGCCACGCGCTTCGGCATATCGTCGTCATCGTCCTTGCCGGACTTCTTGCCTGTCTGCTCGGGAAACTGCAGCCCGGGGAAGTTGGCGACCTGTCCGCGGCGTACGAGTTGTTCGGTGAAGGCCTCTCTCCCATGCCGGTTGACCCACTTGACGACCTTCAGCCTTCCGCTCGGTTCCTCCCAAGGGCGAATCGGCGGCTTGACGTCGACGGCCAAGAGCCTGGTGTCGCGCGGCACGGAGACCACGTCGGTCTGTTCGGACCACTCGGTCTCGAGCCATTTCTTCGCGGCGTCTTCGGGGTTTTGCAGGAGGTGCGCGGCTACCCCCTTGTTGGGGTTATCCAGCATCAACAGCGCCCGATAACGGTACTTCTTGCCGGGCTCGACCGTGTAGTCGAAGAAGCGGAACAGCCAGTACTGCGGCTCCTGTTCCTCTTCGGCCGCCACGTCGACCTCGGTAGCCGTCGGTTCGGCGACGAGGCTATCGGGGCTCGCAAAGGGGTCAAAGTCAGGATCACCGGGGCCTGGCGGCGATTTCCTGGTGGCTGGACCGCGGGTTGCCGGGGTGGCTTCCTTGCTGCCCAAGGGAACGTGCGGAGGATAGGCGACCGCATCCCCCCATATGCTGTCGGCAGCGGCCCTCACACCACGTCCTGCTCGACCTCCGGCGGCCTCTCCCGGACTCAGCCGAGGACCCAGCGGAAAGACCAACTTCTTCTCCGGGTCGATGTACTGCTGGTCGACAACTTCCGCGTCTTTACTGGTCCAAGTCGCCTCTCTCTTAGTCATTTCCCTACCGGAATAAAACTCTTCTTGCCACTCGAGTTCCCCGGTCGCGTTGGTATCGTTGACCTCGGCCCGGGCGACACGGTAGTAGATGTAGGTAGGAATGTCGGTATTGGGATCCGGTGTCACGACGTTTGTGAAGGCCTCTTCGTAGGCCTCGAACTGCCGCTGTTTCGGAACCAATCCGGTGATCACGGCCCAACGCCGGCCCGCAACAACGGCGGCCGGCGCGGCACCGCTTTGCTGACTCTTCAGGCTGAAGGGGCCGCGCCCAGCGACGACCCGCAACTGCTGCACGGGGAATACTGGCGGACTCGGCCGCAGGCCGGGGCGCTCGAAGTCGTCCGGTTTCCAACGAGCGTCGTAATCGTAAGGTGTCTTGTCAATCGGCTCCAACGCCGTGGTGATGATATCGAGGTATACCGGTGCCTGACATTCATCGGGTATCGCCGCCTCGGTGGCGCTCCAATATGCCTGGGCGTTGTTGGCAGCCTCCTCCAATTGCGAGGGGGTCTTGGGATAGCTTTCCCGGAAGAGGGCCCCGTAGACCAACGTCCCGAAAACGACGACCACCGCTGCGAAGACGAACTTCTCGACGTGGTTGAGGCCGAAATGCAGGATGACGTCTCTGTAGATCTTGATTTTCAACTTCATCGGTAGCTCCTGATCGGTTTGCACCCGGCGATGAGGGTCACGAGCCCTTATCCGCCGGCTGGCGCCGGTTGCCCACTCCCTGCCGGCCCGCTGGACGGTGCCCCCGCCGCGGGCGCTGCCGCGGGATCCGCCGCCGCTGGTTCCGTCGCGGTCCCTTCCGCCGGTTTTTCGGCGGCCGTACCGGTCCCCAGCTTGTCGCGGTCGGGGGGGTTGTAGATGTAAATAAAACCTTGGATCTCGACGGGCAGATCCATGGGCCCGGTTTCCGCCTCGCCGGCTGCCGATAGCGTCGCCGACAGATTGCCGCCGGATGGGGCTTCAGTCCAGATGGTCTCCGATACACCGGCGCGGGTGGCTCCCTTTTCCGCGGCGAGTAGCCTTCCCAAGTCGAGCACCGCGCCCACGGCGTTTGGACACAACCTGAGGCGCCGCACCTCGATGGGCATGCTCGAATTGGCACACTCGGTGAGCAACTGGGGGATCTTCATCTGGTTCATGACGAGTTTCATCGAGATGGGCATGATCCTGTATTCGGCGTAGGGATGGGCCTCGCCGGCATTCAGCGGTGTGCCATCCTCCTTGACGTATCGGCCGGCAACCAGATTGGTCGCCTCGCCCTCGGCTCCCGGATCATCGGCGGCCGCGCCACTGCCGGCTGGAGACGAGGCTTTGTCTTCGGCGGCCCCCAGCCGCAGCACCGTGTTCTTGCTTCGCTCCCACGACTCAACTGCATCTTCGGCAATCTCCAGGGCATCGATCTGCTTCACCGGGGCTTCGCGGTTGATCGTGTAGCCTTCATTTGTGCTCTTGATGATCCGCACCAAGGCCTCGTATACCCAAAGGTCTTCCTGGGCGAGCAGAACCTGAAGCGTGTCGGGGGTCTGGTCCCATCGGAAACGGTCCATTAGTCTGACACGGTCGGCCTCGTCCCACACGACGGTGCCGGTCATCTCCACTTCCGCGTCCTCCGGTTTATCCGCACCGCCCGGCAACCCCGCCAGCGGATCGCCGGCGCCCAGTCCGGCACCCGGCACGAGCGGTTCAGTGCCGGCCGATTTCGGCCGCACTACGTCGACCTCCTTGAAGAGCGTGGGAATGTGCAGTTCGATGAAGTTCTGGTAGGTCTCGCGGTGCTTTACGTCGAGTTCGTCCCCGGGTTCCAGCGACTCGAAGGCCTCGATGAACTCCTGCTCCAGCACGTTCGGTACGGGATTCTCTTTCTTCTGTTTTTCGTAAACGTGCTCCCAGGACGTCAGCACTTGTTCTTTCAGGGCCGTGATCGCCTCGCTGGTCCTGTCGATCACGCCTTGATTGGGATGGTTCGGCACGCCGCAGATCCTTTGCAGGTTGTTGAACTGACCGTCGAGTGCGCTTTTTCTTCGATCGTACTTGCTCGAAAGGGCGGCCGCCGAACCTAACCAGAGCATGATCCCGACGACCACGATCCCCATGCACAGGACCCAGAAGTGATGTTTCTTGGCGAAGGTCAGGATGATCTTGACTCTGTTCACGGGTCTATTCCTCCCTTTCCTCTTCGCGTTCGGTGGGCGTGATCGGTTGCCAACAGAAGTGCACGACGAAGTCGAACCGTCGCACCTTCTGGCCGGTTGCCGTAGGGCTGGCTCTGCCGGGCACCCCTCTTGCCGTTGCCTCGACCACACTCGGATCGACGAGCACGTAATCGTATATCTTTCGCGGATCGATCAGCACCGGGAAACGGATTCCCAACTCCTGCATCGTCCAGGTTTCGGCTTCACGATCGCTGTCGGGAAGTTTCACCCTGGCAGTGTGCAGGTTCTTGATCAGCGTGTTGCGGACGAACTCCGCACCCTGGTTCTTGCCGGCCGTGCCAAGGTTGTGGAAGTGGTGCCCACTGATCTTGACGATCCATCCGGGTCCGCTGGGGGTTTCCTCTTCCGGCGGCTCGCCCTCGGCGTCAGCGGTGGCCGGACCGCCTGACGCCGGAACCGGACCGCCGGCAGCGGGAGCATCCGCGGCGTCTTCCGGCGGCGTTGTTTCGCCCGGTTCGGCTGCATCCGCGGCTGCGGCCGCTTTGGCCAAATCCTCCTCGCTGGGTGGTTCGTACCAACGTTCCACGCACTCGAACCAGGTGGAAAGGTCTTTGAGGTATTGGCACTCCAGGTTGGCGATGTGCAACTGGTTGCGTTCTGAAATATCTTCGGGCGAGTTGCCGTCGGGGTCCTGCGGCAAGCACTCGTTGACGGCACGGAGCAACTCGAGCCAGAGAATGCGCCCTTCGATGTTGGCGACCAGGTTGTTGCCGCTTTCGTCGATGACGCCGAATTGATCGATTCCGGCCTGCTTCTCGCTGACGTACCTTGCCGCTTCGGTGGTTTTTCCGTCGGCCATACTCTCGGCGGTCCGCCATTTCTCTTATTCTACGCTGCCGAGAGAGTGCGCGTACGAAGCGAAGCTGATCGTGCATCCCAACAACAACACCGCGGCCGCGGCGAGCGCCCAGGGCTTCTTCTGGCGGATCAGCCGGTCCTTGATGATCTCACCCGGCAACAAGTTGGTCTTCAGCCCGGACATCTCCAGCCCTTGCAGCACCAGCCCGAAGCACACGGCGAAACTCAGCGAATTGTCGGCGAAGGCGGGGGCGGCCAGGACCTGCGCGCCGGTCAGGCCGTGATACTGGTCGATCCGCTCGACCTCGTAGCCGAGGCTCTGGGAGAGGTATCTGCGCAGACCGGGCAGTTTCATGGCGTTGCCCAACGCCACCACTCGACCGATCTTGGCCGCCCGCTCTATGCTGGTGAAGTACCCCAATGAACGCTGTAACTCGGCCAGCAAATCGTTGAACACGGGCCGCATCGCTTGGAAGACCGCCTTGGGGTCTTGGGCGGTCGTGGCATTGCGCTTGAGGTGTTCGGCCTTGGCAAACGTCAACTTCAGTTCCTTGGTCAGCGCCTTGGTGAAGTGGTTGCCGCCGATCGGCACGCTCCGCTGCCAGACGCGGTATCCGTTGGTTACGACCAGGTCGGTGGAATCCGTTCCCAGCGAGATGACCACGACCGACTCGGGTGGGTTTTCGGGGTCGTATTCCTCGACGGGCGGCAGATCGCGCAACTGGTCGAACAACACGTAGTTGTAAAGCGACAGCGGAGTGAGCTGAATAACGTCGACTTCGATGCCCTTGCGCTGAAACGGATCGAGCGTGCGAAACACCGCGTCGCGTTTCATTGCAAACAGACCGATTTCGGTCTCCAGGGCGAAACCTTCCTCTTCGCTCCCGCCACCCATCCGCTGGTAGTCCCAGATGACGTCGTTCAGATCGAAGGGGATCTGCTGCCGGGCCTCGTAGCGGACGATGTCGGGGATCTTCTTGGCCTCGACGGGCGGCAGCTTGATGAATCGGGCAAGGCCGCTCTGGCCCGAGACGCTGATCGCCACCCGATCGCCGCGAAGGCTATTGCGCGAAAGAAACTGCTTCAACGCGTCGCTGATCAGTTCATCCGGATCCGCGTCCGGCTGACTGAGAATCTTGGGGTACTCGATGTAGTCGAACGCGTCGGCGATTACTCGCTGCGCGTCCTCGTCGGCGTGGCAGCGCATTGCCTTAAGCGCACATTGACCTACATCAATCCCCCAAACGGCGTCACTTCTGGCCATGGTGCAATTCCTCCGTCGAACTTCAGCCCGAGCCGTCCTGGAGATACAGGCAACTCTCTGTTCCAGACAGCCCCAGGCCCTTAGCTGACCCGTTAAGACGTGTACACAAAGGGACTGTCCATCATTCCTACCTATACTTTATCGTTAAGGGTCCCACTCTGTCAACCATATATACAGGACAAAACCTACGGGCAAGACCGGTGGATGCCCGCCACTCGGCTTATGGCACCCCCCTCATGAGTGCGTGCATCCGCTCCCGTAAAACAACCTACCGATTTGGGCGATCTTGTAGGAGGCGACTCCAGTCGCCGATTGAAGCAGTTTCCGTCAGCGGTTATGGTGGAGAGGATGAATGGACCTTCGATGAAGTTCGATAAGCTCGTCGTCCTGTTGCCTTGCCAGAGCCTGGAGGATTTTCCTCTTCAGCGCAGCCCGGCCGAGTCGGAGCAACTGCTGTCGGCCTGGTCGGCGTTGTGGCACCCGGCGCTGCTCGACGCCGCCCGGACGATGCCGAGTTGGTATCCGGCCGAAGACCCGCCACGGGAGCCGGCCGGATACCTGGTGATTGTGCCGGATTGCTCGCTGGAATTGATTGCCGACGACTGGCTTCAGCAGGCCGTCGCCGGGGGGGCCTGCGTGATCCGCGATTTTCGGCATCGCGAGGACCTCCTCTGCGCGGCATTGGCCCATTTGGACGAGGGCCCAACCGACCTCGACGCCGAGTTGGTGGCCGATTTCCTCGCGCTGGGGTTTTGTCACTTCCAGGTCGAATTGCTCACGCGGCAGTTGCGCTACATGAGCAACCTCGATGAGGAATCGTTTCTCACCGAGGTGCTGGCCGCCGTCGACGAGACCCTTCGTGGCGACGGCGAGGCCGCCCGGCAGCGGCTGCAGGCGTCGTTCGACCTGCTGCACGATTCTCGCGAGTATTTCTATCCGGTCGAGGCACACCTGCTCGACCTTACACTGGTGGCCCAGAGCACGATCGGCCGGTCGCTTAGGGACAAACTGTCCGGTGGGATGTCGACCAACCTGTTGGTCTGCGCCGATGTGATCGAGCAGATGGCCCGGCAAGAACCGGACACGCTCAAGGCACTGGCCGAGGCGCTGGAGAACAACACCGCGGCGATCGTCGGCGGCGAACTGGCGGAATCGGCGCTGCCGCTGCTTACGCCCGAGGCGATTCGATATCGTCTGCGGCGTGGTTTGGCCAAGTACGAGGAGTTGCTCGGCGTGCGGCCCACCGTGTTCGGCCGCCGCCGGTTCGGGCTGACGCCGGTACTGCCCCAGATACTACACAAGCTGGGGTTCAGCGCCGCCATCCACTGCACGCTCGACGACGGCCGTTTCCCCGTCGGCAGCCAGAGCCGGATCCAGTGGGAAGGCCTCGACGGCACGTCGCTCGACGCGTTGGCCCGGGTTCCGTTCGACATCAGCCGCTCAGACACCTTCCTGCGGCTGCCCGAGCGGCTCGGCGACGCGATGGATCTGGACCACGTGGCGACCGCCATTCTGGCTCATTGGCCGGGTCAGTCGAGCACCTGGTATCGCGACCTCGAGCGGATCGGCGGGTATTCGCCGGTAGTCGGCACGTTCGCCACGATAACCGACTACTTCAGCGATACCAACATGGCCGGCCAGACGGTGCAACACCCGGCCGACAAGTACCGCTCGCCGTATCTCGTCCAGGAAGTCGTCGGCGGCGGCAGCGATCCGATTTCCCGATGGGTTCGCTATTATGGCCGCCGCGCGGCCGCCGAGGCCACCCAGGCCCTGGGGACGCTCGCGACGCTGCTTTCCGATCGTCCTACAGAAGCCGCCGGCCGCCCGGTGGCGACAGACAACCTGCTGGCTGCCGTGGAAGAATCGCTCGACCAGACAGACGCCACGGACGATGAACTCGATCGGCGGCTTGAAGATCGCCTTCACGACACACTTGCCGGTTTCTTCCGACTGCTTGGTGGGGATGATCGCCAAGCGGAGGCCGGATACTTGGTGGCCAATCCGCACAGTTTTTCTCGGCGGATGTGCCTCGATATGCCCGAGTTGCCCCGACCGCCGGCCGCTGACGGAGGTGTCCGAGCCGCGGATGAGCGATCCGTCGTTCTCGACGTGCCGGCAATGGGATTCGCCTGGGTCGGTCCCGGACCGGCGTCGCCAGAACCGCCTCGGCCGGCCAAGACCGGCGGCTGGCTGCGCAGGAAGGCCAAGAAGGACTCGAAGGAAGAACTTCCGTTGGCCGAGCTACGCGAAGAAGAAGACATCGTGCTCCGCAACGAGTTCTTCACTGCGTCGGTCGATCGGCACACGGGGGCCCTGCAATCGATTTCCGACTACTACACCCGCGGTGCCCGGCTCGCGCAGCAACTCGCACTGCGGACGCCGCGGCGTGGAAGCGACGACCCGGGCGGCGACGCCAACTATTCCGTCATGACCACCGACGAGGTGACGGTCACTTCCGCCGGGCCGGCGCTGGGCGAGGTGGTCTGTCGCGGACGACTGGTCGACCGCGATGTCCGTCGCCTGGCCGGCTTCACCCAGACAACTCGCATCCGGCGGGGAAGCCGTGTGATCGAGTTGCAAATCGAACTCGATATAGCCAAACAGCCCGAGCCCGACCCCTGGCAATCGTACTACGCCGCCCGATTCGCTTGGGGCGATGCCACCTCGAGCCTCTACCGCAGCGTAAACATGGCCAACCTGCCGACCGACGTCGTGCAGTTGGAGGCACCACACTTCGTCGACATAAGGTCGGGCAAGGTCCGCTCGACGATTCTCACCGGCGGATTACCCTATCATCGCCGCTTCGGGCTGCGGCGGCTCGACACCCTGCTTGTGGTTCACGGCGAGACTGCCCGGCGTTTCCGCATCGGCATCGGCATCGATCTGCCGGCTCCGATGCCCGCGGCGATGGATTTCATCGCCCCGCCGACGACGTTATCCAGCGCGGGCCGCCCGACGAACGCATCCGGCTGGCTGTTTCATCTCGACGTGCGAAACGTGGTCGCCACTCACTGGGAGCCGCTGCTGGAAGCCGGCCGCGGGGAGGGTTTTTGCGTGCGACTGCTGGAAACCGACGGCCGCAACGTCCAATTGGGTCTGCGTTCATTCAGGGCGATCCGCTCCGCCCACAAACTTCAGCCCGGCACGGCGGAGCCTCGGGAGTTGGCGGTCGAAGGCGATCGCATCGCCGTAGATTTAGGCCCGCACGAGTGGGCCGAGGTGGAAGCCCGATTCACGGACTAGGAGCCTGTCCGAGAATCAGCCGGACGGTCTTTCCTTTCCTCCACCAGCAGATCCTGCAAACCAGGGTTCAGTTCCGTCTTCAAAGATCGCGACTCCGTTTCGTCCGAGTCGCCTTCGGACGAAAGGGCGATCATCGCTGCGTCAGCCAGTGCGACCTGAAGATCAGCCCGGGCCATTGAGACCTTGCGGGCCTGCGCTTTCAAGACGTCGGCGGACACTTCATCCAATGCCGAATCCGTTGTCACGCGCGGCACGCCGAGCATACCTGCAAACCGCGGCAGTTTCGGGCCGGACGCGGTTTGCTCATCGTGCGTCGGCGGTTGAAGCGGTTCGTAGACTACCTGATCCAACGGCGGGGTCCCTGGGGCTCCTGCAATACCAAGCGATTTGTCCCAGTTGGATGGATCGCCAAGTATGATTAAGTCGGCCATATTCACGTCACCGTCCAGGTCGAGATCACCCTCGAGCCAGGTCAATCCGCTTTGGCCCCAGTGATTGGGATGCCCCATGATCGTCAGATCTGCGAGGTCGACGGAGCCGTTCAAATTGACATCGCCGTTCAGTGCCACCATCAGGGTGCCGGTGTAGTCGTCGCCGTCCACGCCGTCGCCGTTACCGTCCAGCGGGTTGCCCGCGATATCCGTGATGCCGGCGGCATTCAGTGTGTAGGTGTAGTAAGCGTGGGGGAATGAAATGGACGAGAGATCCCAACGGGCAGCGTGGTAAACCGGGTCGTAGGCAAGATGCTCCGCGGTCAAAGCGGAAAGGTCAACGTCCTCGCCGGTTGAGTCGTTATGTATTGCCAGACCGGTCACTTCGATGCTGGCGCCAACATCTTCGCTGAGAGTGAAGGCCAGGCTGGTGAGTTGATTGGGTCGCAACTGGCCGTCGTTGTTTTCAACGGCCGCTATCGTCGGTGCTATTGCGTCGATAGTCATTGGCAGGATGCCGGAGTCGGGCGATTCAAGCCTGCCCGACTCCGTCTGGCGAGCAGTGATAGAATGAGCACCGTCGATCAGATCGTACGAACCGTTAGTGGCGACGGTTGTTGTGTTGCTAGTGGCTATCGTACTTCCGATCTCTGTGCCGTCGGCATAGATCCTGACCGCGGCCCCCGCAATAGTGTCATCTACCGAGAATTGCAGTACCTCGGTCGCCGTGCTGTTGTCTCGGTTCGTCAGATTGTCGTCATCGAGCAGGCCGCTGTCGTAGGTTGCCGCCAGGTTCGGAGTACCGGGCGTTGCGGATACCAGCGCCACGTCTGCCACGAAGTCGCCGCCGGGACCACCGTTGCCCGAAGGGAACGTGTGACCGTCAAACTCGCCATCCAGCGGGTTCAGGGCGTCGTCGGTTATCGTGTCGAGCAGCCGGAGTGTGTACGTGCCGTTCTCCGCGAGATGCTCGGCAATGATTGTCAGTCTGTGCGTGGCAACCTCGTAGCCAATACTAGTGATTGCCACTGGATCACCGCTGGAATCGAGCAAGACGACGTCTACGTGCCGCACCTGCACGTCTTCGCTGAACGCAGCAACCAGTTCCGCATTGACCAACTCGCCGCTTTCTTTGGTGATGACGTAGCTGAAGTCGGCAATTCGAGGGGGAGTGGTGTCCACGTTTCCGTCGATTCGGGCAATTCCAGCACTACGAAACTGGTTGACGATACGATTCGCTTCCCATGCCGGAATCGCTACATCCTCGGCATGGTAAACCCAGTCGATATCCCAGGCATACTCCCGAATCTCCGTAGAATCCGCTAGCCAGGCGATCCAGTCCTGGAAGGCGATTCTCATCGGCGACTCCGGATAGTAATCACCTCCGTGCGGCTCCGGTGTGAGCGGCTCACTGTCAATGAAGTAGCTTACTTCACCGTCGAGCACGTGGATAACGAGAGTGTGCCAAGCATCCGCGAGGCTTCCGGGCCGCTCATCCGACTGAGCCTCGTCCGGGCTGCCGCCGGGGATTTCGTCGGTATAGTCCCAGGTGGTGACGATCATGCGAGGCGCCGTCGCCGGGGTAGTCCACGACCCGTTTGGCAGGTATTCGAAGTCGCACTCGGAGTAATCGTAACCGAGATCGTGGTCGGAAATTGTAAAGAACGATTGAACCGTCCCGTCTCCTCCCTCTGGTGAAACCGGGATGTCTGACAACAGCACGCGTGCCGCGTATGTGCCTTCAAGAAAGCGCGGCTCGCCCGTCGCAATCTCAGATTGTCCCGTACCGCTTTCGTCGACCCGAGCAACCATTCTGAGCAGGCGGTTACTTCCGTCGTCGAGGTCGTCCACAAAACGGACCAGTTCGGGATTCCACTGCCCCGCGCCCGGACCGTTTGAGTCGCCCAACGAGACGTTCCATCCGAACGCCGCCAGGGCCGGATCGGCGGAATCGACATAGGAGAAATCGTCAAAGAACTCTTGGCCGGGATCGGAAAGTTGTTCGACCTGCATGGCGGGTCCCCAAGCCCACGAATCCGTCAGCACCCAGCCGCCCTGCTCCCAAATCTCTACCTTGAGTTGCATACTATAAGCGCCAAGCTGTTCGGCCGTGTCATGGAAGGGGAACGTCCAAACGGAAAGCTCAGCAAGAGTCTGTTCCGGAGTGACTGCCACGAAATCGTACGGGGCCAACTGGTCGCGATCGATCCACAGCGTAACTTGAACGTCGCGAAGCGCGGCAACGTCATTTGTCACGTGAACCTCGTAGGTCAACGGTGCACCTTGAATGGTAGTTGCGAGAGTCACATCCCCCCAGCCGTCCTCTATTATCCTGGCGTCGTACGCGTAAGGTTCGTTACGCCGCAGTGTCGACAAGCTGGGTTGTTCTGCGATGACTTCCACCGTGTCGTTCACCCAGTATTCGCCGTTGTAGTAGGCCTCAAGCCGATACGTTCCAGCGCCCGTTCCGTGCCATGAAACCTGCCCGTTCGTATCGGTTGTCTTCTCGTCGATGTAGTTCCACTGCTGGTCATACATGGCTACAACAGCCCCTTGGACGGCGACTTCATTCTGATTTTCCACCGTGATCGTCAAATCCGGTGCTTCTACACTTACAGCGGGACTCCAGGCCCAGAGATCCGTAAGCACCCAGTTATCCTGTACCCACGTCTCGACTTTGATCTGAATGTTATGTGTACCTGTCTCCTCCACCGTGTCGACTAAGGGGAAAGTCCAAACGGAACCGCCGCCGAGATTTTCTGGCTGACAGACTTCTGTAAAATCATACGGCTCTGATTGGTCGCGATCGATCCACAGCGTAACTTGAACATCGCGAAGTGCAAGGACGTCATTTGTTACGCGGACTTCATACGTCAACGCAGATCCGAATTCCACGAGTTCCCCGGTCACGTCGCCCACGCCTTCCTGCATCACTCGAAAATCGAATGCGTATGGCTCGTTTCGCCGAAGCGTTTTCAGCGTGGGCTGATCTCCGATAACCTGCACGGTGTCGTTTACCCAGTACTGCCCTTGGTAGTATGCCTCGAGTTTGTACGTACCGGCGTTCAACGCCGGCCAAGTCGCCTGCCCGCCTGCATCGGTAATCATTTCGCCAATGTACGTCCACTCCTGGTCGTATATTGCCGCGCTGGCGCCCTGTACAGCGAGACCATTTTCATCCTCCACGGTCACCGTCAAGTCCCCGGTTGCGGCAACCGACGAAAGCATCGGTGAGACACTCGCAGTTGAATACTTGCCCCCCTCCTCGTGAAGGGGGCCGATAGACGCTACGTCCTTTTCGCCGTCGAACCCGATATGGAGAATCTGCCTCTCGGAGTAATCCAACGAAAGATCGGCCAACTCCGGTGTCGGCAGCGTTACGCTCAGAAGCTGTCTGCCCTCCAATTGTTCCACACTAAGCCGCCGCAAATACGACTCCGAATACTTGGCACGACAAGCGAATCGGGGTTTCATAAACGTCTCCTACAGGCTTTGCTCGTTGTTACTCGACCCCACGGGTCATTCACAACCCAACTCGGCTCTCTGTCACCATCGCATTTTGCCACCTCGCAGTTCATCAACTACGGAGATGGCCCAAGCGCTGCTGACCAGAAGGCCATTGTAGACGTCCAGCAGCAGGCAAACGGGAAGAAGTCGAAAGCTGTCTCTATTGATTGACAAGAACAGGGCTCCGGCACTCATCTGCACGAGCAGAGACGCTAAATACCAGCCGAGCAACAACCACTGTGTTCCGGCGATGGCCGTCGCCGACAATGCAAAGCCGAAGCCCAACATATACAGCAGGGGCGCAAACGCGAAATCGGGCAAGTAGGTCAGGCTGAGCCATGCCAACAGGCCAGGACGAGCGCGTGTCGGATCCTCACGAACACGGACAAAGAGCTTTCGCAAAACCTGGAACGAGCCACGTATCCACCGGTATCTCTGGCTGATCAGTGCAAAAGCACGATCGGGGGCTTTCGTGTAAGAAATGGCCAAAGGTTCGTAGGCGATTGTCCCTCCCAGGCAGAGTATCGTTAGCGAAAGGTCGAAGTCCTCGGCAAACGTATCGCCTTCGTAGGGTCCGCTTACACCACCGGGGGTATGGTTCGGCTGGCTCAGCCCGTGTTTCTGAAAGACCTCTTCCAGTACACAACGTCGATACAGGCCTTCCGGGCCCGGCACGACAAGCACTGTACCGAAAAAACCTTGCGCCACTCGTACGCCGCCACCCATGTTGTACTCGAGCGCTTGCAGCCAGGTGAGAATGTTCATACGATTGCGCACCCGTATCTGCCCGGCCACCGCGGAGATGTCCCGGTTCTTCATGTGGGCCGCCAAGCGGCGAAGCGAATCCGCGGCGAGACGGGAGTCTGCGTCGACACACAGAAACAACTCGCCTGAAGATCGTCGAAAAGCGTAGTTCAACGCACTCCATTTTCCTCCGTTGGGCTTGTCGAAGACTCGTACCGTGACGCCGCCGAACTTGCCCTCGAATGTTCTGGCTTTCGCCAGCGTATCGTCCGTCGACCCGTCGTTGACGACGAGGACTTCATACCTCGGGTAATCCAGTTCCAGCAGAGACTCAAGCGCCGGTTCAATCGTCTCACCTTCGTTAAAGCACGGAACCAAGATCGACACAAAGGGGCATGAGTACAAAGCGTTTGTCCGGCGATACCGGTTCCGGTACTGCGCTGCAAATGCTACTGAAAGGAAAAAGCACAAGCGGACGGAAGTGAAAATGCCTACGGAGCCGAGCACCATGGTAGTCGCGGCAAACACCCAATAACTGCCATACTGTTCGCCCAGTTCGCTCGACCATATCAACATGCGGTGTATGATAAATCCGAACAGTACGAGTGAGCATAGAAAAGAGACGGCAAAGAGCACCGTTTGGATTCCAAACAGGCCTTGATCTTCCAGTCGGCCTGAGGGGGTGACATCGCGAACGGCTCGTTTGTAAGCATAGGTATGCATAATGAACTCGAAACCTAACGGCCATCCCATTCGAATCGACTGCCGGCATTGTGGTCGTCCAACTGCCGGGCGATCCGTTCGGCGTTCGCGGTAATCGCATCGGGAGTAACCGTTTGCACGATTCGCAGGAGTCGGCGAAGATCCGCCCTCGACGGAGTTCCGTTTTGCTTATCGTCTCTTTTCTTGGGTATCTGGTCGAGGAACTGTTCCAAGGCCGCACCAAGCCCGGTCCCATCCAGCCCCGAACCGATCAACCGGATGGCTCTAGCGTTGTGTCTATCCAGAGCCCGTTCGATCGTTGCAAGCAGATCGGGCTCGACCTTGTGACGCAGGACCGCTTCGTGAAGTTGGGTACCCAGCCAATGTAACGTGTCTCGTGTCGTATGCTCGTCATCTACTCGGGTTGATGTTGCCCTAAGGGCAGACGGGGAGGCGGTTAAGGTGTCGGCCGTTATTCGACGCCGGGATATCGTGAGAGTCCAGCCGGCAGCTCCAAACACGCTCAGCACGGCCCCGATCCAGAACACGGGATTGCCGAGCGGTGAAGGTCGCCAGTGCATCTTGACGAGGATCTCATTTCCGGACGACAAATAGCGAACCGCCTCGTGCGGAGGGTCGCAAGATAGCTCGGCCAACGCATGGGACGGATCGTTGGGAAGTACTCGCCATAGTGCCGGCTTGCCGACAAACCAACGTTCCACAAAGAACCGCTCGACCTCGGCGTCCTTGTCCATCTGAGAAACGAGTTCCAACTTGATCTCGGAACTCCTCTCGAAAGCCTTGCGTTGCCACTTGGGCACTCGCAGGCATAAACGCAGGCTCTCTCGAGGTCCCACCACAAGCACTGGGTCACCTTCTCGCTCCGCTTGAGGGGAGGACGAACGATAGACGACTCTCCCGCCGAATGAAGCCGTCACCTGCATCGACGCTTCCAGGCCGGCCAACTCTTGTTCGGCCTTTTGGAGGTCGGTATCGATCAACCGCAGTTTGTGTTCCCGTAAGTCGGCGGCTCGCTCCATGTCCCGGTTCAAGAGTTCCTGGATCTCTTGCTCGCGAGCGCAGACATTCTGCAGTTGACTGTCGAGGGCGGCGATCTGGCCGTCGAACCGGGTCAACTGATCGTTCATTACCTGCGTCAATTCGACCAGATCCTCTCGCAGGCCGGTCTCTTGCGCTCGAGTATTGTCTATCTGTTCCCGGAGTTTGGAGACTTCTTCCGTTTGAACGGCGACGTTCCTCGCGGTGTTTTCGCGAGTGCGTTCCGTCTCCACGCCTCGAATCGCAAGGGCGTTTGTACGTAGTGCCTGTTTCTGGTCGAATTCCGCGTCGGCTCTTGCCTGCGCCAATTGCCGTTGAAGTTGCGCAAGATTCACCCGTAGACAATGGATCTCATTCTTGTGTGTAAGCCGTTCGCGATAGAGGTCGCGTTCAACCACGCTGCGCTCAAGCTGAAACTCGGCCAAGCGAATTCCAAGCTGCCTGCGTTCGTTGCCCATGTCACCGAGCCGGCGCGTGATCTCCCGATCCGGCTCAAGAGGCTCTTTCTGGAGAGCGGCTCTTACCTCGTGATGGTCCCGAATTGTCAATCTCAGTATCTTGGCTTTTGCCTCATGTTCCGGCGAACTAAAACGAGCAATAACATCGCCCGGCTCAATCATCTCCTTTTGAGTAGTCCAATCGGCTCGCAGGTCTTTAGGCGTCCGAATCGTCAACAAGTCGTTGCCGTGCAGGAGGCCCTCGGGCATCGAGACCAAAAGAGAAATGGTTGCCGCGGCCAGACACACAAGAGCACCCAACAGCAACAACAGCGACGCCGCTCGACCAAGCCGCTTCACAATGCCGCTGCCAACATGGTCCTCGGCAACTCGCCCGTTTCGCTTGCGCCACACATGAAGGGCACACGTGAGACAGTAGGAGCCGAATCCGCCCCCGGCTCCGATCAAGACCGCCAAAACAACAAGGTCAAGTTCCACTGCCATTGCCATTCATATGATGTGATGTATAAGTGTCTCGTTATCCGCCCCCCTTCCCAAGACACAGGCTGCTGTCCTCGTCCGTCTCGCGTTTTCGGATAAGGCCTTTCGGCTGTCGACGGCACGCAGAGATTTCATGCACCCGACTATAACGTCCAGAGCGAAGAGACCTGCAGCCACGAATACAATAATACCAGAAACACGAATATAAGTCCAGTACTTCGTTTCTTGCCTTAACCGGGAAACCCAGTTTAGGACTCCGCACTGCGAAATATTTGCACACGAACCATGTTGCCTTGACGGTCGTGGCATTCCGCACGGCGAAGATGCCGGAGCTACGGTCGAGGACTTGCCAGGGGGCGGCCGGAAAGCCGAAGATCTGGCCGGTGCCCCTGGTGCTTTGACGAAGTTGGTGCGAGAATAGCCATTGAAGGCGTCTCGCTCCCCAAGACGAAGGTACATCTCGCGGAACGAGATACCTTACTATAAGGCCCGAAAACAGGTAACTCCCGATGGCGAGACACAAACGGTTGGCAACCTACGCCGCATTGGCGATCGGCTGGTCGGTCCTCGCCGCTTGGCAGTACGCCGGCTATCGCCACGAACGCTACCTGATCCACGAGACGCTGCACCAGCAGTCGCACTCGCTCATGAACGCGATGATCGGAGGGATACGCTCCCACCGGCGGCTGGGATGCTTCTTCGAGGAGCAGCTAGAGGGGATGCTGGAAGAGTTGGTCAAGTCGGAAGACGTGCTGGCCGTGGCCGTAACGTCCGACGACGGCCAAAAGCTCCTTTCGTCTGGAAAGCTCGAACCGCTTGATTTATCGCCTCCGGTTGTCTCGGGTGATTCCTGGGACGCGGCCGGATTCCGACTCGTCGAGCAATTCCAACTGCTGCCGGCCGATTGCCCTGTGCACCGCGACCGGGACGAAGGCTCCGGTGACTCTTCGCGAAAAGAGAGCACGACGCCGTGCTGCCTGGAACACGCAGAAAACCGAGGGCCCTTTGCGGGCGGCGGCCGGTTTATCGCCGTACTGCTGCTCGACCGCACACGTTCCGATGCCTTTTTGCGCAGCGCGGCCTGGTCGCACGCCTCACTGGCAGCCGCCGGCGCGTTGGTGTTGCTGTGCATAGCCTTGGCATGGCGGGCAAGCGTTCAATTGGTCGATGCTCGCGGCCGCGCCCGGGTGTTGGAGATCGAAGCGCGCCATTTCCGCGAACTCAGCCAGGCGGCCGCCGGGTTGGCCCATGAAACCCGCAATCCGCTCGGCCTGGTTCGCGGCTGGACACAACGTCTGGCGCAGTCCGATCTCGACAGCGTGGAAAGCCAGGAACACGCGCAGACGGTCGTCGAGGAGTGCGATCGAGTTACCGCGCGAATCAACCAGTTTCTGGCCTTTGCCCGGCCGTGTGAACCCGTTGCGGAGCCGGTCGACCCCGAGTCGCTGATCGACGAGCTTGCAGCAGTTCTGCAGCCCGACCTGGAATCGAAGAACCTGAGACTGCAACGCGTCGTCCCGCGGCCGGATCAGACGATCCGGGCCGACCGGGAGTTGCTGCGCCAGGCGATGTTCAATCTGATGCAGAACGCGATTCAGTTTGCCGCAGACGGCGATACGATCAACGTTGCAGTCGTCGGAGGATCGAACGGCAGTTACCGGATCGAAGTTTCCGACCGTGGCTGCGGTGTGGCCGGCGATGCCGTCGAGTCGCTGTTCACGCCCTATTTCACTACTCGACCGGACGGCACCGGGCTGGGACTGGCGATAGTACGCCGGATTGCGACCGCACACGGATGGGAGGCCACCTATTCTCCTCGGCCGGGCGGAGGGTCTGTTTTCTCGCTGGATAATCTGCATGGCTAGCACTCAACGGACAATCCTAGTCGTCGACGACGAAGCGTCGCAACGCGAGTTGCTCGGCGACTTCGTCGAATCGCTGGGTTTCGGCTCGCAGGAGGCGGAATCGGGGGAAAAAGCCCTGGAAGCGATACGACGCAACGCTCCCGCCATGGTCTTGCTTGACGTGCGATTGCCCGGTATCAGCGGTATCGAAACGCTCGCCGAGATCCGCAAGTTTGCCGACAACCTTCCGGTGCTCATGATCACGGCCTATGCCGACCTCCGCCAGGCGGTTTCTGCGGTGAAGAGCGGGGCGGACGACTACCTGGCCAAGCCGATCGACCTGGACGAATTGAGAGTTGCCATCTCCGACGCCGTCCCCGTGGTGGAAGGCACGCCGTCGGCCGATGAAAAGACCTTTCCCGACCTGCCCGACGGTTTTGTGTGCGCGAGCCCCACCATCCGGCGTCTTATGGAGACGGTCTCGGTGGTTGCTCCCTCCGACGCCGCCGTGTTGATCACGGGCGAGAGCGGCTCGGGCAAAGAGGTCGTTGCTCGACTGATCCACCAGTGGAGCCCTCGTTGCGAAGGTCCGCTGGTGGCAGCCAACTGTGCGGGCTTGCCGGAAACGTTGATCGAGAGTGAACTGTTCGGTCACACAAAGGGTGCATTCACCGGCGCTTCCGAAGCCCGGCACGGTTTCTTCCGCACTGCCCACCGCGGCACGCTCTTCCTCGACGAGATCGGCGAGTTGCCGATGCATCTACAGCCTAAGCTGTTGCGTGCGCTGGAGTCGGGCGCGATCACGCCGGTGGGAAGTGATTCGCCGGTCGAGGTCGATGCCCGGCTTGTTGCGGCGACGAATTGCGATCTGCAAGAGGCTATCGGTGAAGGTCGTTTCCGCGAAGACCTGTACTATCGGATCAACGTGATCGAGTTGAATGTGCCGCCGCTGCGAAAACGCCGTGAAGACATCTTGCCGCTTGCCCGGCGGTTCGCCGTGGAGTTTTCGGGAACGCCGGTGCATCTCTCGCCGCAAACGACGCATTCTTTGCTGGGTTACACCTGGTCGGGTAACGTTCGCGAGCTGCGCAACGCAATTCAACGCGCATGCCTGTTGTGCCGTGGCGACGTCATTATGCCCGAGCACCTGCCTCCTAAGATTGCGGCGCTGGCTGCCGGTTCCGGCGAGTCGCAAAGCGCCGGAGGGCGACTGTCCCAGGTAGAACGGGCTACTATCTTGGCAACCCTGGAAGAATGCAACGGCAACCGCACCCACACGGCTCGGAAACTCGGCATTAGCCGCCGCGCACTCATCTACAAACTCAGGGCGATCGAATCTTAGCGGTTGGCACCGGAGTTGCATGACTCGTCAAGACGGAACAACCTACCTAGCGGTGCGCTGCAAGAACAGAACTATATACCCCGGCCGGGGTGTGAAGTCTTTGCGCGCTATCATTGAAGAAAGGAAGATGTCGTGAGAGTATTACGCTGCATTAGTTTGATTCTTGTGATGACGGCTGCTGCCTCGCTCCTGCCGGCGGCCGCCCGTGCCGACTCGGCCCAACAAGCGTTCGTCGCAGGCAAGGCCCTGATGGCCAAGGCGGATTTCGACGGCGCGTTGCGGTCCTTTGCAACGGCTGCCCGAGCCGATCGCGACAACCGTGCATACTTGCAGCAGTATGCAATAGTACGCCGGATTATCGCCCTGCGCGGCGAACTCGACGCCCAGCAAGACGCCTCTCGATGGGAGTACATTGCCCGAGGGTTGCACGCCTTCTACGTTAATCAAGGCATTTACACCGAGGCGTTGACACTCGACCGCGAAATCCACGCTCGGCTCGACAGTGCATCGTCGGGCGTGATGCTGGCCGAGACTCAACTGGCCCTGAACCTCAACGCTGAGGCGGCCGAGGTACTCTCGGCGTTGGACACGGCTAAGCAAACCGCGACCACCCAGGCCCTGCACGCTTTGGCGATTGCCCGGCAGGGAAAGATCGAGCAGGCCGGACGGATCGCTAAGAGGGTCTCGCTGGCCGAGGATGCCGAGCCGGGGGTAAGCTATTACCTGGCTCGGCTGCATGCCGCGATCGGCAACGGTGATGAGGCCATCGATTTGCTCACCCGTTGTTTCGAGTCGGTCGCACCGAGTCGCCTGGAGCGTTTCAAGGTCCACGTCCGGCAGAGTCCGGATTTTGCCGAGTTGGCTTCTACTTCAGCGTTCGCCAAAGTACTGCAAACTGAATCGAAGGTTTCCGAATCCGGATGCAGCGGCGGATCCCGTTGTGCCGGTTGCCCCATGCGAGGCAAGTGCGGCAAGGACGCGGCGAAATAGCCGGCCCGTATAGTAATACCCGTATAGTAATAGTAGTCGTCTCGCTCCGCGAGACGAACCGGGCGACGCAAAAACCGTAGCGATTTGCCTTCGCCCCACGAAGCTTGATCTCGCGAATACAAGGCCCCATCTATGGCCACTACGAGGAAGGCTCCCCGGGGCAAAGGAGGCCGGAACATCACCGTGACCCGAACCAGGCGAACTGTCCAATTCGCGATGCTCGCACTTGTGCTGACAGGCACGTTCGCCTTGGGCGCCAACTGCGAACGCTGGTGCCCGTTCGGTGCCGTGGAAGCCCTCTATGCCTACGCCGTCGAAGGCAACATGATTTGCTCGTTGGGTACATCCAACTTCTTCATCTTCGGCGGCGTGCTGCTGATGACTTTCTTATTGCGTCGGGCGTTCTGTGGATACATCTGCCCCATCGGCACAATTTCCGAGTTGCTTGGCGCTCTGGGCCGGAGATTGAAAATACCAACTGTCGAGATTACCCGCGCCCCGGATCACATCCTGGCCGGACTCAAGTACGTGGTCTTGGCGATCATTCTGTGGTTCACCTACCAGGCTGGCGAGTTGGTCTTCAGGGGTTTCTGCCCCGGCTATGCGCTGATCAGCCGCAACGGAACCGACATAACAGTGTGGGCGTACGTGGTGTCGGGCACGATCGCCGGGGCGTCGCTGTTGATTGCCGTGCCTTTCTGCCGGTGGTTGTGTCCGTTGGCAGCCGTCTTGAATCCCATTTCCCGGTTCGGCCTGACGCGCGTAGAGCGCGACTTGAGCGTCTGCCGGGATTGCGGGCTGTGTGCAAAGAGTTGCCCGGTTGCCGTTCCTGTTGATCGACTCGAAGAGGTCACCGCGGCGCGATGTACGTCGTGCATGAACTGCATCGACGCCTGCCCGCAGGCGCAAGACGACTTGCCGGCGATTTCGCTTCGACTTGCCCGTCCGTTGTCGCAAAGATGGTCGCAGGCTGCTCTGATAGCGGTGCTTCTGGCGTGTACGGGTGGCGCCGTTGCGGCCTCTTATGCACTTCCCATTCCGTCGTACGTCAAGAGTCGCGGAACGCGGCCGCAGCGCGTTGCGGAAACAAGGCTCGAGATTCACGATCTCGGGTGTCGGGGGCGTGCCAATCTTCTCTTCTACTTCATCGAGCGCGACGACTTCTACGAGATCCCGGGCTACATCCAACTCAAGGCCTGGCCGGGCCCGGGGGTGGCCGACGTGCATGTAAGCTACGATCCCGCTTTGGCCGGCGAGGACGGGATCCGACAAGCGATCACCGAGCCGTACTACGATGTGCTAGCCGACTTTTGGCGAATGCCGCCGTTTCGTATCGAAGGCTACGACCCTCTCGCACCTCGTTGAAGCCGATGCATTGCCGCTACACCAAGTGCCACGGCAAGACACCAGGGGCCCCTTTTCAATGCCGAGGAGCAAACAACGTGGGACAGGCCACCGAAGTCCCGTCAGGCGTGCGGTCTGATTGACCATGGCGCAATGCGATGGTACGATCGGGCATCGGGCCATTTGCACCATCATCGAAAGAGGAACACATGAAGCTCTTTTTCGCCCATCCAAGTTGGTGCGTTGTCGCGGGTGTGATTCTTGCAGCCACCTGGGAGTCCGTCCCCGGCCTGGTGGACATGGCCCAGCCGGGCTTTGCCGAGGTGGGCGTCAAGAGCAAGTTGCGCGAGGCCTTCTGGTATCGCCGCACGTTCCGCGATGTTATTCCGCGACCGATCCCGTCCGGCGGGGACGTCGAAAGGCGCAAATCCATCCCGGGCATCTTCGATTCCGTGGAACTGATCCTCACCGGGAAGCCCTTAACCGGCGTCAAACGCAAAACGCGGTATGGATACTCTCTATGGGAGTGCAGAGTGTTTCCGAGAGTAGGTCCTAACCACGAAAGCAAATCATGAAAGTCGGTATCTACAGCATTACCTATCGCGGCGTGTGGTATCAAGGCGAGGCATTGGACGTTTTCAGCCTGATGCGTCTTGCCAAACAACAAGGGTGGGAGGGCGTTGAACTCGACGCAGAGCGACCCCATGCGGCGCCGATGGACCTCTCGGCCGACGATCGAAAAAGGCTTCGCGGCCTGACCGGGGAACTCGAACTCCCCATCTCCGCAATCTCTCCAAACTGCGATTTTTCCAGCCCGGTACCCGTCCAGCGCGAGGCCATGATCAGTTACGTGCGGAAGTGTATTAAGCTGGCCCACCACGTCGAAGCGCCGCTGTGCAAGATATTCGCCGCGTCGGGTTACGATGGCTACATCAACTAAGAATTCTGCCATCCCGCCGTGGAAAACGGAAAGCCGGCAGGCATCGATTACGTACACAACCAAACCCAGCTTGCACTCGAGTACATGAAGGACCTCCGGACAAAGAGCATGAAACAACCGTTGCCATGACTCCTCGCTTGTCGGCAATAGGATGAACCCGTTGCTTGCCGAGATGATGGATCAATAGCCAAAGAGTTGAGCGGTAACTCGGAACGGAGAAACGACGTGAAGTTACACGTATTGAGCGCCGACGAGGTCCAGACAATCCACGAAGCCACCTTGGGTATCCTGGAAGGGATCGGCGTGTGGTTTAAGGATAGCCCGGAGGCTGCGGACTTATTCAAAAAGAACGGATGCCGTATCGATGGCGGCCGGGTGCATATCCCGCGTGATCTGTTTGCCGAGTGCGTGGGCCGACTGCCGGACCGCAATGACTTGAAACTCTGCGTTACCAAGTTGGGATTCTCGGAATCCCTCGGGCTTCGGCAGGGCGAATCACATGTGGGTGTGATCGGGAATCCGTACTACCTCTATGAACACGGTCAAGGCCAAAGGGACCTTACCGACGCCGACGCCGACGACAAGTTCCTGATTCTCGACAGCCTTCCGAATCTGCAGTTCGATTGCTGCTGCACCATCGGCGCCAGCCAACGTGAAGCGGGCGCCGTCTTTCCCGATTACCAGAAGACGGAGGTCTGCCTGGAGTATCTCCGCCGCCGGGTCCACCGCGCGGCGCGCAAGGGCGTCAAGAGGCCGGCGATTCATTCCAACATTCTCCACGGCCGCGAGGGCAACTCGCGGATTCATAGCCCACGAATGCTCAAGCCGTTCGAGAAGATGGAACTGTTGCGCCACGCCATTGTTTACGAACCACGGCAGACCGAGGCCCTGTTGGCCCAAGATACACCCTTGATCTGGTGCAATCCGATCAGCCCGCTTCAGTACCATCCGGAACAAGTGCGCGAGATCATCCAGGCGGTCAAGGACTACGGCCCTAACTGCTACGTCATGTTTTCTCCGGAGGTCATGCTCGGCGGGACTGGCCCGGTGACCATGGCCGGCGCCTTGGCCCAGCACAACGCGGAAGTGATGAGCGGCGTGATCCTGACGCAGCTTATGGCCCCCGGTACGCGGGCGATTTACGGATCGGTCTCGGGGGTCATGGACCTGCGCACGGCGGACATTTCACTCGGTAACCTGGAATCGATGGTGTTCAATACCGGTGTGGTGCAACTGGCCGACCTCTACGGGCTGCCCTGCCGCGTACAACTTGGCAACAGCAGTGCCCGACGGCCCGGCACCCGTGCGGCGGTGGAAACCGCTTGGGGGCTGCAAATGGGCCTGGCTACCGGCGCGAACCTGGTGAATACCGGGTTGCTCGACTCCACGTTGATGCTCAGCCTGGAGCACCTCGTGTTGGTGGACGAACTGGTAAGCCAGATCCGCTGCGCAACGGCTGCCGTTGTGGTCGACACCAAACACCTGGCCATGGATGCGATCAGGCAGGAAGGCCGCCCCGGGCCCAACTACATGGGGCACGGGCACACCCTGGATTGCATGAAAGAAGCGGTGTATTATTCTGATTTCACCGGACGGACTGCGAAGTCCTACGAGGACTGGTACGAACTGGCTCACCAGAAGGTCCAGAATATCCTCCGGTCCGCCCGGGAGGATGTCTCGGCGGATAAGACCGTGCTCGATCGCTACGCCGCGGTGGAAGCCAGGCTGAGGGAAGACGACCGCACGTGGCGCGACGGACAAGGAGATTGGTGGCGGTTCTACGTTCAAGACTTGATGTAGGAAGCGGCACGTCCCATGATCAAACTAAAGCCGCTTGTGTTCTTTCCACCCTTTTTCGGACCCGGAGGGCTGGTCAGCGTTGGCAATCCGGATTATCATGCGGCGGCCACTAACTCGCTGATTGCCCCCCGCGCAGCCGGCTGCATTCGACTACTTCAGCACGTTGACATGCCACCGAGATTCCGGAGAATGACAGAGGAGACGCAGCCGTTGAACCCTTGGACGACAGGAAGGTGAACCGCAATGAGAATGTCGGTACTGCTGGTAGTTTCTCTCTCGATCATCAATGCTCTTTGCGGCCCGCGCGCGGTTGCCGACGTGGTCACGTATCCGGCGCCGGCTGGCGAGGTGTTGTCGGAGGAGTACCGGGTTTGGGCCGGCGGGCGGAAGGTGGACGTGTATACGGCCCGAGTGCTCGACCCACCGTTCGCCGGCAGACAATGGGACTTTGGTGGCAACTATGCCTTCGCCAATTTCGACCTTGCCGGCGAAGTGGAAGTTCGCGTCACTTCGACGAAGTCACTGCGCAACGTCGTGATCCGGCCGGCCGCTGCCGGTGCCCGGATGACGTTGGTGGACGATCACACGCTATTGGTCTCGCTGCCCGGCCCGCGCAAGTTGAGCATCGAGCCGGACGGCAAGAAGGGCCCGTTACTGCTGTTCGCCAATTCGCTGGAGAAAGACCCACCCAAGCCCGACTCGCCCAAGGTCATCTACTTCGGCCCCGGTGTGCACAAGCCGGGCAAGATCGAACTGGGCAGCAACCAGACGCTCTACCTGGCCGGCGGGGCGGTGGTCAAAGGCGGAGTGATGGCACAGGGTGAGAAGATCCGCATCCGGGGCCGCGGTATCCTCGACGGGTCCGACTGGGCCTGGCGCACGGGGCCAACCCCGCATTTGATTAGTATTCGCGGCACCGACGTGGAAGTCAGCGGCATCACGATTCGCGGGGCTTCCCATTGGACGATCGTGCCCCGGCATAGCCGGCGGGTTACCGTGCGCGGCGTGAAGATCTGCAACTCCCGCGTGCAGAACGACGACGGGATCAACCCGTGCAATTCGCAGGACGTGCTGATCACCGATTGCTTTATCCGCAGCGACGACGATTGCGTTGCCTTAAAGGGCCTTGATTTCGCCGCGAGCAACAGCCCCTCGACCAACAACAACGTCGAGCGGGTGACGGTGGAGAACTGTACGCTGTGGTGCGACCGGGCACGGATCTTCCTCTTGGGACACGAGAGCCGGGCCCCGTTCATGCGCGGCGTGACGCTTCGCAATCTGGACGTTATCCACGCATCGATGACGCTCTTTCTCTTCGAGCCGGGCGAAGAGATGCGCCTGGAAGACGTAACGGTTCAGGATGTCCGCATCCACGGCGAGGGCCAGCAAGAACTGATCCGGCTGCGACCGGTCGTCAACCAATACATGCGCAACAAGGTACCGGGCGTGGTCCGCGACGTGCGGTTCCGAAACGTCACCGTGTCCGGCAGTTCGGGTGCGTACCTGGTCCAAGTGGAAGGCGCGGACCCGGAGCACGACGTTCGCCGAGTGACGTTTGACAACGTGACTATCACGGGCAGCAAATTGACCGCAGACTCAAAGCATCTGCACCTCGGCAAGTACGTCGAGGAGATCCGTTTTGGCACCGAGCCGAAATGAATCGCGCAAGAGCGGCTACTGCCGGTCGATGAGTCGCGTTGGGAGGATCCCCAGCGCAATAACATGGCGTCATTTCCCATTTGGTCGCTCTGGTCCACCCGCGAGCGTGTGCCGGAACCGAGTTGGTTCTCCCCCGGCACTCAGGCTCCAAAACCATGCGGGAACGAGGATGAATTTCGAGACGACTATCCGTCATTTCGTCGACTCGAATTGTGAACACCCAGGCGTGGTCGCAAGGCAAAGGGTCCGGGAGTTCCTCGATCACCACATTGCCGTCGACCTGGCGCCAGGCCAGATTCTTGTCACTGCCGAGCATCCGGATGTTGGAACCCTGCACGGGAGTCACGCCTGGGATTACCGTGGGAACAGTTGGCTCCTTCAGGTCGATCGCGTACAGACAGGGCCCCTTCCGAGTGAACCGCAGGGTGCCTGCCGCGCAAGGGGTCCGACAATCCGCGCCGTACAGGGCTTCCTTGTTCACTTGCATCCAGCCGCCCAGTTTTTTCAATATCCGCACCTGGGAATCCGGAAGGGTTCCATCCGCTTTGGGGGCGACGCTTAGAAGCGTGACCCCGTTCTTGCTCGTCACGTCCACCATTCCATCCACCAGCGCGTTAACGCTGTCCTCTATTTCGGCAGGCGTCTTGTCTTCTCGGCCCGCTGCGTATGCATAACCAAATCCCGGAACTGGCGTCGTGGCCTGCTGCATGTCCGGCCAGGGCGTCCTCCGGCCAACGCCTGGAATGCGATAAGGGAAATGAATACTCCAGGGATGCTCCTGACCGGTGTCATCGTTTGATTTCCTTTGCTGATGGCTTGTTATGCGTCGCGTGCAGCCTTCCGGCAAACTGCCAAGCGTCTTCGACGTCAACGTTGGACCAGGTCAGCCCCCGTCGTCCGTCGGTGCTCGTTCGTCGAGTTGCAGGTCGCCGATGGAATCAGTAGACGTTGACCATGTTGAGGTTGATCTTCTGCTGGCCGCGAGCAAAGCGAATGTTCATGGCACTAGCCATATAGGTTTTCTCGAGAACCAGTCCAAAGGTGTTGCCGATGCCGTTGCCGGTGTATACGGTCTCCCACTGGTCGTCGACCTGAAGTCCGATGCTGAAACCGCCCACCGAACTCTCGGCGCCGTATCGGCCTTCTTGGATCTGGATCTGACTAACAGGCTTGACGCCGTCGAATTCGATTTCCAGAGACGGGGTCTCATCCTTCCGGTCCGGGGACCATACGGAACGGATGAACGTTCCTTCGTGGAACTCCGTTGCGTCTGACGCGATGACGGCCGAAGCCGGGGTCGCGTCGCTGGCCCGGCTGCTTGCCGAAGCAACGGCGCCGATGGTCAGATTCTCGCCGATGCTCGGGATCACCGGGATATCCATCGCCGGTGCGTCAAGTTCCAGCGCGATAATCGTGTCGAACTCGTGAACCACGTCGCGGGGACGGGCGTTCGCATTGTCGTTGCCCAACACAATGGTGAGTTGCCCGTCCTCTTGGCTCCACTTCGCGTGGCCGCCGGTCGGCGGGACATACGGTTCGCTCACTCCGTCATCGAGGTAGTCGGCGCCCACCAATCGCGTGACGAGCAGGCACGTGAGCAGAAGTAGCGATATTGCAGTCAGTTTGCGCATGGTTTGCGGCCTTTTGATTGGCGGGGGAGTTTTTCGATGGTCAGGCCCGGCGATTTCGTCTTTCCGTCGTAAGAGACCTCGACGAACTTCTTGCCGGCCTCGATTTGCAGCTTCAGGGGAAACTCGCCTTCGTACTTATCGTCGCCTATCTTCAGGTATCCCCGGCGGCCCTTTGCTGAACCAGGGCTGATCGCATCGCCGGCGCCGCCGAATAGGTAGGTTCCCGATTCTGCGAACTCGACGGCGAAATAGTAGTTCTTGATCTTCGCCTTCTGCTCGTTTAGACCGGAATAGACTTGCCGAAGAACCGTGGGGGATTCATGTTCGGTTCCTACAACGACGTGGTGATGCGGTTTGAAATCAGTCATGACGTCCCGCCACCAGTCCTCCCAGGCTTTGCGGGCTACCGCTTCCAGTTCGGGAGAACTGGTCTTGGCGACCCCGTCACGGAAGGCGACGACCGTCCCGTCGGGCAGATGCACGTTCGTGAGATGCAACGGCCGGAGTACATCCTCCCGATGCCCGTTCCTCGACTGGTGGTCTTGGATGTAGATTCTGCCCTTTGGCGGCGTCCGATCGGGATGCAGGAAGCCGTAGGCGCTACGTCCGTCGAAGTCGACGTTCTCGGCCTGTGGAATACCGCACATGTCCAACAAGGTTGGCGCGATGTCGATGTTGGCGACCAACGCGGTCATGTCCTCGTCGGTTTTCAGCCCGCCGCCCGGCCAGTGAACGATGGCCGGGGTGTTACTGGAATACGTCTTCGAATCTCCTCTCCTGAAAAACGAGGGCGATTTGTAGCCGGCGCCGTCCGAGGTGTACACGATGATCGTGCTTTTGCTCAATCCGAGTTCGTCGAGCAAATCCGATGTTTGCCCGATGTTCCGGTCGATCGATTCCATCTCGGCCGCCAATTCGGCGAAGTTGTACTTGGTTTCTTTGTCTCGGAAGAACTTGTCCACGTCGCTTCCGAAGGAGTCCATCTTCTTGCGGTACTTCTCCGAAAGCGCAGCGGGCCCGAAGTTTCCGCCGTGTGTGGCCCAGGTCGCCAGGTAGGCCATGAAGGGTCTGTCCTGGTTCGTCGTGATGAATTTCCGCAGCTCGCTGAACCAGACGTCGATTCGATAGCCCTCAAAGGGCTCCCATTGACCGTTGTGTCGCAAGACGTGCTGCGAACCGGTCTTCGAAAGCCCGCCTTGGAAGAACGTCACCACCTCGCCGAACCCGCGGTCTTCCGGCCGGTACGGGTAGTTCTTGCCGATGTGCCACTTGCCGTACTGGGCCGTTTTATAACCCGCGTTCTGAAACAGATTGGCGATTGTCGGGACCGTGACGTCCCCCATGACATTTCTTCCATCCGGCGTCTGGATGTGTCCGCTGCGAATGTGGTAGCGGCCGGTCAACAACGCGGCCCGAGAGGGACCGCAGCGCGAGGCGCAATGGTAGTTGGCCAGATAGACGCCCTCTCGAGAGAGGCGATCGATGTTCGGCGTTTCAAGGAACGTATTGCCGGCAAACCCCAGGACGCTGGCATCGTGGTTGTCGATGGTGATGATGATGACGTTCGGCCTGTCTCCCGCCGTGACTTCCGTTGCCTGAACAAAGAAGCCAACGACCAGAAATGTGAAGAGAACGAAGGGTCTCATAAAACGACCTTCCTTTGACTTTGTTCACAGCGTCAGTGTTTGCAGGGTCAAACTGGCAAGCAGGATTCTAGCCCGCATTTCTCACCATTGGTATTGCGCTGGGCCGCCTCCTGTGCGATAACTTGTTTTGGCAACAACAGGTTACGTCGCAAACAGGAGACAACCCAGTGCAAACAGAGTGTAACACGGATCGACTCGGTTTTCAGCCCCTCGAAAAGCGGGAAATTGTCGGAATTTTCGATGGCGGGGCCATCACTTCCGACGCTGGCGGCCTGCTGTTGAGGGAAGTCGATGCCAAAACGGAAATCATGGGGCGATTCGCCGAGTGCTTTACCGATTATCGCGATGGCGAACGGATCGAGCACTCCGTCGCCGAACTGGTCGCGCAAAGAGTTTACGGCCTCGCGTTGGGCTACGAGGACCTTAACGATCACGACCAGTTGCGGCACGATCCGCTGATGGCCGTGCTCGCCGGAAAAGACGATCCAACCGGACAGGATCGCGCCCGAGAGCGGGATCGCGGCAAGGCGCTGGCCGGAAAAAGCACGCTCAACCGGCTTGAACTGTCGCCTTCTCGGGCCGACGAAAACAGCCGCTAGAAGAAGATCACGGCCGACCTGGGCCAAATGGAATCGCTGCTGACGGACCTTTTCCTCGAAGCCCATCCGACGACGCCGAAGCAGATCATTCTCGACTTCGACGCCACCGACGACCCGACACACGGCCATCAACTCGGCCGGTTCTTTCAGGGCTATTATAAAGAACACTGCTACCTGCCGCTTTACGTCTTTTGCGGCGAGCACCTGCTCTGTGCCCAGCTTCGTCCGGCCGATCAAGACGGCGCGGCCGGCAGTGTCGCGTGGTCGGCAAGGCGGAATGTCTCGCCAAAGGCAGGAACCCTCGATTCGTCGTGACGTCGTTATCGCAGGACGAATACGACGGGCGCGAGCTCTACGAAGATTTGTACTGTGCTCGCGGCGAGATGGAAAACCGCATCAAGGAACAGCAAATGATGCTCTTCGCCGATCGCACGAGCGCCGAGGACATGCGAGCAAATCAGATTCGCCTGTACTTCTCGTCTATTGCCTACGTGTTGATGAGTGCGATGCGTCGCATCGGCCTTGCCGAGACCCGATTCGAGCGGGCGCAATGCAACACGATCCGGTTGAAGCTATTGAAGGTCGGCGCGTTGGTTCGGATCACGGTTCGCAAGATTTGGATGTCGTTTTCCCAGAGTTATCCGTACAGGGATCAGTTCATGGCGGTGCTGTCGAACATTTGTCGCGCGCCGCCGCCGCGCGTATTACGTTGCTGATGCGTCGCATCGATCGATTTGATGATGCAACGGGCGGTTGCTACGGCACCCGAAGAGTAGTCCGTGCGCATCAGGTCGCCCCGCGACCGGATCGCAACACCCACAGTCCCCGTAAATCTCGACAGGCGCCCATCTTTGCGCAACTCTTTCCATGAGTTGCTCCCCATCGTCACGCCATACTCGCGACATACCCAAACGCCGCCCAAGATCTGCGATTCTGCGGCTGGTGAGAAATACGGGTTAACCCCCTTGCGCACTTCGCTCTAGCCTTCATAACGCATTTGCTGCCTTCATAACGCATCTGCAAATCGTACTCAGCGCACGGCGGTGACTGCCATGCGGATTCCAAGTCGTAGGCCGAGATTCATGCAACTGTGTACGCCTGCCCCATCCGCTGGGTGACCGGAAAGCTGTTCTGCAGGGGGTATTGTTCACACTGCTCAGATCAATGTTGCCGAATTGCGGGGTCCGTTTGTCGTCGGCAAGCGACAGGGCGGACAGCCCCGCGGCGGCCAAATCTACGCGGATTTCCGCAACGAATTCAAAGGCGGCAAGGTAACTATCGCGGCCACCGGCTTTCTGCGCTACAACCACCCGCGCATCACCACCTCTCCGCCGCGGGGACACATCGCCGTGTGGATGGAGGAGCAGAAGGTCCCGCCGATGAAAGCGGCCGTAGCCAGTGATCAGTAAGGGTGGTCGTGTAGGGCAGGTTCCTACCGGCCGCGCCCTTGATCATTATCTGATCGGCTGCTGGGAACCGGCCCTACGCCTGCTTGCCATGGGCCTGAATCGTCCTTTTCGTTCACATTACGGGGATTATATGGTATCATACGACGTGCAACAGAGGAAGAAGATGTTGAATTGCAAAGGAGAAGCGTGCGATCGTCAGCCAGTATATCCTTAATGTTTTTCGAAACGACCGGGATGTGCAGTGCATTCGGTTCGCGAGTGGTACGTCCATGGCCGCGTTCTTTTCACCGGGCAAGGCGTTCCTGTCAAGGTGATGTGGCGCGGCAAGACACACTCGACCATGCTGCCGGGAGGCGGCAAGGTCTTGGACCTCCCGTAAGGATGGCAAGACGAATGACAAGAATAACGGTGCATAAAGTGATTCTTGCCCTGCTGCTGTGTGCGGGAAGCGTTAAAGACGGCAAGTGGATGGTCGCCCTGAACCCGATGCCGGCTTCATCCGACGGGCGCACGATGACGGTCGCTTCCGCAAGGGGCAGGCAGAAGTCCGAAATCAGAGACGTCCTCCGGTCATCATTGGTGTCACCCGGTTTGCCCGCGAAGTGCTGCTGCCCGTGGAGATGATCGGCAAGCAACTCACGCTGAATTTAGGAACAGTCAACAAGGAGGAAATCACCTTTGGGAATGGCATCAGGGTGGGGGAGCAGCTTTTCTACTATGAAGGCAGTGTTCACACGATTCCAGCGAAACTGGCGAAGGCGAAAAACGTCCTCTCCGTGCGCTGCACCGGCTACCGGGGTGGAGGGATGTGCATGTACACCATCAAGTCTCTTATGATCGTGGGGCTGGCCTTACTGGCCAACGCAACGCTCCTATTGTCTGCCCGCGGTGAAACGGATGACAACGCCATGCGCGAGTCAGCCTTGGCGGCCGTGAGGGCTGCAATCCCCAAGGCGGAGAGCGATCCGACCCGTCCCGTCTACCATTTCCGCCCGCCGGCACAGTGGATGAACGACATCTGTGGTGCCGTCTATTACAAGGGCTACTATCACATATTCTATCAGTATAATCCCTTCAGCGGTGATAGCTGGGGAGCCAGGTACTCGCTCTGGGGACATGCGCGAAGCAAGGATCTTGTCCATTGGGAGAATCTGCCCTGGGCCTTGCTGCCACTGACGGAGCGCGGTGAGCGCCGCTGCAACTCGGGTTGTGTCACGCTGGACGGCAACGGCAAACCAATGATCTTCTATACCTTTGTCCCCGCCACGAAGGACGCAACACGACTCGGAAAGCGGGAACACTGGGCGGCCCGCCCCCTTGATGACGAGTTGCTCAAGTGGCGACGAGTCAAGAATGAACCTCTGATGGCGGCCGGCATGAACGGGGTTCCCGAGGATGTCAACGCGGGTTGGAGTGATCCCTTTGTGTTCAAGTCTGCCGGACGCACCTTCGTTACGTTCAAATCATGCGAGGGCCTGGTTTGCGAAGCAAGAGACAAAGAGCTTACTCATTGGGAATATGCAGGAAGGATGGCAAGCGTCTCCGGCGAGTGCCCGAACTTTTTCCCGCTTCAGGACAAGTGGGTGCTCATTCGCTCAACCGAACCCATTTCCTATGTGTTAGGCGAATTTGATGCCAAAAACATCGCATTTGCAGCAAGCGGCTCTGGGCGCGTGCTGGATTATGGCTTTGGCAAGAATCCCCCCACGGATCGATCCTGGACGCGCGGACTCTATGCCACCAATGCTCTTACCGACAAGGATGGGCGTCGCATTTTGCTTGGCTGGATTTGCGGCTTCCGACCCAAGCGAGGTTGGAACGGGTGCATGTCCCTGCCTCGCGTCCTGACGTTGGACAAAGATCAACGGCTCATCCAGACGCCGGCGCCTGAACTAGAAAGACTGCGGGAAGAGCACGTTGAGATCAAGGATGTATTGGTAAGTAGCGAGGACAAGAAGCTCGATACGGTCAGTGGCGACACCATGGAACTCGTCGCCGAGTTCGCTGTCGCAGATGCCAAAGCCTTCGGCCTACGAGTCCGCCAAAGCGAAGATGGCAAGGACGCGATCACTATGCGATACTCAAAGGGATCGCTGAATGTGGCCGGAACCGAGGTTCCGCTGGCATTGGCCCCCTTATCCAAGACGCTCACACTGCACGTGTTTATCGATAAGTCGGTTCTTGAAGTCTTCATCAATGACGGGGCGACCAGCGTCACGCGTGTCGAATACCCAGGGGAACAGGACTTGGGTGTTTCGGTTTTTGCAGAAAACGGCAGTGCCACTTTGAAATCACTCGACGCATGGAAGATGAAACCCATTTGGTAACGAGAGTACAATTCCCCCCGAACAACGAGCAGAAGGCGACGACCTCAAGCCCGCGTCCTAGCTCCACCGTTCGCCGTCGCTGTGTCATCTACTGGTACCTCTCGTGATGCGCCTCGAATGACGACCCTCCGCGAAACACTCCATCGGGGGGCGGCTTGGTTTACCCATTGCCCGGCCGCGAGCAATCCGGCACCCGTTTTCTGAAGCACGGTGGCGTGCCACAAATACCCGTCGGCTGGCACGGCCTTGCGGGGAAGGACGATTCAACGCACTCAATAACGTCAAGCAGAGTAACAGCTTCCGCACAGCGCAACCGGCTTCTTCCCCCACCCAGCCACTTGCACACCGACGCCTCATGTCCCACAATAGATAAGCGGTCGCGACGCCGTGATCGCGATGAACCACCTAATTCCCCCACACCTTCGGAGGTACGACCATGTTGCGAAACACGACTATGTTGCTTGCGGCGGTACTGCTGCTTGTGCTGGTTCTCCCTGCCACGGCCGCCAAGCCGTCGGGCGACGTCTTCATTGACCCGGCCGAGGCCGGCCCCGACTTCGCAGTCCAGGGCGAGTACGTCGGCGAGTCACTGCATGAAGGAAAGACGTGCAAGTATGGTGCGCAAGTCATTGCGCTGGGCGACGGCAAGTTCCAATGCGTCGGATACGCCGGCGGGCTGCCCGGCGCCGGTTGGGACGGCAGCGAAAAAGAGCAAGTCGAAGGCGCGTACGTCGACGGCACGGCCACTTTTTCCATCAAGAACGATCACATCGTGCTGGAGATCAAAGACGGTGTGATGACGGTGACCAAGAACGGCGACACCAAGGTCGGCGAATTGAAGAAGATCGAGCGCAAGAGCCCGACGCTGGGCGCGAAACCGCCGGCGGGCGCGGTGGTGCTCTTCGACGGCACCACGCCCGATGCCTTCAAAGGCGGACGGATGACCGAGGACGGCCTGCTGATGGAAGGCGTCACGAGCAAGCAGAACTTCGGCAGCTTCACGCTGCACATCGAGTTCCGCACGCCGTTCAAGCCGAAGGCGCGGGGGCAGGGTCGCGGCAACAGCGGTTTCTACGCCCAGGGCCGCTATGAAGTGCAGATTCTCGATTCCTTCGGCCTGGAAGGCAAGAACAACGAATGCGGCGGGGTCTACAGCATTTCCGATCCGAAGTTGAACATGTGCCTGCCGCCGCTGTCGTGGCAGACCTTCGACGTCGACTTCACCACGGCGAAATACGAGGGCGACAAGCGGGTGGCCTCCGCCCGGATGACGGTTCGCCACAACGGGGTGCTGGTCCACGAGGATCTGGAACTCCCCCGCACGACTACGGCCGCCCCCGTCCGCGAGAGCGCGGAGCCCGGCCCGATTTACCTTCAGAACCACGGCAACCCGGTCCGCTTCCGGAACATCTGGGTGCTGGAGAAGAAGTAACTCGAGAGCCCACGCCTAAACTCGGCAGACACCGGTTTGTAGTCGCGTCTTCAGGCGGCTTTCCGCGCGATCTTCCGTCTTCCAGTCGCCTGAAGGCGGGGCTACGGACAATCTATGCGTGGGCTGTCGAGCGCGAAAGACGCAAGCGGCACCCTTCTCGCGGATCGGCAGCGCGAGTGTCGAGTATTCCAGGTTTCAGCAGCACGATTGGAGCAACTTATGACGAATCGCAATTGGACAATGCTGGTAGTCTTTTCAGTGACAGTCTGGTCGACGTCGGTCGCGCTGGGCGACGAGACGCCGGCCACCGGTGAGCACGTCTGCCTTGTCGACGGCAACCGGGCCGACGGCGACTTATATCTCGATGCCGCGGGGGTCAGGGTCTACGCCTGCTGCCAAAAGTGTTTGGAGGAAATCACAAAAGACCGGGCGTACATCCGATTGATCCAGCAGACGGGCCGCCAGCCGGAGCAAATACCGATCAACCACTCGCGCGAGCGGAGCGAACGGGAGGTGCTCGAAGGCATGGTGCTGATCAGCGGCGGCTTGATGGCAAGGCCGGGTACGTTCCTTGTCCGCCGTGGACGCACGCCCGAACCGGTCGAGCACGAGCCCTACAAGGTGCGGATCAGTCCCTTCTACATCGACAAGTACGAGGTGACCTACGAGGCCTACTGCAAGTTTGTCAATGACGGCAACGAGAAGTACGTGACCGGAGGAATCAAGCGGGACGACGACGGAACGTTCGTGCCGCCGCGTCCCGAGTTTGCCCGGTTTCCCGTCAGGAGTACCAACTACTATCATGCTCGGGGCTATGCCCAGTGGGCAGGCAAGCGGTTACCCACCGAGGCCGAATGGGAGTTTGCCCACGGCGGAAGCGAAAAGCGCACGTATCCCTGGGGCAATGAAGAGCCGGGTGAGACCAGGGCCAACTTCGGACCGGCGCTGGGCGGCCTGAAACCGGTCGGTAGCTTCCCCAAAGGCCAGACACCTTCGGGCGTCTTCGACCTGGCCGGCAACATCGGCGAGTGGTGCGCCGACTTCTACGACGAAGAGTACTACCGCAAGCCGTCGGAGGAGAATCCGATCGTCGACCCGCAAGGCCCCGAGAGTGGCTTTCTGCGCGTCTATCGCCTGGGCTGCCAGTGCCAAACCGCCACGCCCAAGGACCTGCACGGCAACTTGCGTTGCAACGCAACACCATTTCGGGCAGCCGGCTGCGTCGGCTTTCGCTGCGTGCGCGGTGCACGGGCGGCAAAGTAATCTAGACCGGGCCTGATGCAAATCGGGGTAACGCCTTGGCTTGGTTTCCTGCAATCTCGAAGCGAGAAAACGTAGCATGGGCCCCCGGCCCGTGTTTCAGTGAGATATGCTTATCGCGTTGATCACGGCACCATCCTAGCGAAATCGGCCGGGCAACTCGGGTCGCCTCATTTCCGCGTCCTCAATCGCGAATTCTCCGTTGACGAGAAAAAAACTTT
>Ga0180429_10000160_pt1 | contig 62276 bp, 42 predicted proteins | sample SS_ome_FD_132428 | JGI IMG/M metagenome (GOLD analysis project Ga0180429, IMG submission 132428) | Hypersaline lake sediment archaeal communities from the Salton Sea, California, USA - SS_1_S_1 metaG | ecosystem: Environmental > Aquatic > Non-marine Saline and Alkaline > Hypersaline > Sediment ... | reverse complement strand
TCAAGGGGGGCGGGATCTACGTCTGTGATTTTTCCAATCCGACGATCGTGAACAACATGATCGTCGGCAACGACGCCTACGGCCACGGCGGCGCGATCTGCTGCTGGAACAACGCGGCCCCGACGATCACCAATAACACGCTCTTCGACAACTCGGCCGGCGATGGCGGAGGGATCTACTGCGTCGTGGGCTGCTCGGTGCGCGTGACGAACACCATACTCTGGGGCAACAGGGGGCGGGAGGGACGCTCGATCTGGATCGGTATCGGCGCCCACCCCTCGGTTTTGACGATCAGCCACTGCGACGTGCAGGGCGGTATCGACCTGACTCACGTCGAGTCGGGATGCACTCTCGACTGGGGAGCGGGCATGATCGCCCTCGATCCGGCCTTTGTCGATCCCGACGCGGGCGACCTGACCCTCAACGCCGGTTCGCCCTGCCGCAATCGCGGCGACAACGGCGCGCCGGCTCTTCCCGACGACGACCACGGCGGCGGTGAGCGCGTTGCCTACGGAACGGCCGATATGGGCGCCGACGAGTATTACGCGGGTGCGACGCGCCTCGTTCCCTCGGAGTATGCCACGATCCAGGCCGCCGTCGATGCGGCTCTGGCGGGCGACGAGGTTGTCGTGTCGAGCGGAACCTATCTGGAGAACATCAACTTCAGGCGCAAGGCGATCAAGATCCTCTCCGACGAAGGACCGGGCGTGACCTTCATCGACGGAGGGTTCACGCAGAGCGCGGTCAGCTTCATCAACGGCGAAGGCGCTGATTCGTGGCTCGAGGGATTCACGATCGTCAACGGACGCGCCTCCAATGGCGCGGGCATCTACTGTGTCGATTCGTCGCCCACGATCAGGCGCAACGAGATCAGGCTCAACGAGGCCGATTCGATGGGCGGCGGCCTCTTCTGCGCCGGTCTCGCATCTCCCATGGTGGAGGAAAATCTGTTCAAGGGCAACAAGGCGACGCAGGGCGGCGCGATCGCCTGCCTCGGCTCGGCGCCCGAAATCGTGGGAAACGACATCTCGGGCAACGGCATCACCACTTACGGAGGCGGCATCTGGTGCGGCCAGGGCGCGGCGCCCCTCATCGAGAACAACAGGATCAAGGGAAACCAGAACAGCGGGATCTTCTGCGTGGACTCGGCGCCGGTCATCAACGGCAACATCATCGCCAACAACACCCGTTTCGGAAATGGCGGAGGACTCTACGTGGAGAACTCGGCCGTGCAGATCAGCCACAACGCGATCGCCGGCAATGCGGCCTACCTCGGTGGAGGCCTCTATCTCATCGACTGCAGCCCGATCATGACGGGCAACACTTTTACCGACAACCGGGCGTTCACCGCGGGCGGGGCGCTCTACTGCTCCAATGCGTCGCCCGAGCTCGCCAACTCGATCCTCTGGGGCGACGCCGCGTCGACGGGGCCGGAGATCTACGTCGAGTCGGGCGTGCCGCGGGTGACTTACAGCGACGTGCAGGGAGGATGGGGCGGACTGGGCAATATCGACGTCGATCCGCTTCTCGCCGACGTGCCCGGCGGCGACTTTCATCTCGTCTGGGGATCGCCCTGCAAGAACGCCGGCAACAACACCGCTCTCGGCATTTCGTCGGAAGACTTCGACGGCAATCCGCGTATCGTCGACGGCACCGTCGATATGGGCGCTGACGAGTTCCACCTCCATCTCTACTACACGGGCGACGCCGCCCCCGGGGGCCACATCGATGTGAGGATCGCCGGACAGCCCTACACGACGCCGGTCACTCTCTTTCTCGGCAAGCGTGTGGCAGCCAAACCGACGGAGACGCAGTTCGGAACGCTCTATATCAAGTGGCCGCCGCTCTCGGAGTATGCTCTCGGCCAGATTCCGGCCGACGGCATTCTGGTCTTTTCCACCGACCTGCCCTCGAGCTGGGCGGCGGGGGACATTTACCCCTTTCAGGCGCTTGCCGGTCCCCAGAGCAATCCGGCGTCAGAGCTGACGAACTTGATGGAAATTTTCATTCGCGAATGAGTTTGGCGGTTATGGATCGCGAACTGGATGTTGTTGTCGCCGGGAGTCTCTGTCTCGACATCACTCCCGGTCTCGAACACTTCGATCTCCCCGGTGGGGCGGACTTTTTTACGCCCGGCAAAGTACTCAACGTGGGGCCCGTCTCATTGAGCACGGGCGGCGCCGTGAGCAACACCGGCCTTTGCATGGTGCGCCTCGGCAACAGGGTCGCCCTCGTGGGCAAGGTGGGCGACGATCCGCTCGGCAAGCTGGTACGCGATCTGCTCGATCGGAATGGGGGGGACGGTGCCGACCTGATCGTTGCCGAGGGGGCGGCGACGAGTTATTCGGTGATCGTTGCGCCGGGCCGGCTCGATCGGATGATTCTTCATTCTCCCGGGGCGAGCGACACCTTCGGCGCCGACGATGTCGACTGCGAGCTTGTCGATCGCGCGCGGCTTTTTCACCTCGGTTATCCGCCCGTTTTGGCCCGCATGCGGGCCGCCGGCGGGGAGGAGCTGCGTGCCCTCTTCGAACGGGCCAAGACCGGGGGCGCCACGACCTCGCTCGACATGTCCCTCCCCGATCCCGCTTCGGAAGCCGGAAGGGTCGACTGGGCCGCCCTGCTCGCCGCGGTGGTGCCTCACGTCGACCTCTTTTTGCCGAGTGTGGAGGAGATCCTGTTCATGCTCGACCGGGCGCGGTTCGAGGAGTTCCGCCGCCGGGGATCGGAGGAGGGGGTTTATTTCTTCAGCGGCGATGATCTTCACGAATTCGGTTCCGCTCTTCTCGATCTCGGTGCCAAGGTGGTGGCGATCAAGTGCGGCTGCCGGGGAATCTATCTGCGCACCGCGCCTGCTCTCGAGAATCTCGGGCGCGCGGCGACCGGTGATTGCGGGCGCTGGGCGGGGCGCGAATTCTGGATCCCTGCCTTCCGGGTCGACGAGCCGGTCAACGCCACGGGTAGCGGCGACGCGGCGATCGCCGGCTTCTTGACGGCCTTTCTCAAGGGGCTCGGCCCGCGCGGTGCGTTGGAAAGCGCCGCCGCGGCGGGCGCCGCCAACCTGACCGCGGCCGACACCCTCTCGGGGATGAAAAGCTGGGACGCGTTGCGCGCCGCTGTCGATGGACGCTGGCCGACGGAACCGCTCGATGTCGACGGAAAGGGATGGCGCCGCGAGGGCACGCTCTGGATCGGACCGGCCGATTTCTGATGGAACGAGGAGAAGACGATGACCACTGCCGAAGAGGCGGACGCTGCGCGCCGCCGCACGATTACCATGCTCGACGAAGCGGGTATCGCCATCACCGAGGCGGAGAAGGCTGCCATCGAAGTCGCCGATCTCGGCCTCGGCGAACTCGAGCGGACGGGCGTCCAGATTCTCGTCTACGAGAACAACGACCGATACTGCGCCAAGGAACTGGTCCTCTTTCCCGGGCAGACCTGTCCCGAGCACCGCCATCCGCCCGTGGGCGACGATCGGGGCAAGCAGGAAACCTTCCGCCTGCGAAAAGGCAAGGTCTGGCTCTACGTGGAAGGCGATCCCACACCGAACATTCACGCCCGCATCCCCGCGGGGAGCGAAGCCTACTACACCGTCTTCCACGAGATCGAGCTCGGTCCGGGCGATCAGTACACGCTGCCGCCCAACAGCCTGCACTGGTTTCAGGCCGGCGACGAGGGTGCGATCCTCTCCGAGTTCTCGAGCACGAGCCGGGATGAGACCGATCTCTTTACCGATCCGCGCATCCGGCGCGTGGGACACGCGTGAGGCGCGTGGGACACGCGTGAGGCGCGTAGGACACGCGTGAGGCGCGTGGATTAGCCTCTCAGGGAACGACCTCCACCGAAACGGGATTCGACTGGAAGTCGTAGGGCACCTCGGTCGTGTAGGCGAAGTTCAGCACGAGTCCCACGGGCAGCGGCGGTGAGGCCGCGTGAAGCTCGGCCGTGGCCTGTCCGTTTCCATCGAGCACACCCCGGAAATTGGTGAGCGGATAGGTGTTGTAATTGTTGAAGATGAACTTCGACAGGTTCCCCCAGTTGAGGGGCAGGATGGCGCCGCCGGGCAGGACCGTCCCCGGTGAGGTGCCGTTGGCCGTTCCCATGAGGAAGAAGTTGCGGCCTCCGTTGGCCGTGCCCGCGTCGAGGGCGAAGGTGATGTCTCCGCCCGTCGACCGGCTGAGAGCCGTGGCATCGACGGCGAGCGGGCCGACGGCCTTGAAGAACCAGACACCGCCGCTCGGCGCGGCATTGTAGTTCCTGTTGCCGCTCATCAAGTCGACGATCCCGTCGTTGTCCCAGTCGGCGGCGCAGAGGCGCGCATAGTATTCCACGTCGATGTCGACGCCCGTCGAGTCCTCGAGGAAGGAGTACCCATCGAAGACGGGATTGGCATCGGTGTTGCGGTTTTCGTAATAGCAGATCCTTCCCGCCGATTCGCCCACGATGAGATCCTTCTTGCCGTCGCGGTTGAGATCGACGGCGACGGGGCTGACCGTCGTTCCCGCATCGAGGTTGGACGTACCGTCCTGTATGAACGACCGGGCCAGGTTCGAAAACACCGGCGCGGCGTTCGTCCCGAGATTGATGAGAAGCGTCACGTTTCCCACGCTGTCGCCGCAGATCACATCCTTCTTGCCGTCGTTGTTCCAGTCGACGATGTGGGGCGACGAGTAGGATCCCACGTCAAAGTCGGCGTTGTCGATCTGCAGCAGCGAGTACCCGCTGAAGACCGGTGCCTCGTCGGTGTTGGTATTGAGGTAGATTCTGATGGTGCCCAAGTTTTCGCCGGTGAGGAGATCTTTGCGTCCGTCTTCGTCCCAGTCCACTACTCGTGGAGTCGAGCCGATGCATCATCCATAGGAGGTGGTGATCGGCGTTCCGTTCGATTCGATGAACTCTCCTCCCTCGAACTTGGGATTGACGTCGCTGTCCCTGTTGACGAAGAGGGTGATGTGGCCGTAGCCGAACTGACCGACGACGAGGTCCTTGGCTCCGTCGTTGTTCCAGTCGACCACGCACGGAGAGGAGTGACGGTCGACCTCGATCGGGAGAGTCCCATCATAAATATAGACGCCCGGTTCGAGAACGGGCGCGTCGGCGCGGAGCGCCGTGCCGCTCGACAGGAGCAGCACTCCGAGTGCGAGCATCAAACCTGTTTTCATCCTCTTTCCTCCTCAGTGGGTCGATCGGAACGGGTGCAGATTGATGAAAATTATATCATATGTATGGGAATTGGAATTCCCTCGGGTAATAAAAAAGAGGACGGGAAAGCCCGTCCTCTTTTTGCTGCTTGCACGCTCTCGATCAGGGTGTGATGTCGAGCGGGATCGGATTCGAAACGAAGTCGTTGGGATACTCGGTGGCGTAGACGAAATCGAGCGTCTTTCCCGCCATGCCCGAGGGGATCCATCCGGCGGGCACCTCAAAGGTCGCCGCCGCATCTCCGTTGGCATCGAGGAAGCCGCGGAAGTCGACAAAGGTCGCGTTGTTGTAGTTGTGGAGAATGTGAACGCCCACGTTGTCCCAGTTGAGCGCGAGCTTCGACGTGCTTCCCGGAATGATGAAGCCGGGGAAGGTCCCGTCGGCGCTGGCCAGGAGGAAGTACATCCTTCCGTCGTACTCGGACGAGATGAAGAGATCGAAGCCGATCGTGCCGCCCGCGGCGGCCGAGACGGAGCTCGCGTCGGCGAGGAGCGCCTCGCGCGGGTACTCGTAAACACCCATGTCGGGGAAGCCGTTGAAATCCCTCGCCACGCCGTCGAAGTCGTAGTCGGGCAGGACGGGCGCGAAGTTCGATCCGCCGTTGAAGCAGGGCGAGTCGATGGTGATGTGGAAATCGTTGTTCCCTTCATCGACGAAGAGCGGATCGCCGTCGATGTTGCGGCCGCCGTCACCCGCCCAGCCGCCTTGCACGTCGCTGTAACGCACGTTGGGCGCGCCGCCGTCGACGTAGATGCTCGCCCCGTCGGGCGCCGTGTTGTTCCAGATGATCGAGTTCCGGATCACGGGGCTCGAGTTGTAGACGTCGATGCCGCCGCCCGTGTAGGCCGACGAGTTCTTGCAGATCGTGCAGTTGACGATCCTGGGATTCGACTCACCCCAGCACGAGAGGCCGCCGCCCTGTCCGAAGGGGGTGTTGACCACGTTGTCCGCGATGATCGTGTTCGTGATGATCGGCTCGGCATAGAGCCAGCAGCAGATGCCGCCGCCCGAGAAATCGGTCTCGTTGCCGACGACGATGTTGCCCGTGATCGTGGGAGACGAGAAATTGCAGATGATGCCGCCGCCGAAGGGATCCTTGCCATTGGTGATCGTGAATCCCTCGATGATCGAGTCAGGCCCTTCGCCCGTGATGAAGGAGACGACGCTGCCCGACTGCATTCCGTCGATGCTCGTTGCCGCCGGTCCAAGCTGGCTCATCAGATGGATCGCCTTGCCCTTGAAGTCGATGTTCTCCTGATAGTTGCCCGGGCCGCAGATGATCGTGTCCCCGCTGTTCACCGCGTCGATCGCTTCCTGGATCGACAGGAAATCGCCGGGAAGATTCCACGTGTCGGCACCGGCCGTGAGACAGCACGCCACGCAAAAGACGCTGATAAAAGTGATTCTCCTCATGAAAGCTCCTCCTAATACAAAAAGATATTTGAACAGAATACTCTTGAGCCGAGTTGTCAATTTCAATGAATTCTCAACGCATTAAAAAGCAGATCAGACAGAACTCCCACAAAGAAGGCGCTGGCATGGTGTGTAAATCAGCACGAGTCCGTCTATCGCTTGTTGCTTTCCCGATCCATATCCTATCAGTAGAAAAAAATCAGATCAAAGCAAATATCTCAAAATGTGGGAAAATATCTGACAAAACCTATCAAAAAAAGAGACTTTGATCGGAATTCCAACCCGGCGGGGGGAGCGGCAGAATGGGGCGTGGGACGTAAAAACACCCGCCATCGCTCTTGGCGGATGGCGGGTGTTATAAGCGTAGGTTGATATGATTCTTCTAGTGAGCTCCTATTTGTTGAAATCCCACCAGGGCGAGATGCTGATCACCTGGCCGTTGCTGTCGAGAGCGCCGGCGCGCCACTTGTACGATCCGGGCGGGATGTTGCCCCACACCGACTGAGCGGGATAGAAGAAATTGTAGGGCAGGTTCATGACCGTCACCGTGCCGCCCCAGGGCACCTGGAACTGGACCGCGTAAGAGGCGGCGCTCGCCACGCGCGACCAGCCGAAACCGAAGGCCGTTCCGGCCGAGTTGAGCGTACCGCCGTTGCCCGGCTGAAAGAGCGCTACCTGATCGGGATCGGGCACCGTCGTGGTGAGGGTGCCGAGCGCGTTGATCCTGCCGTCGCCGAAGTTGGGATCCCAACCGGCCGCTCCGAGATCGTCGGCGCCGTTGCGCACCATCTGGCGCACCTGGGCGGCCGTGGCGGTCGGAAACTGCGATCTCACGAGAGCGCTCAGGCCGGCCACGTGGGGGCACGCCATCGACGTGCCCTGCTGGGACGCATAGCCTCCGCCGAGGTCACAGCTCACGATTCCCACGCCCGGTGCGGCCACGTCCACATTGGCACCGCGCGACGAGAAGGAAGCGAGCCCGTCGGCCGATGTGGTGGCGCTCACCGACAGCACCGTGGGATAGCCGGCGGGATAGTTCATCTGCGTGTTGCCGCCATTGCCGGCCGCGGCCACGATGAGGACGTCGTTGTTTTCGGCATAAACCGCCGCTGTCAGTTCGGCCGTGGAAAACGCCGTCGATCCGAGGCTCATGCTGATCACGTGGGCGCCGTTGTCGGTGGCGTAGAACATGGCGTTGATGATGTCCGACGAGTAGCCCATTCCGAGAATCGTTCCCAGGGCGCGGACGACCATCACGCGGCAGCCCGAAGCGGTCCCCGCCACGCCCGTGGCGTTGTCGGTCTCGGCGGCCACGGTCCCTGCCGTGTGGGATCCGTGTCCCATGTCGTCCTCGGGATCGTTGTCCTCGGCGTTCTCGCCGGGGGGAATGATGCCGAAGAGGGCGTTTCCGAAGAAGTCGTAGCCGAAGCGGTCGTCGGTGTACCCGTTGTTGTCGTCATCGATTCCGTTTCCGGCGATCTCGTCGGTGTTGATCCAACGCTGGTTGATCAGGTCGGGATGATCCTGATCGATTCCGGTGTCGATCACGGCTACGATCACGTCGCTGCTGCCGAGGGTGATGTCCCAGGCGGCGGGCGCGCTGATCTTGGGGAAGCCCCACTGGTCGCTGTAGCGCGGATCGTTGGGAATAAACGATGTGCGGCGGATATAGTTGGGTTCGGCGAAGGCCACCTCGGGAAAAGCGCCGAGCGTATCGACCGTGGAGAGCACAGTGTCGACGGGAATCTTGTAGACACCGACGTCGATCTGTTCGAAGTAACGGACCCGTTCCATATCCATGGCGCGCGTGATGGCGTCGACGGCGCTCTTCGCCGCCTCGGGCTTGAACTGGACGAGGATCGTGTCGGGCGCGTATCCTCTCTCGAGGAGGCGGGCCACATCGACGGGACGATCCTGCGCCGAGGCGAGGGGCTGGGCGGCGCAGAAGCTCAGGATCAAAAGTACGGACAGGACAGGGATGAATCGGCTCATGATTTCCTCCTCGGATCTTCTTTTCGACTGAATCGGGTTTTAATAGGGTGCGCGCCCCATCTTGGTCCCCGCAAGAGCGGCGCTAATCTTCTAGGGATGAATGATAAAGATTTCTTATTTTTTCACAAGGGTGAACTCGGGATTTTCAGATCCTCGTCAGAACGTGAGGCCCGCCCAGACAGCCACCTGGGTCTGCGTTTCGTCGTTGCCGCCATAGAACTTCTTGGCCGCGCCGCCCGGTGAGGCCGCGCCGAGGAGACAGCCCATGAAACCGTTTTTGCAGGGCACCCAGTCGACAATGAGGTTGAGCTCGTTGCTCCACTGCGGGCTGCCCGAGAAGTCCATCTTCTGGTCGAGGCTGATGTCGTAGTAGAGGATCTTGCAGATCACGTCGGTGAGGACTTCCATGCCGTACTCGAGGGTGATGACCCTCTTGTTCGAGTTGGGATAGTAGTAGGACGAGATGTCCCCCAGGTTCCACATTCCATAGTCGTAGTATGGCGCGGGGAAGAAGGGATCGAAGGCCTCCACAGCCGACGTGGTGTTCGAGTCGCCCTGGAAATGGCTCCACCGCGCGCGCATGTAGGGTGAGTTGGCGGCGTCGGTGAATTCGTACTTGAGCGCGAGCTGGCCGCCGAAGGCGCTCCGCGAGTGGCGCTTGCCCACGAGGGAGCCTTCCACAACCTTGGTGCGGCCCCATTGCTTGACGATCTCACCGGTGAAGGTGACCCGTTCGCAGGGTTCGGGAAGCCCGAGATCGGCGAGGCTGATCGCATCGCGAAAACTCAGCGCCCACGTGTTCGAGTTGGTGTCGCGGCCGAGAGGATCGTCGTTTTCGGCGGAATCGTCCTTGTAGAAGAGGCCGAGGTCGGCATCGCCCAGACCGCTGGCCACCATGTTGAGGTTGATGCCCGAGAGCTGGCCGCCGCCCTCGACGACGGCCCTGTCGCCGAACCAGGCCTCGTAGTTGAGGTGGTCGTCGTGAACGATGGCGGTGAAGAGATCGAGGGTGTAGCCCTCGGCCACGCCCAGCGACCATCTGACGCCCGGGAAGGAGCGGATCGCGTTCGAGTAGATCGCCCTCTTTTCCGAGTAGCCGTCGTAGACGAGCAGGCCGTCGCCGAAACCGATCTCCTGAACACCGACGGTCACCATCGAGTCCATGCCGCCGATCGACGTGGCGATGCTCATGTTGGCCAGATCGAGGCGGTTGTGCCAGTCGTCGCGGCGCGGCATGGTCCACCGGTCGGGCCTCTTGTGTACGTCGGTGCCCACCATGCGGATCTCGGCCGAGAGGTTCGAGCCATACCGGAAATTGGCGCCGAGACGGGCGATCGTTTCGACAAACGCCGCGTTTTGCTCGCTGAAATTGACGTTCTTTTCCCAGACCGAATAAGCCCAGAGATCGCCGGTGAGGGTCATCTCCAGATCGAGCCCGAGAGACTCATAGAAATTGAACTCGTTGAATGCCGGTTCGTCATAAACGATATCGGGGAGTGTGGTGGTCATGGGCTCGGAATCGGTCTGATCGGGCGCGGAGGCCTCTTCGGCTCCCCATGCGCCGAAGGCAAGGGTGGCGACGAGCAATAGAAAGAGACTCGGAAAGAGAAGAGACTTTTTCATGCCACATTCTCCATTTCGTTGATATGTTTGAGAAACGATCCTGTGCCGGTCCAACCACAACCGCCGTTCGAGGTACCTCACGACATCCTGGATCTTCGGATTCTGGCACAATCGGGGAGCAAATACAACAAGACATTTTTCTGTTTTGAGCCGCGAAGCCCGTAATTTAAAGGGAGGACGACATGGTGGCCGACGGTCGGAAAATGCCTGATCACCCGCCGCGGGCCCTCGTCGTCGTCGTGCGATCCGATCGGCCGATCTTGACATACCAGGCAGTTCTGATATTCTGCATCACTCATGACTGTTGACGCCCCTAGGGAAAACGCTGCTCTCATAGGATAATCACCGTGGATTCGAGATCGACAAAGGATCTTCTCGACTGCGTCAAGGGCGGCGACCGCGACGTCCTCAACCACCTCCTCGATCGCTACTACACCCGCGTCTGCGCCGTGGTGCACCGGTGTCTGCCCGCCGCGATGCGTCCCCGCTACGATACTGGGGATGTGGTGCAGGAAGCGATGGTGCGCGTCCTCAAGGGGGTCGATTCCTTCGAGTACCGCAACGAGGGCTCATTTTTCTCCTGGATCTGCACGGCCACGGAGAGAGCGCTCATCGATCTGATCCGGCACGCCACACGCCAGCGGCGCGATCCGGGACAGGAGGTGAGGCTCGACGCGAGCAACGTTCCACAGCCCGCCGCGCCCGAAAAGGGTCCGGGAGAGAGGGCGATGGAGCACGATGAGTACGAGCGGGTTATGGCCGGCCTCGACCGTTTGCCCGACGAACAGCGGCGGCTGATCCTCTACCGCGAGTACGGCCGGCTCTCGTGGAAGGAACTCGGCGAGGCGGTCAACACTCCCATGGCCACCGCCAGGCGCCACTACCTCGAGGCGATCGGCGCCCTCGGCAAGGTGCTTTCCGAGTAGTCTGTCCTTTCTCGATCTGAGGGGGGGGTGCTCGGGACGGAGGCGGCCGGGATTTTTTCGCCCTCCGCATTCGTTCCTTCGGAACTCTTGAAGTCGGGCGAAAAAATCCCGACCGCCTCCGGCCGTGCGAACCGCTGTTCCGATCGCGAAAGGATCAGGCCTTCCAGAAAGAATGCTAGAAATAACGGTTTCGGATACGGCGTTGACCGATTTTTGGATGGTGCGATTGCAGGGGGCGGCAGGATGTGGGACGGGCCGCGCCGCGCGGGTGAAATGAACTTTGCGCTCGTCGTGCGTGCATGATAACAAGGGGCAGACGAGAGACGCTCATACCGAGAAAGGCCCGAAGGATTTTTTGTTTTCACGGTGAGCGGATGGAGAACAATTGAGCCCGCAGATCGATGACGCCGTTCTCGCTTACCTCGACATGAGGGAAAAGGGGCACGCTCCGCCTCCCGAGGAATTCGCCCGCCGCTACCCCGACGTGGAGAAGGAACTCCTGGCGCGCATTATGGCGCTTTCCACCGCCTTCGGTGTGTTGAAGCCGAGCTTCCTCCCTCCCGAGACAGGCCAGAGGATCGGCGGTTATTCGATCCTGCGTGAGATCGGCCGCGGATCGATGGGCGTTGTGTTTCTAGCCGAACGGCCCGACGATTTCGAACCGCGGGCGATGAAGTTTCTCCCCGGCCTCTACACGGCCAACGAACGGACGCGCCACCGCTTCCTGCGCGAGGCCGACACGCTCAAGCGCCTGAATCATCCCAATGTGGTCGGTGTCCACGAGGTGGGCGAGCTGGCCGGATCGCCCTATTTCATCATGGACTACGTGGCGGGCAAGAGTCTCGATCGGATCATCGAGAGCTGGCGCACGGGCCAGGACGATCTGATCGCGCGCGATCCGGGGGCGATCGCCCGACTCTTCGCCGGCCTGGCGCGCGGCCTGGCCCATGTCCACGGCCACGGCGTGATCCACCGCGACATCAAGCCGTCGAACATCCTCGTGGCAGAGGACGGCACGGCGCGCCTCGGTGATTTTGGCCTCGCCCGCGACGAGACCGCCACGTCGCTCACCGCCACGGGCGGTTTTCTCGGGACGCCTTACTACTGTGCGCCCGAGCAGATCCGCGGCAGCTCGAAGGGAGCGGGGCCGCTGAGCGACATCTATTCTCTCGGCGTCAGCCTCTACGAGACGCTCTCCCTGCGCGTTCCGTTCGAGGGGCACAACGCCGAGGAGATCTTCATCAAGATCCGCAAGGGATTCGCCCCGCCGCTGCGCCGTGTGCGGGCCGATTTGCCGCCCGAGCTCGCCGCCGTCGTTCACAAGGCGATCGACCAGAAACCCGAGCGCCGTTTCGCCGATGCCGCCGCGCTGGCGGGAGATCTCGAGAAATTCGCCGCCGGCCAGCGCACGGCGACCCGTCCTCCCGGGACGGCGTCGATCGTATCCCAGTGGGTGTCGCGCAACAGGTGGCTGCCGATCCTTCTGGCCGTGGCAGTGCTGGTCGTGCTCGGGCTCCGCATCGGCTACACGGCGCTCCTCGATTTCCGTTTCGGCGAGTTCATGTCGCGCACGGACAATACCATGCTCTTGACGCGGCCCGAGTATGTCACGTCCATGGACGAGGCCTGGGATCTGGCCGATACCGATGCCGAACGCTACCGCGTCCTCGCCCGCAAACTGGCTCTCATGGGCGGCGGGGTGGAGCGCGACCGGTCGATGGTGCTCGACGCGTCGTCGCCCGCCGTCGAGGTCCGCCGCAGGGCGGCCGATCTCCTTGCGCAGCAGACCACGCTCGCCATGCCCGACATCGGGCCCCTTTTGCAGATGGAGCCTTTTTTTCTCAGCTCGGCGGTGATCTGCGAGAAGAACGCCCGCAGCCGGCCCGAAATCATTTACCGCGGGCACGAGTATCCCGAACGGTGCGTGCTCTCCCTCGGCCGGCAAGCGGAATCGATCCGGGCGGCGGCCTTCAGGGACGGCGAATACATCGCCACGCAGATCGCCTACGACGCCGAGAAGGAGGCGGGGATCGAGGTCAAGCAGACCCACTGCGCCGACCTCGACGCCGACGGGCGGATCGATCTGGTCATGCTCGTGGAAAAAACCCCTCTCTTCCGGCTCGAAGGGGCTCTGGCGCGCGGCTCCGGCGCCGACGAGGTGGAATTCGTCCGTGTGATCGATATCCCCCTCGACGAGTCGAGACCCCCGCTCTGCATCACCAGCGGCGATTACGATTGCGACGGCGACGTCGATCTCTTCATCGCCGCCGACGCACTGCCCGGGAGCACGAGGAGCCACTATCTCTTTCTCAACGAGAAGGACGCCGCGGGCCGACTCGCGCTCGTCGATGCCAGCGAGTCGGCCGGTCTCAGCTTCACGAACGAAAGCAATCTCTGTTTCCGGTCGATGGGAGTCGCCTGGATCGATCTCGACGAAGACGGTGATCTCGATCTGCTCAACGGCGGAACCTATCTTGCCGGTTCGACTCCGCTCCAGGGCGTGGCGAGCACCTTGAGCCTCCTGCCGCCGGCGCCGTCGCTGCCTCGGGACGGGGAGGGTGTGGCCCGCGCGGCGCCTTTCGTTCTGCGCAACGACACCGACCGCGAGGGAGGGAGACCGCTCTTTACGGACATCACCCGCTCGAGCGACATCAAGCTCAGAACGTCCGGTGAGTACTGTTCCAAGGTGGCGGCGGGCGACGTCAACGGCGACGGGACCGTCGATATCCTTCTCGGCACGATTCCGCCCATGCTCTATGTGAGCGGTCCCGACGGCGGCCACGAGAACGTGTGGTCGGGGGCGAAGAGGCCCGTCAAGTCGAAGGTCGTGGCCTCCCTCGCTCTCTTCGATTTCGACCTCGACGGCGACCTCGATATTTACGTGGGGTACCTGTCGGCGCGCGACCAGCTCCTGATCAACAAGGGGGTGCGCGACGGAATCCCCTTCTTCGACGACCGCGCCGCGGCTCTCGGCATCGTCGACGAGACGGAGATGGAGAACTCGGTGAGCTGGGGGACCTGGCTCGATGTCGATCTCGATGGCGACCTCGATCTTCTCGCGCGGCGCATTCCGGGATTCGACAGGGTCTATCGCAATGATGTGGCGCGCGGCCGATGGCTGAGGGTTTTTTTCGACGGCCCGCCGGGCGACCGGTTCGCCCACGGCGCGCGGGTGGTGGTCAGGTCGGGAACGAAGACCTGGATCAGGTATCACGGCGCCCACCATGCCGGCTATGTGCGCCAGATGAGAAGCGTTCACTTCGGGCTCGGCTCAGCCGATCGCTATGACAGCATCGAGGTGATCTGGCCCGCCGGAAAGAGCACTCTGCTCCCCGGCGGACGGTTGAACAGAACGCTCACCGTCAGCTACGACGGCGAGTGATCACAATTTTCAGACAATGTCCTACAGAACGTCAGGCCTTGTCCGACGTCCTCTCGGAAAAAGACTCAAAATGGCATTTATTGAATAAATCATTCAACTATTGAATAAATCATTCAACGAGGTCCGGCGGCGTCGCTCGGAGGAGATCGACGGGCCAACCCGGCGGAAACCCCATGGTACGGGCGCTGCGGCGCACCGCGCCTCCGAAGATCATCGACTCGAAGGAAGGAGTTCATCGGAATGGACAAGAGAGTAATTGTGATTTGTGGCCTTCTGATCTGCCTGCTTTTTTCTTTTTCTTCCTGTGCGCTGAACGTGGAAAGGTGTGAGCGGGGAGCAAAGAGAATAATTTCCAGCGATTCGGCGCCTGCCGCGATCGGACCCTACAGTCAGGCCGTGCTGATTGGCGATATGTTATTCATGAGCGGCCAAATCGGCATCGATCCCGCAACCGGCAAGATGGTCGAGGGGGGGATCGAAAAAGAGACCCGGCAGGTCTTGAATAATATGGCCGCGGTGATTGGGGAAGCGGGAATGACATTCGACGACGTGGTTCAGGTGCAGGTGTTTGTCATCGACCTCGACCATTACGCGCTGGTGAACGGCCTCTATTCGGAGTACTTCACCAGCGACTATCCCGCGCGTGCGGCGGTCGAGGTCGGCCGTCTGCCCGCCGAGGCGTCCGTCGAAATTATGGCCGTCGCCGTGCGTGGCGCGGGCGGGGGGGATGGCGGCTAGAGGCGCCATCGATCCTGTCAGGGAGAGGCGAGATGAACGTGGAGATTAAACACCCCATGGCGCCAACGATCAGGTGCGGGTGTCTGATCCTCATCGTCTCCCTTCTTCTTATCCCTCTCCGGCAGGCCCACGCCGGAGAGGGTGAAGTCCTCCGCGAAATCTGGTACGTGTCGACCATCGCCGGGGAAGAGACGGGCTCCGTCTGCCAGAGGGTGTGCGCCGTCGACGGAGACGATGGCGCCGTCTACCGGACGCTCACATCAGCCACCGTCGTTCTGGAACGGATCGGCCGGGAAAGGACGGTACGGAGCGAGAACTGGACGATCGAGGACGGTGAGGGGAGGGTGCTGCGCATCCATCACAGGGAGATCGATTCGGGCCACGAGACGATCTGCGACGTGGCCGCCGAGGGTGACGAGGCCGCCCTCACCCTGACCTCGGTGGGGGAGCCGGAGTCGAGCACCGTCTCCTGGGATCGCAGCCTGCTCGGCCCGGTGGGGATTCAGAAACTCCGGAGAGAGAAGGGCTTCGCCGCCGGAACGAACTATTCCTACAAGATGTTCTCTCCCGATTACGCCAAGGCGATCACCGTGTCCGTTTTCGTCAAGGGGAGCGCCGAGACGGAACTGCTCGACCGCCGGCGGGCGACCTTGATCCATGTGACGAACACGATCGATCTCCTTCCCGGTGTGGTCGTCAACGAGTGGTGGGACGAGGAGGGAGAGACGATCAAGACGTCGATCACCATGATGGGAAAGAGGCGCGAGAGTTTTCTCACCACGGCGGAGCGCGCCACCCACGCCGAACAGACCGAGTTCAAGGCCGACCTGCTCCTCGAGGCGGTCTCTCACTCTGACATCAATCTCCCGAATCCCTACCGGCTCGATTCGATCCTCTATGCCATCGAAGCCACAAAGGGCGAGATCGACCTCCCCGCCGGAATCGACGACATCCGACAGAAGACGATCGACAGCGACGGGCGTGGGGCAACCCTTCTCGTCAGGGCGCTGAATCCCAAGGGTTTTCAGAAACGCCCTCTTGCGAATCGGTCCGACGCGATCGCTCCCTATCTCGAGCCCAATCCCTTTCTCCAGTGCGGCGACGAAACGCTCGGCAAAGCGGCGGCGCGGATCGTGGGCAGGGAACGCGATGCGTGGAAGGCCGCCCAGCGTCTCGAGCGTTTCGTCTTCGAGCACATCACCGAAAAAAAGCTGGGCACCGCCTTCGCGAGCGCCGCCGAGGTCTTCGAGCAGCGGTCGGGTGACAGTACGGAGCACGCCGTGCTTCTCGCCTGTCTCTGCCGCAGCCAGGGGATTCCGGCGCGCGTGGCCATGGGTTTCATGTATCTCGGCGGAGTTTTCGGCGGACACATGTGGACCGAGGTCTGGATCAACGGCCACTGGTACGCGCTCGACGGCGTCATGGGAATGGGCCGCGTCGATCCGACCCACATCCGCCTCGCCTCGTCGTCGCTCAACGAGGGCCGCCTGGGCGAGGCGTTTCTGTCCGCCCTGCGCGGGCTGGGAGATCTCGATATCAAGGTTCTCGAATTCACGCGCCGCGATGCGACGGTCACGGTGGGCAAAAACTTCAAGGACTACGCCATCGACGGCGACAGGTACACCAACACCCTCTACGGGATCAGCTTCACCAAACCGGCCGATCACCGGTTCGTGCACTACGAGCGGGATTTCTCGGCCATGACCTTCACCCTCGTCTCCCTCAAGGGCTCGACGGAGATGGTCCTGAAGGCGATGCCCGCCGCCTACTCCTTCTCGATGGGAGATTTCAAGCAGCGCATCAAGAGCCAGGGCGGCCTCGTGTCGTCCGTTCTCGATGTGGAGATCGACCGGCGCCCCGCAAAGGTGTTCGTCACGGAGAGCAAAGGGCAGAGGCGCCGGATTCTCGTTCTCGTCGAGCACGATACCTGTTATGTATTCGAGGCGCTCATCGACGAGGCCGCGCGCGACACTCGGGTTTTTGAAAGGGTGATCGCCTCGATCGAGTTTGTCGAAGATTGAAACGCCTCTGCGCCGGACCTCGCCCACCGGGCCTGGTCGAAACCGTTTCTACAGGGCTTGCGGATTCGGCGAGGACGCCGTCCTCCTCGAAAAGGATCTCTGATCGTTCTTTTCCCGGCCCTTTGCCAATTGATGTGCGAAGATGGAGTGACGCCGTGCTATCATGAGCCAGAGCCGTGCCACGAGGCGCGGCTCGCGTCCTTTTCATCGCAGAGGAAGTCGGGCATGGATATCACATTTTTCGGAGCGGTCCGCGAGGTCACCGGATCGATGCATCTTCTGTCCACGGCGCGGGACAAGGTCCTTCTCGATTGCGGCCTTTTCCAGGGACACCGGAAGGAGGCGGACAGCAAGAACAGAAAAACCCCCGTCGATCCCGGCCTCGTCACCAATGTGGTGCTCTCCCACGCGCACATCGATCATTCGGGACGGGTTCCCGTTTTTACCAAGGGCGAATTCAACGGCCGCGTTATCTGCACGCGCGCTTCGGCCGACGCCTGCCGCTATCTGCTCCTCGACTGCGGCCACATTCAGGAGTCGGACGCGCGCTATCTCAACTACAAGATGGTGCGTTCCTTTCTCTACAACGTGAAGAGCGGCAAGGAGAAGCGCAAGATCACCAACCGCACCGTGCGCGAGATCAAGAAGCTCCTCAAGAAGCGGGGACACGAGATCGATCAGGCCGCGATCGAGGCGGTGATCAAGCGTTATCAGCTTCAGGCGGTGCGGCCGCTCTACACCGAGTCGGACGCCGAGGATTCGCTCGATTACTTCGACGGCTATCCTTACAACCACGAGGTGGCCATCGGCCATGACATGACCTGCACCTTCTACGAGGCGGGCCACATCCTCGGGTCGGCATTCTGCCTGATCAAGGCGCGGGACAAGAAGGAAGACCGCACCATTCTTTACACGGGCGACGTGGGCCGCTTCGACAAGCCGATCATCAAGGATCCCACCCTCGACTTCGCCGCGGGGGACCGCGACATCGACCTGCTCGTCATGGAGAGCACCTATGGAAACCGCCATCACGGGCCGGTCAAGGAGCTCAAGGACCGGCTCGCCCAGGTTCTGGTCGAGACCGTCGATCGCGGCGGGGCGGTGATCGTCCCCTCCTTCGCATTCGGACGCACGCAGGAACTGCTCTACGTTCTCCACGAGCTCTACAACGAGGGCGCCGTGCCGCGAATTCCGGTCTACGTCGACAGCCCACTGGCGATCAACCTCACCCGCGTCTTCGGCGAGCACCCCGAGGTCTACGACGAGGAGACGCACGAGACCTTCCTCAAGAGCGGCCAGAACCCCTTCTCCTTCAGCAAGATCAAGTTCGTGTCGAATCTCGACGAATCGATGGCGCTCATGAAGGAGAAACGCCCCCACGTGGTGATCGCCGGCTCGGGCATGTGCGAAGCGGGCCGGATCGTCCACCACTTCAGGTACAAGATCCACAATCCCAAGAACACGATCCTCGTCGTCGGGTACATGGCGGCCAACACGCTCGGCCGGCGGCTGCTCGAGCGGGGGCTCCAGTACGAGGCCTCGGGCCGCGAGGGCCCTCCGCCCAAGCTGCGCTTTCTCAACAAGGAGTACCCTCTCGCGGCGCGTGTCGTCGAACTCGGCGGCTTCAGCGCCCACGCCGATCAGTCGGAGCTCCTCGCCTTTGTGGAAAAGTCCAACCTGCGCATCAAGAAGATCGCCCTCGTCCACGGCGAAGAGGAACAGACCCTTGCGCTTGCCAAGCTTCTCAAGAAGCAGGGCCGCCACGTGGTCGTCCCCAAGCCGGGCGAATCGATCCCTTTGGCATGAGAGTCTGTCGGGCTGAGTCATGGGCAAAGGGCGGTCTCAGGTCGGGGGTGTCGAGGCTTTTTGTGGCCTCGAGCATTCTGTCCCGTGCTTGCTCGGAGTCGAGTGATTGGCCACTCGGGACAGACTGAAGTCGGCCACAAAAAACCTCGACACCCCCGACCGCGCGGACCGTTTGTTTGTTTCCCGAGGCTGTTAGACTCATTCCATGCCGCGTGAGTGATCCCTTCCCCCGATCGGTCCTCTTTCTGACTAACAACCTTCTTGCGGCGCGAGCCGAGTAGACCGGCTCTCACTCGGTCGTGAGAAACCGCACCGCAATGACTCGAGACGCCGCCGACTCGATTCGGTGTGACGCAAAGATGTCATTCGGGTGGTGTTACAGCGGCGACGACAGTCGCGCAGGAGGCCAAATGATTGGCCGAGGGCGGTTGATTTGAGACCAACTGATGGATTGATTGCAGAGCGCGAGAAAGGTCTTGAAGACTTTCGGCCATGAAAACCACAAAGACGGTCCGCGTGGTCGGAGGAGGTGAGGCGATTTTCGGCCGACTTCAGTCTGTGCCGAGTGGTGATCGGCTCGACTCCAACTCGGGCCGGCACAGAATGTCTGAGGCCGAAAATCGCCTCACCTCCTCCGACCTGAGACCCACCTTTACGGATTCCAAGTCCAACAGGCGACAAGGCGTTTTCAGCCTTCGGTAATCTCCAACCAGATCGGATTCGTCAGGCAGCGGTAAGGGTAGGTCGTTCCCGGCTCCTGATAGAGCGCCTGCGTTGCGTCGGTCGTTGCCTCCACACGGAGCGCGTACCATCCCGAGAAAGCGGGCAATGTCGACTGGATCGTGACGGTCCGTTCGCCCACGTTGGGAATGTTGGAGAGGACGATCGGCGCGGTCACCGCCGCGGGGCCGACCACCTTGAGTGTCACCGCGTTGAAGGGGCCGAACTCGGAGCTCGTCGCCCACCGGAAGCGGAGGCCGAGCCCCGGAAGTTCGGAGCGCGGGAGAGAGAGGTGATCGCCCGGATAATATTCCCTGCCATCATGAAGGATCGTCAAAACCGCCATCGGTCCGTTGGTGGCCACGGCCCGTCCAGCGCTGAGCGCGCCGAGCGCCGACTGGGCGTTGCAGTCGCCGTCGGGAATGTAAACGGCGGTCCGCACCTTGCCGAGCACATGGACCAGATCGCGCCGCTTCTGCAGGATGTTCCAGTTGTACTGCTCGCCGCGCGACGTGTGGGAGTTGAAATCGCCGTGGCCGTCGGAACCGCCGACGAAAAAGAGCTTCTTCGACGGATCGAAGGCGGGCAGGTCGAGCTGAAGGATCGAGTCGTACTTGGCGAGCCCCGCGGCGATCTGCGACGTGTCCTTGCCGATGCCGTTGCCGAAGCAGGGCTGCCCGTTCCAGAACTCGAACCCCTTGAAGAGGGGGTGGTGGTACGATCCCGAAATCCCCGCCTCGTAGACGAAGGAGCCCCCCTCCTCGTACCACGGATCGCGCTGCTTGAGCATGGTCCACGACACCGAGTCGGGATCGAACTCGTCGATCGGGTGGGCGAGAAAAACCGCCGCGTCGGGAACATTGGTCTGCAAAAAGTCGAGCAGCTCGGCCATGGTGTACGTGTCGCCGTGAGTGCGCGACGCCGTGTAGACCGACGTGTTCGTCGCCGGAATGTTGCCCGACGCGCCCTCCTCGGCATCCTTGCCGATCGGCGAAAGGAGCGACATGCCGTCCTGGCCTTCGCCCTTGATCGGCACGGCGAGGCTCTCCAGGCCGTAGACCAGGGCGTGGCAGAAAATGTCCTCGGGCACGCCGGGAAAATCCTCCTTGAGAATGGCGTAGTTGACCTCAGAGCCGGCGATGACCGAGAAGAGGCCCGTCCCATTGACCGCCGCCACCTGATCGAGAAAGTCGGCCCACTTGGCGGCCACGCTCCGCGGCTGGGGGCGGGTGAAGGGATCGTGGGCGAGGCCGTCCTTGAAGTTTTCGGCATCCTCGTCCGAATCGTAGTCGTTGGAATGGTCGGTCACGGCGAGCCAGTTCAGCCCCGACACGAACCCCGCATAGGCCGTGGGATAGAGGGGGCTGCCCATCTCGGCGCCGTTGTCGGTGTAGACCGTGTGGTAGTGGGTGTCGCCCAGAAACCAGTGCTGCCTGTCGACGTTGGGCAGCCGGCTGAAGGAGCGAAAAACGCGGCAGTACCAGTAATCGCCGTCGCTGAGCCACGTGGCGTCGTCGAGCGGCTGGCCGTTCATCGGATCGATGATCTGCCCCCACGCCGAGTTGCCCGGCTGAATGTCGGGCCCCCGATCGTCGGCCCAGGTCCGGTCGAGATTGACGCGCACCAGATTGAAATCGTTGACCTCGGAAAAGAGGCTGATGGGAAGCTCGTAGAGGCGCGCCCAGAAGCGGGTGTTGGGCACGGAGAAGGAGTTTTCCAGGTTGCCGGCCGGCACGCCGTTGACCCAGAGCTTGATGCTGTTGAAGGTGTCGAGGTCGGGATCCCATCCTTCCTCGTTGGGGAGCTCGTTGACGATCATGACGAGGAGCGGAACCTTCGACACCCACGGCTCGATGCGGAAGGGCATGTCGACCACATAGAGCGGCTCGGTGAGCCACATGACCGAGCGCACCCTGCTCCGCCCCGTCTTGTCGGCGAAGAGCTCGAGCGCGATCCGCTGTCCGTTGTTGGCGAAGGACATCTCCCGTCCCAGATCGGCCACCGGCGGACGCACGAGAAAGACGACCTTGACCGTCCCCGGCCTGTGGGGCTGGGGAACGGCGGCCTTCACGCTGATCGCCTCGCCGGCCTCGAGAGATCCCAGGGGAGTCTCGCCGATCTTCGTACCCCGCAGGAAGGTGGCGAGGACCAGACCGCGCGCGGCGGCCGGTCCACGGTTTGCCACGGTCACGTCGATCACGATCGGCTCGTCGGGCCCGACCCTGTCGCCGGCGAGCTCGACAGCGTCGATGGCGATGTCGAAAAGGTCGTCTCCGGCGGCAAAGGAGGCCGGGAAGATGGCGAAGACACAGAGCAGTACCGCGCGAGTTCCAATGGGGCTGATCGGATTCATGGAACGACTCTCCCTCGAGCAAAAGGAATCGGATGGGACGGCGAGCTCCAGGCTTTCTCTGATAGCGCCCTCAATCGGCGCGCCCGATTTTTTCGATGCGGTTGAGTATAAATATATTTAAATATTTGTCAATCCGGTTCCGGGAAGGGATCTTCCCTGGAACGAATCCTTTGTGCTATAGTCGCAGCCCAATGAATCAACCAGACTCTCTCACGCACCGACCCTGGTTGCGGCGGAAAATCATCGTCTTCGCAGCGCTCCTCGCACTGAGTGTGCTCGTGCGCCTCCCCGATCTCGCCATGCCGCTCGAACGGGACGAGGGGGAGTACGCCTACGCGGCGCAGGAGATCCTCAGGGGCCACATGCCCTACGCCGACACCTTCTGCCAGAAACCGCCCGTCGTTTTCTTCTGGTACTTGGCGAGTTTCGTCGTTCTCGGGCAGAACGTCTACGCCATCCACCTCATCATGACCCTGGCCGCCGCGCTGAGCGCTTTCGGACTCTACCTTCTCGCCCGCCGACTCCTGGGGCCCGAGGGGCAGACCGGCGCCTGGCTCGCCGCGCTGGTGTTTACCTTCAGCGCCGCGGGGAGCGGCTATTTCGGCTCGGCGGCGAACACGGAAATCTTCATGCTCGCGCCCACTCTGTTCGGCGTCTACTTTGCCCACCGCGCGCTCGAGGCGGAAAGATCCCTCTTCTGGTTCCTGGCCGGCCTCTTCTGCGGCCTCGCCTTTCTCACCAAGCAGGTTGCGATTCTGTCCTTTGCCGGGCCGGCCCTCTACGCCTCGTGGATCATGTGGCGTCAAAAAAGGCCGATGGCGTCGCACGTCAAGCCCCTCGTCTTCGGTCTCGCTGGCATCGGCGCGGCGATCGCTCCCTTCGCCGTCTGGCTCTCGGCGCGGGGCGTCCTGGGCACGGCGTGGGACGCGGCCTTCGGACACAACATCGCCTATGTGGGCTCACCCTTCGGCTGGTGGAAATGGACGCAGGTGGCCGGGGTGATCAAGGACCGCTTTCTGCTCTCCGACGGCCTGCTCTGGGCGAGCCTCGCCGGCTGCCTGCTCATGGTGATCCTCGGCCAGGCGCGCCGCCACCGGGCGCTCTGGTTCGCACTCCTCTGGTTCGGCGGATCGATGCTGGGCGTGGCGCTCGGGCCCTACACCTTCGGCCACTATTTTCTGCAAGTCCTGCCGCCCCTCGCCCTCGCCGGCGGCGCCTTCTGTTCTTTTTTCGCCACCGGTTCGGCAACGCCCACACCCGACCTCTGCCGCCGGGCGCGGCTTCTCACCCTCATCGTGGGCGCGGCGCTGATCGCGCCGATCGTCGTCTGCCGCCTGTCGACGCTCGCCGATCCGATCGAGAAGCGTTCCTACGATCTCTACAGTGTTTACGGCCCCTCGCCTTTTGCGTCCGCCGTCGAGGTGGGCGACCTACTCGCCGCAACCACCGATCCCGACGATCTCGTGCTGATCCGCGGTTCGGAGCCGGAAATCCTCTTCTACGCCCGGCGGCGGAGCGCCACGCGCTACACGATTTTCTATCCCCTCACGGGCGCCTTCGAAGAGGCCGACGCCATGGTGGAAGAGCTCTTCGCCGAGATCGACCGGAACGGACCGTCCAAGGTGGTCCTCGTCAACGTGCCCACATCGTTTATCGTGGGCGGTCCCAAGCTCGGTGAGATCTTCGACCGCCTGCAGCGGATTCTCGACAGCCGCTACACGCTGGAGGCGACCGTCTTCACCACGCTCGAGGGGCGCACGATCCGATGCGGTCCGGGCGAGCTGCCGCCCGATCGGTCGGCGGCGCCGCTCTTCAGAATCTTCGGCCTGCGGAAGTGAAATCCCGCTATTGACGCGCGCCGCGCGGGACAGTACAAGGGCCTATTCGGATCGGTCGACGACCGGTCAACGTGTAGAGGATCACGAACACAAGGCTCAAGAAATGAAACTCTATCTGGTGCGTCACGGCGAAGCGCTCCCCGCGAGCAAGGATCCCGAATGCCCCCTTTCGTCCGAAGGCGAGCGCGGTGTCGAACGGGTGGCGCTCTTTCTGCGCGAGGCGGGCGTGAGGGTGCACAACATCTATCACAGCCAGAAGCTGCGCGCCGCGCAGACCGCCCACGTGCTCGGCACGGTCATCGTTCCCGAGGGCGACGTGGTCGAGGTTCAGGGGCTCTGCCCCAACGATCCGATCGATCCGCTCCTCGAACACATCAGCCAGTGGACCGAGGACCGGATGATCGTCGGCCACCTGCCCTTCATGTCGGCCCTCTGCTCCACGCTTCTCAAGAACGCCGTCGTGCCCGTGTCGATCACCTTTCCGCCAGCGTGCGTGATCTGCGTGGAGAACTGTCCCGAGGAGTACTGGGCGTTCCGCTGGATGATCGAACCGGGCATGCTGCCGTGATCGCCGAGGGCCGGCGCGCCGCCCGGCGTGCCGAGTAGGGAACCGAATTACCGTGGACGATTTAACCAGGTACCTCATCATCTTTGGCGTCTTTATCGTGAGCGGCTCCGTTCACGAGGCGGCCCACGCCTGGTCGGCGTGGCGCCTCGGCGACAGCACGGCGCGCGACCGGGGGCGGATCTCGCTCAATCCGCTCGTTCACATCGACGTCTTCGGCACCATAATTTTTCCCGCGATCCTGATCTACTCGGGCAGCCCCATCTGTTTCGGCTGGATGAAGCCCGTTCCGGTCTACACTCCCGCACTGCGCAAGCCCGAGCGCGACGGCCTCCTCGTCTCCCTCGCCGGCCCCTTCTCGAACCTCTTTCTTGCCGCGATCGGCGCCGTCGCCTTCCTGATCCTCGGCGAATTCGATCTCCTTTTTCCCAACGTGGCCCTCTTCGTTTCGATGATGATCCTGATCAACCTGCTCCTCGCCTTCTTCAATCTGCTTCCCATTCCGCCCCTCGACGGAAGTTCGATCGTCGACTTCATCCGCCGCGACCCCAACGAGTCCTACCATCGCCAGGCGGGGATCGGCATGGTGATCATCATCGCCTCCTTTTACCTCGGCCTCTTCCGGTATCTCAGGGAGGCCGTCTACGCCGCCGCCGATCTTCTGCTCCACAATGCGTTCGTCCCGATCGCGCAGCTCGTTGTTTTCGCGGCCCTTCTCGTTTTTTTTACGATTCAAAACAGACCCGAGGGTGCGCCGGCGCGGGCGAAGAAGACTGACCGCTCCGAGGTCGAGCTGAGCCGCACCATGAAGCGGGCGTGGCAGATCGCCGAGGCCCTCTCGCGCGGCGAGGATCTCACCGCCGCCGACCGGAAGTGGTTCGAGAAGATAAAGAACGATCGCGGCGACGGCAAGCCCCTCTGTTCGTCGATGAGCTTCGATGTGCGCAACGAGTTCTGCCACGAGTGCCGCAACCTCAACCGGTGCATCATCCGCAAAGCTGGGCAGTGAGAGGGTGCTTGGCGAAGAGCGGTGAGGCGCGGTGAGGTTTTTTCACTCCCAAGCATTCCGGGGACGGAATGAAAGGGAGTGAAAGAAACCTCACCGCGCCTCACCGCTCCGCGACAGAACACGCCTTTTTAACACTGCAACCGACTGGGGCCTGGGGAGGACGGTTTGGGTGCATCGTGCGGGCTCCCTTTGAAAAGACTTTACCGGTGGGGGCTCCTGTTGCAGAATGTTTCCTTTCGCACCCGCTTTTGAAATCAGCCGCCGCGGCGGCTTGCGTTTGGAGGATGACCATGATGCGGCTTCTTACTCTGACTCTGTTCGCCCTTCTGATCGCCTGTCCCATCACCGTCTCGCAGGACGAGAACTGGGATCTCATGACGCAGAAGGAGATGAAACTCGACGCCTTCCGCGAGGCTTACCCCGACTTTGACGGCAAGGGGGTGGTGATCGCCGTGCTCGACACGGGCGTCGACATGGGCGTCGAGGGGCTCAAGGAGCTTCCCGACGGGACGCCCAAGGTGGTCGATGTGCGCGACTTTTCGGGCGAGGGCGACCTCTTCTGGGAAGAGGGCCACATCGTTCCCAACGGCGACAAGGGCGAGAAGATCGTCGATTCCGAGGGACGGAGCCTCACCGCGTTTCGTGAGAAGGCAGAGGGCGCCATCGACAACCGCTTCTACATGGTTTTCCTCGAGGAAAAGAATTTCAAGGACACGTCGGTGCAGGACCTCAACGGCGACGGCGACAAGAAGGACTCCTTCGGGATCCTGATCTTTGCCGTCAAGGTGGAGGAGGCGGTCCGCTACGAGGCGGTGGTCGACATCAACGGCGACGGCAAGCTCGACGACGGGCAGCGCCTCTCCGACTACTGGCGCGAGAAGGAGTACTTCGTGCTCGCCGGAAAGGAAGGCGATCGCCGCCAGCTCGCGATGGCGCTCAACTTCTACCCCGAGGAGAAGCGGCTCAGCGTGCACTTCGACACGGGCGCCCACGGCACCCACGTGGCCGGCATCGCGGCGGGTTACAAGATTCACGGCCAGGAAGGCTACAACGGCGGCGCGCCCGGCGCGCGGGTGATCAGCCTCAAGATCGGCAACAACGGCTACTCGGGCGGCAGCACCACGACGGAGAGCATCAAGAAGGCCTACGAGTACGGCGCCAAGTATTCCAAGGACAACAAGGTGCCCGTCGTCTTCAACATGAGCTTCGGCATCGGGTCGGAGCTCGAAGGACGGAGCGCCGTCGACCGTTTTCTCGACGACCTGCTCTGGAAGAACCCCGGCATCGTCGTCGTTGTATCCAACGGCAACGAGGGCCCCGGCCTCTCATCGTCGGGAACGCCGTCGTGCAGCAAGAGGGCGATCGCCGTGGGCGCGCTCCTCAGTCCGACGGCGGCGTCGGCCCAGTACGGTGTGGCCGGCCTCGAGAAGGAGGTCTTCTTCAGCTTCTCGTCGCGCGGCGGGGACACATTCAAGCCCGACATCGTTGCTCCCGGAAGCGCCGCGTCGACAGTGCCCCTCTGGGGCGACCGGGACCACATGCACGGCACGTCGATGTCGTCGCCGGCGGCGGCGGGCGCCATCGCCTGCATCGTCGACGGTCTCGTGCGCCACGAATCGGAGTACGCCATCGACAACGCCATCATCCTGCGCGCCGTGAAGAACACGGGCCGCCAGCTCGACGGCTGGACGGTGCTCGACGTGGGCGGCGGGGTGATCGACATGCCCGCCGCGTACAAGTACGCCGAGTTCCTCTGCAGCGAGAAGGAGAACGAGGGCCTGCGCGAGTACAGAATCGTCAACCGCGGTCCTGCGCCCGGCCAGGCGACCGCCTACTGGCGCATGAGCCCCTACCTTCCCACCAAGCACCAGATGATGAACTTCCAGCTCATGTCGGGCTTCAACAAGGAGATGAAGAAAGAGCAGGAGGCGCGCTTCTATCGCGCCTTCGATCTCAAGCCCGACGTCGACTGGCTCTCGACCAACAAGGACGTGGCCTACCTCAAGGGGGGCGGATCGGCCAGCATCGGCATCATGGCCGATGTGGAAGGCAAGGGACCGGGCTGCTACACGGGGTGCGTCAAGGCTTTCCGCAAGGGGGCCACGCTGCCCGGCGGCGAGGAGATCCTCGAGTTCGCCATTCCGGTCACCGTCATCGTTCCTCACAGGACCACTCCCGAGAATCACGGAACCATGCTGGTGCGCGGCGAGGTCGATCCCGGCTTCGTCGACCGCGTTTTCGTCGAGGTTCCGGCGGGCATCACGGCGATCTCGGCCGAGGTGCGCGTTCTCGACGGCGGCGGCGAGGGATCGAGTGTGAGCACGAGCGTCTACAATCCCGAGGGCGTCGGCGTCGGCCGGCTGAGCGCGCGTGGCGAAGGGAGCCGCGAGGGATCGTGGTCGCTCACGGGCAAAAGGGTCTTTTCCGGAACGTGGGAGTTCATCGTGAGCTCGTCGATGCGCTCGCCCGAGCGCGCCACCTACGACTTGGTGGTCAGCCTCCACGGTCTCGATGTGGGCGCTCCCGATCTCGCCTTCGGCGGGCCGACGACGCGCAAGCGCGTCCTCGTTCCCGTGCGCTGCACCCAGGCCGTTCCCTTCAAGGGCAACCTGGAGGCGCGCCTCGAGGGACTGGTGCGCAAGGAAGTGATCGAGGTGGAGGAGACCGACCGTTTCGAAAGGATCGTGACGATCGACAACAGCACGTCGACGGCGAGCTGGTCGATCGAGTTCGACCGCGAGACCTATGCGCTCTTCACCGACTGCGTGCTGCGCCTCGAAGATCCCGAATCGGGCGCCACCCTCTACAACGGCGGCCTCGGACAGCGTCACGGCCGCGCGGCGGTGACCGTGCCCAAGGATCAGGCCACACCGAAGAAGTACCGCCTCGTGCTCCTTCCCGCCTTTACCAAGAAGGCCGACTCGAAGAAGTGGCGCTTCGTGCTCACCGAGCAGCTCAAGTGGCGCTCGGGCGCGGTGGCGCTCGAACCGGTGGCGCCCAAGGCGGGCCGCCTGTCGCTCAATCCCCACGACTGGACCACCGTCGAGTTCCTGCTCGGGGCGTCAGTGCCGACACCGCCCGCGGGTTACGCCGTCGACGGCATTCTCGAGGCGAAGAGCAGCGGCTCCGAGGGCACGATCGTGCAGAAGAGATTCATGTGGCGCTAGGCGCGGCTTGAAGAAGGCTATCTCGCCTGGCACTCGATGATCAACGATGCGAGTGCGCGCGCCATCCGTCCGTATCCCTCGGCGTTGGGATGAATGGTGTCGCTTTTCAGCGACGGCGTCGACAGGATGTGGGCCACGATTCGAGACTCGCACGGAATCCCCTGTCGCTCGGCCGTCTCCTCGTAGACCGATGCCGTGTCGAGGAGCAACCCGGGTTTTGGAACGCCGACGAGGATCACGTCGGCGCCCTCGGCCCGGATCGTTTCGATCATTGCGTTCAGGTTTTGGGCGAGGAGGGCCTCGTCGAACTTCTTGAGTATGTCGTTCCCGCCATGACAGAGAATTACCAGGTGGGGGCGGTGCCGGCGGAGCAGGCCGGGAAGACGGGCGAGCCCCGAGGCCGAGACCTCGCCCGGCACACCGGCGTTGATCACCTCGTATCCCGTGATGTCGGCGAGAAGGGCCGGATAGCTCCGCGACCGGTGAGCGCCCGTCCCGGCGGTGAGGCTGTCGCCGAAGGCGACGATGACCGCGTTGTCGGGGAGCACGTCGATGCGGGGCGATTCGGCGCAGCCGCTCAAGATGAGCGGGGCGACGCTCAGAAAGAAAGGGACGAGCGGGAGCGTGAGCCGTGCGAGTTTCGATTTCATTTTTTCTCCAGCTTCTCGCTCAGTTGTACATGAACGCCACTGTCGCCCGACACGCTTTCAAGGCGCGCACGCGCACCCAGTGGGCGCTGAAGCCGTCGGGGAACTCGTGGTGGGCGTAACCCGTTCCTTCGACGATGATCTCCCTGTATTTATTCCAGTCGCCCGATCCCATGAAGTCGATCTCCACGTCGAACGCCGCCTCTCCGCCGGCGGCGACCGCCACGTGGACGACCTTCTTGTCGAAGCCGGTCATGAGGAAGGGATCGGAACTTTCGCCCGCCTCGATAGGCTCGTCCCACCAGACCGCGCCCCAACCGGCCGGCTTGCCCCACCCGCTGAGTTCGTCGACGTGGCCGAACCAGAGGCCCGACTGGGGCTGGCCGACAGCGTTGTCGGTCTGGTCGCCGGCGAGAACGAGCAGGCCGCGCCACGAGACCATGTCGGGGCAGATGCGCAGATGCGACGCGATCGGCCGGATGCCGAAAACCCGTCCGCCGTAGACCATGGAGGGCAGGTCGTAAAAAATCCCGAAGGCGTCCATGAGGTAGCGTTCGGTCTGCACCTCGCGGATGCGCATCCACTCCGTGTTCCACGTGTGGTCCCACGACTGGCTCCCCTTGGGAAGCCGGTAGCGCTGCCACGTCTTGTTGTGCAGAACGCGCAAGATGACCGAGCAGCGGTCCCAGCCGACGGCGTAGAGCGGATTGCCATAGCGCGCGCCCGCCCGCGGGTTCTGCTTGCCCGACACCTCGATGAAGGGATTGTGCTCGATCACGGTCCACACTTCGCCGTCCCACGCGCCGAGCCGCCCGGCGGCGCGCGTGCCGAGGAATTCCGGTTCCTCGTAGGTGTTGTTGGCTACCACGAGCAGTCCCTGGGCGGTGTGTGCGCCCTTGAAGTGGGGCTGTGCGCCCTTGGGTATTTTCAGCTCCTCGGTCACGTTCGCAAGGCGCGTCGTCTCGAGCGACTTCACATCGGTCTCGAAGAGCAAACCTTCCATGGTGAGAAAGTAGACCTTTTCCTTCGGCTCGAAGAGGTGGCGCGCCGTGGCGGTGAGGCGATGCTTCGAGAGCGGCTCGATGAGGCGCACAGTGCCTTGCGCGTCGATCGCGTAGGGGCCGATGAAGACCTGCTCAGACTCCCAGTGGACGAGCCGGTTGGCGAAGGTGCCCGTCACCGATTCAGGATGAAGCCTGAAAGAAAAATCAGGCCCGATCTCGTAGAGGCCGATCCCGCCGCCGCGGATGTGGGCCACGTAGCCGATCGCCCAGAGCCGGTCGGCCCAGGGGATGAGAGCGCCGATACCGGTCTCCGAGGCGCTTTGCGTGCCGGGCGCCATCACCGTCATGTGGGGGAAGACGCCCTTGATCTCGATAGGCCGCACGTCGCCGTCTTCTCGGGCAAGGGGATCTTGCGCCCCGTCCGGCCCGGCCGCGGCGAGGGCGGCGGAGATCACGATCAGGTGGACGATCACCGAGAGCGCCGCCGTCGGGGTCTTGCCTTTCATCTCATTTGCTCCACGCGATGTCCAGTCCGTCTCCCGTCTCCTTCTGGAGCGCGGTCAGTTTTTTTTTCAGTTTCTCGAGCGTGGCGGCATGGTGCGGATCGTCGGCGAGGTCGACTTTTTCGAGAGGGTCTTTTTCCAGATCGTAGAGGAGCGTCTTCTTCGCTTTGGGATAGTGAATCAGCTTGAAATCACCGACGCGCACCATCCTCTGGAGATCGCAATAGGCGCCGTAGATCGCGTCGTACTGGCTCGTGCGCGTGCCGGCGATGAGGGGGAGGAGGCTTCTGAACTGCACATGGTCGGGGATCGCGGCGCCGGCGAGATCGAGCGTGGTGGGCATGATGTCCTGGAGGTAGACGGGCGCGGTGATCCGCTCGCCCTGGGGAAGGCCGGGACCGCAGGCGATCAAGGGCGGCTTCATGCTGTGCTCGAACATGTTCTGCTTGCCGATCAGTCCGTGCTTGCCCACGGCGAGCCCGTGGTCGGCGGTGAAGAAGATGTAGGTGTTGTCCGCCTTTCCCGATTTTTCGAGAGCGGCCAGCATGCGGCCGATCTGCGCGTCCATGTGGGTGATGATGGCGTAGTATTCCTGTCTGTTCTTCTTGACGGCGTACTCGGTGCGGGGGAAGGGTGCGAGCTTCTCGTCGCGCAGCTTGGCGCTGCAGCCGATGTCGTCCTTGTAGGGATACTCGGGCAGGAAATTTTCAGGCACGTCGATCTCGTCGACGGGGTACTTGTCCACATATTCCTTGGGTGATTGCCGCGGGTCGTGGGGGGCGTTGAAGGCGAGGTACATGAAGAAGGGATTCTCTTTTTTTTCCGCCTGCGCCATGAACTCGACGGCGTCGTCGCCGAGCACCTCGCTCCAGTGCTTTCCGCCCTTCCAGTAACCCCGAAACTTCTCGTCCCACGGTGACCAGGGATCGGGCTCGCCCTCGATGGGCCGGTTGTAGCCCTCCTTGGTCTGATTGGGCATTCCGGGCCGCACGTTCTTCGTGATCCCGAAAGCGTCGGCCGCCTTGGCCTTGACGTGCCACTTGCCGGCGAAGTAGGTGTCGTAGCCGGCGCGCGCCATCTGCTGGGACCAGAGCCGTCCCGCCTCGCACTCGGCGTTGAGGTGCGGCTCGAGCGCCTTCGACTGCCAGAGGAAGCGGCCCGTGTTGAGCATGGTGCGGCTCGCCACGCAGACGGCGCCGTGCCACGCGCCCTGGTTGTAGGCGTTGGTGAAGGTGACGCCCCTCTTGACGAGCCGGTCGAGGTTGGGCGTCTCGACCTCGCTGCCGAGCGCGCCGAGTGCTTCGTGGCACTGGTCGTCGGCAAAGATGAAGAGGATGTTCGGTTTGTCGCCCGCCGTCCCGTCGGCGCGGACCAGGGCGGGCAGGGTCATGCTCGCGAAACCGCATCCGAGCCACTTGACGAATTCCCGTCTCTCCATTGTTTACTCCTTCTCTTGGTAATCAGCGCCATTGATGCTGGCGACGACCGATTTGAGCCATTCTTCGAGCCTGGATCGCATCGCGTGGGCGCGGCCCAATTCGTGGGCGCGGCCCAAATCGTGGGCGCGGCCCAAATCGTGGTTGGCGAGATCTTGGCTTTCCATCGGATCGCGAACGAGATGGTAGAGCTCGATGCGCGCCGCCCCGTCCTTCTTCTCGATCCGGTGCAGCTTCCACGGCCAGTCGAGCCACGCCGCGTGGCCGGGGAAGGAGTCGTCGGGGAAATCTCCGGCGATCACGCCCGCGTCGAGGCGGAGGCGGTCGGGATCGTCCGGTTCGTGCCCGGCTTCTTGCGCCTCGAGCAGCTCGGTCATCCACTTGTGGCTCGGCGTGCCGATGCCCTTGTCGGGATAATCCCAAAAACCGATCGGCGCCGGCCGCTGCTCCATGAGGCCCTCGAGGGCGGGCACGAGGCTGATCCCGTCGAGGGGCGGTTGGGCCTCCATGCGCACACCGGCGATCTCGAGAAGGGTCGGATAGATGTCCGACGTGGTGCAGGGCGCGCTGATCGTGCGCGGGGCGGCGATCCGTCGGGGCCACTCGAAGAGAGCCGGCACGCGGAGACCTCCTTCGTAGACCTTGCCCTTGGTGCCGCGGCCGCCCGTGGCGCCCAGTTTGGGCAGGCCGCCGTTATCGCTGCAATACCAGAGGATCGTGTCGTCGGCGATGCCCAGTGTGCGCAGGCCATTGCGGAGCCGGCCGAAGGCGCGGTCCATGCCGGTGATCTCGCCGAGGAAATTTTTGACCTTGTCCGGTTGGCCGGCGTAGTGAGCGCCGTCCTCGTCGGCCGCCCTGTGCGGATTGTGGGGCGAGCCGAACCAGACCACGGCCAGAAAGGGTTCGGGCTCCGCCGCGCGCCGGCCGATGAACTCGAGCGCCGCGTCGACAGTGACCGCCGAGCTCTCGCCCGACGTGGCCACGGCCTTTCCTTCGCGGCTGAGGATCGGATCGTTATCGAAAAAGTTGGGCGCCGAGAACCACTCGTCGAATCCGCTCGCGCCCGGGTTGACGGGGCTCCCCTTCCGGACCGATCCGAGATGCCACTTCCCGAAATGGCCGGTTCTGTAGCCCGCGGTTTTGAGCGCCTCGGCGATGGTGATTTCCTGGGGGCGCAGCGTGTGGCCCCACTTGAAACAGCCGAACCGGTTCGGGTGTCGGCCGGTCAGCACGCTGCCCCGCGTGGGCGAGCAGACAGGCGCGGCGGCGTAGAATCGGTCGAAGCGCACGCATTCCGCCGCCATCGCGTCGAAGTGGGGCGTCTCGAGAAGGGGGTGGCCGTTATAGGCCATGTCGCCCCAGCCCTGGTCGTCGGCCATGCAGAGGACGATGTTCGGCTTTCGCGGCGGGGGATCGAGCCGGGGTGCGGCGCATCCGGCCGCGGCGAGAGCGAGACCTGTTCCCGCTCTTTTGAGGAATTGGCGGCGGTCCATTATTGATCGCTCCTTTGTGTCAACTGTCGCGGCGGCCGCCCCCGTTCACGCACCGCCCTTCATGATGAGAAGCGTCCCGTACAAGAGGAGAAAAACAACGGTCGCAAGCAGGAGACACCTGGTGGGACCGATGATCTGGTGGCTGACCGTGTACTCGCCCGCCTCGTCCCACGATGTGACGCCGCGCTCTTTGAGCCTCGCGTAGGCCATGAGCTGAATGAACCAGGTGACGAAAGGGATTCCGAGGCCCATGCCGCGGATCCAGATTTCCCACGATCTGTTCAGCGCCGTCCCGAAGTCGAGCCGGGATCCGTCGCTGTTGCGCACGCGCACCTTGAGGAACGCCTTGCCCGGTGTGGTTCCCCAGGCGGTAACCATGACGGCCTCGACGAAAACGTAAGCGAAAAGGATGAGCGGCGTGAAAAAAAAGTTCGACAATGTGGGCTGCGCGCCGGGTGATTGTTGAGGATCGAAGAGAGGAAGCGTCGACGGATCGATGGCATACAGAATGAAGGTCGCCAGGGATCCAAAGAGGAACACGCAATCGATCGATCGCGCTCCGAACCGCACCCAGGGCCGCACCTGGGGGCCTGACGGCTTGTACGATTCCTCGTTCTCGGACCGAAGCGGCGGAGGGGTGTTGTCCTCCTGTGGATCGAACTGGTCCATCTGAAGCGTGTGCTCCCTCCCGCTCTGTTGCTACTCGTTGGAGTAGACGGTTGCTACTCGTTGGAGTAGACGGTGTCGGCCGTGGTGCCGTCGTTGCCCGCCACGATATCCACATCGCCGTCGCTGTCCACGTCGGCTGCGGCAACGGTGTTCGTGCTGTTTGCGCCGAGGGCCTGCGTCGAGTCGGTGAAAATGCCGGCGCCGTCGTTGAGCCAGATCCGGTTGGCCGTGGTTGTGCCGTTTCCGGACACGATGTCGAGGGCGCCGTCGCCGTCGATGTCGATGAGCAGCACCGATTGCGTGTCGTTGGCGCCGAGCGTCTGGCCCGAGTCGGTAAAGGTGCCCGAGCCGTTATTGGTCCACACCAAATTGGCGCCGTTGTTGCCCGTGACCAGGTCGAGGTCGCCGTCGGCGTCGACATCACCGAGGGCGAGCGCCTGGGTGTTGTTGTTGGCCAGATTCTGCCCCGAGTCGGCGAAGATGCCTGTGCCGCCGTTTGTGTAGACCTTGTTCGACTGGTTGGCCGAGTTGGCGCAGACGAGGTCGAGGTCGCCGTCGCCGTCGACGTCGGCGAGCGCCACGGCGCGCGTGTCGGACGTGCCGAGCGTCTGGCCCGAATCGGTAAGAGCCCCCGCGCCGTCGTTGGCGAACACCCTGTTGGCCTCGCCGCCGCCGCCGCCCGAATTCCCGAAGACCGCGTCGAGATCGCCGTCGCCGTCGACGTCGCCGAGAGCGAGCGCCCGTGAGTCACCCGTGCCGGCGAGGGGGCTCGATCCGCCAAAGACGCCCGCGCCGTTGTTGAGCCAGCGCACGTTGGCTTCTCCCACGCCATTGGCCGAGTTGGCGCAGACGAGGTCGAGGTCGCTGTCGCCGTCGAGATCGCCGAGCGCCACGGCGCGCGTGTCGGTCGCGCCGAGGGCCTGCCCCGTCGTGGTAAAGGTGCCCGAGCCGTTGTTGTCGAAGACCGTGTTTGCCTGTCCCGCGCCTCCGTCCGAGTTGCCGGCCACGAAATCGACATCGCCGTCGCCGTCCACGTCGCCGAGGGCGATCGATTGCGTGTCGGTCGTGCCGAGAGTCTGGCCCGAATCGGTCAGGGTGGCATCGCCCCACGCCGCCGCGAGGGAGCCCATGTAGACGAAGTTTGCCCCGCCGTCGTTCCACTCCACGAGGTCGAGGTCGCCGTCGGCGTCGAGATCGCCGAGCGCCACCGACATCGTATCTCCCGCCGTAAAGGGATGGAGGCAGTTGTTGAAGGCGCCGTTGCTGTTGTTGATCCAGACGCGGTTCGCCTGGCCCATGTTGGCCTCGAAGAGGTCGAGGTCGCCGTCGCCGTCGAAATCGGCGAGTTCGACAAAGGTGGTGAGCCGGTTGCCGAGGCTCTGATTGGTGCGATTAAAGTCGCCGTCGCCATCGTTGAGCCAGAGCCGGTTCGGCTGGGTGGCGAAGTTGGTATAAAGCCCTTCGACGAGATCGAGATCGCCGTCGCCGTCGACGTCGCCGAGAGCGAGGTTCTGGGTCCGCGAGTTGCCCATGTTCTGTGCGTTGGCGGTAAAGCCTCCGATGCCGTCGTTGATCCAGGCCTTGTTCGGTCCCAGGAAGTTGCCCGACACGAAGTCGACATCGCCGTCGCCGTCGATGTCGCCGGCCACGATCGAGAGGGTGTCGGCATTGCCCAGGTTCTGGCCGCTGTTGGTGAAGGTTCCGGCGCCGTCGTTGTTGTAGACCATGTTGGCGCCGCCGTCGACGCCGGCGATGATGTCGAGGGCGCCGTCGCCGTTGACGTCGGCGAGCGCCACCGACGCCGTGCTGTTGTTGCCGAGCCCCTGGGCGAAGGTGAAGGCTCCCGTCCCGTCGTTGGTGAAGACGAAGTCGGGAGTGGAGCTGTAATTCCCGGTCACGAGATCGAGGTCGCCGTCGCCGTCGATGTCGCCGAGCGCGACGCTCACCGTGCTGTTCGTGCTGAGCGACTGGCCCGAGTTGACAAAGGTCCCGTTGCCGGCGTTGGTCCAGACCTGGTTGCCCTCGCTGTTGGTGTTGCCCGAGACGATGTCGAGATCGCCGTCGCCGTCGATGTCGCCGAGCACCACCGACACGTTGCGGCCGGTGCCGGGGGTCTGGCTCGAATCGACGAGGGCGGGGATGACGTCGACCGGCGTCGATTGGCGGGCGTCGATTTCCTTTTCGCGGCTCTCGATCGCGTTGGGCGACATGTTGGCGGCCACGTCGATGCCCGAGGGCGAATTGGCGTTGGTGTCGTTCTTCACGAAAACCTGCCGTGCCTTGAGGCTGGCGCCGGCGGCGAGGGTGATGGTGACCTCGTAGTCGGCCGGGCCCGCGGCAACGGTGGCCGCCGCGCCGAGGGCGTCGCCGAGAACGGGCAGCCTGAAGTCGTTGCCGTCGGCGTTGTTCACGTCCACGTTCTCGGAGAAGACGATGGTGACCGTATCGCCTGCATCGACGACGCCGTTGCGATTGACGTCGGAGTACCGCGCGAAGCGGAAAACGCGCGGCGCGCTCTCCGAATCATCGCTGCTGCTCGACGAGCAGGCGGGCAGGAGTCCAAGAATCACTGCGCACAGAACGCTCAGGACGCACAGAGGCAGTACAACACGGGAACGGACAGGGCGGATCAGCATGGTCTTTTTCCTCATATCGATCGGGTCGTCGGGGCTCGCAACGGTCCAATCGCTCGCCCCGCCTTGTGGTGTGGCAAATGCCCCCGCGTTCGGAGGTCGTCTCTATTCTCCCTTGCGCGCCTCGCCGCGCAGATACTTCATCTCCTCGACGAACTGGGCGATCGCCTTGCGGTCTTCGGCGGCGATCTCGGTGAAGGTGCACTTGATGCGCACGCCCGTCGTGGAATGAACGGTCTCGGTAATCCGGGCCGTGGCGTCGAAGTACCTCGATTTCATGAAGAGCGGAAGGCGGAACTTGACCTTGATCGCGGCGTCGGCGGTGAGCTCGTCCTTGGGATCGCTGATGTTGAGCGTCATCGTCTCCTCTTCGAGGGAGACCATCTTGGCCACGCACGTCTCCTTGGTCTGGCCGGGGATGTGGATGATCACGCTGTTCTCGCCGGCGAGGTCGGCGCCGTCAGTCGACGCGCCCAGCTCGGAGATCGCCTTTTCGGGATCGTCGTAGATCTTGAAGAGGTCGTTGAGGCCGAGGGTTTCGAGCACGCCGGTGACGAAATTGCTCGGCCGGCTGAGCACGAGCGAACCGCCCTGCTTCTTGGCTTCCTTGTGGGCCTTGATCAGCGTGCCCACACCGGTCGAATTGATGAAGAGGATCAGGCGGAGATCGATGACGAGATTGTGGATTCCATCGCCGTGGATGGCGTTGACCTGTTCGATGAAGGGCTGGCACACGAAGGAGTCGAAATCGCCCTTGAGCGTGAGGACAGCCACGTTTTCACGGATTTCCTTGATCAGCTTCATTCTTTACCTCCAGGGGGTTCTCGGGAGAGCGGCCGCGGCTGAACGCGGCGCGTCCCCGAAGTCGTATCATGAGACTTCGGTTCGAGCCCGATAGCATAACCGTTTGGGGGGGGCATTCAAGAAAATCCTTGGGGCGATGGGGGAGGTCCCTTTCTTCGAGCGACGAACCGATGGCCGGCTCAAAGCGAGCGTGGCGCTTCTCGGCGGGGGCGCGGAAATCACCGATCGCTATCGTTCAACGTCGGTGCTGACGACGCTCCGCAATGCGCGATTTGCCATCCACGACCTCAACCGGGATGGTGTCCTCGATCTCATCTTTGCGGACTATCGCGACAACTACCACAATCCCGTGAAGATCTGCCTGGGGACGCTCTGAAATTCGCTTTGATCGAGCTGATTTCCACGGCGCCCTTCGCAAAAAGGGGATCGATCCGGCTCGAGGTTAAATATGGTTGTTCGACCGGGACCGTCAGGAATCCAAAACCTCCTCAACTACCGAATATTTAGTTTTTTACGCTTGCATGTTAGGTAAATGTTAGGTATGTTATTTTACAGTAATAGATGCTTCCGGAATAGCAACGATTCCGGCCAGGCAACTCCGGGGAGGCCGTTCTCAGGGAGCGGTGAAAGGAACATCGATTCAGTTGGGGAGGATCGCCATGCGACTGATCAAGGGGCTCGCCGAAGAGCAACTCATCTCACGGATTTACAAGTACGACCGCATGTCGGCGCTCGGCGAGCGGGCGCTGGGATTTTATCTTCTCGATTTCGAAGTGCGCGGTCTCTGTCGCAAGCAGGGTTTTGCGAGCACGATCCAGTTCGCCTGCGTCAGGTTGCAGATGTCGCGCAAGCGTGCGTGCGAGCTCTTGCGCATGGCGCGCGCTCTCGAAGATCTTCCGCTCATCGACGGGGCGTTCGCCAGGGGTGAGATTTCGTGGAGCGCCGTGCGCGAGCTGACGCGAGTCGCCGTGGGCGAGACCGAGGCGGAGTGGCTCGAGCTGGCAAAAACGGGCCCGATCTCGATGCGTCGACGGCGCTGACCGAACTGGCGCGCGCCTTTCTCGAGCAGCCGATCACCGAGGCGGAGAGCGCTGCGCGCAAGGCGTTTCAGGTGGTTTATCATCGGTGCACCGACTGCGAGCGGGCGTGGATGATGTCGAGCGACGGCCCGCAGGGGGTCGATGCGGCCACAATCGACGCGCGGGCGCGCCGTGCCGAGGTGATCCGCCTCGACGAGAGCCCTCGGCAGAGCCCGCGGCGAGAAATTTCCGCCCCACGTGGGGCCGAGAGATCAACGGTTCAGTTTCTTTCCACGCCCGGCTCGCCGGCGGTGCCCGGTGCGGAAAGGGACCGGTCGAACACGGCCCTGATCCGCCAGCACGTCCTCAGTCGCGATGGGCGTTCGTGCGCTGTTCCGGGGTGCGCCAACAAAGGACATCTCGCCAGCCACCACATCATCTGGCGCGAGCAGGGCGGCGCGACGACGGTGGAAAACGAGGTGAGTGTCTGCCGCACCTGCCACAGCTTGATCCACGAGGGATTTCTTTTTGTTACCGGGCGCACGCCGACCGGCTTGAGGTGGCTTGGGCCCGATCAGAAGCCCTTCGAGACTTTTGTGTCGCCAGCGGCGCCGGCGGTGCCCGATTATGTGAGAGAAATCAAAATTACGGCTCACGAGGCCGCCCCACGTGGGGCTGGGTTGCGTGGGGCAGGATTACGCAGCACCGATTCAGGGGACGCGAGTCCTTTCGGAGACACGACGATCCAATCTCTCGACGAGGTGGCCGACGAGGTGAGCGCCGAATGGTGGCAGGCGCACAGGCACAACTTTACATTCAAGGGGGATAGGGTGTTTTTGAAACGCTCGCTCTGAGGTGACGTGGCGGGGCAAGCCAAGCCCGAAGATTCATCTTTCCAGGCAGTGTCCTTTACCAGTCCACGCCCATCTCGTCAAACTGAGCCGCCGCGTTGAGAAAGTGCGCCGTGATCCAAAACACGGTCCAGCCTTCCGAGTAGGTCCCGCGCATACCGCGCAGATCGTCGAGATTGCCGGTCTGGGTGTAATTGGTCTGATTGAGCTGCTCGCCCTGGCTGCCGCTCGGATCGATGAGCTGCCCGCAGGAGCGGTACATGACACGAGCGAGTTTCTTCAAATCCTCCCGCTCGAGATACTGGCCCATGCGGTAGATGTCGGGCGTGTAGACGACGCCGTACACGTCGAGGTGCTGGTTCTGCACCGACACCGCCGTCCACCCGCGGGTCTTGAGATCGTGGTCGCGGAGCCGTCCGGCGGGGAGGTCGATGTCCCAGAGCACGGTGTAGGTGAGGGCCACGTCCATGGCGTGCTCGGCCCAGCGCAAGTACTTGTCCTCGCCGGTCATCTCGTAGACGGCGAGGAAGGCCTGGAACCCGGCGAAGGCGCCTTCCTTGTCCTCGCAGCGGGCGTCGAGCGTTCCGCCCCAGTAGGGTTCGGTCATGTCGAGGTGGCGCGCCGCGTAGTGGTCGGCGGCCTTGATCGCCGCGCGGCGGTAGGCCTCGTCGCCGAAGAGTGCATACCCCTTGCAGAGCGGCGAGACGAGGAAGCCTTCGTTGGTCGATACAGGGAGCCAGTCGTCGCGCAGGATTCGGGCGGCGTGGATGTCGCACGCCTTGCGGAGGAAGGTTTCCCATTTGGTCGTGTCGATGGCGTCGAGCTTGCTTTCCGCGCGCTCACTGCGCGCACGGCCGGCAAGAATGGCGCGGGCGAAGTTCTCCATTCCCTGCCCCTGGGAGACCGGGTCCTGGCCGTACCAGCGGTTCTTGTCCGGATCGTAGCGCACCAGGAAACCCTTCTCGTTGAAGGGCGACGTGGCGAGGTGGTCCATCGCCTTCTGGGCCATCGTGAGCGCGTCGGGTGCGTTGAGCCGTTCTTCAAGTCGCTCGCCGAGAACGAGGAGCGCGTAGCCTGGCGCGCCCGACTGGCCCGCCCAGCCCATGACGTACTCGTTATTGTGGGGGTACATGCGGAAACCGGCCGATTCGGCGTCCTCGTGAAACCGCGAGCGGGTGAAGCGGTACTTGGCCTCGACGATCGCGTCGATCGTGGGGAGGGTTGAGCAGTCGAAAGGTTTGAAAAGCTCGATCGCGGAGCGCAGCGGGATCTGAAAGCCGGCGCCCTTGCGCGCGACGGGATAGGCCTGGAGGTAGAAGGTTTTTTCGATGACCGCGCCGGGGGGGATGTTGAGATAGGTGTCGGTGTATTTGAGGAGGCGGCGCTGGTTGGCCTTGACGAAGCCGCGCTGGCCGTTGATCGAGCAGGGGCCGGAGAGGAGGAGGAGTTCGGTTGTGGATTCGTGGGCTTTGACGCCGAGCGACCACCATTGGTCGGGGGTGTTGGCGTGGGGGGCTAGGGAGGGCTTGCTGTGGAGGGCGGCGCCGAAAAGGGTATTCGCTGACTGCCACTCGAGGCTCGCGAAGGGGGCCGGGTAGCGGTGTTCTTCGCAGAGGAGTTCTTCGCCGGGCGTTACGCCTAAGGCGGCCACATGACCGTAGGCGGTTTTTGCGCCCGAGGGATTTCCGTGGTAGCAGATTCCGGGAAGGAGGGCGGCTGCGCCCGGCGTTGGGGTTTGCCAGCGTATGGAGAGGGTTGTTGGAGGGGCTGGGGATTCGCCTGTCCATTTGAAACGGCGCACGCATTCGATGAGGTCGCCCTTTGGGCGGTAGGCGTCGCGGAGTTGCCAAGCACCGGTGGGTGTTTGCATTCGACCGATGAGGATCAGCCATTCGCCCAGCCGGGACGCGAAGTTTGGCTGGGCGTGATGCCAGTCGGCGGACCAAGCGTCGTCCCAGCCGGTGGCGATCGACCAGAGGCCCTCCGATGGGGGAGCGAGAAGGACGCCGTCTTCGTGGAGGAGTTCGATGCGATACGGTTTGTCGTCGCGGAATACGCGCAAGGCGGCGTCGCCCGCCTCGAGCGTCAATGTGTCCTGCGGAGTTGCAGAGGGGCCGGCCAGCGCGAAGAGCGGCGGTAGCAGCAGGGCCGCGATGAGCGGCACCCACTGGTAGACTCGTCGTGTATGGTTCATCGAGGTTTGCCTACCCCTTCTCCTTCTCCAGCCGCGCCCTCCGTTTCTTAACCGCAAACTCGGGCGCTTCCTTGATGCAGGTCCAGAGGATCTTGCAGGACATCTTGAGCAGCTTCCCCGTCCCCTTCACAAACCGGGCCGGAGCCGATCCCACATCCTTGTACCCCTCCTCATCAGCCTGCGCCGAAGCCCAGTTATGAAACAACCGCCCCCAATCACTCTGCATCGCCTCATGGACAGGCTTCTTCCCGCGCCGCGGATACCAGAACAGATCGTGGTAGACGACCGAGGCAATATAAGCCCAAGGCGCCAGCCAAGTTTTCAACGACCACTCGATGAACGGTTTCAGTTTCCCCCAGTAAATCTTGTGCTGCATGCTCGAAGCAAAGGTCATCTTCTTGAAGGGCCCCACAAATCCCCAGTTCTCCGCCGCCGCATCCGCATCACCCACGATCTCGATTTCGTCCGGCTTCCCGCACCCGAGCCCCTTCTCGTGGGCGAGCCGGATGAACTTGATCTCCATCGGATCGAATCCCATCAGTTTGGCGGCCATCGCGTCGATCGCCACCTGGTCGGCCGAAGCGAGGAGCACATTCTTCACATAGGGCTGCATGCAGCGCGGCCCGGGACCGTCGCCGGCGAAGGTGCCGTCCATCACGGCGAACACGCTGCGGTGGATCTTCTTCTGGATCATGAGGAGGTCGACGAGGGTTTCGTGGATCACCGGGTGGGTCCAGTGGCGGTGCTCGTTGAGCAGGCCGCCGAAGGCGTTCTTCATGGCGCCCGTCGTGGTGGTGAAGACGTGGGTCTTGACCGTGGGCAGATGGATGATGTTCTCGCCGATGAACCTTTTCGGAATCGAAAAGCCCTGGGGATAGACCTCGTTGAGGCAGAGGAACTCCTCGGCCAGGTCGCCCACGGCGTCGCGCACGTTGATCCACTCCTCGCCTTCGTAGAGGTGCACGTTGCGAAGGCCGTGCGCTTCGATGGCGTCGATCTGCTTGTTCTCGCGCTCGCCGAGATGGGCGTCGATGACCACGGTGCGGTTGTGGCAGCCGTGGATCAGGTCGGGATCGTAGCCGTCGGCCTTCATGGCGCGGATCACCCCCTCGAGCTGCCACGGCGTGGTCGACGAGCCGGGAAAAAAGAAGTGCCAGCTGATGTTGATCTTGAGGGCCGTGTCCGCGTCGCGCGCCACCACGTCCTGGTATCCGGCGAGGTTCATGAGGCGATGGTAGTCGGCGAGCACAGTGGCGGGCGAGGTGCGCACAACGGCGACTTTGGCTTGGGTCATGATGCAGTCTTCCGCAAAGGGCTGTAAAAACTCGAATTACCTGGTCATCAATACGCAGCCAGATTGAAACAGGGAGACGCAAAAATCAACAGATCGATAAAAATTGAAGTTTTGTTCTTTCCGAAGAAGAGAGAATAAACTTCTTGAGCCTCACTGCGTATCAGTTATTTATAAGCAACTGAGAGAGGCTATACTTTGAGGTGGTTCATACAAATCGATGGCTGAATTCTTCAACGCCGTCCTGTCCATGTTCAATGAGGCCTCCTTCTACCTCCTCATCGGCTTCGGCGTGGCTGGCATCCTGCGCCACGTGCTCTCCGAAGACAAGTTCCTCCGCTGGTTCGGCAAGGACAACTTCGGCTCGGTCATGCTCGCCTCGATCCTCGGCGTGCCGCTGCCGCTCTGCTCCTGCTCGGTGCTTCCCGTGGCGGTCGCCATGCGCAAGCGGGGCGCGAGCCGCGGGGCGGTCACCTCCTTCGTGATCTCCACGCCCGAGACCGGCGTCGACTCGATCATGCTCACCTACGCGCTCCTCGATCCGATCATGACCGTGGTGCGGCCCGTCGCGGCCTTCTTCACCGCCCTCTTCGCCGGCACCGTGGTGAGCTGGTTCGGCCGAAAGGGGATGCTCGACAGCGACGATCAACTCGCCCCGCTCAACGGCGGCGATGGGGAAAAGAACGGCGAGTCGTCCGATGGCGGCGCGGCCACAGACGATTCGCCCGGATGCGGCTGCTCGTGCGAGTCTAGCTCGGCCGATGGCGGCTCGTGCGATGGCGACTCAGCCGGCGCCCCTCGCGGCGCAAAAGGCTACCTTTTCAACATTCTCCACTACGGCTACGTCACCCTGCCCAACGACCTCGTGTCGGTGCTCTGCTTCGCCTTCGTCTGCTCGGGCCTGATCGCCATCGCAATTCCGGACACATTCTTCGAAACACCGATCGCCCAGGGATTCCCCGGCATGCTCATCATGCTCATCGTGGGCGTGCCTTTTTACATCTGCGCCACGGCGTCGACGCCGATCGCCGCCATGCTCATGCTCAAGGGGCTCTCGCCCGGGGCGGCGCTCGTTTTCCTCCTCGCCGGTCCGGCCACCAACCTCGGCTCGATCTTCGCCCTCGCCAAGTACCTCGGCAAGCGCACCATCGCCATCTATCTCGCCTGCATCGGTGTCGTTTGCCTCGTCCTCGGCTCCCTCGTCAACCGCATCTACGCCGACTACAACGTCGACGTGAAGGAGGTGGTCGGCAGCGCGTCGGAGATGATGCCGTCGGGCCTCAAGATCGTCTGCGCCATCCTCTTCGGTGTGCTCCTCGTGCGCGCCGCGTGGGTGACCGGAATGCTCCCCCAGTGGGGGCGCAACATACAAAAACTCTGCCGCCCCCTGCACATCGACCCCCTCGGTCGAGGAGTGCGACTGGTGGTGATCGTCGTCGGCCTCGGCCTCTACGCCACCACGGCTTTTTCCGTCGTCACCGTGGGCGAAGTCGGCTGGGTGCTCAACTTCGGCAAGGTGACGCGCACTCTGGACAAACCGGGCCTCGCCATCCACCTCCCCTGGCCGGTGGGAGAGGTCAAGACGTGTAGGCCCGCCGCGGTGCGCACCATCGAATTCGGTTTCACCCGCGAGACGGCGGCCGATCCCACCGACGCGGCCTTCTTCCTCAAGGGCGAAGAGTCGCGCGCGCGCGATCTCGAGGCCGAGGTGATGAACGCCGAGGAGAACATCGTCTCCGTCCGGTTCAGCGTGCACTACAGCGTTGCCGATCCCTACCTCTATACCTTTCGCAATGCCGAGCCCGAGGCGGCGGTGCGCGCCTTTGGGGCGTCGACGCTGCGCGAGATCTGCTCGCGGCTCACGACCGACGCGATCCTCGTCGGCCAGAGGAGCACGCTCGAAGCGCGCTTGGCCGAGAGGCTCCAGGCCGAGGCCGACGGGGCGGCGCTCGGCGTGAAGATCCTCAAGGTGACCTGGGTCGACGTCCACGCCCCGCCCAACGTGCACTACGCCTTCCGCGATGTGGCGAGCGCCGGCGAGGACAAGCACTGCAAGAAACTCGAAGCAGACAAGGTGTTCAACGAGCAGGTCACCCTCGCCGGCGGCACGGCCCACCGCATCGTGCAGGAAGCCGAGACCTATGCGAGCGCCAAGGTTCTCGCTGCGCGCGGTGCGGCGGCGGCCTTCACGAACCTTGCCGCCGCCTACAAGGAATCGCCCTTCGTCACCCGGCTCAGGCTTTACCTCGAGACGATGGAATCGGTCCTCGCCCGATCGCGCACCATCGTGCCCCTCTCGGAGGAGATCGACGTGGAGCTCTGGATCAAGGACACCGGCGGGATGCCGCCCTTCGTCGACGACGCCGATGGGGGAGGGGCGGACAAGAGCGGCGCAGACACGACCGGCCGGAAGAACGCGCCCACACCGCGCAGGACCTTTGATCCCTTCGGCCGGACGGTGCTCGAAGACTCGCGCGACGCACAGAGCCTCGACGACAAAAAGGAATCCAAAAATCCCTTCCGCGATTTCAAAGGAGGCGGATGAGATGAAAACCTTCATCATATTATGTGTGCTCCTTGCCGCTGTCGGCTACGGGGTGACGAGCTTTTTCTTCCAGGTGGAGGAGACGGAGTTTGCCATCGTCACCTTCTTCGGCAATCCGCGCGATGTCTATGACGAGGCTGGGCTCGGTTTCAAGTGGCCCTGGCCGGTGGAAGAAGTGATCCGCATCGACCGCCGCATCAACATCACCTCGCCCGAGGAGAACGAGTACCTCACGCGCGACAAGAAAAACGTGCTCGTCAGCTTCTTCGTCGCCTGGAAGGTCAAGAATCCCGAACAGTTCCTCGTCACCGTCAACGACCGGCCCGGCGCCGAGTCGCGCATCCAGGACATCATCCGCTCCGAGGTGGGCGCCAAGCTTGGTAACTACGACCTCGACCGGCTGCTGCCGCTCTCCGAGGCATCGGGATCGGGCAGACGGGCCGCGAACAGCGCCGGCGAGTCTGCCAAGAACGACGCCGCCGACGTGGACAGCATCATCCCCGAGATCATGAACGAAATCACGGCGAGCGTGGCCGGCATGCTCGAGACCGAGTTCGGCATCGAGGTCATCGCCGTGCGCATGAAGCGCCTCAACTTTCCGAGACAGAACAAGCAGAGCGTCTTCGACCGGATGGCCGCTGAGCGCGCGCGCATCGCCCAGGGCTACCGCTCCGAGGGCGAGGAGCTCGCCGAGAAGCGCAAGGCCGAGGCCGACCGCCAGCAGGCGACGATGATCAACGAGGCGCAGCTCACCGCCGACGAGATCCGCGGCAAGGCCGACGCCGACGCGGCGCGTATTTACGCCGAGGCCTATAATAAGGATCCCGAGTTCTACGAGTTTCTGCGCAAGCTCGAGGCCTACGAAGCCTTCCTCAAGCAGAACGCCACCGTGGTAATTCCCTCCGACTCACCCCTTCTCGATGTGCTCAAGGAGGATTGACGGTGACCGAAGCAGGCACGAGCCGGAACGATATTTACGCGCGACTCGTCGGAGCGCGCGGCGCGGCGCCCTTTGTGTGGATCGTGGTTCTGCTCGTCGTCGTTCTCGTCGTCGATTTCCTTTCCACCGGTATCTGGACGGTGAAACAGGACGAGAAGGGCGTGGTGCTCCGCTTCGGCAAGGCGGTGCGGTCCCTCGGCCCCGGCTTTCACGTGACCCTGCCCTATCCCTTCGAAACGCTCGTCGTGGTCAACATTTCCGAGACGCGCAAGATGCCCGTCGGTTTCCGCCTCGTTCCCGGCCGCGATCCGACGCCGCCGAGCGTCAACGAGCGCGAGTGGCTCACGGGCGACACCAACGTGATCGACATCAAGATGATGATCCACTACGTGATCAGCGATCCGGTGGCTTATCTCTTTCGCGTCGGCGAAGACGAGGCGAGCTTTCTCATCCGCAAGTGTTCCGAGAGTCTGCTCACGCGGATCATCGCCACCATGCACGTCGACCACGTCTTCACCACGGGCAAGGTCGAGATCCAGACCGCGGTGAGGGACGGCGTGCAGGAACTGCTCGATGAGATCGGCGCCGGCGTGCGGATCTTGTCGGCCAACATCCAGGAGGTGTCGCCGCCCGAGGAGGTCAAGAGCGCCTTCAACGACGTCTCGCGCGCCAAGGCCGACAAGGAGCGCGCCGTCCAGGAAGCCGACGGCTACATCAAGGAACGCGAGCCGCGCGCGCGCGCCCAGGCCAACACCATCATCCAGGCGGCGCGCATTTATGAGGACACCACGGTGAGCGGCGCCAAGGGGAGCGCCAGGCGTTTCGTCTCCCTCCTCGAGGAGTACACACAGGCCAAGACGGTCACCCGCACCCGCCTTCTGCTCGAAACCCTCGAGCGCGTGCTGTCGCGCACGCAGAACATCGTCGTCGACGAGTCGAGCGACGGAAAATCACCGATCAAGATGGTGCGCTAGCCGCCCCGCAGCGTGGCTTCACGACTCGTCGTGACTTCGCTACTTGGCGTGGGGAATCATCTCAAGAAGGGCTTGTTGCTGCGGTACAGCTTCAGGCGGCCCTCGATCTGCGCCGCCTGGGCGTCCTGCTTCGCCGCACGCGCCGAGTCGATCGCTTTTTGTGCTGTCGCAATGGCGTCGCCGAATCGGCCCGACCGCCCATAGGCAGCGGCGAGCGTGTCGAGCAGCACCGGGTGATCGGCCCCGAAATGCCGGGTATTCGCCTCGGCAATCCTGATCGCCTCGGCCCTGTCGCTTGGCGTGGCATCGCGCTTGGTGGCGAGCAGCCAGGCGAGCTTGTTACCCGCCTCGATCCACGAGGGCCGCTGCTGCACCGCGCGGCGGAAGGCGCCGATCGCGCGGCTCTCGTCGGCCGACTGCTCATAGAGGAGGCCGAGTTTGTAGAGGGCGTCGGTGAAACCGGGATTGAGGCGCACCGTGTCCGAATAGTGGTCGATCGCCTCTTTCGTCCGCCCCAGCTTGACCAGCACATTTCCCAGATTGAAGTGGGCGTTGACAAAGGCGGGCGTGATGCGCAGCGCCTCTTCGAGACTCTCCACCGCTTCGTCGAGCTTTCCGAGATTTTCGAGCGCCGCCCCGCGGTTGCTCCAGGCCTTCGGATTCCGGGGTTCGAGGTCGATCAGCGCGTCGTAATTTTCCACAGCCTTCGCGAACTTGGCCTTCCTGCTGTCACGGTCCTTTTCGAGTTCGCCCTTTCTGAAGAGACAGTTGGCCAGATTGCCGAGTGCCTCGGGGAGATCGGGCTTGAGATCGAGCGCCGCCTCGCAGTGGTCCATCGCCTCATCGATCTTTCCCTGGGCGACGAGAATCTCGCCGAGATTGTTGTGGGCGATCCACGCTCTGGGATTGGACGCGATCGTCGCGCGCCAGAGCGTCTCCTGGTCCTTGTAGATGCTGCACTGATTCCAGGTCAGCGCGCCGAGCACGACGACCACCCCCCAGCAGAGCGCGCGGCTCGCCCAGCGCTTCTCGCGGCGCAAGGTGCCGATGAAGCGGGTGGTCCCCGCCGCGGCGAGCACGATCAGCCCGAGGCTCGCCAGGTACTGAAAGTGGTCGGCCACAAAGGAAAACCGCATGGGGTAGACATTAAAAAAGCCGAGCGCCGGCGTGAGGGTGCCGATAAAAAAGAGCACCGCCACAAGCGGCCCGCGCCCGATCGCCTTGCGATAGACGAAGAGCGCCACCGCTGCGGCGATCACGCCGGCGGGAAAAAGCGCCTGCCACCAGACCGAGGCGTCGATCGTCCACCGCGGATAGATGAAGATGAGATCGACGGGCACGAAGAGCTTGAAGGCGTAGAACCAGACGATCCGCCCGGCGAGCAAGATCTTCTCGGGAAAGGTCAGCGACCACTCGTCGCCGAGGGCGCCCACGTGGAACTTCTCCATGAGCACGGTGACGATGGCAAGAGCGATGCCGAAAATGAAGAATGGGATAAGCGGCAAGAGGTCGCGCAGACCGACGCGCCCCTTCTTCCAAAAGATGACGAGCACGATCGCCGCCGGCAGGGTGGAGACCACCGTCTTGCTCAGCAAGGCGGCCACGAAGAGGCCGAGGGCGATGAGGTAGTATTTCAGACTTGGCGCGCTCGGCTCCGCCTGTGTGTCTCCGCCGGCTGCGGCGGTAGTTTCACCAGGACCGAAAGCAAATCTCAAATAGGCCAGAAATGCCCCGACGTAGAGCACCCCCGACTGGACATTCTTCCGCTCCGTGATCCACGCCACCGACTCCACATGGACAGGATGAATCGCAAAAATCGCCGCCGCCAGCCACGCGCCCGGAACCCCCAGCTTGCGGAGAAGCACCCAGAGCAGGATCGCGCTCAGCGCGTGAAGCAGCACGTTGATCAGGTGGTAATAATAGGCATCGAGCTGCCAGCTCTGAAACTCCGCCCAGAACGCGGTGAACACGAGCGGATAGTACTGCGGCGTCGCACCCGGCTCGAACCAGATCTGCCCCAAACCCTCGGCGGTGCGTAGCGTGGGATTGTTGATGATGTACTCGGGATCGTCCCAGATGAACCCGTTGTCGAGCGCCGGGTAATAGGCCACCGCCGCCAGCACCGCGAGCAGAGCGATGATGACGCGGGGATTGAATCCCCCTTCGCGCGTGAGTTTTGCGATCGGTGACTTCATGACCGAATGAAGCTCTCTGCCATACTTCTATAAATAAGCGTCTTGAAGAATCCATTCGAAGAATGGATTCTTCACTCGGAATAGACCCATTCTTTGAATGGGTCTATTCCCCGAATCTTGCTTCCCACGCTTCGGGCTGATTCTTCAAATGCTTGTCGAACCACTCGAGAATCATGCGCCGGTGCAGAATGTACTTGTCCGTCGTGCTCGCGATCCCGTGGTTCTCGCCCGGAAAGCGCACGTAGGCCACATCCTTGCCGAGCACTTTCAGCGCCGTGAACATCTGCTCCGACTCGACGACGGGCACGTTGGTATCGTCGGTGCCGTGAAGGAGCAGCAGCGCCGACTGCACCTTGTCAGCGTTGAAGAGCGGCGCGCGGTCGACAAAGATGTCGCGCCGGTTCCACGGATAGCTCTGCGCCATCGCCGTGTCGCCATAGGTGTAGCCCCAGATCCCCGCGCCCCAGTAGCTGGCAATGTTCGAGATACCGTACATCGAGCACGACGCCTTGAAACGGTCGGTGCGCGTGATCAGGCTCAGCGTCATGAATCCGCCATAGCTCCCGCCGTAAGCGCCGATGTTGTCCGAGTCGATGCACGCCTCGTCGGCGAGCAGCTTTTCCAAACCTTCGAGAATATCCTCGCCGGCGAGCCACCCCTGGTCGTTGACGTGCAGATCGGAGAACGCCTCGCCATAGCCGCAGGCGCCAACCGGATTCGGCACGTAGAGCATGTAGCCGTTGGCGGGCATGTACTGATAGTAGGTCACCGAGAACCGCTCCACCTCGGGCGTCGCGCCGCCATAGTAGTAGACGAGGAGCGGATACTTCTTCCCCTCCTCGAAGTCGGACGGGTAGAAGACGAAGCCGTCGATTTTCTGCCCCCGGCTGTTGGTGAAGTCGTAGCGTTTCCACTTGCCCATCTTCATGCGCGCCATGTAGTCCTTGTTCGGATCGCGCAGCAGCGTGGTCTCGCCCGTCGCGGCGTGGCGAAAGTAGAGCGCCGCGGGATGGTCGATCGTCGATCCGGTGAAGGCGAGGCCGCTGCCACTGGCGGCGGCCGAATACTTGGAGACCACGGCGGGCGTCTCGTGAAGCGACTCGAGCCCCGAGTCGCCGTCGACCGCAATGCGGGCGAGCTGCTTGCGCGTCCGGTTGTGGGCGTTGAAGTAGATGCACCCGTCTTTCGGGTGCCAGAAGAGGGGCGCGTTGACCGCCTCGTCGAAGCGGTCCGAGATCCGGCTCAGCGCGCGCGTGGTGACGTCGAGCATCCAGAGGTCGTTTTCGAAGAAGTTGTGCTCCACCTCAGTGCGCGCCGCGGCGCCGATCTGATCGGGCGGCGCGATGAAGGCGATCCGATTCCCGTCTGGCGACCAGGTCAGGTTCGACGGCGCGTTCTCGAAGGGAAAGGACGTTTCGATCAGCCGCTCCGTTTTTTGCGCGGCGAGATCGTGCATCCAGAACTCGGTCTTGAAGTAGGGCCGGCCTTCGATCGGATAGCGCTTGACGAAAACGATCCGGTTCCCGTCGGGCGACAGGGCAAAGTCCTCCAGGGCGAAGGCGCCCGTCTTGCTCAGGCGGTGGTGGACGTTTCCGTCGACGGGCGCGATGTAGAGGCTCTTCGTCTCGGCATAGTCGGTGAGGCGGTCGTAGGCGCCGCGCAGATGGTAGTGGCTGTCCGAGCCCTTCGCTTTTTTTTCCGAGGCGGCAAAGACCACAAAGCGGCCGTCGGGCGACCAGACATACTTGCCGAGCCCCTTCACGCCCTTGAGAATGGTCGTCGTCTTTTTCGTCGAGGGATTGTAGGCCAGAATCTTCCCGCCCCGCTTGAAGGCGAAGCGCTTTCCGTCGGGCGACCATTTTATATCGCCGAACCCGGCCGATGCATCAAGCCGCTCGATCGTCCGCCCCTCGGGCATGGCGAGAAGCTCGAGGTAGCGCTCGGTGTCGCGCGCGCCGCCTTTCTTTTCGTTGAACACGACAGCCAGAACGCCGCCGTCTGGCGAGAGTGCAAATCCACCGATCGACGAGAACTCCTTGACGCGAGCCATGTCGGCAAAGGTGCGCTCGGGCGAAGTGGAGAGGGTGATCGACCCGGCGTCGTCCCCGGCGGGCTCCACACTCGCCGCCACCGTCCACGCCGAAGCGGTCGGCTCGGGCGCACAGAGCGTCTTGATCATCACCAGGTGCTTGCCGCGAATCAGCGCGCACGTCGCCGTCGCCTCGGCCGGTTCGCCGTCAACGTCGGTGTGCTCCACGCTCCGCGCTTTCTCCTCGCCATCGACGAAGAGCGCAAAGGGCGTTGTTCCCGATAGGGTAAAAGTGACCTCCTGGTAATGGGTCGATTCCACGTAACCGGCCGCAAAAGCCACAAGCGGGATGGCGGTCTCCGTGTCAAAACCAAACGCCAGGCGTCCGCCCTCTCCAGCGGCCACCTCGGTCCACGCCAGGTCGGCGCCCGGAAGCCAGGCCGAACTGTCGCCCGCGGCGGGCCACGCCGAGCGGTCGATCTGCGCAGTGTCGAGAATCGTCCTGACCCGCGCGGCACCTTCATCGTCGTCGAAGAAGGGCGCCGGCACCGGCACCGGCCCGGCCACCAGCCACTGGTCGAGTTTGATCGTGGCGGCCTGGAGCGGGCAGAGGAGAAAGAGGCACACACAGAGGGCGGTGATCATGAACTTCATCGAAGTCTCCGTTGAAAGGTGCGGGCGCAGCTAGTCTGTTGCCAATCTTACTCCCGCGCGCGCCGATTTCCACAGCGGCGGCCACAAAACCGGCTCCCCATTGACGCCCACCAGCCTGGCGGCTATCCTCTGCCCAATTACTCGAACCTGAGCAGAACCACAACTCGGAGATCAAAATGGCCCCTTCCGCCGGGAAAAAGAAAATCATCCTCAGCGGCATGCGTCCCACCGGGCGCCTTCACCTCGGCCACTACGTGGGCGCCCTCGAAAACTGGGTCGACCTGCAAGAGGACGGCAATTTTCAGAACTACCACCTCGTCGCCGATTATCACGTCCTGACCACCAATCCCGACTCGTCGAAGATCCTCGAGAACACCGTCGAGATGGTCAAGGACTGGCTCGCCGCGGGGCTCGACCCGGCCAAGAGCCCGATCTTTCGCCAGTCGCAGGTCAAGGAGCACACCGAGCTCCACCTGATTTTTTCCATGCTCATCACCACGGCGCGCCTCGAGCGCAATCCGACCGTCAAGGAGCAGGTGCGCGACCTCAACCTCAAGACGGTGATTTATGGGCATTTCGGTTATCCCGTTCTCCAGTCGGCCGACATCCTCCTCTACAAGGGGGAGCTCGTGCCGGTGGGCGAGGACCAGGTGCCCCACGTGGAGATCACCCGCGAGATCGCTCGCTCCTTCAACACCCAGTACGGCGAGGTCTTTCCCGAACCGCAGTCGAAGCTGACGCGGTTCGCGCGGCTGCCGGGGCTCGACATGGAAGCCAAGATGAGCAAGTCGCTGAAAAACGCCATCGACCTCGCCGATCCGCCCGAGGCGGTGCAGAAGAGGATCAACACGGCCTTCACCGACCCGACGCGGATCCGCAAGGACGACCCCGGCCACCCCGACGGGTGCGCGGTCTATCACCACCACCGCCGCTTCAACGCCGAAGAGGAACCGACGGTGCGCCAGGAATGCCTCGACGGCGCCCGCGGCTGCGTGGCGTGCAAAAAGGAGTGCGCCGGCAAGATCAGCGAATTCCTCGCCCCGCTCCAGGAGAAGCGCCGCCACTACGAGGACCACCCCGACGAGGTGATGGACATCCTGCTCGACGGCGAAAAGCGCGCGCGCGCCGTGGCGCAGCAGACCATGGCCGACGTGCGCGAGGCGATGCAGATGGGCTAATCGCCCGGCGCCGGCGCTCCCGCGGCGCGGCGTGCGACGAGGATCGATTCCATGACAGGAGACACATCTTCACAGGGCCAACTCGCCACGAGCGTCGAAGCCTGGATGGACGCACTCCGTCCCTTTTCGCGGCGTGACTTTGCGCCCGAGCGGCTCGCCCAGCCCACGGCGCTCTTCGTCATCGACATGCAGAAATATTTCATCGATCCCCAGGGGGACGCCTTTCTTCCCCTTGGGCGCGCGGCGCTTCCCCAGGTGCAGGCGCTGATCGCGGCTTTTCGCACGGCGGGGCAGCCTGTGCTGTTCACGCGCCACGAGGATCGGGCGGGCGACGAGCAGGGCGCCATGGGCCGCTGGTGGGGGAGCCTCATGGAACGGGGCGATCGGCAGCTCGAGCTCGTTCCCGAGGTGGCGCCGCGCGCGGGCGAGCTGGTGGTCCGCAAGAACCAGTACAGCGCCTTTCACGGAACCGAGCTGCGCGCCTTTGTCAGCCACAACACTGTTCGTGGTGTGGTGGTCTGCGGCGTGATGACCCATCTCTGCTGCGAAACGACGGCGCGCGACGCCTTCATGGCCGACCTCGATGTGACCCTCGCCGTCGACGCCATGGGCTCGTCGAGCGAGGAGCTTCACCTGTCGGCGCTCAAGACGCTCGTCAACGGCTTCGCCGTGGCGGCGCCGGCGCGCGCGATCTGTGACGCTCTTGCCGGGCGGGGGACGGGACGATGAGCCAGCCCGTCGACGCAATCGTGATCGGAGCGGGCCCTTGCGGCGTGGCGGCCGCGGTGCAGCTCAAACGGTCCGGATTCAGCCCCCTCCTCTTCGAGGCGCGCGCCGTGGGCGGTCTTTTGCGCAACGCCAATCTCGTGGAGAACTATCCCGGCTTCCCGAAGGGCATCAGCGGTCGGCGGCTTTGCGGCCTCCTCGAAGAGCAGGTGACGCGCGCCGGTGTCGACCTCGTTAACGATCGAATCGTCGACGTGCTCCCCGCGGGCAACGATTTCGCCGTCAAGACGGCGTCGGCCCGCACCATGACGAGCCGCTGTTTGATCGTCGCCACGGGGACAGCACCGCGGAGCGGACTTTTCGCCGAGCCTGATGCGCTCGTGGGCCGGAGCATCTTTTACGAAGTGGCCGACCTCCCCGAGTTCGGTCCCGCCACGCGCGTCACCATCGTAGGCGGGAGCGACGCCGCCTACGACTACGCCCTCAACGTCGCCGGCCGGGGCGCGCAGGTGACGATCGTGCGGCGCGGCGCGGCGCGATGCCTCCCGCTTCTCGCCGAAAGGGTCGGCGCCCACGACGCGATCGGCGTCCGCGCCGGCGCCAACGTGCTCGCATTGGTCGAGTCGGTGTCGGGTGTGACCGTGCGGATCGCCGATTCCGAGGGCGTGGAAGAGGTGGCCGCCGACTACCTTCTCATCGCCTGCGGGCGGGAACCGGAGGACACCCTCTTGCGCCGGCTGGCGCGAAGGGGCAAAATCGCCAATCATCTGACCCCCAACCTGTTCTCGGGCGGCGACGTGGTGCGCGGCCTCTTCCGGCAGGCGGGGATCGCCGTCGGCGACGGACTCCTGGCGGCGATGGCGGCGGCGCGCTACCTGCGCGGCGAGTGTCCGTCGCCGGGGCGGTCTTGAAGATGGAGCAACGAGTTCGACCTGTGGAGAGACCAAGAGTGCGCGTGATCGCCGATTTCGGGACCGACGACCTGGCCAGGGTCTACGTGGCCACGGCGGGCGACAAGGAGGAGCGCCTCGTCGAGTTCGTCGAGTCGGTTCAGCCGCCGATCGCGCGCGACGAGAAATGGGTGCTCATCGTGTCGACCCTCTACGGATGCCCCGTGGGGTGCGCGATCTGCGACGCGGGGAGCTGGTACGAGGGGCCGATCGACGCCGAGGGGATTCTCGACCAGATCCTCTACATGGTCGACCGCCGCTTTGAAGATCGTGCCGTGCCCGTTCCCAAGTTCAAGATTCAGTTCGCCCGCATGGGGGAGCCCGCCTTCAACCCTGCCGTGATCGATGTGCTGCGGCGCCTTCCGAGGATGCTCGACGCGCCCGGTCTTCTGCCGTCGCTGTCGACGGTGGCGCCCGCCGGAGTGGAGGGATTTTTCGAGGAGCTCCTCGGCGTCAAGAACGCGCTCTACGGCGGGGGACGGTTTCAGTTCCAGTTCTCGCTTCATTCGACCGATCGCGCCGTGCGCGCGCGGCTCATTCCGGTGCGGTCGATGCCCTTCGAATGGATGGCCGCCTTCGGCAGCCGTTTCCGCCGCGCGGGCGACCAGAAGGTGACACTCAATTTCGCCGTCGCCGCCGGCGTGCCCGTCGATCCCGGCGCGGTGGGCGCCCTCTTTTCGCCCGACGATTTTTTGATCAAGCTCACGCCCGTCAATCCCACGGTGCGGGCGGCGCAGAACGGCCTCGAAAGCGGGATCGATCCCGCCCGGCCCGAAACGGGCAGCGCCCTCGAGGCGGCCTTCGTGAGGGAGGGCTTCGATGTGATCCTCAGCGTGGGCGAGGCGGACGAGAATCTCATCGGCAGCAACTGCGGCATGTTCGTGAGCGAGCTGCGGCGCGGCACGATGCGCGTGAGGGACGGTTACAGGGCGCAGAGCTATGCGTCTGAAGGAGCGCCGGAGAAGTGAAAAAACGTCTCAACATCTTTATCGTCTCCGACGCCACGGGCCACACGGCCGAGTCGGTGCTCACCTCGGTGCTCGTCCAGTTTCGCGGTGCCGAATCGAATGTGCGGCGATTTCCCTTCGTGCGATCCATGAATCAGATCGACGAGATCATCGACGCCGCCCCCAAGGGAAAATGTATCGTCGTCTTCACCCTCGTCTCCACGAAGCTGCGCAAGGAGCTCGCCCGCCGGGGCAAGGCCAAGGGGCTCACCATGATCGACGTGAACGGGCCGCTCCTCACGATCTTCGCCAGGATCCTCGACTACTCGCCGCTCATGGAGCCGGGCGTCTTCCGCCACACCGACGAGGATACCTACCTCGTGACCGAGGCGATCCATTACACGACCACCCACGACGACGGACAGGGGCTCGATACGGTCGACCAGGCCGACCTGATCATCTTCGGCATCTCGCGGACGGGCAAGACGCCGACGAGCATTTTTCTTTCCTGCCGCAAGCTCAAGGTGGCCAACATCCCCATCGTGCTCGACATGCCCGTCGATCCCGAGATCGCCAAGCTCCCCGTGAAGAAGGTCGGCTTTCGAATGGATGTCGACCGCCAGATCCAGCTCAGATCGGAGAGGGCGGGCCGTATGGCCCACGCCGATGTGCCCGGTTACTCGAGCAAGAACCACATCCTGCGCGACATGGAATTTTGCGAGAAGCAGTTCCGCAAGATCCCCAATCTCTGGACGATCGACGTGACCAACCGGTCGATCGAGGAGACGTCGGAGTGGATCACGCGCAATGTGCTCGGCAATTCGGAGCACTAGGGAGTTCCCCATGCCACACTGGTCGAAGACAGTGCTGCTCCTCGGTGCGGCCGCGGCGCTCGCTGCGTGCGCGTCGAGCGTCGAGCCGGGCAAAAAGCAATCGCCGGCGGAATCGCCCCCGGCGGAATGGACGGCGCGCATCCTCTATGAGAGCGACGCAACGATCTGGTCGCTTTTCGTCGCCGATCTGCTGCCTCCCGTGGCCGGGCCCGAGGTGGTGGTCATGGACGACAGGGGGCGCGCGGCGCTTCTCGAATCGAGGGGCGAAGGGCCCGCGCACTGGTGGCTCACCATGGACGGCCTCTGGCTCGGCGCCGCCGCGTTCGGCGACGTCGATCGCGCGCGCCCCGGCGGCGAGCTCTATCTCGCCGGCGGGCGGGGCAATGTCTACCAGGTCGTCGCCCTCGGCCAGGGCGGGTTCGAGTGCCGCGCGGTCTGGTTCGTGCCCGATGAGATTCACGCCCTACTCCTCGACGAGGTGGTGCCTCACAATCCGGGGCCCGATCTGCTCGCCTGCACCCTCGAGGGGAAGATTTTCCTTCTCACGCCCGGCGGGGGTGGTGATCTCTGGCGCGGCTCGCTCCTTCATCAGGATCCGGGGCGGGTGCGCAACGTGGTGGCCCATGATTTTCTTCCCGAGCTGGATGGGAAGGAGATCGTCTACGTGAGCAAGTCGGGCCGGCTCGTCCTCCTCGGATGGCGTGACGGGGAGCTCGAGGAGCGCATCATCTACGAGGACGCGCAAGGCCTCGCCCGTGTGGCTCTCGGCAGGGCGACCTCCGGCGGAACGCCGCCCGTCTACACCGCCGGCGATGACGGCCGGATCCGGCGATTTGCGCCCGACGCCTCGGGCCTGTGGCACAGCGAGGTGATCTACGAGTTCCCCGACGAGGCGCGCGGCGTGGCGGTGGGACATTTCACGAACGACGCGCGCACTGAGTGCGTTGCGGTCTTCGGGTACTCGCGGGAGGTGGTCGTCCTCGAGCGGAAGGTGGGCGGCGATCGCTTTCAACCGACCACGATCTTCACCGACAGCGATAAGGGCCACTGGCTCACCGCCGCCGATCTCGACCTGCGCAACGCATATGACGAGATCCTGATCTGCGGCTACAGCGGGCGGGTCACGCTGCTCACGCGGCGCTGATCACTCCATCTTTTTCAGGGCGAAGGAGAGGGCCGAGTGCCCGTCGATTTCAAAGTGTTCGATCTTGAAATCGTGGCTGCCCGCCTCGAGGACGAGCTCGGCGCGATCCTCTGTCGGGGCGTGCCAGGTCCAGTTGTCGATGGCGAGCTTTTCGTCGACCCAGAGCCTGATCCCGTCGTCGGAGATGGTGGTGAACTCATAGCGCCCCGCCGGGAGGCCTAGCGTGGCGGTGGCGCGTGTACCGAAATAGTTTGCATCGAGTCCCTCGGCGGGCGCGCCGCCACCCCAGACGAATCGGAGTTCGTCGAGAACCACGCTATGGGCGGGCACCGTCTTCAAGAGCGCGTCCCACGCGGCCTGGTCCTCGCGCGGATCTTTTTCCCGATCCCAGTGGAAGAAATCGACGGTCCACTTCACGTTGAGGAGCGATCCGCGCGCGCGGAGCGTCTCGCCCCCGGCGTCGATGTCGATCGCGAAGGTGTGGAGCCCCGGCTCGTCGGCGCGCACCGTGAATCGTCCCGGAATGGTGCCCGACTGTGGCGACACACTGATCCCCTCAGGCGCGGGTCCGACGGTGAAACGGCCCGCGTCGCCCACCGCCTCTGGACCGTAAACGAAAAAGGTTCCCTCCCCGCCGGCGGCGATCGCCGTGGGCCAGACCTTGGGCTTCTTGAAATCGTAGGGGCCCCACTCGTCGATCAGGATGTACTGCCGCCCGCGCGGCCCGCCGGCGGGCAGGAAGGCGTACATCGATCCGTCTGTCTCTGGCGCCTTGAAGGGACGGGCGCGTTTTTTGATCGCCGCCACCGCTTTCCGGCCGGCGTCGTCGTCAGGCACGGTGACGTTCTTTTGCTGCCTCGTGCCTGCGCATTTGGCGTCTTCGCTCACCGGCGTCTCCACGGCGACGAAAGCGTTCCCCTCGATCCGGGTCGCCGTCGTCTCGCGAAGACGGATGGCGGTCTTGTCCCCCTTGAAAGAGTTGTACCTGACGCGGTTCTTCTCGGAGGCGGTGTTGTGCCTCTCGCCGTAAGGCGTCTCGATCAGGTCCTTGTCATAGTCCCACCAGAGATCGACTGCGACCGGATTGCGCTCGAAAATGTTCCCCTCGATGAGATTGTCGCTGCCATGCTCCCACGCGATCCCCGCGCCCGAGCAGTCCTTGACCTCGTTGCCCACGACCTCGTTGTTGTAGGAATAGCCGAGCCAGAAGCCGTGCTGGCAGTCGTTGCAGATGTTTTCGATGAACTTGTTGCCGTCGCTGAAGGTCGCCTCGATCCCGTTGGCCACGGCGTGGGAAAAGTCATTCTTGTAGAGCACGTTGTCGTTGCAGCCCCCCTTGCCGGTGCGGCGCAGCGTCTCGTTGCCCGCATAGAGAAAAAAACCGTCCCCCCCATGGGTGGCCGAGTTCCACCCGAAAAAATTGTCCGAGCACTGTTCGAAGAAGAGGATGCCCGTCGAGTCCTGCCCGCGCCAGTAGACGCCGTGGCTGTAGCCGCGCACGCACCAGTCGAACTTGTTGTGGGTCACGCTGTTCTCGCACGACCGCCACATGGCGAGCCCCCAGCCCGAATTGAAGGAGAAGTCATTGTCGTAGATGTCCGACCGTGTCACCTTGGAAAGAACGATCCCGTTCTGCGAGCCGTACCCCTTGTTACGCCGCACCGTCACCTTGGCGCAGTCCTTCATGTAGATGCCGGCGCCGTAGTTCGTGCGCCATTGATCGTCGTCGTTTTCGTGGGGCCAGAGCCAGTCGGAGCCGTCCTCGCGCTCGGGCGTGCTCTTGAGCCGCTGGGCGTAGTTGTTCGAAAGATCGCAGTCCTCGATGATCACGCCGTCGCTCTTCTCGACCAGAATGGCAGTCTTGAAGCCCCGGATGCGGGCGTTCCTGATCGTGACGTCGTCGCAGCCGACGCACACGATGCCGATCCCGCCATAAGTGTCGCGCTCGGCGCCCTCGGCGCAACCCACGAGCTCGGCGCCGTTGAAGTCGATCGTCACCCCTTTGCGTTTGACGATCAAAACGCCCCCGTCGCCGCCGCCGGTCACACGCCACACGCCCGGCCGGATGTTCACATCGTCCTTGATCATGATGCCGGCCCGATCGATGGTGATCTGATCGGCCGCGGGCGTGGGGCCGGAGCAGAGCGAAAGGAAAAGAAGGAGGGCAAGAATCTTCATGGCACACTTCGAATTGGAATTTGATCTCGGACCTGCTCTAATGAGAGTCTCGTGACACGATAATATCTTGCCCCTCCCGGTTCAAGCGCAGCGTGCGGCGCGCACGACGGCGCGCGTCGTGGGGCTTTCGAATGAGGAATCGACAATGGCCCGTTTAGCAACCATCCCCGTACTCGCCTTCTGCCTCGCCGCAATTGTCGCCTCATGCGCGGTGCCGATTACCGCGCCCGTGGAGGCGTCCGATACGGCACCCCTGCCAAAGCTCGCGGACGACGCAGAGCCACTCCTCGAAATCGAACGCGTCGTGCGCTACGAGCACAGGCTCGTCAATTCGAGCGACCAGCCGGCGACGCTGGAGCTCTTCATCGCTCTGCCCCAGGACAACGAGCGTCAAAAAATACTGTCCGTCACGCCGGACCCGGCTTTTACCGAAGAGTTGACCGACGAGTACGGCAACCGGATCGTCCACTACATCGACCGCGACGTGCCTTCCGGCGACGTGGTCGCCCATGGCTGGATCGCCGAGGTGGTGGTGGCCAACTTTGTTCATCATGCTTCGGCCGACGATGCCGCCCCGCTGCCCGACGCGACGGCCGACCTCTTCCTCCGCGACGGAGAAAACTATCAGATCACTTCCCCTGTGGTGACCGGCCTGGCCGAAGAACTCTCGGCGCAGAGCGCGTCGGACGAAGAGACGGTGCGCGCCATCTTCGAGCACCTCGTGGCGAACCTGACCTACAAGCGCGACGACGTCTGGGATCCGGCGCCCGCCGTGCTCGAGCGCAAGACCGGGTCTTGCTCGGAGTACAACTACGCCTTCGTCGCCCTCTGCCGCGCGGCGGGGATTCCGGCGCGCTACACGGGCGGCGTCGTCCTGCGGTCGGGCAAGGAGACAAAATACGACGCCGCCGTCAACGAGGACGCCGTCTTTCACCGCTGGAGCGAGGTCCACCTGCCAGGTTCGGGGTGGCTGCCCGTCGACTGTTCGCGCGCCAGCGGGGAGATGAAACGGTTCGGCAATCCCGAGAACTACTACGGCCGCCTTCCGGCCGGACTGCTCCAGTGCGTGCGCGGCGACGGGCTGGGCGATACGCCCCTCGGCTGGGATTATCTTTCCAACCAAAAAGTTCCCTTCGAGGCCAAGGACTGGTCGGCCAAGGTCGCCTACTGGATCGAAGGGGTTGAACCGGGAACGATCGAAGAGCGTGTGGCCGATGTGAGAAAACGCCTCGAAGGTGCGCAGAATTTCGATCTTTTCAACAGCCTCGCGGCGAGCACGATCAATCGCGAAATCCTCTTCTTCCTGCGCAATTTCATCAGGACCGACGCTCTGATCAGCCTCGTTCACGCTCTTGCGGCCGCACACCATCCCGAGGCGGTCTACTGGTCGATCCTCGCCGCGCAGCGCGGTGTGAACCTCCCGCACGAGTTCGACTATCATGCGCTCTGCACCCGCGATACGGTGCGACGCATCGACAAGTACTCGATGAGAGAGAACGGAACGCGCGATTTCTTTACCTTCGAGTACTGGTGGCGCAAGGCGCGGCCGCTCATGTGCTGGGACAGCGAGAAGGGTGGATTCGTGATCAGCGCCGACTCGATCAATATCTACTGAGTCATCCGCGCACGGTGGTCCGGAAGATGCGCGCCGCTCCCTCGATCCGGTAGGCGCCCGCCGCCG
>Ga0180429_10000158_pt1 | contig 62637 bp, 51 predicted proteins | sample SS_ome_FD_132428 | JGI IMG/M metagenome (GOLD analysis project Ga0180429, IMG submission 132428) | Hypersaline lake sediment archaeal communities from the Salton Sea, California, USA - SS_1_S_1 metaG | ecosystem: Environmental > Aquatic > Non-marine Saline and Alkaline > Hypersaline > Sediment ... | reverse complement strand
CAGTTGGACTGCACCCTGGTGGTTCCATCCCTTAAGAGGGAAAAACCAGAGACCGGGTGAAAGATCCGGAGGAAGAGGGGCCATGGGGATCTGGAGGCGATGGACAGCATCACAGCGAAGACCCTCCTCGCCGATCGAGATCGACCGAAAGGTCATCCGGTTTCGACGACTCGTGGAGAAACACGGCGAGGTCCTCGACCTGTTTGGGGACCTGAAGGACAAACAGTCCGGCGAGTACATTCTGGACCGACAGTACATCGAAGCACGGCTCGACTTGGTGTACGAGGCTGTCCGCCGTATCCTGTATGACATGCACGTGGTCTCCGACGCAGACAGTGCCGAGGGTTACGATCAGCTCGACAGGCTCCGTTCCGTGTCCGAGAAGATCCTGCGCGATGCCAGCAGAGCCCCTGATCAACAGAGCGGCTCCCCAGAGGAAGATGAGTTGGACTGGGAGACCTTGGCCCTGCAGGCCCTCTTCCAGGACCTGACGCGCGTGCCGGTCTACGGTCCCGGTGCCCTGTGCCGGACGGAAACGGAACCGGCACCCCCCGAAAGCCTTACGGAATGGGCGGGATGGGGACACGTAAAGGCAGCGCAATGGATCGCCGAACACCTTCCACGCGTGTCGCCCCCTCCCTTCACGAACCTCCGGGTCGAAGAGACAGAGTGCGTCCGTGTCCAGGTCTTTGTGCTCGGGGGCGTCAGAGAGACAGGGGACACGCTCCGCCAATGCCTTGCTCGGGAGCCCTCGGGGCACACCGCCCCCTCTTCCCTGCTGCCTCTGCGTACCATCCTGGAAGGCTTGTGCAACCGGACAGACGGAAACCGGCCGACGCGACTGTGCACGGAGAAGGGGACGAAACAAAAGGCCGGCGGGGACGTCACCCAACTCCAGATCTACACGGGCGACGACTTCCTTCTTCTCCGGCTTCCCCCCTTCCTTCCCCTTCGACTCTTCTGGTGCTCCCTTTCCCTGCAACCCAACGAGAATCTGATCTACCTGTACGGAGCACCTTTTCCCTCTCTGTTCGGACAGGGCCCTCTCGCGCCCTTCTCTTCGGAGAAGGAGCCGTTTCCTTCCTACCGGTGCGGCATTGCCGGAAGGTGGATGTACTGGGCATCTCACTTTTCCTGGGCACAGGGAGAGGAGCGGGTTCGCATGCTGGGCCATGCACTTGCACAGGGCATGACGGCTGGCGGAAGCGGGGCAACACAGAAAGAGGTGAACGAGCGTTTACAAGAAGGCATTGCCGGCTTTCTCAAACAGACGGCCATGCCGCAAAGGGAGGCGTAGCCATGGAAGAACCTCTGGAAATCGTTGTGGTGGACGACGAGCTGATCGTCCGGAAGCGTCTCAAGCCCGCACTGGAGAAGAACGGTTACAACGTGGAGGTCTACGACGACGGCTCAGGCGTATTGGCGAGGCTCAAGGAGAAGGTCTTCGACATCGTGGTCACCGACGTGCGTATGGACGATGTGGACGGGATCCAGGTTCTCGAGGAGGTGCTGGCCCACTCCAGCCGCACGAAAGTCATCATCATCACGGGCTATGCGACCGTGGAGGTGGCTCGGGAGGCCCTGGCAAAGGGGGCATTTGACTTCATTGCCAAGCCGTTCAAACCGAACGATCTGCGGGTGATCATCGAGAGGGCGGCCGAGGCCCTGCTCGCCGAGAGAAGGCAGGAAGGATAGGGGAATTCCCATGCCTTTGCGTTCCAAGAGGACTGACGCGGCCGGGAAGCCCGGGCAGGACGCCCGTCATTCCTACGAATGCCTGCGCAACCTTCTCAACCGCAACACCCTGCTTCTCGAACAAATGTCGGAGATCGAAGCGGACCTTCGCTTCTACCTGTCCTCGAGCCCGGCCATCCAGAAGAAGATCTCCCGGACCGTGGATGAAACCCTCCTGCTCGCAGAGGACCTGAACGTGCTGGCCCACGGCCGGTTCACGGGCCTGTACAAAGCCTTCGACCGAATCCGTACGGAACTCAGCCGCCAGCTTTCCACAGTCGCCTCGGGGCAACACCAGGCTCCGATCGCCTTGCCCCTTGCCGAGGCCGCAAAGGCACCTGGCGGACTGGCAGGGAACAAGGCAGCCAACCTGAGCAAGGTCATGGCGGTCCTCCCTGATCTTGTTCCCTCCGGGTTCGTGGTCACCACAGAAGCCTATTGGCGGTTCATGCACGAAGGGGGGATGCTCCGTGCCGTTCTGCCCCTTCTGCAAGAGCTCGAGGCGGTCCAGGACAGGGATCTGCTCCACCACAGACTCGAAACGATCCGTAAGAAGATCCTCGACGCCCGAATGCCCAAGGAACTCGAAGAAGAAATCATGACGCTCGCGAAAGAGGAGAAGGAGCGGATCGGCTGGGCCGTGCGGTCGAGCGCGGAGGGCGAGGACGGTGATTTCAGCTTTGCCGGCCAGTTCGAGAGCGTCCTGAACGTGCGGAATCAAGATTTGCTGTCCGCATACCGCCGGGTCGTCCAGAGTCGTTTCCAGCCGCGAGCCTATCTCTATCGCAGGGGACTGCAGCTCCAGGAGATCGACACGCCCATGGCGGTCCTCTTTCTCCGGCTGGTAGAGGCGAGGAGCGCGGGGGTCCTGTACACCCGGGACCCGAACGACAGGGAAAGGGATGCCATGCTGGTCCAGTCCGTGTGGGGCCTGGCCCAGGACCTTGTCACAGGAGGGATGGACGGCGATCAGTTCTACCTGGCGCGCTCCACGGCCGAGAAGACACTGGAGGAGACCATCCGACCGAAAACCCGCAAGCTCGTCATCGACCCTGCAGGAGGGTTGCTTGCGAAACAGGTCGCCGGGGAAGAGGCCTCTCGCCCGAGCCTCGACCGGAAAGACCTGAACAGGCTCTGGGAGGTCGGTCACGCCCTGGAAAGACACTTCCAGACCCCCCTCGACATCGAGTGGGTCACAGACCTCGACGGCAAGCTCTGGGTCGTGCAGGCCCGCCCGCTCGTTCTCCAGGAGAAGACGGTCGAGGTCTCCACCCAAGCACCGCCCGGTGAGAGGCCCATCCTGGAAGGAGGCATTACGATTCAAGCAGGCAGGTCCTCGGGCCCCCTGGTTCGGGTGGAGACGGCAAGCTTGCCCAGGAAGATTCCGGACGGCTCGATCCTGGTCGTGCCCGTGGCCACACCGGAGATTGCCACCCTTCTGCCCTCGCTCGGCGGGTGCATATCCGAGACCGGTAACCCGGCCGGCCATGCCGCCGCGGTGCTGCGAGAGTGGAGAGTGCCCAGCCTGTTCGGGGCGGAAGGGGCCTTGCGCGCCCTGGAGGGCGAGGAGATCGTCGGGCTGGACGCAACGCACCGGAGCGTCTACCGGGGATCCCCATGGCCTGACCTGCCGGAGAAACGAGCACAGCGAGAGCGGGTTCCGGAGAAGGCATGGGAAAAAGATCCTCTGTGCAAGCACGTCTTCCCTCTGCACCTGACCGACCCGGCCTCGCCCCGCTTCCGGGCCGACGGCTGTTCATCCATCCACGACATCATCCGTTTCATCCACGAGAAGGCGGTAGAGACACTCTTCGACCTCGGGGACAGGCATGCGGGCCGTCGCAAGCAAAAGGCGAAGCGTCTGAAGACGGAGATTCCCCTCAACATCATGGTTCTGGATCTCGGGGGGGCCTTGGGCGAAGAGGAGCAGGCGCTGGACAGGGTGACGCCGTCACAGATCGCTTCCGTTCCCTTCCAAGCGGTCTGGAAGGGGATGACGCACCCGGAGATGAGCTGGGCAGGCAGACAGCAGGTGAGCCTGAAAGGCTTCACCTCCGTCCTGGTCTCTTCGATGGCAGGGAGCGAGGCAGGGACGAGAAAGCTGGGCGACCAGAACTACCTCCTCGCGGCACGGGACTACATGAACATGAATCTCCGGCTCGCCTATCATTACACAATGGTGGACGCCCTGGTGGGGGAAAGCCCGGAGAACAATTTCGTGAATTTCCGGTTCCGCGGGGGGGGCGCCCGTGCTGACCGAAGGGAGCTGCGGGCCAAGTTCCTCGCCGAGACCCTGCTGCGGTCCCGGTTTGCGGTGGACCGCCGGGGCGATCTGGTGACTGCCTGGTTTCGGCGGTATCCACGCGCCCGGTGCGAGGAAGCCCTCGCGGTCCTCGGAAAACTCATGGCCTGCTCGCGGCAGCTGGACATGCTGATCGCCAACACACGGATCGCCCACGAGTATGCGGAGCGGTTCCTGGCCGGTGAGTACGAGACGTTTCGTTAGATCAGAATCCAACGGTTAAAGGGGGGTGTCCATCGATGGAACAACTGACAACGGAGATGATCATGGTGATGGCCATGATCTGTGTAGCGATTTTCCTGTTCATCGTGGAATGGATCCGTGTGGACGTGGTCGCCATCTTGATGATGGTGGCCCTTCCGCTCCTGAAGCTCGTCACGCCGAACGAGGCCTTTGTCGGGTTCAGCTCGAATGCGGTCATCTCGATCATCGCTGTGATCATCATAGGGGCCGGCCTGGACAAGACGGGTCTCATCAACCGGGTCGTGGCCCCGGTCTTGAGAATCGCCGGCAATTCGACCTCACGGATCACGATCGCCATCTCCATAACCGTGGCCGGCATCTCAAGCTTCATGCAGAACATAGGCGCCGCGGCCCTGTTTCTGCCCGCCATCCAGCGGGTGAGCAAGCGACTCAAGATTCCGATTTCCCTCCTGCTCATGCCCATCGGGTTCTGCGCCATCCTGGGCGGCACCGTGACCCTGGTGGGGTCGAGCCCTCTGATCCTGTTGAACGATCTTCTGGTACCCTTCAACCTCGAGCCCTTCAACCTGTTCGATGTAACCCCCATCGGGGCGGCACTCGTAGCAAGCGGCATCGCCTACTTCGTCCTGTTCGGGCGCTTCATCCTGCCCAGGCCGAAAACCCCGGAAGAGACCTCAGACGATGCATCCCCTCACAACCCCACGGATACGTACGACGGCATGGGGGAACCTCGAGAGTTGCGAACGCCCGAGGACTTCACCCATTACCGCGAACCGCTGACGATCGGAGAGTTGCGCAGGAAGTATCTGGTCAACGTGGTGGCCCTTTCCGAACCCCCGAGCCTCACCACGGTAAATCCGCCCCCGGACAAGGAACTCAGGGACAACACGGATCTTGTCCTCTTCGGCACAGAGAAGAACATCCAGCGCCTGGCGGAGGAGGAGGAGCTGGTTCTCAAAGAGTCACTGGAGGTGTTCAGAGACACCCTGTCGGAAGAGAACTCCGGTACGGTGGAGGCGGTTGTGGCCCCCCGATCCGCACTCCTGGGAAAGACCTTGAAAGAGGTGAAGCTGGCGGAGCGGTTCCAGGTCACTCCGCTGGCCATCCATCGGCAGGGCCGCACCCTGGTGACCGACATCTCGGATGTGACGCTGGGCGTGGGGGACGCGATCCTTTTCCAGGGGACCTGGAAGCGACTGCAGGATCTCCACGACGAGAAGCTCCTGATCTTCACCACGCCGATCGACGTGGAGGAGATGAAGCCGGAGAAGGCCTTGTTCGCCGGTTTCTGGCTCGCCGTGGCCCTGACCATGGTCATCGTGTTCAAGATCCAGCTTTCGGTCTGCCTCATGACCGGCGCCCTGGGAATGGTCATTACCCGGGTCCTGTCGATCGACGAGGCATACCAGTCCGTGGACTGGCGGACGATCTTTCTTCTGGCCGGCTTGATCCCGCTCGGGATCGCCACGGAAAAGACCGGAACCGCGGCCTGGATCGCCCACCAGGTGCTCGGGGCCCTGGGGGGATCCGTGCCACAGGTCGTTCTGCTGACCGTCATCGGGGTTCTCGCGACGATTTTCACCCTCGTCATCTCGAACGTGGGGGCCACCGTCCTGTTGGTGCCCCTGGTCGTGAACATGGCGCTTGCCGCAGGCCACGATCCGCGGATGGCGGCCCTGGTGGTGGGCATGGCCACGTCCAACTCGTTCATCCTGCCAACCCACCAGGTCAACGCCCTGTACATGGGACCGGGCCACTACCGAAGCGTGGATTTCATGAAGGCCGGGGGAATCCTGAGCATAATCTTCATCGCAGTGATGATCGGTACCATCTACGTCTTCTACCTCTAGCGTTTGGAGGATCGCATGGCCGTCATAACGATTTCCAGAGGGTCTTACAGCAAGGGCAAGGAAGTGGCGGAAGGCGTCGCGGCGACGCTCGATTACGAGTGCGTCAGCCGGGACATTCTTCTCGAAGCCTCGGACCGGTTCAACATCCCGGAAATCAAGTTGCTCCAAGCGATACACGACGCTCCCTCCATCCTGGACAGGGTCGGCCACGGCCAGGTCGCCTACATCACCTACATCCAGTCCGCCCTGCTGGAACGCGTGAAGGAGGGCAACGTGGTCTACCACGGCCTGGCCGGACACATCCTTCTCAAGGGAATTGAAAAGGTGATGAAGGTGCGCATCCTCGCAAATCCGGATCTTCGAATCGCCGTCGTGATGGAACGCGAGCAGGTCGGTGAAAAAGAGGCGCGCAGGAGGATCGCCAAGATCGATGAGGAGAGGACGAAGTGGACGCGAAGGCTCTACGGCGTCGACCCCTGGGACCCGACCCTGTACGACCTGGTGATCTGCATCGACAAGATCAAGGTGGAGGGCGCTACCCGTCTGATCTGTGAGGCCGCGTCGCAGGAGGCGTTCTCTCTCACGGACAGGGACCGACAGAAGCTGAGTGACATGGCCCTGTCGTGCAAGCTCAAGTCGGAACTCCTCGACATCGATCACAACGTCACGGTTACGGCCGAATACGGGAATGTGCTGGTGTTTACCAAGGCGGACGACCGAAAGGCGAGGAAGATGGAGGAAAAGCTTGGTTCCCTGGCCGGCAGGTTTCCAGAGATACACAACGTGGAAGTCCGGATCGGAACACCCAAGCTCTCCGCGGATGCGTGAAGGGCCATCGAACCAACCAAGAAGAAAAGAGGATCAAACGCATGTCTGTCGTGATCATTTCCGGAGAATCCTACTGCAAACGCGGGGAGATCGCCAAAGAGGCGGCGGAGGCACTCGGATACGCTTGTTTCGGGCACGAAGTCCTTGCCGAGGCCTCCCGGCAGTACAGTGTTCCGCAAGAGAAACTGAGCGAAGCCCTTGCGGACCCCTCCACGTTCCTTGGCCGATTCTCCAGCGCCCAAACCCGGAATCTGGCCTACTTCCAGGCGGCCCTGACGGCCGTATTGAACAAGGACAATGTTGTCTACTACGGTGATGCCGGACACATGTTCGTGAACGAGGTGTCCCACGTCCTCACCGTCAGGCTGATGGCCGACCTGGAGGAACGGACAGCCTCCAAAGCAGAGAAGGAAGGGCTGTCCGAGAAGAAGGCTCAGGAGATTCTGATCAAGGAGAGCGAACAACGACAGAAATGGTTCCTGTCCGTTTTCGGGCTCGACGGGATGGAGCCCGGACGATTCGACCTGGTGATCAACGTTGCCCAGATCAGCCCTGAAAGGGCGGCAAACATCATCGTGGAGACCGCACGGGATGTAAAATTCCAGCCCATCACCTACTCCCTGAAGGCCATGCAGGATCAGGAACTGGCGAGCAGGGTGCGGGCAACCCTGATCGAATCCTGCCCGGATGTGACGGTTACCGCCAGAAACGGCGACATCTCGATCAAGACCAAGGCCCTGAAGAAGAAAGAGAAGAGCACATTCATCCGGGATCAGGTTCAGGGGATGGAAGGCGTGAGCTATGTAGAGCTCGGTTCATGACCCGGCTATCGGCAGCCTCCTTCAAAAACCGACCCAGGTCGTGATGGTTTCTATCGGCTCCCGATCCGTTTCGACGGCATTGGCGGGAAAATCCCAGTCCGGGTAGCCGATCGCGATGGCGATCACGACCTTCTTGGATGCTGGAATCCCGGCAACTTTGCGCAACGCGTCCGGGTAGTAAACCCCCTGCCTCGCAATGCAGGTGCCGAGCCCGTACTTCACGGCTGCCAGGCAGATGCTCTGCATGAGCGACCCGATGTCCATCAAGGGGCCTGATCCGGACAGAGACTCATCCTGGACGATAATGATCGCCGCAGGCGCATCGAAGTGGCGGAACCCACGCTGCGTCCATTCCGTCCTTTTCTCTTCGTCCTCTCTGGCAATCCCCATCAGCCGGAAGAGCTGCTTGGCAAGGTCGACCTGCCGTTTTCGATACACGCTGTCCCGGGGGAATGCGGATTCCGCCACCTCGAGTTCCAGGGGGGCGCCTGCATTGAGCAGCCTTACGTTCTCGCTACACAGATCCTTGAGAGCGTCTCCACCGATCACGAAAAACTCCCACGGCTGGGTGTTCAACGCTGAGGGGGCACGACACGCCGCCTGGAGGATCTCCTCGAGGACCTGCTTGCTGACCGGTTCCGGCTTGAAGGCCCGGATGCTCTTCCTGTTCCGCATAGCTTCCAGTACATCCATCTTCTGTCTCCCCAAAGTCCTTGATGTGGGTACACTCTAGCCCGCGGTATCCGATCTCGCCTGTTCCGCCTCGAAATCCCTACCGTAGATAACGTAATACATGACCGGCACGACGATGAGTGTAAAGGCCGTGGAGGCGAAGAGCCCGAAGATCAGCGCCCAGGCCAGACCCGAAAAGATCGGGTCCAAGGTGATCGGCCATGCCCCGAGGGCCGTTGTGGCCGCCGTCAGGAGGATCGGACGCATCCTTACGGCCCCGCACTCGAGGATTGCCTCACGGACGGGCGTGCCCTCCTGAAGGGAATCCTGGATAAACTCGATCAGAACGATCGCATTGCGCACCACGATTCCTCCGAGAGCGATCATCCCGATCATGCCCGTGGCCGTGAAGAACACCGGATTCTCGAAGGACCCGATGAGTTCACCGGTCAACAGGTTCAACAGCCAGAACCCCGGAATGATCCCGATCGCGGTCAGCGGGATGGCGGTCATGATCACGAGGGGCATCAGGAAGGAGGTCGTCTGGACCACCAGGAGGATGTAGATGCCGATCATGGCGGCCCCGAAGGCGAGGCCAAGATCCCGGAAGACGCGGATCGTGATCTCCCACTCCCCCTCACCCGCCCACTGAAGCCGGATGTCCTGGGGAAGGGGGTTTTCCTTGAAGTGGGAGGACACATCGAGGATCGCCTCGGCAGGCGCTCTTCCGGCCATCTCGGCGAACACGTAGACCACCCGCTCGAGGTTCTTGTGGTAAATGGGCTGGTCGTTCCTCACCCGCCGGAATTCCCCGATCTCATCGAGTTCCACCAGTTCCCCCTGCATGCCCTTTACCCGGATCCCTCCCAGTTCCACGATCCCGGAACGCTGTGTCCTTGGAAGCTGGAGGCGAACCGCCATGGGATTGCGCTCTCCGACCCTGTGCACCGTGGCCGGCTCCCCGCCGTCCAGGGCGAGGCGAAGGGTCCTTACGACCCCATCCGTTCGGATCCCGTGAAGCCCCGCCTTCTCCTTGTCGAGGACGTAATCGATGCGCTCGTGCGGCGCTTCGGCCGAGTGGTCGATGTCCACCACACCCGTCTCGTCCTGCATGCGGTCCATCACTATGTAGGAAGCATCGATCAGCGCCTGGTAGGACGCATCGGGCGGACCATACACCTCGGTCGTGACGGTTGCGATCACCGGCGGGCCCGGGGGTGATTCCACGATGTACAGAGTCGCCCCGTATCGTTCCGCGACCTCCGTCATCCGATTTCGAATACGAAGGCCGATCTCGTGGCTCTGCTGCACCCTCTTCCTCTTCGGGGCAAGGCCGATCCGGATGTCCGCCTGATGCCCCCTCTGCCGGAAGTAGTAGTGTCGCACCAGGCCGTTGAAGTCGATGGGGCTGTAGGTCCCGACAAAGCTTTCGAAGTGCTCCACCTCCGATACGGTGAAGAGCTCCGCCTCGAAGGCCCGGACAACGGCATCCGTCGTTTCCAGAGTCGTCCCCTCCGGCATGTCGATCAGAAGCTGCAGCTCGTTCTTGTTGTCAAAGGGAAGCATCTTCATCGGAACCTGACGGGTGAGGACCAGCACCCCGGAGACCCCGAGCAGAAACAGGACAAGAAAAAGCAAGCCGAACCGCATCAAACGCTTCTGGAGGAAGGGATCCACCATACGCCGGTAAAAAGACCGGATCCAGGCCGGAGTGGCCTCCGTTGGTCCCTCGGCCCCCTGCCCCGCTGGTGCCGAGGCCTTTCCCTTCAGGAGCTGGTAGGCCGCCCAGGGCACGATCGAAAGGGCCGCCACGGTCGAAAAGGTCACCGTCAACGGCACGTTGATCGCCATGGGCTCCATGTAGGGGCCCATCATGCCGGTGATGAAGAACATGGGCAGGAACGAGACGATGATCGCCAGGGTGGACAGGATGACCGGCGGAAGCAGCTCCTTGACCGCGGCCAGGGTAGCATCGAACGGGTTGCGCCTGCGCATCAGGATGTGTCGCTGGATGTTGTCCACATTCGCAATCGGATCGTCCACCACCAGACCCAGGGTCAGGATCAGGGCGAACAGGGTCACCCGGTTGATCGTGTACCCAAAGATGAAGTTCACGAACAGTGCCAGAGCGAAGCTGATCGGCACTGCCAGGGCCACGATCAACCCCTCACGCCAACCCAGGGTGAACATGAGGAGTCCGACTACGGTGACCATGGCGAAAAGAAGGGACTTGAGCAACTCGTTGACCTTGTCGTTGGCGGTCTCCCCGTAATTTCTCGTGGTGATCATTTCGACTTCGTCCGGTATGACCTCCTGTCCAAGCTCCTCGAGCTTTGCGAGCACCTGATCGGCCACCGCAACGGCATTGGTTCCCTTCTTCTTGGCCACCGCCAGCGTGACGGCCGGGTACATCTCGCCGCGGCTCCCTCCCTCCGGTCCGGCAGGGCCGAGCCCGATGCGCGTATAGCTGCGAGCCTCCTGAGGAACCTCACTGACCTGCGCCACATCCCGCACGTACACGGGCCTGCCCGCGTGAACGCCCACGATCAGGCTCGCCACATCCTCGACAGAGCTGATGAACGGACCACTCTGCACCTCGAAAGACCGGTTGCCCCGCGAGAACCCACCAGCCCTCAGGGACGCATCGGCTGCTGCAAGGGCCTGATAGACTTCCAGGCCGGTCACCCCTCGTGCAGACGCGTCCTCGGAAGACATCTCCACCCGCACCTCGAGGGGACGGCCGCCGACCACACGGGTCCTCGATATGTTCTTCACCGCATCGAGCCGGGCCCGTACCTCCTCGGCAATGCGGCGCAGCACGTGGTCGTCGTAGACCTTGGAGTACATGGCGACCGTGACGATAGGCACATCGTCGATCTCAATCGGCTTGATCACCCACCCGGCAACGCCCGGCGGCGCCTCGTTGATGTGCGATGTGATCCGGTTGTGGAGTTTGACCAGAGAGCGTTCCCGGTCTTCTCCCACATAGAAGCGTACCGTCACCACCGCCATATCCCGGCTTGAAACAGAGTAGACGTACTCGACCCCGTCGATCTGCCAGAGAAGGCGTTCCAGGGGTGTCGCTACGAGCTTCTCGACCTCCTCCGCGCTTGCACCGGGAAAGTTCACGAACACATCCGCCAAGGGAACCACGATCTGCGGTTCCTCCTCTCGCGGCGTGAGCAGGACGGCCGCCGCCCCCAGGCACACAGCCAGGATGATCAGCAGAACGGACAGCTGGCCGGAAAGGAACCTGCGAACGATGGCAGGGATGAACCCTGTAACGGCCCCCCCGTCAGCATCCGGTCTTCTTTCAGAGCCGCTCATCGGTCCCCTCCTCGCTCGATGTCTCCGGCACCGGTGCCGGATCCCAACCGATCGTCTCTCCACCCTCCAATCCGGAAAGGATCTCGACCGCCTCCCCGGTGGTCTCACCCAGCGTCACGTATCGCCGCACCCACCTGTCGTCCTTCAGCACCCGAACCGTCTTGAGCTGTCCGACCTGGGAGACTGCCGATGGGGGGATCAGGACCGTTGAACGTTCCTCCAAGGGTATGCGCAGCCTGCCGAACATGCCCGGGTAGAGCCCCTCGGTCACCGGCAGGGCCACCTTCACCAGAAAGCTCCGGCTCAGCGGATCGGCCGAAGGCACGATCTCCTCGACCGTTCCCTCCACGGTCTTGGAGAGGGCTGTCAATTCCACGACGACCTTCTGTTCCCTCTTCACGCGGCCGATCATGCCCTCCCGCACACCGGCCTCCAAGCGGAGTCCCTTCGGGTTGTGAATGACAAAGAGCGGCCTGCCGGGATAGGCCAGGTCTCCGGCTTCCGCCTGCCGCTTCGACACGACCCCTGTCATCGGGGCACGCACTTGGGTGTAGTCGAGGACGATGCGCGCCTCCTCGACCTTCTTCTGGGCCGTCACGACAGCAGCTCTGGCCTGCTTGAGCCGCGCCTCCGCCGCGTCCATCTGCACCTGCGTGGCCGCCCGTTCGGGAAGGAGGCGCTTGATACGTCCGTAGTTCAGCTCCGCGTCTGCCCGTTCCGCCTTCGCCGCGTCCAGCCCGCTCCTGGCCTGACCCACCCGCGTCTCCATCTCCTGGCTGTCCAGCGTTGCCAGGAGGTCGCCCGACTCCACGGCTGTGCCCGCGTCGACCTTCACGCTCGTAACGCGACCCGATACCTGTGCGGAAACGGTCGCCTCGGTGCGCGAGCGGATCGTCCCCACCGCCACATAGAACGCCGGGCGGTTCTCGCGTAACGCCTGTCCCTGCACCTCCGGCGGTGCCAGGCCCGGGGGCATTTCCTCCACGCCGGGCTCGACCTTACCCGTTTCGAAGGCACCGCCGAACCAGAGAATTGCAGCCCCCAGGGCCGCTAGTGCCAGAAGAATACCAACGAGGCGAGATACTCTCATTGCAGGATTCCCCCTTCATTCTGTTCTGACCTTCAGCACGAAACCCACGCTAATCCATAGTACGTCTGGGTCGGATAATCAAGAGAATCCTGCGCCGGGAAAGGTTACAGAAAGAGGAGGATCGTCTGGATGGGCCCTGATTGCTGTATCTTACATCATTCCAGCGGGCGTTTTTGGCCCGCGGCCTCGTTCTCGGCCGCCACGGTGGCGCTCATCTCGGCCGATGTTGCGAATATCGGTTCCCGCTCGAGCCGTTCCAGACAAAGCGCTTCGGTCGGGCACGTGACTGTGCAGACTCCACATCCCACGCAGCGGTCCTCATCGACCTCGGCGGAGTCGGCGCCGTCAGGAAGGGACAGGGCATGGAAGAAGCAGCGGTCGACGCACGTCCCACAGGCGGAGCAGCCCTCACTCACCCTGGCAACGAAGTTGGATTTCGCGAAGGCCTTCGGGTTGTCCCACCGAGACAGCCCCCGTACGACCGAACAGCAGCACCCGCAGCAGAAACAGATGATGCCGTCATTCATTTCGATCGAGTTGTCGGTGAGGAGGACCATCCCGTATTCCCGGGTCTTCTCCACATACTGCATCGCCTCTTCCTTGGTCACCTGTCTTCCCTCCCCCCGCGAGGAAACGAGAATCGCATGCAACCCAACCATCAGGCAGGAGGCCACCGGGTGCCTGTCCCTGCATTCGCGTTCCCCCAGCATCTCCGTCCTGCTCCTGCAGGGGCAGGGCGTAAGCGCAAGGGCGCCCATGTTGGCCCGGTCGACGAAGGATTCGATCTGTTCGTACGAAAGAACCTGTTGCTCGGAAGCGATGGACTGGTCGACCGGAACCGTCCGGCGCCGCGGGGTGCCCTTGGCGGAAGATTGATAGAACCAGTAATACCCATCCTCGATGAAAAACTCTTTGTACAGCCCTCCCGCCTCTTTGCGGATGTCCTTCAGGTTCTTTCGAATTTCCGGTGCATTGAAAACGAGCTGCGGAGGCGGCAGCACATAGGACCCGTCAAACCCGATGATGACCCCCCTTTCCGCGAGCCGGGCCAGTACCTGTTCAACCTCTTCAATCGGACGGCCCGATCTCTCTGCCACGACCTCTGCCTTCAGCCAGTTCGGGTTCACGGACAGGAAGGAGGCCGTTTCCGCCTCGTCCGGCGAGAACTGCATCTCCAGGTATTTCAGAAAGGCAGGAGAGAAGTCGTCCCCCTTCTTCGGCGCACCGGTAACGTTCATGTCGATTCTTTCGGCGAGCTTCCTGTAAACTGGTCGCGACATGGCTTCCTCCTTCCATCAGCCAAGAGCCTTCTGAGACGTCCTTCAACAGAGAACCCTTTGTCATCCTGAAATACCATCTGGACTCTGGAACATCAACTCGCCCGCATATCCTTTGGACATCCCATACAGTATTTCCGTGAAGAGAAACCTCATGCATTTTCGAACTCACGGCGATATCGTTATCGAGGAAAAGATCAGGAGCACTCGGTTCGGATGGTGGTTGTCAAAGAAGACAGAACTTCGCATCGAGGACTTGCTCCTCTCCCTCATCGCCCGTGAACTCCTCGACTGAGGCAGAAGAAGAACACTCCAGCCCGATTGAGTATACGAAAAAGGCCTTTGCTCCGACATCTGCTACGGCAGACAACCCTCGGGCTTGCACTTATCTACACCTATACGAACCTCGGCCCGAACCCCTTGCGCTGTTGAAATCGGATGGACATGATCCGCACCCGTCGGCGCAACTGGCTATCCACATGATAGATACTCTATACTGACTCCTGACAGGACGCGGATCTAGGCCAGATGGAAAATGGAAAGACCGAGAAGGCCGGAACATTGGAGAAAGACTCCCCCACTGCTGCCAATGATGGCACTCCGGAGAGCAAACCTAAACGGGTTCTGCTCAGGCTCCTCGCCGTCCTGACGGGATTGCTCCCCGCCGGACTCCTTCTCTTGTGGTCGACAGGCCGAGAGATTCCGGAATTGCCGACGGGACATCGAGCCCTGACGAACCCAGAGCGGTTCGCGGAATCCGCGGACACACGTATCCTCCTGGTTGGGAACAGCCTTGCTCGTAATAACGATCTGGCTCAACTGGTGGAGAAGCTTGCCGAGGCTGCTATTCCAGACGGGAGGGATGTCTACGCGGCACCAATCGCCCCGGCTGGCTACAGACTCGAGCAACATCGAACCGACCTCCTGGACCAGCAACGGAACCCGCCCCTCCGACAGGCGTTGATTTCCGGTTCCGAAGCGGTCCGGGACTGGGATTTTGTGATCTTGCAGCCACAGAGCCAGATACCCGGGTTTGCAGCCGTGAATGCCGAAACAAGTGATCTCTTCTCGGCCGCGACCACGATCCATGATATTGTGGACATGGGTGGTGCGACCACCGTATTGCTCATGACATGGGGTTTCTGGAACGGTGACATCCGCAACATTCTCCTCTATCCGGATTTCATGACAATGAGTCGTCGGCTGGAGGCGGGATACGTTCTCCTAGCCAGCCGGCTTGCGTCCACAAACAGTAAGCCGTGTGTCGTCGCCCCTGTGGGGCTCGCCTTCCGGGCGGTGTTCGAAGAGGAGTCCGCGATGGGAATCGACCCCAAATCAGCGGGATCTCTCTTTCGTGGACTCTACGTCGATGACCGGCATCCTTCGCTCGCCGGGTCGTATTTGGCGGCGGCGGTCCTGGTAGGAACCATCATGGCCGTACCTGTCGGGCCGGCAGCCTGGGTCCCTCAGGGTCTCGACTCCAACGTTGCTGCTCGCCTCCGGCGCACTGCCGACAGCGTGGTGTCCGGATCGAATCTTCCCTACGGTTCCAGGCCCTAATCCCCTCTGTCGGCAGACCTTTGTCTTGCCATGGCGATGAACTGCTGAACGCGTGCGTTGCGCTCAGCCTCGACGTCCTTCGCAACTCTCTTGCTGTAGGGTTCGAGGTCCTCCGGCACATACCAGTGGAGCTTGCCGGTTTCATCGTGGTAAGAGGCCCAGACCACCTCCGCTACGGCTTCAGCGGGTATCAGGCGCCACGGCCCCTCTTTGGGAAGGTTGTTCGCATATTGCGGGTCCATCATTCCGGTTTCGATGTGCCCGGGCAGCACATCGGCTGCCCGTGAATCCATGAGGGCAAACTCGACCGACAAGGCTTCGGTCAGCCCCTTGACGGCATGTTTGGATGTAGAATAGGCGGCCAGACCTGCTGCGCCGTATATGGCTGACGATGACGATGTAGTAAAACTGAGGGAATTCGGAGTCTTCTTGAGCATCGGGTAAGCGAGGTGAATGCCGTTGAGGGTACCCATCAGATTGACCCGGATGATGCCCGAGATATCCTCGAAGTCCATGTCTCCAAAGAGACCGCCCTTGACGATCCCTGCATTGTTGTAGAGCACATCCAGCCTGCCGCCGGCTTTCTGATCAAAGGCCTTCAGAACCGACCGGTAGGCGGCCCGGTCCGTAACGTCAAGGCGGGAAACGTGGCAGTTATGGGCCCCCATTTCCGATGCGAGTGTTTCAAGCCCTCTCTCGTTTACATCATAGATGCCGACAAACCAGCCCTTGTCAGCAAAAAGTCTGGCCGTCGCCCGCCCCATGCCGCTGGCGGCCCCGGTCACAAAGATAGATTTGCGTTCATTGTTCATGGTATGTCCCGCTCCAGGCAAAGTGCAATCAGACCTGCGTGGGTTCTTCTGCGAATGTGGCCCCGCGCATGGCGACCAGACACACGCCTGTCATTGCCAGTCTCTTCAAAATCATCTGCGCTCTTCGTATCCAAACGACCCGTTTAAGTCAAGGAAATCTTCACGGAATGGAATGTTCGACCGGATTGCTCTACAATCGCTCCTGAGAGCGATTCCCTCCGAGCGGAGGGGCTCGCAAGACTTCTCTCAACTCTGGAAAAGGACATGGGGAATGGGGGTTTTCGGGTCAGACGTCGCATGCGGCTCCACGCCCTTCGCAAGATATCGCTCCATCATCGACGACTGGGAGGCCTTCCGGCAGGCCCTGGAAAGACCCCTACCGGCCGCCCTCTGGACGAACACACTCAAGGCCGACCCGGGACGACTCGCCCGCCTGCTGCCCGCCGACGGGATACCGCTGGAGCCCCTGCAATGGCGCCCGGGGGCATTCAGGCTCCTGGTCCATGACGCCAAGCCGGGCAATCACTGGGGTTTTCTGGGCGGGCTCTATCATGTACAGGAAGAGGTCTCGCTGCTGCCGGTTCTCCTGCTCGACCCCCAGCCGGGTGACAGGGTGCTCGACCTGTGTGCCGCCCCGGGCAACAAGACCGCCCAGATCGCGGTCGCCATGGGGAACCGAGGAACGGTCGTCGCGAACGACAGAGATTATTTCCGGATACGGGCGATCCACCACATGACCGAGAGGCTGGGGATCCTGAACACCAGCACAACACTCTTTGACGGCGCAAACTTCCCGAAGGGGGCCGGGCTGTTCGACAAGATCCTCGTGGACGTCCCCTGCACGTGCGAAGGCACGGTACGCAAGAGCCCGGAACTCACCCTGGATCCGACCGGTGGGCTGTCACGGAAGTTCTCCGGAGGACAGAAGGCCCTCCTCCGGAAGGCGATCCAATTGTGCAAGCCGGGCGGACGGATCGTCTATTCTTCGTGTACCTATGCGCCGGAGGAAAACGAAGCCGTGATCGATGCCCTCCTGAGTGAAGTGGGACATCACGTTGCACGGCTCGTGCCCGCCGGGGTCGAGGGTTTTCACACCTCCGCAGGGCTGAACGCGTGGGGCGTAGAGACCTTTGACGAATCCCTGCGGCTTGCCATGCGGATCTGGCCCCACCAGAACGACACCGGGGGATTCTTCGTGGCCGTCCTAGAAAAGGGGAACGGAAGCAAGACGGCGGACGAAAAAGTCACGCGGGCATCGGCCGAGGCGGTCAAACGGCGAGGGGCACCGGCCGGACCGGAAGGGATGCCCCCTGCGGCTCGGGCACCTTCAGGACCCTGGTTCGAGATCCTGGAGAAGCGTCTCGGCATGTCCCCGGGCGACTTCGAAGGCTACACCTTCTTTCAGAGGACCGCCAAGGACCTGCGCGTGGTCAACCGGGACCATCGCCCACCCCTCCAACCGGAACCGCAATCCACGGGCATGGTCTTCATGCGAGCCAAGTCCAGCAGGTTCCCAAAGATCACCACGGCCGCAGCCATGCTCTTCGGGCGAAAGGCCACCCGAAACACGATCGATCTGGATGAGGAGCAGATTCGAGCCTACATCCAACGGCAGGACATCAATCTCCGTGCGGACCAGGTGCAGTCTTGCACGGGCATCGGCTATGTGCTCGTCCGCCACGAGGGAGTCGAGTTCGGGGTGGCCCTCTACCTGCCGGACGAGCAGGGCAAGGGCGACCGAGCGAAGAGCATGTTTCCGAAGGCATGGGCCGTCCGGTAGCAGGCCGCGCGTTACAGTTCTTCCCCACGAAAGCCCAGTTGCACGTCCCCGCTCATGGTTGCCGCAACCTCCCCGAGGAGGGGAATGTCCATCGCAGCAAACTCGTAGGCCAAGGTGCCGGACACGAGCAAATCGAACTCGTTGCGGCCGTCTGCATCCGTGTCCCCTCGAGGCATCCATCGACCCGAAACGCTCATGTCCTCCGAGAGAATGCTCATGGGATAGTCCTGGATAATGGGCAGGGTGTTCAAGCGCACCGAAGCGAGGGTGTCGACTCTCAGCCGGATATTCGCTGAAAAGTGCCCTTCCGGGTCGAGGATTAAGTCTTCCGGGTCGTTCGACGCTACACGGAACGTCGCCAGCTCGACGGTCAAGGTCCCCAGAGGAATCAGGATGTCGGCGCTCACCGGATCGCCGGTGAGGGACATGTCCTCCACCCAGACTTTGTCCTCGGTCGTAACATACACGGCATCCACGCCCCCCACATGCGAAATCCGAACCACTTCGTTTTCCTGGAAGGTGCCGACTGTAAGCGCGATCTCCAGGTCCGTCCAGGTGGGGGCAAGCTCTTCTTCCGTCCTCAACTCGATGACCTTGTTGTCCCCCTGGCATGCAAGCTCCGCAGCGTCCGTCAGGCCGTCGCAATCGTTGTCCGTCCCGTCCCCGCACGAGGGGTCCTCCGGAGGTCCCTCTCGAACCCCGGGATGGACTTCGGGCAGAGAGTCATCGCAGTCATCACCCCCACAGCCGGCGTCCACGTATCCGTCCCCGTCAGCGTCCAGAGGGTTGCCCGTGCAGGTCCCGCCGAAACAGGTGTCGTCCACCGTGCACGCATTGCCGTCGTCACACGGGCCCGGCCGGTTCGCGTAGGCACACCGCCCGTCCACGCACGCTTGCCGGGTGCAGGGATTCCCGTCGTCACAGTCTTCGGCCGTCTCGCAACGGAAACAGCCCGCATCGTCTTCGTCCATCCGATCATTGCAGTCGTTGTCCAGCCCGTCGAAACAGATTTCGTCGTCATACGGGGACTCGATGACCCCGGGGTGAATCGCCTCGTTCTCATCGTCGCAGTCCGGCCCTCCGCAGATGTGACTGACGTATCCATCCAGATCTTCATCGATCGGATGGCTCTGATAATCGCAGAATCCCTCGTGACAATCCTCAATCGTGCACGCATTCCCGTCATCACACTCTTCCACGTCCGTGCAAGGAATCCTCTCCTCCGGTGCCAACCCGGCCCCGGAGGCATCCTTCTCCCTTGCGAATTGCTCCACGACGTCGTCTGCACAGCTCACCACAAGAAGAAGGCCTAACAACACGCTCATCAGGACCGCGATGTGTCTCATGACCGGGCTCCTTTCGGGTTGATTGCTCCGGCATCTAGGGCGCGGAGAAGACCTGTGAACACGAGGCCTCCGAAAGCATACCTTCCACGTTCTCGAAGCCTTCCTCGATGTCGACCGCCTGCACCACCGGATCCTCGCATTCGAGAGAATCAATAGCGTTCAGGCATTCTGCCACTGCCTCCTCGTTGGCCGACAGTTCTCTGTTCTCCACCTTGTCGATCACCTCTCCGAACCCGGGCGGGGGCTCATCTTCTATCCCAAAGGCGGGACCGAGCGCATCGCTCTCGGCAATCGCCCGTACGCAGTCTTCCTCGGTGAAATCCTTCTCTTCCCCGAAGCAAGAGGTCAATGTCTCGCAGATCCCCTCCGCGAGGGTTACCGCGGGGTTCCGGCCCCCTCCCCCTCCACCAGGGCCCGACGGGTTCCCGGTCTCGGTTCCGCCGCACCCGGCCAACCCGATCGTGCTCAGGAGTCCCAAAACACAAAGCAAGACACCCACCGGAGACCTCATCATGGACCTGGCTCCTTCCCGGCGCCCTTTGCGAGCGGAAACAGTTGGAAGTTGACCTGATAGACCCCTTCCGGGCTCTGATCCTGATCGGCAATGGCCAGAAGCTCCTTCCGAAACCTCTGTATCAAGGTCTTGATCTCCTGGAAGTTCTTCTCTGAGAGGGTCATCGTCACCGAGGAGATGTCCCTGTCCGGGCCGGCAAATCGGTCCATCGCCTCTGCACCCATCCGGATCATGGTGCGGTGATAGTCTGCGACCGATGTGGAGGTCACCTCGTCGCCGGTGGAGATGAATGCGTCCGCCTGGACGAGGCGCCCGGACTCGTCCCGCTTGAGAAGCCCCAATTGCAGGAGAAGGTCGAGTGCCTTTTGTGCCTGTTGGGGCGAAATGGGCGGGACGAGGCGCCTGGCGATCCAGGCGGGATCCTCCGAGAATTCGGGCAACATGGTCAATTCCCGGACCGCTATGTTGTGCCAGTCGGCGTAGTACCGATATTGATCCTGTCGGAGGGGATGGATGTAGCGAAAGGGGCGGAACTGCATGAGTTGTTCCGCGTATATCTTCTTCTCGCCCACGGTCCGCGCCTGGTTCAAATAGACCAGGACTCGAAAGAACTCCGTTTCCTTCTTGCCGAGCTTCAGGGCATTCGTGAACTTCTCGATGCTTTCCGCAGACAGGTTCCTCTTCCCCTCGATCACCAGTTTGAGGAAGTTCGGGGAACGAAATCCCGCCTTCTGGGAGAAATACCGATAGGAGAAATGGGGCTTGGTCTCCTTGTAGAGCTTGTAGAGATCCCCCAAGTAGGCCCGGTAATTGTCGTATTCAAATATCGTGACTTGCTTCATATTCCTACCAAGAATAGGATGGGGTGCATGAGCGGGATCTTGGACGATATTATTATTTTTTTCAGTTAATTATATAGGCGATCCCAAATCGGTTCGTCAAGAGAAAATCGAGAATAGTGTATACAATTTGTATACATTGAATTCAAGAATGAGGCCCTGGACCTCTGCCTGCTGTTGGGGTGATGCCGATGAAGAGGGCCTGCAGTTCCGGAGAACCGGGCGCGGGCGGGCGGCTGCGGGCTCGACCCTTCCGGCGCCCAACCCGACGTGGCCCTTCATCCACCCCCGGGATAACATGAGGGTCAACTTTCAAGGAAAGCAGTTAACCTCTTGTAGCATGCGTGAAAATGCGTTATAGACTACCTATTGGCATACGCTCTGTCTCAATCACATCCGGCACGTACTTCAGACCTGAACCAGCGCCGAAGCCGTCCGACCGATAACCAGCGGCGTTTTCAAGGGGGGACTGCGTCTCATGAAGAAAACCGAAACCTTCTATGAGGGAATTCTCGACAATCTCTATGATGGCATCTACTTCGTGGATCGGAACCGGAAGATTACTTACTGGAACAAGGCTGCCGAGAGGATTGCCGGCTTCAGACGCTCCGAGGTCCTGGGGGCCCCTTGCCACAACAACATCCTGAACCACATAAACGACGAAGGGGATCCTCTCTGTCAACGCGAGTGCCCCCTTATGAAGTGTATCGAGACCGGCCAACCCACGGAAGCAGAGGCCTACCTGCATCACAAGGAAGGATACAGGCTCCCCGTGTCGATCCGGGTGACCCCTATCCTGGATAAGGACGGAAACATCATCGGTGCTGCAGAGCTCTTCAGTGACAACTCGGGAAAGGCCCTGATGCTCCAGAGGATGGAAGAGCTCGAGACCATGGCCTTGATCGACCCGCTGACCCGGATGGCGAACAGGCGATACATCGAGATGCATCTGGCCAATCGGCTGGAGGAAATGCATCGGTACGGGTGGAGCTTCTGCGTTCTGTTCGCCGACATAGACGACTTCAAGAAAATCAACGATACGTACGGACACGATGCCGGCGACAAGGTGCTGAAGATCGTCGGGCGGACCCTTTCGGGCAACGCAAGGCCCTTTGACATCTTCGGCCGATGGGGTGGCGAAGAATTCGTGGCCGTCATCGAGAACGTCAGCTACAAGAGCCTTCCGATGATCGCGAACCGTTTCCGGTTGCTCGTGGAAAACTCCTATCTCTCCGTAGGAGACGAGAAGATCCGGGTGAGTGTGTCTGTAGGCGCCACGGTGGCGCGGCTGGACGACACGGCCGAAACGCTCCTTCGCAGGGCGGACCAGCTGATGTACAAGAGCAAGAAGGCGGGCAAGAACCGGCTGACAACCGATGATCCCGAGGCGTGGGAAGGGCTTCATACCACACGGACAGAAGAGGGATATACGGGCCCCGGCACGAAAACTGCCCGGAAGCCACAAGGCAGGAAGGGAAAGATCGCGGAACTCTAGAAAGGAGTCTGTATGTCCTCATCGATGCCCACAGCAACATTCCGGGAGGGTGAAAAGCGGGCGGGTTTCATCGTCTCGAGCGTGACGCCCTTGCCCGATCTACGTGCGGTGGCCTACCTGCTGGCCCACGAGAAGAGCGGTGCACATCTCCTGCACCTCCACAACGAGGATCCGGAAAACCTTTTCACCATCGCCTTCCGGACCCCTCCCCCTGACAGCACCGGCCTGCCTCACATTCTCGAGCACACCGTGCTGTGCGGCTCAAAGAAATATCCGGTAAAGGACCCCTTTGTGGAGCTCCTGAAGAAGAGCGTCGCCACATTCCTGAATGCCATGACATACCCGGACAAGACGGTGTACCCCTGCGCCAGCATGAACGAGAAGGACTTCTTCAACATCACGGACGTCTACTGCGACGCCGTCTTCCACCCCCTGATCACGGAGAAGCATTTCAAACAAGAGGGACATCATCTGGACTTTGCCGAGCCGGGGAACCCGGAGAGTCCCCTCACGATCAAGGGGATCGTTTACAACGAGATGAAGGGGGCCCTGTCCGACCTCGACGGAATCATCCAGCACAAGTCAGGCAGGGGCATCTTTCCGGACAACGCTTACGGCCTCGAGTCCGGAGGGGACCCGGAGGCGATTCCCGACCTGACGTACGAGCAGTTTGTTGATTTCTACCGGGCCTACTACCACCCGACCAACGGCTTGATCTTCCTGTACGGGAACATCCCGACCGAAAGACACCTCGCCTTTCTCGACGAGAAATATCTGAGCGGCTTTGACCGGCTCTCCATCGACACCGCCATCGCTCCTCAACCGCAATGGAGTGAACCCGTCCACGAAACGGTGCCCTATCCGGTCGGGCCGAACGAGGACGGGGCGAACAAGTCGGCGGTGGTCCTCACCTTTCGCACGAATGACGTCACCGATGCGGTGACCACCCTGTCGATGCATCTCCTGAGCGATTACCTTCTCGGCAACGCGGCCTCCCCCCTGCGAAGGACCCTGATCGACAGCCGGCTCGGCGAGGAACTCACAGACTCGGGCTACGCCGGCCATCAGCGTGACACCTACTTCACGGTTGGGCTCAAGGGCACGAAGGCGGAGCGCACCACCGCGATCATCAACCTCGTGCTGACCAGCTGTTCGGACCTCGCAAAGGAAGGCTTCGACACAAACAAAGTGGAAGCGGCCTTCCATCGCCTGGAACTCGCCTCCAGGGAAATCCGGCCCAGGCACCCGCTGCTTCTGATGGATCGCGTCTACCGCAGCTGGCTGTACGGCGCCGATCCGATCGCAAGCCTCCGGCTGAACGATCATCTCACAGCGCTCCGAGCCCGGTACGAGAAGGAATCCGGGTTCTTCGAGCGGCTTCTCACGGAAATGATCGTAGACAACCCCCACTACACCGCCCTCACCTTCGTGCCGGACCCGGAGTTCATCGAAAAGAAAGAGGAAGTCTTTCGACAGAGAATGGACCGGCAGAAGGCGAAAATGGGCCCGTCCGAATTCGACAGGATCATAGAGGAGGCCACCGAGTTGAATGCCCTGCAATCGGCGCCCAACTCCCCGGAGGCCCTGGCGACCCTGCCCCGACTCTCGGTGGCGGACGTGCCGCCGGAGCCTTTCGAACTCCCCACCGTCCTCGAGACGGTCGCCGACCGGCCCCTCCTGTACACGGATATCTTTGCCAACGGTATCGACTACCTCAAGATAGCTTTTGACCTCACGGGAATCGACGAGGAGTTGATCGACTTTTTGCCCCTGTACACGGACGCACTGACCAACATGGGCGCAGCCGGACAGAATTATGCGACCATGGCCGAGCGCGAGGCGGCCTGCACAGGGGGGATCGATGCCGGGGTTTCGGCAGGCGGCCGTGCGGACGACAGTCACTTCGTACAACCCTTCCTGCTCGTCACCGCAAAGGCCCTGACGACGTGTCTAGCAGATATGCTGCACGTCCTCTACGATCGGGTTCTGCTTTGCGACTTCAGTGACCTGGACCGGCTGAAAGACATCCTCCTACAGGGCAGGATACACTGGCACAGCAGCATCATCCCGAGCGGAAACCAGTACGCCGCCCTTTACGCCGCACGCCACCTGTCACGCAACTGCGAATTGGCCGAGCGGTTTGGCGGCGTGACGCAACTGCGCATGTACGACCGCCTCGTAGCGGAAGTAGACAAGAACCCGGACGGGATCGTGGAGAAGATGTCCCGTATCCGGGAATTCCTGCTGACCCGGGGCCGGGCAACCATCAGCTTTGTGGGCGAATCAAAGGATCGGAAGGTCCTGGACGAATGGCTAAAGGGCCTCTACAGCGGGATGAGGGATGAGGACCCGCAGGAAGAGAAGGTGCACTTCACCCCCGCCATGGAAACCAAAGAAGGGATTGCCACGCCTGCGGACGTGGCCTTTGTGGCCAAGACATTGCCCGCGGTCTCCGCGAACCATCCGGACGCCCCGGCCCTCCTCCTGCTGAGCGTGCATCTCAGCTACGGTTATCTCTGGAACGAGGTGCGGGTAAAGCGGGGGGCGTACGGTGTACGGGCCGGCTACGACTCGGGCAACGGGCTGTTTTCCTTTTCGAGCTACCGGGACCCTTGCGTGAAAGAGACCCTAGACGCCTTCCGGGGCGCCTTCCACCACATCGAAAGCGAGATGGATCTCTCCCCCGCCGCTGTTGAGCAGGCCATCATCGGGTCTCTCAAGGCCCTGGACCAGCCCATCCGGCCCGGCCAGGCCGTCGGGGTCGCACTGAGCCGCCACATCCGGGGCGACACACCGGAATTGCGCAAGGCCTTCCGCAAACGACTCCTGGCCCTCAAGGGGGACGACATCCGGCGGTCCGGAACGGATCTCCTGGCCCCTGCCTTTGAAACCGCTCCCACGTGTGTAATTTCGAGCCGGGAAAAGCTCACGGCTGCCAACACGACCCTGGATGTGTCGTTGTCGATCGACGACCTATAAGCGTCATGTGCCCACCGGATCCGTGCCCGTGTGCGAGCCCGCGCCCGAATACGCGTGGCGAGTGTGCGCGGAATACCTCCGGTCAGCAGGCATTCTTGCGGCAGGAATCGGTCTACAACTAGAAGAGCCGACGATGTGACCCCCCCGCCACAGACAAGCCGTTGACGTATCCTGTGGAACCCATATCGCAAGGATAATGCTTTTGATCCTTCCTCTCATTTGTCAGGATAGCAGGCCAGCCTCGAACCCACTGTTGCCCACGATACTCGTTTTCAAGCCCCGCCACGCGCTTGAAACAACCACAAGAAGCGCGTCTGCAGGCCTCCAGCACCACGGCACACATATTGCTCTCCCCTTCTGCATCACCACTCCCGGGAGAAAACGAATGCGTCCCACCTCAATGTGCGGTGTTCTTCTGCTCCTCGGCACCCTTATCCCCTACTCCACGGCGCAAGGGGCCTGGGGAATTCTGAAGGTCGACTCCCACACGGACAACGACTCGACCCGGCTGGCGGGAGACCTCGCTGCATACGAGAAGGAAGGAGACATCTATCTCCATCGAATCTCTTCGGGCATCGGGACGCGTGTCACTCATGATTCCTACGCTACAGCGGATCTGATCATCGACCTGGAAGAGGAAAGCCTCTGGTACTGGGCGCATGACCGCCACACCTCCATCTACGACTTGCACCGCTACGACCCGACGAGTGGCGAGGACGAATGGCTGTATTCGTTCGATGCCCTGATCGCGGAGGGCGAGGGAGCCGCAGACCGAGGCCGGCTGGTCATTTGGAAGGACCATGACTGGCATCTCGTGGAGGGTCATTGTCTCGAACGTCTCACCTTCAGCGGGGAGGGCCATTGCAAGCAGATCGTCTCGCTGACGGGTGACTACCTCGTGTGGAGGGCCGTGGCCGGGACTCCCGGAGTCTACGTCACACACCTGCCCACGAAGGTGACAACCTCCATCTTCCAGGACGTCGTGCCGCCCGATTCCGTGTGGGCGTCCGACATCCACACGGTCTGGGTCAAAGAACCCTATCAGACCGAGGGAGAGTGCAAGATCTTCCACCACCGGTACGATACCCACGAAACCAGACTCGTGGGAACATCGGAAGAAGACGTCTGGTGGCAGGTGACTATAGAATATCCGTATCTCCTCTGGATCAAGAAGACGGGTTCTTCGTGGCTGCTCATGCGTACCCATCTGGTGGATTACACGGAGGAATCGCTCTACGAATCTGCGCTGCCCATACACAGCCCGCGAGTGAGCGGGGCTGATGTTCTTCTTGTTACCGAGAATTGCCAGGGTGGGGCCGAATCGTGCTGGGAGCTGAACGTATTCAATCAGGAAGACGGTACCTTCACGCAACTGACCCATTTCGGAACCGACAGCCTCATCTTTTCCCACCGTATCGACAGGGGAACCATCGCCTTTACCCGCTATGACACCACCTTTCCCTTCATCCACCAGGTCTTCGCAGGGTTCGAAACGCCCGATCCCAAATGCGGGACGCTGTCCCGCACGGGCGGCGTCGATGCGGGCATCAACCTGGCCCTGGTTCTCGCCCCCCTGTTCATCGCCCCCCGGCTGTATCGACGATTCCTCCGGCGAGGCGATGAGCCCACCCATGCCTGGATGCCTCACTGAAGACTGCGAGCGCACATGGAAAAGAAGGGCAAGCTCATCGGTTCTCTCGACATGCTGATCGCCGCCCACGCTCTTTCCCTGCAATGTACCCTGGTCACCAACAACGTGGTCGAGTTCCAAAGGGTCCCGTCCCGGGAACCGGACGCCCCTACTCCATCCGTACGTAGGTAATGGCGCAGATCACCGCGCCCTGCGGGTCCTGAATGACGCAGAAACGTCCCACACCCGGTATATCCTCCGGCGGCCGCAGAATCTGCCCACCAAGTTCCTCGACCTTGCCCGCCGTTGCGTCCACATCGTCGACGGTCACGTAGACGCCCCAGGCCGGCGGCATGCCCTGGACCTCAGGAGGCATGCCCATGATCCCACCCACGTCATCGCCATCCACCTTGACGACTGTGTAGGTCATGCCCTCCATCGGAGCATCCTCGGTCTCCCAGCCGAAGAGGGCCCTGTAGAATACCTTTGCGGCATCCGGGTCCGTGGTCATGAGCTCGCACCATCCGAATGCCCCGTGTTTCAGGCTGTCCTCACACATCAGGGTCTCCTTTTTCTTGCAGACGCGACTCCCTCTCCGTGCCACACCCCCTTCCCACTTTCTTCTCATCATCCTGCAGCTTGGATGCACCGCCCTCAGCACCGGTCTCACAACAGCATGTCAAACATCCGATGAGGTCATGATGGCCCATGCTTTCACTGTAGAACGACTGCTTGATGTCTTCCCATCCAACCTGATGCCCGCGCGGATGAATGAAAGATACTTGATGCGTCTTGCTCCAGATTTGCTCGGCTAGATCCAGATCAAGGGAACCGACCTTGCGAGCATATTGATCGAGCAGGCGATTGAGATCATCGATCTCATTTTCGTGTGTGGTAGAAATCGATTTCAAGATTGCTTCTAATGATAATGCTCTGTGAAGAATTGGGCCTATGCCAAATTACTCAGGCATGTTGGAACACCGGCCAACATCTATCCGCAAGAAGGGAGGAGTGCTTCTCCAAAGCAGTATAAAACGTTGCTATTATTATGTTTGCATGAGGACGCTCTCCACTACCAACCCGAAAGTCAACGAAGCAACGTACGAACCGGAGAACGCACAGTCTTGATGGATATGCAAATTCATGGGCAGGCAAAATGACGCAGCGTGCCGGGCACCGGGCGATTGCTTTTCGCTCCAAATGGTGGTGAGATATTCGGGAAGCAACCCTGGAGGAGGCAACGAGAGGATGTTCTGGGACGAGAAGATCGAGCTGCTGCCGAGAGAAGACCTCGAGGCACTGCAGGTGGCCACACTGAGGAAGACGATCCGGGCAGCGGAGAAGGCCCCCTTCTACCGGCAGGCCCTCACCGAAAACGGAACCACCCCGGAAAAGGTGAAGGGCCTCGATGACCTGAGGCGTCTGCCCTTTACGACCAAACAGGACCTGCGGTCCGGTTTTCCGGATGGGTTTCTGGCCGTGGACCGAAACAAGGTGGTGCGAATGCACGCGTCCTCCGGGACCACGGGCACCGCCACCGTGGTCTACCACAGCCAGAAGGACATCGACCGGTGGACGGATCTTGTCGCAAGGTGCCTGTACATGGCCGGTGTGAGGCCGTCGGACGTCTTCCAGAACATGATGAGCTACGGGCTGTTCACCGGAGGGCTTGGGCTGCACTATGGGGCCGAGGCGCTCGGAGCCATGGTCATCCCCATGGGCATAGGGAACAGCAAGCGCCAGATCGCTTTCCTGCAGCAGTTCGAAACGACCGTGGCCCACATCATCCCGAGCTATTCGCTGAAGTTGCTGGAGACCTTCAACGAGGTGGGGATCGATCCGAAGAAGGAAACGGGCCTGCGAATCCTGGTCGTGGGCGCGGAACCGCACTCGGAGGAGGTACGGGCACGGATCGAGGAGGCCTATGGCGTCTTTGCCGTGAACTCCTACGGACTTTCCGAAATGAACGGCCCCGGGGTGGGCTTCGAATGCCCGCACAAGAGCGGGCTCCATCTCTGGGAAGACAGCTACATCCTGGAGATCGTGAATCCGGACACACTGGAACCCCTGCCCGACGGCGAGGTCGGAGAGATCGTGCTCACCACGTTGCGGCGCGAAGCGATGCCGCTCATCCGATACCGGACCCGCGACCTGGCCACGGTAGTCCCCGGAACCTGCGCATGCGGCAGGACCCACCGGAGGCTCTCGCGGATCAAGGGCCGTTCCGACGACATGTTGATCGTCAAAGGGGTGAATGTCTATCCCATACAGGTGGAGCAGGCCCTGATGGCCTTTGAAGAGGTGGGAAACAACTATCTCATCTTTCTCGACCGGGAAGGGCCGGTAGACCAGATGACCGTCAGGATCGAGGTGACATCGGAGTTGCTCGCCCAGGGCATCGAGGGGCTGGGAGCCCTGCGGGAGAAGATCATCCGGCGCCTCAGGGAAGAAATCCTCTTCACACCGAAGGTGGACCTGGTTGAGCCGGGGGAGATTCCGGCAGGCGAGGGAAAGGCCGTACGGGTCATCGACAACCGTCCAAAGGAGTGAGTCGAATCGTGGCGAAGCAAGTCGTCGTATTCCTGGAGAACAGGCCCGGTCACCTGGCGCATGTGACCGGCGTCATAGCACAGGAGAAGATCAACATACGATCCGTGACCATCGCCAGTGCCGGCAACTTCGGCCTGGTCAAACTGATCGTGGACCGGCCGGATCAGGCCTATGAAGCACTCAAGAAAAGGGGGCTCTCGGCCAACCTCCAGGAGGTGCTGGCCCTGGTCATGGAGGACCGAACAGGCGGTCTGCACTCTGTTCTGGAGACCTTCGCCGGTAAGGGCCTGAACGTCAAGGATGCGTGCGGCTTCGTCCAGAAACCGGGGGAGAAGGCGATCCTGGTCCTCGAGGTCGAAGACCTGGAGATTGCCCGAGGGATTGCCCGGGAAGCCGGGTTCCGGATCTACGAGGAAGAACTCCATCGGATTTAGGGTTCTCGCAAGGAGGACTCCAGAGAGCAAGGACCGGTGGCTGCTCGCTAAGGGCCCGGGAAAGAACCATTCTACGGCGGGGAAGGTGAAAGACCAACGAATTGCAGCCGAATTGCAGCCTATTGTTAGTGGGGGGGTGTCTTGCCCATGGCGTCCAGAGGAAAGAGGGAAATGAAGGAAACCAAACGAGAACAGGATGTCCCCAGCAGGCAGAGACTCTCGTACTATTCGCTCTATGAACTCGAGGAAAAGGACGGAATCCGGATCGATTCTCTTCCCTTCACGATTCGCATCCTTCTCGAGAACCTCCTGAGGAACCTGGAGACCAAGCGGTCCACCGAGGAAGACGTTCTGCGCCTGGCGAGATGGAGACCCGGCCAGGAGCCGCAGGAGATCGCCTTCATGCCGACCCGTGTCCTGCTGCAGGATTTTACCGGGGTTCCTGCCGTGGTCGACCTGGCTGCCATGCGTTCAGCCGCCGAGCGGATGGGCGGCGACCCGGCTCTCATCAACCCGGTCGTGCCGGCCGACCTCGTCATCGATCATTCCGTGCAGGTCGACAATTTTGGATGTGCTGCCGCTTTGTCCCTGAACGTGGCCATCGAATACGAACGCAACCGAGAGCGTTACACCCTCCTGAAATGGGCACAAAAGGCTTTTGAGGGCTTCCGGGTCGTTCCACCGGCCCAGGGAATCTGCCATCAGGTCAACCTCGAGTTCCTCGCATCCGTGGTCCATGTCAAGAAGCGGGGAGAGGCATGGGTTGCCTATCCCGACACTCTGGTCGGGACCGACTCCCACACGACGATGATCAACGGGCTCGGCGTGCTGGGGTGGGGGGTCGGCGGGATCGAGGCAGAGGCGGTGATGCTGGGCCAGCCCTACTACATGCTCGTGCCCGAGGTGGTGGGGGTGAAGTTGACCGGGGCATTGTCTGAAGGGGCAACCGCTACGGACCTCGTCCTCACGGTGACCGAGATTCTCCGAAAGAAGGGCGTGGTGGGCAAATTCGTGGAGTTCTTCGGCCCGGGGATCTCCAGCCTTACGCTCCCTGACCGTGCAACCGTTTCGAACATGTCGCCCGAGTACGGAGCTACGGTGGGATACTTCCCGATCGACGAGGAGACCCTGAGCTATCTCACGATGACGGGACGAAGGAAGGAACACGTCGAACTCGTCGGGCTGTATTGCAAGGAGCAGGGACTCTTTCACGACCCGGGGGCCCCTGACCCCGAGTACAGTGATGTAGTGGCGCTGGACATGGGCACCGTGGGACCGAGCATGGCCGGGCCCCGAAGGCCGCAAGACCGTATTGCCCTTACCAAGGTCAAGAAGCAGTTCCTGCGCGACCAGGAGAAGCTCTTCGGCAAGAAGCCGGCGCCGGCCAAGAAGGGTGAAAAGCGCGAAAAGGTCCTGAAGGACGGCGCGGTCGTGATCTCGGCCATCACGAGTTGCACGAACACATCGAACCCGTCCGTCATGATCGGGGCCGGCCTTCTGGCCGAAAAGGCCGTGGCCCGCGGGCTCGGGGTGCCGGACTACGTGAAGACGAGCCTGGCGCCCGGGTCTCAAGTGGTCGAGGACTACCTGAAACGGGCCGGCCTGATCGAACCGTTGGAGGCCCTCGGGTTTCACATCGTCGGTTTCGGCTGCACGACCTGCATCGGAAACAGCGGGCCCTTGCCTGATCCGGTCCGGAAGGCGGTGGAGGAAGAGGATCTCGTGGTGGCGGCCGTTCTGAGCGGAAACCGGAACTTCGAGGCCCGGATTCATGGTCAGGTCAAGGCAAACTACCTGGCCAGCCCCATCCTCGTGCTTGCCTATGCCCTGGCCGGTCGCGTGGACCTGGACATCACCAAGGACCCTCTTGCCTACGATCCGGAGGGCGATCCGGTCTACCTGAAGGAGTTGTGGCCGGCACCGGAGGAAATACAGGCCGCCATACAACGATCCATCACCTCGAAGATGTTCACGGACCGGTACAAGAAGGTCGACAAGGGCGACAAGAACTGGCAGTCCCTCGAGGTTCCGGAGGGGGGGAGTTACGGGTGGGACGCCGAATCCTCCTACATCCAGGAACCCCCCTTCTTCATCGGCATGAAGCCCCAACCCTCTCCGCCACGGGACATCGAGGACGCCAGAGTACTGGTGATGGTAGGGGATTCGGTGACCACGGACCACATTTCTCCTGCCGGCTCGATCCCGGAAGACAGCACCGCGGGCCAATACTTGATCGAACAGGGCATTGAACCCGTGGAATTCAATTCCTACGGCAGTCGAAGGGGAAACCACAACGTCATGTTGCGCGGCACCTTCGCCAACATCCGACTTCGAAACCTGCTCGTACCGGGTCGGGAAGGGGCCTGGACGCGGCACTTGCCCGACGAGGATGTGATCTCCGTATTCGACGCCAGCATCCGGTACCGGGAGGAGGGGGTCCCGCTGGTCGTCCTGGCAGGGAAGGAGTACGGGACGGGCAGCTCGAGGGACTGGGCCGCCAAGGGAACCCAGCTTCTCGGTGTCAAGGCCGTCCTGGCGGAGAGTTTCGAGCGCATCCACCGGAGCAACCTCGTCGGAATGGGGGTTCTGCCTCTGCAGTTCCTGCCGGGCGACAATGCAAAGTCCCTCGGCCTGACCGGAAGGGAGCGCTTCTCCATCTCCGGGCTGAGCAAGAACCTCCAGGCAGGCAAGCAGATGCAGGTCGTGGCCCGGCCCGACAAGGGCGACGAGATCGCTTTTTCGGTGATGGCCCGGCTGGACTCGCCCGTAGAGGTCGAGTATTACCGGAACGGAGGCATCCTGCAGACCGTGCTACGGAACCTCATGGAGGAGGAACCTGCTTGATCGGGCGGCTGTTCTCTTTTTTTCCTTGAACCAGGACCGCTTTCCTGCTATTCCTTTGTTCCGACTCCACTCGAAGATGCATCCAACCGGGAAACCCATTTCACTCGAGCCTTCTTTCCGGGAGGAGCCGATCCATGGAACTCAAGAACCTGAAGCCGAAATTCGGGCGATGGCTCACGATCGACGAACTCCGAGGGGTCCTGGCCGAGACGCCGGACGAGGTTTTCCAGCAGGTGCCGATCAACCGCAAGCTGCTGGAGATCGCCTCGGTGTTCGTGGAGGAGCAGAATGGTTGGTGGGAGCACCCGGACTGGGAGGGCTTTCTGGAAAGGCTCAGCAGGGACGGGTTTCAACTCTCCAAAGAGGTCGAGCCACCGATCGGGAGTATCCTGGAGATTTTCAAGGACTACTACCATCAAGAAAGGTTTCAGGCGATCGCGGAGAAGCGCCGCAAGCCTGCAACGCGGAAGACTTCCCGCTCAGGGACAAGACGGCCTGCGAGAAGGAAACAGGCGGAAAAGCCGGCCTGACCTTCCCACACTCCTCTTCCTATCCTGCTAACTATATGTAACGCTCCGCCAGCGTTCGAATGGCCTGCTCCAGGTCGCCACCAAACTGCGCCGATACCCTTTCCTTCAACTCTTCGGCCCTGGCCCGCAGACCCGGATCCTCCCGGTCGGAAAGGCCACGGAACAGGCCCAACCGACGCCCAAGCTGAAACAGGAGACGCTCCTCGTCGGGCAGTTCCAGGAATCGATCGATAACGGCCAGGAGCGCGGGCTTGTCTTCCGGCAGGCGGCCCTCCAGTTCTTCGAGCAGGTTCAGGATATGGTCGCTGGCTACATAGCTCTGGATTCCGTCCAGGCTCTCGATGAACAGGCGCAGTTCATGGACCATTTCCTCGTCCGAAGGCCTTTCGAACTCCCCTTGCTCCCATTTCTCGCGCAACCCGGTGCCGGCGGGAAGGGCCAGGGATCGAATACGGATGAAATCAGGATTGATGGCATTCAACACCCGCGCCGTCTCCAGGGCGTGTTCCCGGGACAGGAGTCGCCCCCCCAGGCCCGGCATCACGTACTCGGAGAGTTCGATGCCTGCCGCCACCACCCGTTGCCCCCCCTCGATCTGCTGTGCGGCGGTGACCCCCTTTCTGACATACGCGAGGACCTCGTCGCTCCCGGACTCGAGCCCTACATGGATTCGGTTCAACCCCGCTGCCTTCAATCGCCGAAGTTCCTCCACAGGCTTCCGTGCAAGCGTCGAAGACCTTGCGTAGCTGGTAATCCGCTTCAGTTCCGGGAAGGTCTCTTTCAGATAGGAAACCACCTCCACCAGGTTCGGGGTCTTCATCACCAGGCTGTTGGCATCCTGGAGAAAAGCACTCTCCCCACCGTAGTAGAGCCACAGCGCAACGCTCCGAAAGCTGTCCGAGTAGCGTTCATCCTGAAGAATCCCCTCCACCATACGCCGGTCGATGGAGCCGCCGAAACCGCCCTGCCAGGACATCCTCTTCAGGGTGTCCACAATTTCCCTGGCGGTATCGATATCCGCCTTGATCTCCTCAACGGTCCGACGGGAGAACGGAGCCCCCTTGTACACCGGGCAAAACTCGCAACGGTTCCAGGGGCAATTGCGGGTCACCCGGATGAGGAGGCTTCTCGCTTCGCTCGGTGGGCGGATCGGGCCTTGCTCGAAACTCAGATCCATGGTTCTTTCTCTCCTCATCATTTCTTTCGCGAGGCCATCTTTTCCAGGACCCTTGCGTGTTCCGGGGAATGGTGGCACAGGCCCTGAAGGGCCGCGGACAGCTCCAATGTTTCCTCCAATGACTTGCCCTGGCAAGTGTAGAACAGACGCTTGGCCATCCGGAGGGTCTTTGCCGGCTGTCGCGCAATTTCCCGGGCCACATGCATCGAGCGGTCCATCAATTTTTCTTGCGGCACCACCTCGCTTACGAGCCCGATCCCCAAGGCCTCGGAGGCATCCAGCACACGGCACGTGAAGGCCAACTCACAGGCCTTGGAGAAGCCGACCGCACGGGGCAAGAAATACGCACCCCCGTCCCCGGGGATCAGCCCCACGGACACGAAGGTCTCTCCAAAACGGGCCTTTTCCCCGGCAATGCGTATGTCACACATGCAGGCCAGGTCACAGCCCGCGCCGATGGCGGGCCCGTTGACCGCGGCAAGCGTAGGGACATCCAGGTGGTGCAGTGCCAGGGGAATCCTCTGAATTCCCTTTCGGTAATTGTCCCGCACCTGCTCAGGGTCCCCGGCGAACATGCCCTCTCTCGCCTGCATGTCCTTGACGTTGCCCCCGGCCGAAAAGGCGGGCCCTGCACCCGTCAGGATGAGAGCACAAACCTCTTCATCTTCCTGAACGACCGAACAGGCCTCTTCGATCTCTCGAATCATCCCCTCCCCGGTGATGGCGTTTCTGATATCAGGCCGGTTCAGGGTTAACACCGCGATCTTGTCCATCTTTTCGAATAGGATATCCCCATATTGCATAACGTGCTCTCTCCATTCAGTAGCCAGTGGCTGTCGTGCCCGTGTGCGACTTTCGCCTTCCGAGGCCTGACCCCCGGTCCCTACTCCCTGAGCCCTTCCCTTGCAGCTTTCTCGCCATGCCACTATGGTTACCGGTACGATAAGCACCTGTCAATCAGGCACAAAGGCAAGTTGACCATGCAGAAGGTGACGGCTGCTGTCATCGAAAAGGATGGGAAGGTGCTGATCGCCAGGCGGAAGCCGGGCGACTCCCAGGCAGGCATGTGGGAGTTCCCCGGAGGAAAGCTGGAACCCGGCGAAACACCTGAGTCCTGTCTGAAAAGGGAACTGCGAGAAGAACTCGGCATCGAAACAGAGGTGGGAGCGTTTTTCTGCTCGAGCAGGTTTGTATACCCCCACATGGATGTGGAACTGCTCGTGTACAGAACGTCCTATCTTTCAGGGCAGATCGCGCTGCACGACCACGACCGGGTCGAATGGATTTCCCCGGAGACTCTTAGGGAGGCTGATTTCTCCGAGGCCGACAAACCGGTCGTCCGCAAGCTGAAGCAAGAGGCCCGGTCAAGATTATGAGGTCGAACCCTACCCAAAGGAGAGAGACATGCCGCATAGCCATCGAATCGGACACATCACGCTGGTCGTGCTGGCGCTTCTGGCCACACCCACGATTGCCCATGCCCAGGAAATCCTGGAGGACGTCATCCTGATCACCCGTGACAAGGAGATTGTTGCCTTCTCCTCCGTCGGAAACAACTGGGTGCTCATCGCGCTGAGGGCCCAGGAGCGGGTTGTGGAGTCCCGGACGGCCAGCCGGGTCGCCCTTGTGGTGACCAACCAGAGGGCAATGGGCTTCAGTTCGATCACGAACCAGTGGAGCGAAACCAAGATAGACGTGGGAGAGCAGATCCTGGAGATGGAGGCCAAGGGATTCGTGGCATACGTGGACACGAACTTCCGTGCTCTCGGCTTCGGAGGAAGGCAGGGGGCGTGGAAGGAGTACCGCTTCCGGCACCGCTGAGCTGTCCTTCTCGACACCCTTATTCGGGCACGGGGACCAGGGAGGGCCTAGATGCTGATGCCCCCATCCACATGATGGATGGAGCCGGTGATGTTGTGTCCCTTTGACGCCAGAAACGTGACCATCTCGGCAACGTCTTCCGGTGCACACGCCTTGCCCACGGGAATGGTCGCCTTGATGAGCTCGATATTGTCCGGCGACAGACTGCCTGTCATCTCGGTGAGCACGAACCCGGGGATCACCGCGGTCACCATAATCCCGTCGCGGGCCATTTCCCGGGCCAGGGACTTTGTGAAGCCGAGGATGCCCGCCTTTGCCGCCCCGTAGGCCGAGTCACCGGGATAGCCTCTTTCCCCCACACTCGAGGAGATGTTGATGATGCGGCCCCACTGTCGCTCTTTCATCGAAGGGACGACCGATCGAGTGCAGTGGAAGGCTCCGTAGAGACAGGACTTGATCACGAGATCCCAATCCTCGATGGGAAGCTTCTCCACCTTTCTTCCCCTGTGAATCGTCGCGTTGTTCACGAGGACGTCGATCGGTCCCACGGCCCGGGCCGCCTCCTTGACCATTGCATCGACCTCCTCGAAGCTCGACACATCCGCGCGACAGGCCAGGGCCTTCCTGCCCTTGGCCTCTATCTGAGAGACGACCTCGGAGGCTTCCTTTTCTCTGGATCGGAAGTTCACGATCACGTTCGCCCCCTCCTCTGAGAGGCGTATCGCGATCGCCCTGCCAATGCCTCTCGAAGATCCGGTCACCAAGGCTGTTCTTCCTTCGAGTCCCATGGTCTGTATCCCCCTCCAGGCTATCGTTGCGGAACGAGATTCCCCTCGGCAGGGCCGCTCGATTCGGCAAGCTTGTTCGTCGGGTCTCCTTCCTCCACCATCGCCTTCATGATCTCTCTTTGTTTCGGGCTCGGCGCAACGCCGGCAAGCAGGCCGTCAAGAACGGTCGCGCCCTCCTGGTTTCGGCAATCGACTCGGGCCTCGGCCACGCCCTTATCGTCCATTTCAGTGATCATCAGGGTGCAGCGAACCGTGTCGCCCATGAAGACGGGCTTCTTGAACTTCAGATTCATCTCTGTGGCGAGCCATCCGAGCTGTCCGCCGATTTCCGTGATCAGGCTCGCCACGAGAAGTCCGTGACAAATCCGATCGATGAAGCCCCTGGCCTCGGCAAACCTGTTGTCATAGTGAACCGGGTTGTAGTCTTTGGAGACGTCGCCGAACCGCAGGACATCCTCCTCTGTGAACGTGCGCGTAATCGTAAAAGCGTCTCCGGGCCGAAGACCTTCGATTGACCTGTTCCTCATCGATGACATTCTCGATCCTTTCCAGATTCCCATGCGCCCGGGCCGGGGTTCATGTCCCGAGCAGTATCCGGTACGAGAGCGGAATCTGTCAATCCAGCCGAATCGACGCTGTCTGCAGAGGGAACGGGTGCTTGCAGGACGAACCGGAGGCGAGGCGCAAGTTGGCGTTGCCCGGCTCGCAAGGCCAAAACAGGCATGTTCGAACATGCCGGAATCCGTCTGAAATCTCTCACGAATCGAGGCCCGGTTACGCAGAGGCGGAAACGCTGTCCAAGGGACTAGAATCCTTCTCCGACCCTGCCGTCAACGCCGCGGCTTTTTTTCTTGACAGCAAGGATGGGGACGATGAGAATGTTTCTTGTTGTGATGAGAAACTTGAGGTCCTAGCATAGCTCGTTTCCAGAGAATAGACTCCCATAAATCGAACGTACGATCTTCGCCGCAGTCCCTGTCCCAACCCGCTCGCCTCGCCTGTTGACGAAACCGATCATCACAATTCGCAGCTGCTTCGTTACGACTCTTGAGACCTCTTTGTCAAGACACGAAACCCTTGGAGAGAACGACTCCGAGTCGCCTGGAAAGGGAGGCCTTCCATGAACAGAAAGGCGCGCGAAAGGGCACGAGGGCTTGTGAGGCTACTGGTCGGCGAGGAATAGGAACGCTTGATGAAAATCGAGATCCATGCCTCGGAATTCGGATACGATCCCTTCGGGCTGGAACGGGAATCCGCCATGCTGGCCTATGCTTTTCTCCAATTCGTGTACAAGCACTGGTTTCGTGTCGAGAGCTTCGGGGTCGAGCGAATCCCCCTGGAGGGACCGGCCTTGCTGGCCCCCAACCACGGTGGCGGCATTCCCATCGACGGCCTCATGATCGCCCTGGATCTTGCAAAGAAGATGGAAAAGCCCCGGGTCATGCGAGCCGTGGTCGACAACTTCGCGGGTTCTCTTCCCTTCATCAATCTCTTCTTCTACCGATGCGGACAGGTGATCGGTGCCCGGAGGAATCTGGTCGACCTGCTCGAGCAAGGCGAGATGATCGCGGTGTTCCCGGAAGGTCTCAACGGAACCGGGAAGAAATTCAACGACCGATACAAGCTGCTCCCCTTCAACGTAGGGTTCGTCGAGTTGAGTCTTCTTCACAGGACGCCGATTATTCCCACGGCAGTGATCGGTGCGGAGGAGCAGTACCCCTATTTGATCAACATAGAACGCCTCGCCAAGATCTTCAATCTGCCGTACGTTCCGATTCCCCCCTTGAGTCTCCTGTTGGGGCCCATCGGGTGTTTCCCCCTGCCAACCAAGTATCAAATCTACTACGGAGAGCCGATTCGATTCTATCTCGACCATCCCGCCGATGCGGTCAAGGACCCGGAGACGATCCGGAGACTGGCGGCGCAGGTACGTGATCGCGTGGCGCAGCTCGTCGTCCATGGCCTTGGAAAGAGAGACGGAGTCTTCAGCTTCTCCCGCCCCGTCCTCCCGCATGTCTTGCCGAACTCGATGAGGAAGGGGATTTCATCGACAAGGAGCTACATCGGCCGTGTGGTCGCAAAGCGCCGGGGTCAGGGAACAAGGTGGGACGTGAAAGAATCCGTAAGCAGGTCGAAAGGAAAGGTCCCCGACCCGGTCGATGAAATCGCCCGGACCTGCTCTCGACTCGAGTCGATTCTGCTGGAACGCACGAGAGAACTGGAAACGGCGATCGCTGCGCTCGAGCGGGAAATCCATGAGGAGGCTATTCTACGTGTAGCGTCTCCCCTGCCCGGGGCACGGAAACCACATACCCTTTCTCTTGCAGGTAGTCGGCAAAGGCCAGGGCCTGGTCTTCCTCTCCGTGGACCAGAGCAATCCTCTTCACCGAAAGATTCGAGTCCTTCAGAAAGCGGAGCATTTCCTGTTGATCCCCGTGTGCACTCAGCCCCCCCACGCTGACCACCCGGGCCTTCAGGGGGTAGGCCTTGCCGAAGAACTTCAACATTGGGGGATCTCCCTTCCGACCGGCCTCCTCGTGGGCGAGGCCCTGCTCCAGGATGCGGCGACCCAGCGTGTGCTGGGCCATGTACCCCACGATCAGGATCGTGTTCTTCCGATTGTGGATCTTGTGACGCAGGTGGTGCAGGATCCGCCCACCCTCGCACATGCCCGAGGCTGAAATCACGATGTGCGGGGTGTCGTCCCGATTGACCGCCATGGACTCCTCCACCGACCGGACAAAGCGAATTCCCCTGAAGGAAAAGGGGTTTTTCCCCTTCTCCAGAAAGTTCTCGTGGGCTTCCCGGTCGTAGACTTCCGGGTGCTCCCCGAACACACGGGTGATGTTCGTTGCCAGGGGGCTGTCCACGTAAATCGGGACCCGGGGGACCTCCTTCTCGTCGTACAGCTCATGGAGCAAGTAGATCAGCTCCTGGGTGCGACCGTACGCAAAGGCCGGGATCAAGAGAGTGCCGCCCCGCCCATGGGTGTCCAGGAGAACCTTCTTCAGTCGCGGCTTCAAGTCCTGGACCGGTTCGTGCACACGGTTCCCGTACGTGCTTTCCATGATCAGCAGGTCCAGTTTTCGGTCTTCTTTCTTGAACGCAAGGTTCGGGTTCCGAATGATGGGCTTCTCGAACCGTCCTATGTCTCCGGTAAACCCGACAGAGAAGGTCCGGCCCTTCTTCTTAGCCCGCAGGATCGTAACGGCCGAGCCGAGGATGTGACCCGCTTCGTACAGGGTGCAGGTGACTCCCTTTCCGACAGTAATCGGATGCCGGTACGGATAGTCGTCGAAGTAGGCCATCGACTCTCGTGCTTCCTCTATCGTGTAGAGAGGGTCCACCCCTTTCAGATTGTAGCGCTCGATCAATCCGTTGATTGCCTCGGTATCGAGTTTGTTCCCCTTCTTCAGGGACTTCTTGACCCCCTCCATCCCGCGTTTCGAGATCTTCTTCGCCTTCTTCGACTTCCGCATCTCCCCAAGGGCGTTCCGCGCCGTCTTGTAGTTCAGGTAGGCGGCGTCCGACTCCTGGATATAGGCGCTGTCCGAGAGCAGGTACCCGCAGGCGTCTGCGGTCGCCCGCGTGGAGATGATCCTCCCGGCGAAATCCTTCTTGGTCAGCATGGGGATCCGTCCGGAGTGATCGATGTGCGCGTGGGAGAGAACCATGTTGGTGACCAGCCCGGGGTCAAAGGGGAAGACTCTGTTCTTCTCCGCAGCCTCCCTTCGTCGCCCCTGGAACATCCCGCAGTCGAGCAGGATGCGGTCCTGTCCCGTGGTCACCAAATGCATCGATCCGGTCACTTCCCTTGCCGCCCCGTAGAATGTCACTTCCATCAGAAACCTCCTGCAGGTGGAGAATGCGTTTGGAGAACAGGGTCCTTTATCGGCTGCTCCCCAAGAAAAAGCAACCCGCCTCCCCTGAGATCTTCCCCTTTGTTGCCAGATGTCGTAGCATGATCTCCTGTCTCTGTCTAGCCGACCCCACAAAGGAGAGAGAGAATGAACAAGGAGAACGAAGTGGCCCTCACGCCGGAATTCCTGAGGAAACAACTCAAGGGAATGGCGAACCTGGACCTGTCGGATCAGGCGGCCGGGATGCACGAGCTGTTCACCGGTCTCGTTTCCGTGATGAACACGCTCCAGCCGGAGGGCTATACGGAGGTGCTCCCTGCCCTCACATTCAGGCCCATCAAGGAGTGAGCCCATGTCGAACGAACTGAACGGGATGACCATCTCGCAGCTTGCCCCAAGGGTGAAATCACGCAAGATCTCGCCCGTCGACCTCACCCGGGCCGTGCTCGAACAAATCGAAAAGCTCGACCCCATCATCAATGCATACATCACCGTCGATGCAGAGGGGGCGCTCAAGGCGGCACGGGCCGCGCAGAGGCAGATCGCAAAGGGCAAGTACCTGGGGCCCCTCCACGGGATCCCCATATCCCTGAAGGACTTGTACGACACCAAGGGGATACGGACGACAGCGGGCTCGAAGATCATGTGTGACCGCGTTCCGGCCGAGGATGCCGCCTCTGTCGCCCGACTGCGTGCGGCAGGGGCGATCATCGTGGGCAAGACGAACCTCCACGAATTCGCCTTCGGCAGCACAACCCAGAATCCGCACTTCGGGGGCACCCGAAATCCCTACGACAGGGACCGCATTCCCGGCGGCTCGAGCGGGGGTTCGGCAGCCGCCCTTTCCGCCGACATGTGCATCGCTTCGACGGGCAGCGACACGGGCGGCTCGATCCGCACGCCCGCCGCCCTGTGCGGGATCGTGGGGCTCAAACCGACCTATGGGCGCGTCAGTCTCCGTGGGATCGTTCCTCTCGCCTCGTCCCTCGACCACGCGGGGCCCATGACCAAATGCGTTCGCGATGCGGCCATCATGCTTTCGGCCATGGCCGGCTACGACCCGCAAGACCCGACCAGCGCGAACGAGAAGGTTCCCGGATTCGCCAGGGCCCTGAAGAAGGATGTGAAGCGCCTCCGAATCGGGATCGATCCATCCTTCTGTTTCGGCAGCGTCGACGACGAGGTTGCTGCCGCTCTCAAGGAGGCACTGAAGCTGCTGAAAAGTCTCGGCGCCCGCATCATTGAGGTCAACCTGCCGAACATCGAGCTCACCTCGGTGGTCGAATCCATCCTGATCACCACCGAGTCGGCCTCGTACCATGAGGACAATCTGAAAAATCGGGCCGGCGACTACGGAGAGGACGTACGCGGTTTGCTGGAGGGCGGCTCGGTCTTCTCCGCGGTGCATTATCTCAAGGCACAGCGCCTTCGACGGATCATTCAGCAGGAATTCGCCGAGGCATTCAAGAAGATCGACTTGTTTGCCCTGCCGGGCGCGCCCGTCGAGGCACCCTCCATAGGGGCCGAAACGGTGTCGATCGGTGGCACGGAGATGGAGGTTCCCATGGCGCTCCTTCGGTTCGCCTGCCCGTCAAACCTGACCGGGTTGCCTGCAATCTCGATTCCCTGCGGGTTGAGCAGGCAAGGCTTGCCCATGGGGCTCCAACTCGTGGGCCGGGCCTTTGACGAGGCAGCCGTGTTGCGGGCAGCCTTCACGTTCGAAGCGAACACCACGCCGCTGCCCAGGCCCCGCCTGGAATAGGGGTCGGGGATCAGGGGTCAGACCCATCCTCACGCCTCCACTGCACCCGGCATGAACCTGAACAGGAAGATAGTCCAACGATGTCCAAGGCAGGATCAGAGAAAGCACGAGTGCCGAGAAACGTCTGGTTGCGCTTGTCGCTGTTCATTGGGCTGCTTCTGGTGGGAATCGCCCTCGTCCGTTTCACACCGATCGGCGAGGCGTTCACCGAAGAGCGTGTGTTGACCCTTGTCGAGACGCTGCGGGGCATTTGGTGGGCACCGTTCCTGCTGATCGGGCTCTTCGCCCTCGTGTCCACCCTGGGGCTCCCGCCGGTACCACTGCTCGTTGGCGGTGCGGCCTTCGGCGCCTTCCACGGATCGATCTACAACATGGTCGGGCTTCTCCTGGGGGCCTCCCTGGCCTACGGACTGGCCAAACTCCTGGGACGGGATTTCGTCGTCCGGGTCACAGGTGAACGCCTCCGGCGGGCCGAGAGCATCTTGGGCCGCCACGGGTTCTGGCCCCTTGTGCAGACCCGGTTCATGCCCCTACCCTTCTCGGTCGTCAACTTCGGTGCCGCCCTCGCCGGGGTACGGCCCGTGTTCTTCCTGATCACCAGCACGATCGGTCTCATCCCGTCCACATTGATCCACACATACTTCATGGCCCAAGCCATCGCGACACAGGGCCGCGACCGGGCCTTCACTCTCGTCCTGTACGCGGGCACCTTGATCCTCTTCAACGTCCTGCTCAGCACCCTGTGGCTGAGGGAGCGGGCGCAGAGGCGAAAACGATACCGCGAGCTCGTCGCCATACGGACCGAACGTCGGGAACGCAACGGCTGAACAACGGCTGCACTTGACAGTCCGTGTTTCCTCATTCAGACTGCCGGGTTTGAGGCTCAAGAAGCATTTGGCTACTAGCCCACCCAACCCCTCCCTGGACGGCATCCTTCTTTCGGGCTGGGATGGCGGGAAGCTAATACCTAAGAGCCAAAACCTAATACCTTTCTTTGATCTTTTCACCTACGGCTCTGCCGCCATGGAACAATAACGAATGCCATTCAATTTCCGGGGGTTTTTCCGGTTTTCTTACCTTTGGCTGACCGACGGGAAGTGGACACCTCGGCGGATCGCTATTCTTGTCGCCTTTTACCTTGGGTATCCACTTCTCGAGCTCTCGATCTGGCTCGGCTTTTTCCTGGACAACATCTTCTTTCGAGGGCACCGGGACCAGCAGGTCAGGTCTCCCGTCTTCATCGTCGGTAATCCGCGAAGCGGCACGACCTTTCTCCATCGCCTGGTCGCCAAGGATTCGGACCGCTTCTCCACCATGAAGATGTGGGAAATCCTGTTCGCGCCGTCCATCACACAGCGCAAGGTGGTCGCAGGGCTGGCGGCATTCGATCGATGGATCGGAGGGCCTGTCCGAAAGCGCCTGGACAGGACCGAGCAGGATTGGCAGGAACAGAACGTGATGCACGAGGTTTCGCTGCGAGAACCGGAGGAAGACGACTATCTCCTTCTGCACATCTGGTCGGCTCTGACGACCGGTCTGTCCGCGGGCCTCCTCGGGGAGGCCATGCCATACACCTACTTCGATACAGCGCTGCCCAGGGAAGCCAGAGACCGCATCATGGCCTTCTACAAACGCTGCCTTCGGCGTCATGTATATGCCGACCGGCCTGAGAGCCACACCGAAGAGCGCCTCTACCTTGCCAAGAACCCCGCCCTCTGCCCGAAGGTGGATTCGGTGCTCGAGCACTTCCCGGACGCAAAGATCATCTACCTGGTCCGCAGCCCTCTGGAGATGCTCCCTTCGTACGTCAACATGATGATGTTTTCGTGGCGTGCCCTGGGGATCCCTGTGGAAGACCACGGTCTGCGCGACTACCTCGTCGAAATGGCACGGCACTGGTACACCCATCCTCTTGAAAGGCTTGGACGAGCACCGGCCGCAAACCACATAATCGTCAAGTACGACGACCTGGTGAGCTCCCCGAAAAAGACCATCAGGGAGATCTACGGCCGGTTCGGGTTCGAGATCGGTCCTGCCTTCGAACGGGTCTTGCAGGAGGAGTCGGCCAGGGCTCGCCGCTACAGCAGCCGGCACGACTACTCACCCGAAGAAAACGGCCTGAGCCGTCAGCAGATCTTCGATACCTACCGGGACATCTTCGAACGTTTCGGATTCGACATGAAGGGGCCGCCGGAATCCTCGCCCGGCCCGTGATTTCCGCCTGCAGGAAACTCCTTTTTTCCTAACGAAATTATTATGTTGGCCCCCTCGTTGCTTGACACCGAATGCTCCTTTCCCGTATGCTCCACTCGCCTTAAAATAGATCCCTTTTCGCAAGCGGGGGCATCCAAGGATTCTGAGCAGACCGATAGCGATCACCCTACACGAGGCCAGAAAGCATGAGTTGGGAGTTGATCCTCGGAATCTGGACGTGCATAGGCATCGCCTGGTGGGTGGTCGCTCTTGTCCTGGTGATGAGTGTCAGAAACCAGCGCAACGACACCGGGAGGCCGGACCCGAGACGAATCACCGTCTTCAAGCCGCTTCCGCGCTCTCTCAGCGAAGAAGAGTTCGCGAGGTTCGACAAGCCCATAGAAACCTTCATCGCGGACCTGGACGCAAACAGTGAATTGTTGATCGGGTGCCACCGGCCGGATCAGGCACGTCTGGAAGATTATGTCCGAAGGATGCATGACCGGCACCCTGACGCAGATGTCAGGCTGGTGGTGCACGAAAACCCGAACCGATACCCACACCCCAAGGTCTCATGGATGCATGTCCTGTCACCCCACGCGACAGGGGAACTCTGGCTGTGGAGCGACTCGGACATGCATGCGCCTCCCGGAACGATCCGGTCGATGCGAGTCGACTACGAGAGGACAAAGGCTCGGTGTCTCACCTCGCCATACGCGGTCAGGCAGACAGGGACCTCGGCCGAGATGCTCGACACCCTGTACGTAAACCTGGAGTTTTACCCGGGCGTCATCTTGCTGAGCGGCCAGAACATGATCCAGTTCGGTCTCGGATCCGGCATGCTCTTCGAGGCGGAGGACTTCAAGCGGCGGGTGGACTGGGATTTTCTGGGGGGATGCCTGGCAGAGGACTTTCACCTCGGCGGACTCCTCAAGCCCACGCAGTTGGGCTCCATGTGTCTGAGCACCGTACCGGCGGCCAGCGGCTGGCCGGAGGCCCTCTTGCACTACCTCCGCTGGCAGAAGAACGTGCGCTGGTGCCGCCCCCTGCCCTACGCTGCCCAGTTGATCATCCTTCCATTGCTCGGCTGGCTGGCCTGGTTGTTCACCAACCCGCAAGAACCAGTCGCCTGGTTTGGGCTGTTGGCTGTGCTGGCCGCGGACTTCATCGCCGCCCTTTCGATCTGCCGGGCAGTGGGTTGCTCGATCGGCTGGAGCAGGCTCCATACCATTCCGTTCTGGAGCCTGCTCCGAGGGCTCTGCTGGTTCGCCTGCTGGTTCCCGTGGCCCATCGTCTGGCGTGGCCAGAAGTGGTGGTCCCCCCACCAGCCTGTCAAACCCCAACCCGACGTGCTGGGAACCCAACGGGAACCCGGTCTGGATTGAGGACGTTTCAACGTGGCATTCTTCCTTTCCAAGCGGCCTCGCCGAATTGAGACGGTTGCAGCGGGCATTGCTCTCTGTCTTTCCGTGGCTTGCACCGTCGGTTGCTCCAGAATCGTCTATCTCCCCGAGGTGGATCTCGACGATCCAAAATGGACCATCTGGAAAGGACAGGCTCTCTGGACGCCCCGATCAGACCTTACCGCTCTCGCCGGGGACCTGATCGTCGGGCGCACAGAGGACCAGGACATCCTGGTCAGCTTCTCCAAATCTCCGTTTCCCATTTTCACTTGTCAGTCGACAGGCACACGGTGGCGGATCGACTTCATCGACAAAGGCCGATCCTATTCCGGGTTCGGCAGGCCCCCAAAGAAATTTGTCTGGTTCCAGCTCCCGGATTTACTCGAAGGGGCCCCTCCTCCTAAACATTGGGAGGTAAGCGAGGAGACGGACAACGATTGGTGGCTGCGAAACCGAAAGACCGGGGAGAAGATCCGCGTGGTACTCTACCGATGAGAGACTGGGGCATCCGGATCTTCATGGTGGGGGTGGCGGTGGTTCTGGCGATGGGCCTCTGGCGGCTCCGTCTCGACGTGGACGTGTTCAATCTCCTGCCTTCCGATTCACGAATGGTTGAAGGGCTCCAGCTTTACGAGAGAAGTTTCGGGTCGTCACGCGAACTGGTCTTCTCCTTGCGGTCGCCGGAGGCGGAGCGGACCGAGCGCGCCGCCCGATCCCTGGCAGAGACCCTGGAGGCCTCGGGCCTCACCTCCGATGTGATCTGGCGCAGCCCCTTCCGCGAAGACCCCATCCAGCTGGCCGAGTTTCTGGCCTACACGTGGTTCAACCAGCCTCCGGAGACCTTTCAGAGCGTGACGGAGAAGCTCCGGGGGGAGCAGATGGAGCGCACGCTCGAAAGCACGCTGGACCGTCTGACCACATCTCTGAGGCCACTGGAGGTGGCCCGTCTGGCGCACGACCCCTTCGCCCTTACAGATCTCTCGGATCACATATCATCCCCGCTGGAAGAGGGGATGGAAGACCCCTTTGCCTCGTCCGACGGAGACTTCAGGATTCTGTTCGTGCCCATTCCGGTCGAGAAGACCGGGTTCTGGAAGATTCGGAACTGGGTGACAGAGGTGACAGCAGTTGTAGAAGACTGGAAAGAAACGGAGGGGATCGATGATTCGCTGACCCTGCGCATGACGGGCACACCGGCCTTTGTCACCAGGTCCGGTTCGGGCCTGCTGCGGGACGTGCAGCTTGCCGCCCTGGGCACGCTGGTACTGGTGGCCGGCCTGTTCTGGCTGGTCCATCGAACCTGGCGCCCCCTGGTATGGCTGGTCTGCCTCCTCCTCCTCGTCCTGTTGATCTCCATCGCCGTAGGGGGAATCTTTATCGGGGCCCTCAATGCGGCCAGCCTCGGCTTCGCTGCAATCCTCTTGGGACTCGCAGCCGACTACGGGCTGATCCTCTACCAGGAGTTTGCCGTCCACCCCGGGCGCTCCCTTTCGGAGCAACGGTCCACCGTGGCCCCGAGCATCCTCTGGGCGGCGGTCACCACGGCAGGGGCCTTCTTCATGATTACCCGAAGCAGTCTGCCGGGGTTGACCCAGCTCGGAACGCTCGTCGGCATAGGGATCCTTGTGGCAGGGGGGGGCATGCTCTTCGCCTTTCTCCCACCTCTCGTCGGGAGGGTGCGGCCCAGGGGGAGCACGGCTCCGGACACCGCGGGCCGGCTGTCTGCCCTCTCCCTGAACCCGCGGGCTGCCTGGTGGGTAACCTTGCTGGCGGCGGCGGTGTCGGTATCGGTTCTGGCCTACAGGCTTCCGTCCGTGGACTACAGCACACGGGATCTCGGCCCCAAGGAAAACGAGGCGATGGAAGCGCTCATGGAAATCCAACGAGAGATCGGAGGCTTCGATGACGCCTTGTGGTTGATCGTGGACGGAGCGGACGAGGGCGAGGTAGCGGATCGACTCGAGGTTGCCGGGCGGGAGCTGGCCGAGTCGGTGCAGGAAGGCCTTCTTGCCGGGTACAGGCTCCCCGACGCCCTCTGGCCACGGCCCGATGTACAGCAGGAAAACCGGGCAACGGCTCTCTGGCTCTCGACTCGCCTGCCTGCCGCGCGGGAAGCGGCACTCGCCGCCGGCTTCACAGAGGAGTCCCTGCAACTGACGAAGCAGATCTTCGCCGCCTGGGAGCGGTTCTCCGCCGTGGACGGGGTTGTGTGGCCCGGCAACCCGGCGTCGCAATGGGTCTTTCGCAAGTTCGCCGGGAAGGATTCGGGACGCCTTCTCGTCCTGGGGCAGCTGGAGGCATCGGCAACCGCTACCCAGACAGGGCTTCTGAAGCTCACCGACCACATCGGCGCCCTGACCGGCGCCAAGATGTTCAGCTGGTCCTTGCTCAGCGAATCGTTGTTGGGGACAATGGAACGTGACGTGAGGCGCGTCCTGCTCCCCATGGCAGCGGTCCTGTTGATCCTCCTCGGCATGGCCTTTCGCAACCTCGGCGAGGTGGCCCTCAGTCTCTCCGCCCTCGGGTTCAGCCTGCTCTGTCTCATGGGCGTTATGGCGCTCCTCGGGTGGTCCTGGAACTTGATGAATGTAATGGCCCTGCCCCTGTTGTTCGGTGCAGGGGTGGACTACAGCATCCACATCCAGTTCGCCTTGAAACGTTACCGCGGCGACTTGTCGCGCGTGCGGCAGGCCGTGGGCCGAGCCATCCTCCTGTGCGGTGTCTCGACCGCTTCCGGGTTCGGCACCCTCGGCCTTGCATCCAACGCCGGCCTGTCCAGCCTCGGACGAGTCTGTGCCGCAGGGATCCTCATTACCAGCTTGATCTCCGTCTTCCTGCTCCCCGCCTGGTGGAGAACGGTGAGACAGAACGAACTGAAAGAATCCTCTACGGGGTTGTCATGACAGGCTTCACGAAGCACTCGAGCATCCTGCGGCCCGCGACGAAATACATTTGCCTGGCGGTCTTCCTGCTGATCTTCTTCTCCTCCGCAGAGGCCGGCACCGACTCATCCAGGGAATTCCTGAACACCTGGATGGATCAACAGGCGAAGATCAAGACCTGGTCCGCCGATGTGGTGCAGATCCGCAACTTGAAATCCCTGGTCCGACCCTTGAAATCCAGGGGCAAGGTCTGGTTCCTCCAGCCAAACCGGTTTCGGTGGCAGTTGGGAGACCCTCCCCGGACGATCGCCGTTCGAAAGGACGACGAGTTGTTGATCATCTATCCAAGGCTCAAGCAGATAGAGCGATTCGCAGCAGGGGAGGATATCGATCCGGCGTGGAAACAGGTTCTGGCACTCCTCGAGGTAGGCTTTCCAAACGATTCCGAGACCTTCTTCTCCCGTTATGAACTCGTCAGGACGACTCGACTCAAGAAATCGTGGAAGTTCGAGCTGCGACCGGCGGCTAAGATAGCGCGGAGGCTCCTGGATCGGGTCACGGTGGAGATCTCGACGCGCGATTACACCCTGCTGGCCACGGAACTCATCTTCCCGGACGGCTCCACCATGAAGAATCAGTTCATCCACCGCAAGCTGAACCCGGAGATGGACGAGGCGCTGTTCGATTTCGAAATAGAGGAGGGGTACACGGTCGTGGACCCGCTGCAGAAGAGGGGGAAGGGACAACCGGAGGATTGAACAGGTGCTGTCTCGCGTCTCGTCTTGCGTCTAATTCGTCCTCGTCCTCGGTCGTAAGAAAGAGAGACCTTTTCTGGTATTAGGTATTAGCTCCCCGCCCGTCCCCCAGGATGCCAGGACGATTCAGTGGTGGTAGGGGGCGGGCTAATACCTAACTGCTAATACCTAACAGCCAGGCCCGAGGACGAGCGCCTTCAAACCTGATTCCTCAACTCCACCAGCGCCTGGGTATCCGGATCTCCCTCCACCCGCCGGGGATGAAACATGAACTCGTGGATCCCCTCGCCCAAGGAGGGAAGGACGCCGAGGATCTCCGGGGCGTTCATGTTGAAGGTGCGATCGATGCCCCACAGGCTGGTGCTGAGGCGGAAAGGGGACCGGCCTCGGTGCCTTCCCTGAAACAGGGCATCCAGCATCTGATAGAAGACCTTTGTCCGGCTCGGGCTGAAGAAACTTGGCCTACCCCAGCGCACCCATCCTTCGAAGTCCGGCGGCAACGTTTCCATCAGCACCCTTCGAACCCAGGGGTGTACGTGAAGATGGTGATGGGCGTTGACGAAGCGGCAGGGCAGACCCGTTTCCTGATACGCTTCCCACTGACACTCGATCTCGCGCCGCGCCAGCTCCCGCATCCCGGCGGAGAGCCCGATAGCAAATCCGGCCCTGGCCGGCGACCGGCCCCATGGCCATTCGGATCTCGTCAGCGGCCGGCTGTCTGTCAGGTGCATGTGCCAGCCGACCTCCAGGCTAGGATGCTCGCGGGCCAGCGACACCGCTGCCCGGCTGCCCGGCTGTCCGACCATCAGGCAGGCGCCGGTCAGAGCTCCGCATCGATGGGCGTGTATGATCGCCTCGTTCACCGGATCGCTCAGCCCGAGATCATCTGCGATGAATACGATTTCCCTGGCCATGGCCCTCTCTACCTACGGTTTGACCCTTCCCCGTAGACCTATATACTAAACAGCATCCGCTGCAACCGTTGTCAAGGGTGCCCCAACCATGCGATTCATCATCCGCGTCATTGACTGGCTCCTCCGTAAGGTGAATGGGGTCTTCGAGTTCTGCGACGACCCGGATTGTGTCTTCCGCGTGAGCATCGGCGTGTTGAAATGCCCCCTGCGCATCCTGGACGCTGAAATCCCTGCCGGGACGAAAGTGCTCGAGCTTCACTTCTGGAACGAGCACATGCCTCCCATGCCGAGTAACGGCTCCGTCATCGGGCCTGCCGTGAAACTCCGCCGCAAGGTGGCCTCCTCTGCCCAACGCATGGCCCAGGCCATTGAGAACGACCCGCGGCTTGCAGGCGTGAAAGCCGTGGGAGGGGTGACGCCCCTGTTCATCCCCGGAGACAACTCGGCTGCGGAAGGCATATTCCGCAGACTCGGCTTCACCGTAACGCCTCATCAGAACCCCCTGGGACGTTTCATGGAGTTCTGGGAAGAAGTTTATGCGTGGTTCCTCATGTGGGCCTTTACCCTAGGGAATCAAAACCACCGGAGCCTGCGCGGGCTGAGACGCAGCGACTTCTGGATATCCACGGAACGATTTCTGAGCCTCTATGGCGGTCAGTCGACCCGAACCGGAGCGGATGATTCCGGCCAGGGTCAGGCGGCCCAGTGGTGGCGACAGCCCTGACCCGCACCTTGCACGAGCCCTTCCTAGACTAGCAGGCTGCCGAAGAAGAGCGAGTGCCCAGGCCCTTCAAGAACCATCCAGGTGCGTTTTTCTGGTGAGAATTCCTTCGGCATGAGCTATCATTGGGAAGTCGAATCGAGAAGCAGGCAAATGGGTCAAGACCGGAATACCCCGGAGACGGGGCCGAAGACGGAGAGGATGCCATGGACAATCTTCAGATAGATGGAATCTTGGAGAAGTTGCGGTCCCATGACGCACACACGATTCTCGAGGCCCTCATCGAATTGAATCGGTCGATCCCGGAGTTCAACAGCGACACTCGCAAGGAGCTTGCCTCGGCCGTTTCCAGCCTGTTCTACATCGATACGGTTGACATGCCCGAGTTCACCACCGTGGTGGGCATGGCAGTGAAGGTGGTGGCCGGGATGGGGCCCGAACTCATCCCGTACCATTTGCAGGAGATGCAGGGCACGGACTTCAAGGCGCTCCTGTGCTATGCCCGGGTGCTTGTCGCCCTTGGGACCGATTCGATCAGCCCGATCCTCGAGGCCTGTGAAGGCTCGGAGGAAGATCACTTGCTCGTCGGGGCGATCTATGCCCTGTCGAAGATCCGGGACGAGTCGGTCCTGAAAGGCTTCCCCCTGATCGTCGGACTCTGCGAGAATCCGGCGAAGGAAGTGCGTGACACGGCCGTGCGAGCCCTTGGAAAGCTCGTGCAGTATCTACCCCCCTCCTGCTTCTCCCCGGACCAGAGGAACAAGGCCTTCGAAGCGCTCATGGGGGCCACACAGGATTCGAGCCCCGGGATCCGGGCCAAAGGCGTCCGGGGACTGGGGAAGATGAGGGGGCAGGGCCTGCTCGGTCCGGAGACTCGGGAGAAGGCACTCGAGCGAATCCGACAAGTCCTGGGCAAGCATGAAACCTATTCCTGGGACACGGCCTACATCGTGAGGCGGGAGGCGGAAGAGGCCCTGGAGCATTTCGCGGACTGAAATCAACCCGAGATGGGGAAAGAAGATGAAACCCTACGAAATCATTCACAGGGAACAGATAGCCGAAGGGGTCAAGATTTTCATCGTTTACGCCCCGTTGATCACGAAACACTGCCAGCCCGGCCAGTTTCTGATCGTCATGGTCCACGAGAACGGCGAGAGGATCCCGTTGACGATCGCGGATTTCGATCGAGAAAGAGGCATCGTTGAAATCGTCTTCCAGGAGGTCGGAAAATCCACGCTCCAACTCGGCGCGATGGAGGCGGGAGAGTGCCTCCAAGCAATCGTCGGGCCCCTCGGCCATGCCAGTGAAATCACCGGATGGAAGGGGGTCGTAGCGGTGGGGGGAGGTATCGGCGTCGCGCCGGTCTTCCCGATCGCGAGAGGGTGCAAGCAGAACGGAGCCCGGGTGACGAGCATCATCGGGGCCCGGACGAGGGAACTACTGATCTACGAGGAGAAGATGCGCGCCATCAGCGATGAACTGATCGTCTGTACGGACGACGGCAGCTACGGCCGACAGGCCATGGTTACGGAACCCCTCCGGGAGTTGCTTGAAACAGAAGAGGAAATCGATCTCTGCGTGGCAATCGGCCCGGCCATCATGATGAAGTCTGTGGCGGAAACCACTCGCCCTTTCGGCGTCAAGACCATCGTTAGCCTGAACTCGATCATGATCGACGGAACGGGGATGTGCGGCGGATGCCGCGTTTCCGTGGGGGGGAAGACCTATTTTGCCTGCGTGGACGGGCCTGAATTCGATGGCCATGAGGTGGATTTCGAGCTTCTCATGGCGAGGCAGGGGATGTATCGGGACCAGGAGAAAGAGGCGGTGGACGATTCATCCCACCCCTGCAAAATCGGTCTTCCCCCGAGGAAGCCGGCCTAGTGTCCTCTCCCGGAAACAGCTGTGCACAGTGAGGGCGTCGTACCATGACTAAGAAGCGAAGCACCCGTGTCCCCATGCGACCACAGGACCCAGGGGCCCGCAACAAGAACTTCCTCGAGGTCAACCTGGGCTACACAGAGGAAGAGGCGCTCGAGGAGGCCTCACGGTGCCTGATGTGCAAAGGACCACAGTGTGTGAAGGGCTGCCCCGTAGGGATCGACATCCCCGGGTTCATCGGGCGGATCAAGGAAGGGCGGTTCAATGATGCGGCCCGTCTGATCAAGAAGAAGAATTCACTCCCCGCCGTGTGTGGCCGTGTCTGTCCCCAGGAGGAACAGTGCGAGGCCCTCTGTGTGGTCGGCAAGAAGGGGGATCCGGTCGGGATCGGGAATCTCGAGCGATTTGCGGCAGACCATGAGGCGGGCAATCCGGACGGAATCACACTCGACATGGCCCCTGAAAACGGACACAAGATCGCCGTCATAGGTTCCGGGCCGGCAGGGCTCACTGTGGCATCCGATCTTGCAATGAAAGGCTACCGGGTCACCGTCTTCGAGGCGCTGCACAAGGCGGGTGGCGTGCTGGCGTATGGAATCCCGGAGTTTCGTCTTCCCAAGGCGATCGTCGGGAGGGAGCTGGACTATCTGGCATCGATGGGTGTCGAGATCCGGTGCAACATCCTAGTAGGGGCCTCGGTCACGCTTCCGGAACTGTTTGCCGAAGGCTACCGAGCGGTCTTCATCGGCACGGGTGCGGGTTTGCCGAGGTTTCTCAAGGTCCCGGGCGAGAACCTGAACGGCGTCTACTCAGCCAACGAGTACCTGACCCGTTCAAACCTGATGCGGGCATACGATTTGGAGGAGGCAGACACGCCGATCGCGCACGGCAAGAGGGTGGCCGTCTTCGGAGGGGGAAACGTGGCCATGGACGCAGCGCGCACCGCGCTGCGGCTCGGCGGGGAGGAGGTGCACCTCTTCTACCGCCGCTCTCGGGAAGAGATGCCGGCGCGCAAGGAAGAGGTCCATCACGCAGACGAGGAGGGGATCCTGTGGCAGTTCCTGACCGCTCCCCTCGAATTCATCGGCGATGAGAAAGGGCGCCTGAAGGCCCTGAGGAGCCAGCGAATGGAACTGGGGGAACCGGATGAGAGCGGGAGGCGGAAGCCCATCCCGATCGAGGGGGGTGAACTCGTCACCGAGATCGACACGGCCATCGTGGCCATCGGAAACGACTCGAACCCGATCCTGACCCGGAGCATGCCCGAGATCGATACCAACCGCTGGGGGAATATCGTCGTCGAGGAGGCGACCGGGAGAACCAATTGCCGGGGCATCTTCGCGGGCGGCGACATCGTCACGGGAGCCGCCACCGTCATCCTGGCAGCGGGTGCCGGCCGGACAGCCGCGAACGCAATCCACGAATACGTGCAGTGGATCACCTGGGGGGAGGCCCCACAGTCATAAAACAAGAAGTTCGGGCGGTTCTCGTCAGCGCCTCAACGGAAGGCTGAAATGCCCGTAATCTCCTGGCCCAGGATCAGAAGGTGGATGTCGTAGGTACCCTCGTAAGTGTGAACCGACTCCAGGTTGTTCATATGCCGGATGATGGGGTATTCGAGGGAGATACCGTTTGCGCCGTGCAGGTCGCGGGCCATGCGGGCAATCTCGAGGGCCTTGCTGGTGGCGTTCATCTTGGCCATGGACGTATGCTGATGCCTGTCCTTCCCTTCGTCCTTGAGCCTGCCGACGCGCAGGTTCAACAGCTGCCCCATGGTCATCTCGGTGAGCATGAGACTCAGCTTCCGCTGAACGAGTTGGAAGGAGCCGATGGGCTTATCGAACTGGGTGCGCTCCTTCGCGTACCGGACCGAGGCCTCGTAGCAGGCCATGGCAGCCCCTATCGCGCCCCAGGCGATCCCGTACCGCGCCTTGTCGAGGCAGGCAAGGGGAGAGCGAAGTCCGCCTGACCTGGGCAGCAAGTTCTCCGCCGGGATCCTGCAATCATCAAAGACCAGCTCCGAGGTGACGGACGCACGAAGGGACATCTTGTGTTTGATGAGGTTGGCTTCGAAACCGGGCGTGCCCTTTTCCACCAGAAAGCCCTTCACCTGGCCGTCGAGCTTGGCCCAGACCACGGCCACGTCCGCGATGTTTCCGTTCGTGATCCACATCTTGGAGCCGTTGAGGACATAGGACTCTCCGTCCTTGACTGCGCGGGTCACCATCCCTCCGGGATCGGAGCCGTGGTCCGCCTCGGTGAGGCCGAAACATCCGACCTTCTCTCCCCTGGCAAGCCCGGGAAGCCATTTCTGTCTGTGCTCCTCGGAACCGAATTCATGAATCGGATACATGACCAGAGAGCTCTGCACCGAGTTGAAGCTTCGAATGCCGCTGTCGCCCCGCTCCAGTTCCTGCTGGATCAACCCGTAGATAACGTAGTTGGAACCGGAACAGCCGTACGCCTCCGGCAGGGTTGCCCCGATGATGCCCATCTCCCCCATCTCCTGTATGAGATGCATTGGGGCCTCGGCTTGCTCGAAGTCGTCGGCGATGGTCGGCATCACCCGCTCATCCACGAAATCACGAACCGTGTCCCGCACCATCCGCTCTTCATCGGTCAGCATCTCGTCGATAAGGAGGAAGTCTCCCGCTTCTGAAGTCATGGGATGCTCCTGTTCTTGAAGTGGAGATCGTTTCCCTTGCCCTCGCCTATCATATCTTGCGTACCTCCCGATTGGAACCGCTCCGGCCCCCCGTCCATGATCTTATTGTAAAGTGGACGCCCCAATCCTCCGATAAGAAGACGATAAGGGCTTGAAAATGTTGACGTTCCCGGCTTACTCGAAGGACACACCATGACCGACTCTCAAAGAAAGACGTCTATACCCGATGTCGTCGCAGAAGGGCCGCGGAACCCTCTTCTCAGGGCCGAGGACTCATCCAACCACTGTGGAAAGAAGATCGAAGAATCGCAGGGGGACAGTGAGCAGCGCTTCAGGGAGTTTGCCGAGCTCCTGCCCGAGATCGTTTACGAGATGGACGCATCCGGAAGACTCACCTTCGTGAACCAGAGAGCCTATGAGATCTTCGGGTATGGCCCTGAGGATTTAGAGAGGGGCGTGGAAGTGACCTCCATGCTCGCCCCAGAGGATCTGGATCGGGCGATCGATCGTATAACCCGCCTGCTGAACGGAGAGGAGGTGGGCCTTTCCGAATACACCGGGCTTCGTAAGGATGGCACCCTTTTCCCGCTCATCCTCCGTTCCGCTCCTGTCCTGCGAGACGGAGAGGTCGTGGGTACGAGAGGCGTCGTCATTGACATGTCGGCCCAGAAGCAGGCAAGCGAAGCCTATCGATCCCTGATTGACAACTCCATTCAGGGACTCCTCATCTTCCAGGACAATCAGGTGGTCCTCGCGAACCAGGCGGCTTCTGCCATCATCGGGTACAGCAAGGAAGAGATTCTCGCGGCCTCTGCCGAAGACGTTGTCAGCGTCATTCATCCCGACGACAGAGACTTTGTTTGGACGCGAATGCAGGACCGGCTCGCCGGAAAACCTGCGCCCTCGAGGTATGCCTATCGGATCGTCCGAAAGGATGGGAAGGAGCGCTGGGTCGAAATCAACGCATCGGTGATCGAATACGATGGGAGGCCGGCCGCGCAGGTGAGCTACCTCGACATAACGGAAGCCAAGCGGTCTGAGCAGGAACTCAAGGAATCCGAAGAGCGGTACCGGCAACTCATAGAGAATGCGAATGATGCCATCTTTGTCGTAAGAGATGCCACGATGAAATTTCACAACAGGAAGACGGAGGAGATGATCGGGTACTCGGGAGAGGAACTGCACCGCATTCCCTTTATCGACCTGGTTCATCCTGACGATAGGGACATGGTCATTGAAAACCACCTGAAAAGGCTCCAGGGGGAGGCGTTCCACAGTACCTACTCCTTTCGAGTCGTCCACAAGGCGGGCCACACGATCTGGGGTGAGCTGAACGCTGTTCTGATCACATGGGAAAGCGAGCCGGCCGTCCTCTGCTTCATCCGTGACATCAGCGAGCAGAAGAGGCTGGAGGAGCAGGTACGCCAGAAACAGAGGCTCGAGTCGATCGGAACACTCGCGGGCGGGATTGCCCACGACTTTAACAATATGCTGACGGCCATCACGGGCTTTACCGAGCTGGCACTCCTTGAAAGCGGAGGAGACGGTCGCCAGCGGACCAAGCTCGAAGAAGTGCTCAAGGCAGGGAAACGGGCACGGGATCTGGTGAACCAGATTCTGACCTTCAGCCGACAGAGCGATGGGGAACGAAAACCGATTCGACTCCAAACGATCCTGGAAGACTGCCTCAGTATGATACGGGCCTCCGTTCCGGCCACCATCGAGATCCGGCGAGAGTTCGAGACGCCCTCGGACAGGGTGATGGCAGACCCGACCCAACTCCATCAAGTCATGATCAACCTCTTTTCCAACGCGTTACACGCCATGGCCGGGGAAGACGGGATTCTGGAGGTAAGCCTGACGGAGGAGTACCTCGATGCAGAGGCTGCAGAGAAACAAGCGGACCTGAGGCCGGGACCTTACCTGAAGGTGACGGTGAAAGATACGGGCCACGGAATGGAGAAGAGGGTAACGGATCGCGTTTTCGACCCTTTCTTCACGACCAAGGGCCCTGGGGAAGGCACCGGCATGGGCCTGGCCGTAGCGCACGGGATCGTCAAGAGGCACCAGGGAGCGATCAGCGTACTGAGTGAGTCCGGAATCGGTACCGTTTTCTCGGTGCTCCTGCCGCAATGCGAACCAATGGCAGGTTCTGATGAGGCACCCGTCTCACCGGCTCTCTCCGAAGGTGCGCGGGTCTTGTTCGTAGACGATGAGCCGGCACTTGCCGAACTGTACAGGGAGATGCTCGGCCGCATGGGTCATCGCGTGGTTATCTGCACCAGCGGCCTTGAGGCGCTCGAGGCTTTTCGAGCAGCCCCGAAACAGTTCGACCTCGTTGTCACCGACCTCGTCATGCCGAACATGACCGGCCTCGACCTCACCAGAGAACTCCTCGAGATCCGTCCCGATACTCCCGTCATCCTCTGTACGGGATTCAGCGAGACAGTGGATTGCGAAGAGGCCCACAGGCTGGGCATCCGGCAGATGCTCATGAAGCCGATTCCGACAAACGATCTGGCTCAGGCCGTCGACAGGGTTCTCGATCGGACCGACGGGAACGGGAAAGGGCCCGAGAAGAGGATTCTCATCGTGGACGACGACAGCCAGATCCGTGAGATCCTCAGGGAAGTGGTAGAAATGGAGGGCTACACTGCCCTCGAAGCCCCGGATGGCAAACAGGGCATCAGACTGTGCAAAAGGGAGTCTGTCGATCTGGTCATCACCGACATTTTCATGCCCGAAACAGACGGTCTGCAAGCGATCCGGGAGATCCGAAAGGATTTTCCCTACATGAAGATCATCGCCATATCCGGCGGAGGGGAGGCGGTGGCCGGAGATTTCCTTGGTCATGCCAAGGTTTTCGGCGCTGATCGCGCCTTTTCCAAACCTCTAAGCCTCTCGGACTTGGCCGGTGCGGTCCGGGAACTCCTCGAGGAGGCCGAACTGGAGTTCCACTCCGCGGCTTGAGCGCCGCGAGCCAATGACTCCCGCAGCAGCATGGAATCCCCGAGGGATTTGCTCAAGAGCTCTGATGCCCATTTACGGCCCTCGCAGCCTGAAGGCCGACAATTTGTGGCACCTTCGAGCGGGCGGATTTCATTTCTTTGTACACGTGCCAAGAGCGAAAGTCCTAAGCCACTGAACTGAATAGATAAATTCTGAAGACCTCTCTCCCTCCAGTCCCCCCTCTTCCGGCACGGGCCTTGCTAGTTCTACGATCCAAAACAGTCTGCAGGAAAGATTCTTCCCATGCCGTCAGCCCTCGAAAATATGGACCGGACGCGCACCGAGCCTACGGCTTCGGACGCCTGGGAGGTGAAGGTGTGTGAGGTCACGAACGAGCCCGACATGACTTTCCTCCGGGCACTCAAGGCGGCAAACAGGGTCGAGGAACCGGAGAAGGTCGTACGGTACTACAGGGCCGCCCTGGCGATCCACGAAGACGCAGCCGCATCAGCGTTCCTCTACCGACTGTGCAGGCTCCTGGACGAGAGCCCGGAGGTGCTGGTTCGTGAGTTCGGGGGCGCGTACCTCCTCGAGGCCTGGGTCGAGGAGGAGAGCTATCTCATCGAGATGATCAAGGAGAGAATCTGCCGCAATAACAGGGGCGTCCACTGGAACGAACAAATCCGGAGGGGTGCATGGAGCGATGTGGCGTACGGGAAGAGCGGTAAGAAGGTCAGCCTGGACGAGGTCATCGACGTCCTGGAGGATTTTGCCCTGCGCTGCGCAGAGAAGGCCGACTCTGAGAACACGGTCGGTAATCCTCGCGGCATGAGGCAGGACCTCTGGAAGTCCAAAGGCATCATAGAAGCGGCCGACCTGCTTCGAAAGATGTTCCGTTCTTAGCGGGCTGTTAGGCAGGCGTCCCTTCCGCATCAATAGACCCAGCCCAGAATGCCCATGCCGATGATATTCATGCCGGCCGGTAGGGCATAGATCATTCCAATCGCAAGGAGCTTGCTCTTGATGCTCTTCAGATGAATGACCAGGATTGCCGCGCAGAAAAAATGGAAGTATCCGATCAGAAATATCAACCCTATTCCTCGGAACGATAGATTCCAAAAGGGATATTCCCATACGAGATGCCCACCCATGTTCAGCAGGCATTCCACAAACACGCAGAAGACCGAATAGCCGGTCGCCCAGAACCATTCTTCATTCAGCCCCAGAATCTTCTTGTTCCTGCTCTCGGAAAGGGTGTTGTAGAAGACAATGCCGATGAGCGTGAACATGAACCAGATCTCTATATTCCCTCCAACCATGGTTCTCAAAGCAGTGTCCCCGGGGGCCGTCCAGAGGGCGGAGTGTCCGGAGAAAATCAGCACCCATCCGTTCCATGTCTCGTTGAAGAGGACCATGCCGAAGATGGCGAGGCCGCAAAGAATCGGGTTCCAGTCTCCCGTCTTCCTCGCCTCTTTCGTTTCCTTTGTGTAAATGTATGTAACAAGGGCCAGCAAGGGGATCACGTACCACTTCAGCGTCGAGAGATCCCGCAAGCCGTCAAGGGCTTTGATGGTCGCTTCGGTCATCACGATACCCCCTGCACGATTCTTCTCTTGAGTGAAACAGTGTCAACCCTAATGTACACCGGGCATTTTGGCAATACATCCGAGCATGGAGGCGAGATCTTGCCAGGTGCCTCCCTAAAATGGTATCTTCCACAGCCTTCGGAACATACTGCTCAACGAAAAGGGAAGGAACGCAACATGACGATTTGGGTGACCTATCTCTCCCCCGCTGGAACCACAAGACAGGTGGCTGAGATCATCGCTCGAGAAGCGGAACAGAAGGGGCAGTCCGTGAAGTTGCAGGACTTGGCGGGTCGAGAGGCTGAGGGAGGCCAGATTTCCGAAAAGCTTTCTCCGGGAGACGTTCTTTTTGTGGGATCTCCCGTTTACGCGGGTCAGCCCGTCCCGCCCGTGATGGAATTCCTCTCCGGACTACCGGACGCCCCCGGCTCTCTTGCTGTCCCGTTTGTGACCTATGGTGGAGTGAACGGCGGGCGGGCGCTATATGACATGGCGAAGAGCATGGAAGCCAAGAACCTCCAGATCCTTGGCGGGATCAAGGTGTTGGCCGTGCACTCACTTCTGTGGCAATCCGACGACCCCGTTGCGAATGGGCATCCGGACGCTGATGATACGGCAAAGATACAGGAATTCGTCCGTGTGATTCTCGACAAGAAGGAGGCCGAGGAGCCAACGACCCTCTCTCCGGAGGCCCTGGACTACAAGAACGAAATGGCGGGGAATCCCGCTGAGGAGTCGAGGCTGGAAGGGCTCAAGTCCAACTTGTTGCCACTGGAATTGGACACAGACGCGTGCACCCAGTGCGGGATCTGTGTGGACTGCTGCCCGACGGCAAATATAGCTCTTTCACCCTATCCGGAGTTCGGCGACCAGTGCATCCTCTGCTTCAGCTGCCTCCGCCTTTGCGAAGAGAACGCGGTCAGCAGCAAGGCCATCGCGATGTTCGAGTCCCTTGTTCGAGAGCGCAAGGAGTTCTTCAAGGAACCGGAGGAAACCCAGTTCTTTGTCTGAAGAATAGCTGGAATGGGAATCACTTCATAGCCCTGTCCAACAAGAAAACCAGCCGCCTGAGCGGCTGGTTTTCTTGACAAATCTCGCATGGCTGGTTGGGAAGCGGGGATTCGAACCCGGACCTCATGCTCCCCACTCAAAGGCATAACTCGTCACGGCTTCAATGACTTCGTATCCCGAACACCGCGGGTTCAGCGAGAATGGGATCTATTTCCTGCCTCGCAGGAGGCGCTTCGCACCGAATTCCTCGCGGTCGGCCTCCAGCGAAAGAGTCGTGAAGTTCTGTTCCAGTCCACTGTGAACATCAAGGTGGTCGAAATAGGAAGCGGCCATCCACCAGAAGATCCCGATTTCAGGACTCACTCCGTACAACACATTATAGGCGCGCCACAGTCGGCCTTTCTGGTCGTAGTATTCACCGCCCAGAATGATAAGGGTCTCCTTGTCGACGTAGTAGATCCGTTTGCTGTAGATGTAGGTGGAATCGAGCTGCTCCATCTCGAGGACGTACATGGGCCGACGTTCAAATTTGAGGTTCCGCCAGAGAAACTTCGCCTCCGAGTCGAAGTACTCGTCCCCGGTCAGGGAGTACATGGGTACGAGGAACTCCCTCTCTTCGAGCACCCGGGCCTTGTAGGGATAGGCCTTCGGTGTCAATTTCTGATCCAAATGGTTCACGTCGTCGTAGGCATAGTCCAACCCGATGGCCTGGTCCTGTCTGTCCGAACTCGACATCTTCCGTATGCGCCGGGTCAACGGTGTATAGAGCAGGAAGTTGTCCATTTCATCCGGATCCACGCGCTTGCTGAGCGTATAGGCGTTTCCGTACAGGTCCCGAGGCTCAAAGGCCT
>Ga0180429_10000157_pt1 | contig 63303 bp, 61 predicted proteins | sample SS_ome_FD_132428 | JGI IMG/M metagenome (GOLD analysis project Ga0180429, IMG submission 132428) | Hypersaline lake sediment archaeal communities from the Salton Sea, California, USA - SS_1_S_1 metaG | ecosystem: Environmental > Aquatic > Non-marine Saline and Alkaline > Hypersaline > Sediment ... | reverse complement strand
ACGCCCTTTGGGGCTTGACAGAGCCCATCAGGACGGATATCTTTATCTGTCCGGCAGGAGGGCGACCTCGCTGCCGGTCGGCGGTGCGTTGCACGGGCGATTAGCTCAGCTTGGTTAGAGTGCTTGCTTGACATGCAAGAGGTCACTGGTTCGAGTCCAGTATCGCCCACCACTCCCGTCGCAGGGGTAGACATCACGAATAGAGGAAGCAGAAGCATCTCGCTTCTCACCTCGAGGGCTCATCGCGAGACCCGAAGAGGTTGCGAAAGGACCGCGAGGAGACACCTGTGCGGTCCTGCTCACGGGATGCCTGAAGTCAAGCATCCCGTTCTCGTTTCACAGAGCTGCCGGACGGTCCGGCAAGCGGGAAGGGGGTAGAGTGGCAATACAGAGCCCGCGCGTCAACAGGCGGATACGCATACCTCAGGTTCGCGTCATCGATGACGATGGCGAGCAGCTGGGTGTGCTTCCGACGTCTGAGGCGCTAGCTATGGCGGAAGAGCGGGGACTTGACCTGGTCGAGGTCTCGCCCAAGGCCAGACCGCCGGTATGCAAGATCATGGACTACGGCAAGTACATGTATCAGCTGCGGAAGCGGGCGAAGGAAGCGAAGAAGCGTCAGCACGTCACGATCGTCAAGGAAGTGAAGATGCGTCCGAAGATCGAGCCGCACGACTACGATTTCAAGGTGCGGCACGCTCGCCAGTTCCTGGAGGCGGGCGACAAGGTAAAGGTCACGGTCAACTTCCGGGGGCGAGAGCTGGCGCACAAGGAGTTGGGAAGACGCCTGATGGAGCGCGCCATAGAGGACCTCGATGACATAGCCAACGTCGAGGTGCCCATCAGGTCGGAGGGAAGAAGCATGGTCATGGTGCTGGCGGCGAAGCCCGCACCGAAGAAGAAGGAAGCGCAGAAGAGGGAGCAGGAGAAGACAGCGAATGCCGAAGATCAAGACGCACAGGGGCGCGGCGAAGAGGTTCAAGCGGACTAGCTCGGGCAAGTTCAAGCGGTCCAGGGCCTACGGCGGCCACTTCTTCATCCGCAAGAGCGCGCGCCAGAAGAGAGAGCTGCGGAAGGCGGGGTACGTTCACAAGAGCGACCAGCCGCGCGTTGAGAGAATGCTGCCCAAGTAGAGGGCCGGCACACGTACAGCAGACAGAGACACAGGCAACATGTGAGGTAGGGAATGTCCAGGGTACGAGGAGCTCCGTCGTCGAGGCGGAGGAGAAAGAAGATACTCAAGTCCGCGAAGGGCTACCGCGGTGGAAGAAGCAAGCTGATACGCACGGCCACCGAGAGCGTCCACAGGGCGGGTCAGTACGCGTACCGCGACCGCAAGCGCCGCAAGGGCGACATGCGCAGGCTGTGGATCATGCGAATCAACGCCGGCGCCCGCATGCACGGGCTGTCCTACAGCAGGTTCATGCACGGTCTGCGCTCGGCGAACGTCGAGGTCGACCGCAAGATGCTGGCGGACATGGCCGTCAACGACGAGGATGGTTTTGCGAAGCTCGTCGAGATGGCAAAGGGTGGTCTGGAGTAGAGAAGCACAAGGGACGCGGAGGTAGGCCGGTGCTGGACCGCATACGGGAACTCGGAACCGAGGCAAGAGCCGCGCTCGAGGGCGCGGCCACGCCCGCGGAGCTCGAGGACGCGCGGGTCAGGTACCTCGGGCGGAAGAGCGAGCTCAACCAGGTCTCCAGGGGGCTCAAGGACCTCGAGCCAGACAAGCGTCGCGAGGTTGGGCGCGCGGTCAACGAGATCAAGAAAGAGCTGAACGCTCTGCTCGAATCCGCGAAGGAGCGAATAGAGGCCGCCGAGGCCGGGGCCGACACGCTGGACCTGACGTTGCCGGGAAGGACGCCTTGGGTGGGGCGCAAGCACCCGCTGACGCGGACGCTCGAGCGGCTGACGTCCATCTTCCGCGGGCTGGGGTTCGAGGTCGCTCTGGGGCCGCACGTCGAGGACGACTTCCACAACTTCGACGCCCTCAACATCCCCGCGGACCATCCCGCGCGGGACGGTTGGGACACGTTCTACATCGACGGCGACACGTTGCTCCGGACGCACACGTCTCCCGTGCAGATTCGCGTGATGCAGTCACAGACACCCCCTATCCGGATCATCGCGCCGGGGCGCGTCTACAGGAACGAGACGCCGGACGCCTCCCACGGCTCGGAGTTCTTCCAGTTGGAGGGGCTCTATGTCGACAGGGGCGTGACGTTCGGCGAGCTCAAGGGCGTGCTGACGCGCTTCATGCGTGAGCTGTACGGCGAGAACGTCAACCTGCGCTTCCGTGCCGGGTTCTTTCCCTTCACCGAGCCGTCGACCGAGGTCGACGTCGAGTGCCGGATCTGCCATGGGTCCGGCTGCAGCGTGTGCTCGGGCACGGGTTGGGTCGAGCTTCTGGGCGCCGGCATGGTCGATCCGAGGGTCTTCGAGGCCGTGGGCATCGACCCCGACGTGTACACGGGATACGCCTTCGGACTCGGTGTTGACAGGATCTGCATGATGATGACCGGAACGGACGACATCCGTCTGTTCCTGGAGAACGACCTGCGCTTCCTGAGGCAGATCTGACGGCGACGTCCGTTGCGGGTCCCGCGGTACCGGGCAGCCACAGGACGGGACAAGAGCCATGATAGTCAGTCTCAACTGGCTGAAGAGATACGTCGACTTCGACATGAACGCCGAGGACCTGGCGCTCCGTCTGACCGACTCGCTGACCGAGGCGGAGGCGGTCGCGGCGCCCTGGGCCGGAGTCGAGGGCGTGGTCGCGGCGAAGGTCGTCACTGTCGAGCCGCATCCGGATGCGAACAAGCTCTCCGTGTGCGTCGTCGACTGGGGCGGTGGCTCGTCGACGGTGGTCTGTGGCGCGCCAAACGTGCGGGCAGGCATGATGTCCGTGCTCGCGCCGCCGGGCTCTGTGATCGCGGGCGGCAACAGGATCGGCGAGGCGAAGATACGCGGGCGCAAGTCGCACGGCATGCTCGTCTCCGCACAGGAGCTGGGACTCGAGGAGTCGTCGGAGGGCATCCTCGAGCTCGAGGGCACCGAGGCCGGGGGCGTCGCGCCCGGCGACGACGTGTTCTCTCTCCTGGGGCTCGACGACTCGATCATCGACCTCGACGTCCAGCCGAACCGCCCGGACTGCCTGGGCGTCATCGGTGTCGCTCGGGAGGTCGCCGCTCTGACAGGCGCGGAGTTCAGACTGCCCGACCTCGGACTTGTCGAGGAGGGCAAGGCCGCGTCCGAGCTGTGCGAGGTCGAGATAGAGGATCCCGTCGGGTGCCCCCGCTACATAGCGCGGGTCATCTCCGATGTTACGATGGGGCCGTCGCCAGCGTGGCTGCAGTCAGCGCTGCGAAGCGTCGGTTCGCGAAGCATCAGCAACATCGTCGACATAACCAACTTCGTCATGCTCGAGTGGGGGCATCCGATCCACGCCTTCGACTACGACCGGCTGGCGGACCACAGGATAGTGGTACGGCGCGCTCGCGACGGCGAGAAGATGGTGACGCTCGACGACGTCGAGCACGAGCTCGACCCGTCGCATCTGCTCATCTGCGACGGTCGCGAAGCGATCGCTCTCGCGGGCATCATGGGCGGGTTGGACTCGGAGGTCGCCGACACGACGAAGAACGTACTTCTGGAGTGCGCGTGGTTCGACCCGGTCGTGGTGCGACGGGGCGCTCGGGCACTCGGCGTGCGGACCGACGCCAGCCAGCGCTTCGAGCACGGCGTCGACCCGCACGCGATGGACGCCGTCGCGGCCAGGGCGAGCGGTCTGATGGCGGAGCTGTCGGGCGGCAGGGTGGCTCCCGGCTCCGTGGATGCGGGGAGCGGAGGCGCCCCCACGATCACAATCCGGCTCGACGTCTCGAAGGTGACGTCCATGCTCGGCGAGGAGGTCGGTCGTGAGGAGACCGTCTCGGCCCTGGAGTCGCTCGACTTCGATGTGGCCGAGGTCGGCGACGGTCGGCTGGAGGTCAGCGTACCGACGTACAGGTCCGACGTGACCGTCGAGGCCGATCTGATAGAGGAAGTGCTGCGCGCACGCGGCTACGGTGGCGTGCCGACCAGCGTGCCCTTCCACTCGATAGACGCTCCTCCCGACGAGGGACTGGGCGCGCGGAACGCCGTTCGCGACGCGATGGTGCGTCTGGGCTTCTACGAGGTCCTGACGACGTGCTTCATGGGGCAGCGAGCGGTCGACCGGCTCGGCTCCTCGGGGAACTGGGGCGAGCCCGTCAGGCTCTCGAACCCCGTGAACAAGGAGATGCCGTTCATGCGGACGGCCGTTCTCCCGTCGCTGCTCGACGTCGTGCGCAGAAACCGCAACGTCGGCGAGCGCGACCTCCGGCTGTTCGAGATGGGCAAGGTCTTCCGCACTCTCAACGGCGTGTGCGAGGAGCGGTGGGTCCTCGCCGGCGCTATCACCGGCGCCGCGGGGAGGCAGGTCTGGGGCGAGGAACCCCGCGTCGTGGACTTCTTCGACGGTAAGGGCGCCCTCTGGGGCCTCGCCGAGGCGCTCGATATTGACACCCCGGAAGTCGCCTGCTACGATGGCGAGTTGCTGGAGGGTGGTGCCCGCGCGGCGATGCTCGTGGAGGGGACCGACCTCGGGTCTTTCGGCATGCTCTCGAAGGGGGTCCGCTCCGATTGGGAGCTGACCGACCCTGTGTTCGTCTTCGAGCTTGACCTCGAAGGACTGTGTCGGTTCATCCCACCGACGGGCACCTACGAGGAACTGCCGAGATATCCGAAGTCGCGACGCGACGTCGCGCTTGTCGTTGACGAGCGCCTGGCCGCCGGCGACGTGCTGGCCGAGGTCCGGGCGGCGAGCGAGCCGCTCCTGACGGATGTTCGGGTGTTCGACATCTACAGGGGCGAGCAGCTGCCGTCCGGCAAGAAGAGCCTGGCGTTCGCGATGGTCTACATGTCGCGGGAGAAGACGCTGACCGATGAAGAGGTGGACGGAGCGCACTCGCGCATCGTCGACCGTCTGAAGAACAGGTTCGACGCGACCGTCCGATAGGTTGGCCCTGTCCGGGCCCGGCTGGCCGCGCGCCTGCAGCGTGTTCCTTCCCGCCATCGGGAGCGATATGCAGCTACCGGGTTTGGACGAGCTTGAGGGGTCGGTGGGCAGAGCCGTCGACGAGCTCAAGCGGCTCAAGGCCGAGAACGCCGAGTTGTCAGACCGGCTTCGGGCCTTGGGAAAGGAGATAGACGAGCTGGGGACCCTCGTAGAGGGTATAGGGTCCGGCCAGAAGGTGGATTCGAAGACGAAGAAGCGCATGGGGTCCAGGCTCAAGTCGATGGCCGACAAGGTCGGCTGAGGGCCACAGGATCGACCCGTACATAGATGGGACGCAGGTGCAGCGAGCTGGACGGTCAGGCAAGCAGCCTTGAAAGTTCGTCGGAGGGACAACTCCTGGAACGCAACGACACCGAGATGAACAGCGTCAAGGTTGAGATATACGGTTCGGAGTACCGGATCCGCGGTGATGCCGATCCTGACTACATTCAGGAGATAGCTCACTACGTGGACAGCAAGATGGACGAGGTCGACAGGGAGACATCCCTGGGGTCACCTCTCAAGGTGGCCATTCTCGCCGCGCTCAACATCGCAGGAGAGCTCTTCCGCGAGCGAGACGACCGAAACAAGCTGCTCGCCATTGTTCAGCAGCGGACCGAGGAGCTGTCTCAGACGCTCGACGGCGAGCTCGACGACTGACCCGAACCGCCTGCCCGACTTGCCCCGCGGCACGTTCGCGACCCCGATGGTCGTGGACGCACTCCCTGACACAGGTGGATCCTACCCCGAAACGCTGAGAAGCGGAGCCGCGCGCGCGTTGGCGCGAGGCGTCCGGACGAGGGCCGAGCATTGGAGAACGACTCGGGCGGGAGCGGCGAGCTCTTCCCGGAGGAGAAGGTCGAGCACGCTTCGCTCGCCAGGCGCAGGCGGCCGGTGGTTCTCTCCGACTACGTCGGGCAGAGACACATCCTGGCCGAGGGACGGCTCCTCAGGCGTGCCGTTGAGAGCGACCGGCTGTTCTCGATGATACTCTACGGCCCGCCGGGTTGCGGCAAGACCTCGCTGGGGCATGTGGTGGCGGGGGTCACGCGGTCGAAGCTCGTGATGCTCAACGCGGTGGAGGCGAAGGTCGCCGACCTGAGAACGGCCGTGGCCGCGGCGCGGCAGCGGGCGCCGATCAGGACGATCCTCTTCATCGACGAGGTCCACCGCTTCAACAAGGCGCAGCAGGACGTGCTTCTGGCCCCGCTCGAGAACGACGTCGTAACGATGATCGGCGCGACGGTCGAGAACCCGTTCTTCTACCTCAATCAGGCGGTTCTCTCGCGCGTCCAGGTCTTCGAGCTCAAGCCGCTCGAGGAGAACGAGGTCCGAGAGATCCTCGAGTCGGCACTGGAGGACCAGGATCGGGGTCTGGGCGACTACAGGGTGGAGATCACCCCGGAGGCGATGGACCACCTGGTGGAGAACTCCCTGGGGGACGCGCGGAAGGCCCTCGCGTCGCTCGAGCTGGCGGTGCTGTCGACGTCGCCGGACAGGAACGGTGTGATACGGGTGGGGCTCGAGGTCGCCCGTGAGTGCCTGCTCAAGCGGGTCGTGAGGTACGACCGCGACGGCGACTCGCACTACGACGTGGCCTCGGCGTTCATCAAGAGCATCAGGGGCTCGTCCCCGGACGCGGCCCTCCACTGGCTGGCTAGGATGGTGGAGGGAGGGGAGGACCCGAGGTTCATCGCGAGGAGGCTCGTGATATCCGCGTCGGAGGACGTCGGTCTGGCTGACCCGTCGGCGCTCACGGTGGCGGTCTCCGCCGCGAGGGCCGTCGAGATGATAGGAATGCCCGAGGCGAGGTACGCGCTCGCCGAGGCGACCATATACCTCGCGACCGCGCCAAAGAGCAGGTCGGCCGCGGACGCGATCGCGAGGGCCTCTGAGGACATCGGCAGCGGCGTCGCCTTCGACGTCCCCGACCACCTCAGGGACGCAAGCTACGGAGGGGCTGCCCGGCTGGGTCGCGGAGAGGGCTATCGCATGCCGGAGTCCGAGTCGGACGGTCGCTCTCAGGAGTACATTCCCGAGCGCAGGGACTACTACCGCCCGGGAGGCAGTGGTTATGAGAGGGAGGTCCGAGAGCGCGTCCGCGAGTGGGACGACGCTCTCACGTCCGCCCCAGCAGCCGACGGGAGCGAGGCTCCGGTCAGGGGCGGCGAAGGAACAAGGGACCGCAATTAGATAGATGGGAGGACGAGGCACACATGGACAACAATCTCGTATCTGTAGTCATCATGTTCCTCATAGGCGTGGCTGTCTTCCTCGCCGGCTGGTTCTCGAGGAGGCTGGTCGACCGGAGCAAGATAGTGAGCGCCGAGGAACTGGCTGAGAAGATCGTCAGGGAGGCCCAGAGGGAGGCCGAGACGCAGAAGAAGGCCGCGGTTCTCGAGGCCAAGGACGAGTGGTACAAGGCGAAGGCCAAGTTCGAGGAGGACACGCAGGCCACGAAGACCGAGATAGACAAGCTGCAGAGATCGGTCGAGAAGCGCGAGGAGAACCTCAACCGCAAGGTCGAGTTCCTCGACAAGAAGGAGCACGAGCTCGAAGCTCTGACGGAGGACGTCAAGAAGACCGAGGTGCAGGTCGGCGAGCGGACGGAGAAGCTCTCGAGGCTTATCGACGAACAGAACGAGCGGCTGGAGCGGATCGCGGGCATGAACCGCGACGACGCAAAGAAGCTCCTCATCAAGAACATGGAGAGCGATGCGCGCCTGGAGGCCGCGCGCATGATCAAGGACATAAAGGACGAGGCTCGCAGGCAGGGCGACAAGGAAGCGCGGCAGATACTGACGCTCGCCATCCAGCGGTGCGCCGCCGACCACGTCGTAGAGTCGACGGTGTCGGTCGTCAATCTCCCGAACGACGAGATGAAAGGGCGCATCATAGGGCGCGAGGGCCGGAACATCCGGGCCTTCGAGACCGCGACCGGCATCGATGTCATCGTGGACGACACGCCCGAGGCTGTCATACTCTCCGGCTTCGACCCGGTGAGACGAGAGGTCGCGAGGCTCGCGCTTGAGAAGCTGATCACCGACGGCAGGATCCACCCGGGCCGCATTGAGGAGGTCGTCAACAAGGTCGCCAAGGAGCTCGACGAGCACATCGTTGAGCTGGGCGAGGAGGCTTGTCTCGACGTCGGCATACACGACCTCAAGCCCGAGATGACCAAGCTGCTCGGACGTCTTCGCTACCGCACGAGCTACGGCCAGAACATGCTTCAGCACTCCAAGGAGGTCGCGTACCTCTGCGGTCTCATGGCAGGCGAGCTGGAGTTCGACGTGGCCGTGGCGAAGCGAGCGGGGCTCCTGCACGACATCGGCAAGGCGGTCGACCATCAGATGGAGGGCACGCACGCCGCTCTCGGAGCGGAGCTGGCCAGGCGCTACGGCGAGGAGGACATCGTCGTCAACGCTATCGAGTCGCACCACGAGGACGTAGAGCCCACCTCGATGATCGCGGTGCTGGTCCAGGCCGCGGACGCCGTGTCGGGCGCCAGGCCCGGCGCCAGGCGAGAGACTCTCGAGACCTACATCAAGCGTCTCGAGAAGCTCGAGTCGATAGCCGGCAGCTTCCAGGGGGTCGAGCGGTCCTACGCCATCCAGGCTGGCCGCGAGATTCGCATCATGGTCCAGCACAAGAAGATCGACGACGCGCGCGCTGAGGCGCTGGCGTCCTCGGTAGCGCGGAAGATCGAGGCCGAGCTCAAGTACCCCGGCCAGATCAAGGTCGTAGTGGTCCGGGAGACCCGGGCCGTCGACTACGCGAAGTAGAGAGGCTCGGTCCGGCGGGGGAGACTCGTGAGGATCCTCTTCATAGGGGACATAGTCGGTCGCACGGGCAGGTCGACGACCGCGGCGCTTGTGCCGAGGCTCGTTGAGGAGCGCGGCATAGATATGACGATCGCCAACTGCGAGAACGCGGCCGGCGGCATAGGCATAACGCCGCGGCTTGGACGGGAGCTGCTTGACACGGGCATCGACGTCCTGACGAGCGGCAACCACGTGTGGGACAAGCGCGAGGCGTTCGAGTTCCTGAGCAGCTGCGACCGCGTGCTGAGACCCGCCAACTACCCTCCAGGCGCTGCCGGACGAGGTTCCGGCGTGTTCAGGACCAGGAACGGGAAGGACGTCGGCGTCGTCAACCTGCAGGGACGCGTGTTCATGCAGGAGATCGACTGTCCGTTCCGTACGGGTTCGGAGCTGCTGAGGGAACTGCGAGAGAGGACGCCGGTACTCGTCGTTGACGTGCATGCCGAGGCGACCTCGGAGAAGCTCGCGCTGGGCTGGTATCTCTCTGGCCAGGCCAGCGCGGTGCTCGGCACTCACACTCACATCCAGACGGCGGACGAGCGGATCCTGGACGGGCACACCGCCTACATCACCGACGTGGGCATGACCGGTCCGTTCGATTCGGTCATCGGGATCCGCAAGGACCTGTCGATCGCGCGTTTCGTTACTCAACTGCCGCAGCGTTTCGAGGCCGCCTCGGGGGCGGGGCAGCTCAACGGTGTCGTGATCGACGTGGACGAGGAGACGGGCGCCGCACGCTCGGTGGAGCGCGTGGCGGAGATCCACGACGACTAGCGCAGGCAGGCCACGGACTGGAGGACGCGAGTGGAGACACGGCTCCTTACGGGCAAGCCGGTCGCCAAACGGATCCGCGACGAGGTGGAGCGGAGAGCGGCGGCCCTGCCCGTCGCCCCGACGCTGGCCATCGTTCTGGTCGGCGACGACCCCGCCTGCATCTGGTATTCCCAGAGCATAGAGCGCGCGGCGGACAAGCGCGGCGTGGAGACGCGCATGGTGACGATCGACCCTGCCGAAGGGGCGAGAAAGGTCGGTTATGAGATCCGCGAGCTCAGCGCCGACAGGACCGTCGACGGCATCATCGTGCAGCGGCCGTTGCCCGAGGGCATACCTGCCACCCTGGTCGAATACGTCGCTCCGGAGAAGGACGTGGACTGCGCGACCACCTACTGTATGGGCAGGTTGATGACGGGCGGGGAGGTGTTCGCGCCGTGCACGGCGCTCGCCGTGCTCGAGATGCTCAGAGGGTACGACATAGCCGTCGAAGGCAGGCACGTGGTCGTCGTCGGCAGAAGCACGGTGGTCGGCAAGCCTCTCGCCAACCTCCTGCTCAGGAAGAGCGAACTGGGTAACGCGACGGTCACCGTCTGTCACACCGGGACCGACGACGTGGGGAAGCACACCCGAAGCGCGGACATAGTCGTGGCCGCTGTCGGGCGCCCGGGCGCCATCCGCGGCGACATGGTCCGGGAGGGCGCCATTGTGATAGACGTCGGCACCAACGAGATAGCCGACCCGTCGTCCGAACGGGGAACGAGGCTAGTGGGCGACGTCGAGTTCGACCAGATGATGGGACTTGCGTCGGCCGTTACGCCGGTGCCGGGTGGGGTGGGGACGCTGACGACTGCGCTTCTTCTCAGAAGCGTTGTGACCGCCGCCGAACGCGCCGCTGAGAGGGCGGCCGCGGAGTAGAGCCCCGACGTGGCAGGTGGCGCTCCGCCAGGTCTCTACAGTGCGGAAGCCGGCGAGTCGTTCCAGTAGCCGGAGTGGACTTCCCGGAGACCCCGATGAGGACGAGAGGAATGCGAGAGCCGCACGAGGAGACCGTCCTCTCCGTCAGCGAGGTGACCGCCCGGATCAAGGCGGTCCTCGAGACGTCGCTGCCGGTCTTCTGGGTGGAGGGCGAGATCTCGAACTTCGTCCACCACTCGTCCGGGCACATGTACTTCTCCTTGAAGGACGAGAAAAGCCAGCTCTCCTGCGTCATGTTCAAGGGCGCCAACCGCGGCCTCGCCTTCGCCCCGGAGAGCGGCATGAAGGTGGCCGCGTGGGGGCGCGTCAAGGTGTACGAGCCCTCGGGTCGCTACCAGCTCTACGTCGAGACGATGAAGCCGGCAGGGCTAGGGGCGCTCGCAGCGGCGTTCGAGAAGCTCAAACGAGAGCTGGCGGAAGAGGGCCTGTTCGACCCCGAACACAAAGTCCCTGTTCCCGCGTTTCCCTCGACCGTCGCGGTCGTTACGTCGCCGACAGGAGCGGCCGTCCGCGACGTCATCCGCGTCATAGGCGAGCGCTTCCCGTCGACGAAGGTGGTCGTGGTCCCGGCGCCTGTTCAGGGACGCGAGGCCGTGCCCGGCATCGTCAGCGCGATCGAGCTCATAGACGAGTGGGGTGGCGCCGACGTGGCCATAGTCGGACGGGGCGGGGGCTCTCTCGAAGACCTCTGGGCGTTCAACGAGGAGGCCGTCGCCCGGGCCATCTACGCGGCCAAGACGCCCATAGTCTCGGCTGTGGGGCACGAGATAGACACGACGATCGCCGACCTCGTGGCCGACAGGCGGGCGGCCACCCCCTCGAACGCGGGCGAGATCGTCGTGCCCGACCGGCGGGAGCTTCTGCGCTCGGTCGAGTCCCTGGCGAGGCGCGTCTCGAGGGGTCTCACCGGAACGCTGGACGAACGCGCGCGCAGGCTCAGGAACCTCGTGACCGCGTACGCGTTCCGGCTGCCGGGCGAGATGATCGACCGGCACGCGCAGAGGACCGACGACATGTCGCGGCGACTCGTAGCCGCGGTGTCGCAGCGGCTCGAGGCCGCGAGGGCCCGCGTCGATCGTCTGTCGTCGGAACTGAGACTGACGGACCCGTCCCACATCATGGCGCGCGGGTTCGCCGCGGTGTCGCTGCTCCCCGGGCTGGGACCGGTTCGCGGCGTCGGTGACGTCTCGGTGGGGGCGGGCGTCAGGGTGACGGTCGCCGACGGTTCTTTCGACACGGAAGTTACGGACGTGGCTGTGAAGCCGGGGAGGAAGAGTTGAGCAAGCGAGCCACCTTCGAGGAAGACATGGGGAAGCTCACGGAGCTGGTGGAGCGGCTCGAGCAGAACGAGCTGCCGCTGGAGGATTCCATCAAGGCCTTCGAGGAGGGGATGAAGCTGGCGGGGTCTCTTGTGAAGGCGCTCGAGAAGGCGCAGGAGCGGGTGCGGAAGCTGACGAAGACCGAACAGGGCACGTTCGAACTCGAGGCGTTCGGGGACGAAGATGAGGACGAGTAGCGAAAGGGAACTCACGAGCTACCTCGCGGACCGGCGCAAGGAGGTAGAGGCGGCGCTGGACCACTTCCTCGCGCCTTCACCCGGGCGGCCTTCCAGACTGCTCGACGCCATGCGCCACAGCGTGTTCGGCGGAGGGAAACGACTGCGTCCGATACTCGCGCTTTCGGCGTTCGACGCGGTCGGTGGACGGGGCGCAGTTCCTCTGGCTCCCGCGTGCGCGACCGAGCTCATCCATACCTACTCTCTGATACACGACGACCTGCCGGCGATGGACGACGACGACACGCGCAGGGGGCGTCCGAGCTGCCACGTGGCCTTCGACGAGGCCACGGCGATACTGGCGGGAGACGCGCTGCTGACGCTCGCTTTCGAGGTGGTCGCGCGGGACACGGGGCTGATCCCCGAGGCGCGCGCCGCGGTCATCGCGGAGCTCGCATCGGCAAACGGCGTCGAGGGCATGGTCGCCGGACAGCAGGCGGACATGGACGGAGAGGGGGAGGAGGCTACGCTCCCCGCAGTCGAGTACATACACACCAACAAGACCGCGCGTCCGCTAAGGGCGTCGGTGCTGGTGGGAGCGCACGCCGCGGGAGCTTCGGAAGAAGACCTCGCGTTGCTCGCCAGGTTCGGGGAGTCCATGGGACTGGCGTTCCAGATCGCCGACGACCTCCTCGACGAGACCGGCACCGCGGAGGAGATGGGCAAGGCGGTAGGCAAGGACCGCGAGAGGGGCAAACTGACCTACCCCGGGGTCGTCGGGATCGACGGCGCCAGGGCTCGCGCGAGGGAGCTGACGGAGGACGCGTTCGCGGCTCTCGAGCCCCTCGAAGACCGTGCGTGGGCGCTTCGCGAGATCGCCCGCTTCGTGATAGACCGAAGGCACTGAGAGAGACGCCATGGGCGAGATACTCGACAGGATAGACGGACCGGAGGACGTCAAGGCTCTGGGGCAGGAGGAACTCGTGCAGCTCGCCGAGGAGCTGAGGCACGAGATAATCCGCGTCGTGTCGCGCAACGGCGGGCACCTTGCTCCGAGCCTTGGGGTGGTCGAGCTTACGCTGGCTCTTCACTACGTCTTCGACTCGCCTTCGGACAAGTTCGTCTGGGACGTCGGCCACCAGAGTTACGCTCACAAGCTCCTGACGGGACGCCGCGAGAGCTTCGAGACGCTGAGGCAGTACGGAGGCGTGGCGGGCTTCCCTCGACGCGAGGAAAGCCCGCACGACTCCTTCAACACGGGGCACTCGAGCACGTCCATCTCGGCCGCGCTCGGGATGGCCTGCGCGCGCGACTTCCAGGGTGGCGACAACCGCGTCATCGCGATCATCGGCGACGGTTCGCTGACGGCCGGCCTTGCCTTCGAGGGTCTCAACCAGGCCGGGCACCTCAAGCGGAACCTCATGGTCATCGTCAACGACAATCGGATGTCGATCGCGAAGAACGTCGGCGCGCTGTCGCAGTATCTTACGCGGCTCCTGTCGGCGCCCACGTACCAGCGTCTCGAGTCCGAGGTCTGGGAGATCATGGGGAAGATCCCCGCGGTCGGAAGCCGCGCCAGAGAACTGGCGAGCCGCGCGCTGGAGGGCATGCGCGGAATGCTGGTCCCGGGCGTCCTGTTCGAGGAACTGGGCTTCAAGTACTTCGGCCCGATCGACGGCCACAACACCGAGCTCATGATAGAGGCGTTCGAGCGTCTCAAGCGAATGGACGGACCGCTGCTCGTTCACGTCATCACGCAGAAGGGCCGGGGCTACCAGCCCGCGGAGGACGACGCTTCCCGCTTCCACGGCATCGGTTCGTTCGAGAAGGAGACGGGAACGCTGACGAAGAAGCCCTCAGCCATCTCGTACACCGAGGCCTTCGGAAGAACGCTGACGGCGCTGGCCGAGGACGACGAAAAAGTCGTCGCGCTGACGGCCGCCATGCCGGCCGGCACCGGGCTGTCGCACTTCGCGAAGCGTTTCCCCGAGCGCTTCTTCGACGTGGGCATCGCCGAGCAGCACGCCGTCACATTCTCGGCCGGCATGGCCGCCACTGGCATGAAGCCGGTCATCGCCATCTACTCGAGCTTCCTGCAGCGCGCATACGACCAGGTGATCCACGACGTCTGTCTGCAGCGGCTCCCGGTGAGGTTCATGATCGACAGGGGTGGCATCGTAGGCGACGATGGGCCGACGCATCACGGGGTCTTCGACATGACCTTCCTCCGTGCCGTGCCCAATCTGGTCGTCATGTTGCCCAAGGACGAGAACGAGCTGGCGGAGATGGTCCGGACGGCTCTCGAGTACGACGAGGGCCCGATAGCCGTCCGCTACCCGCGCGGCGCGGGCCTGGGCGTCAAGATGGACTACGAGCCCAAGGCCTTGCGGATCGGTCGCGGAGAGACGCTGCGCGAGGGCGGAGACGTAAGCCTGATCGCCCTGGGTTCGATGGTCGACGTCGCCAGGTCCGCGGCCGAGCAGCTTGTGAGCGAGGGCGTGGACGCATCCGTGGTCAACGCGCGCTTCCTCAAGCCGCTCGACGCCGAGCTGATACTGGGCGAGGCGCGGAGGACCCGGAGGGTGGTTACGCTCGAGGAGAACGTGCGCTCCGGCGGCTTCGGGGCGGCCGTTCTCGAACTCCTGCAGGCCGAGGGGCTGTACGATGTGGCCACGAGAATCGTGGCGCTGCCGGACGAGTTCGTCACTCACGGTTCGAGGGCGCAGCTGCTCAGCGACTGCGGCCTGACGGCCGGTGACGTGGTGGCGACGGCGCGAGCGCTGGTCGGCGCGCGCCAGTCGGAGCGAAGGAGGTTCTGACGCGATGAAGACCGTTGGCGTCGTTGCGAACCCGACCAAGAGCGGTGTGACACAGGCCATGGACTCCGTCAGCGGCTGGGCCGGCAGGCACGGGCTGGAGGTGATCGCCGACTCCGTGCTCGCGGACCAGGCGCCGGGCTCAGTGCCGTGTGTTCCGCCCGACGAGCTGGTGGAGCGGTCGGAACTCGTCTTCGCGTGCGGAGGCGACGGGACGCTCCTGCGCGCCGTCAGCCTGGTCGCGTCGAGAGGGCGCGAGACGCCCGTGATAGGCGTCAACCTCGGGAGCCTCGGTTTCCTGACTCAGATCGCGGAGGAGGAGCTGGAAGGTGTGCTGGAGGCACTGGACCCCGGCGACCTGCCTCTGAGCATGCGGATGATGTTGACCGTGTCGGTCAAGGGAAGCGGGCACCAGGACGAAGGCTCGACCCTCGCCCTCAACGACGTGGTCATCAGCAAGGGCGCTGACTCGCGTATGATGACGTTCGAGGCGCGAGTCGACGGAGAACTCGTGACGCGCTACGCGGCGGACGGGATGATACTGGCCACGCCGTCCGGTTCGACGGCCTACTCGGTGTCCGCCGGAGGTCCCGTGGTCATGCCGCGCGTGGAGGCGATAGTCCTTACGCCGATCTGCCCGCACACGCTCAGCATGCGGTCGTGCGTCATCCCGCCGTCCGTGTCCATCGAGGTCGAGATGCTGTCGTGCGACGACAGGACCGTGATCTCAACGGACGGGAACCGAGCGTTCGCGCTCAGGGACGGGGACGTTGTGGAGGTCCGCCGCTCCGACACCAGGGCGGTTCTCGTCGACGTGTCCGGGCACTCGTACTACGAGATCCTGAGGAAGAAGATGCACTGGGCAGGGCGAGTGAGGGAGCGTTAGGGGATGGCCCGGCCATCCGGCCCAACGCTGCGCGACCTTCCTGCGCCGCCGAACCTGGTCTCCCTGGCGAGGATGGCGGTGGTGCCGGCAGTGATCGCTCTCATTGCCGCGGGGCACAGGTCCTGGGCGGCCGCCACGCTCGTGGTCCTCTTTGCGACGGACGGGCTCGACGGGTATCTCGCCAGGCGTCTGGACCGGGTGACGGAACTCGGGAAGATACTGGACCCCGTGGCCGACAAGATAGCGGTCGGCGTGGTACTGCTCTACCTGGTATTCCGCGGTGAGTTCCCGCTGTGGGTGTTCCTGCTGGTCCTGGCGCGCGACGTCGCGATCGTGATTGGCGGAGCGGCGGTTGCGCGGAGGACCGGAAAGGTCCCGCCGGCGCTCATGGTCGGCAAGGTGGCGCTCGTGTTGCTCGCGGCGGCCACCGTGGTGTTCGTCGCCGACATCGCGTCGCTGGAGCCTCCTGCACTGGTGGTGGCCGTGGTAGCGGTCGCGGTCTCAGGTCTAGGCTACGCCGTCTCTGCGCGGGAGCTGCTGCAAGGCGGGGGCGTTCGAAGCGCGTGAATCAGGGAGGCGACAATAGACAGAAGCGTGGTGCATTTGCTCAGAGTCGGGCCCGGGGGAGGCGACGACATCGCCTCCAGACTGGAGGCCCTTCTCGACAGAAGCGGGCTCGCCGATGTCTTCTCGACGGGTGAACTGGTGGCCGTCAAGATGCACTTCGGCGAGAGCCGTGTGACGGGGCACGTCCGCCCGCGGTTCGCGCGGAGGCTCGTCGGGTGGATCCGTAAGAACGGCGGCAGTCCCTTCCTCACGGACACCAACACGCTCTACCGCGGCGCGCGCGCCGACACCGTCTCGCACGCGCGGGCAGCCGCGGAGCACGGTTTCACCTTCCAGTCCGTGGGCGCCCCGGTGGTCATCGCGGGGGGCCTCAGGGGGACGACCCAGACCGTCGTGCAGTTCGGGGGCGAACTGGTGCCAGAGGCGCCCATTGCGCCCGAGTTCATCAAGACCGACTCGCTGGTCTCGCTTGCGCACTTCAAGGGCCACGAGGTCACCGGTTTCGGAGGGACGCTCAAGAACCTGGGTATGGGATGCGCCTCTCGTGCGGGCAAGCTGGACATGCACTCGACGACGCGGCCCTACGTGAGGCCTACGTGCATTGCCTGCGGGGTGTGTGCCTCCTGGTGTCCTGAGGACGCGATCTCCGTGGGGGAGAGGGCCGAGATCGACGATTCGAAGTGCATCGGCTGCGCGGAGTGCATTGCGGTATGTCCGGAGAAGGCCGTGTCCATACGCTGGAACGAATCGACTGACACGTGTCAGATGAAGATGGTAGAATACGCGGGCGCCGTTCTCGCATCGAAGAAGGGTAGGGCCGGATTCGTCAACTTCATTACTGACGTTCATCCGGTTTGCGACTGCTACGGCACCGAAAAGGTCCCCATCGTGGGTGACATCGGCGTGCTGGTGGCGCTCGACCCGGTGGCCATCGACCAGGCCGCCTACGACCTCGTCAACGAGGCGACGCCCGTGAGCGGGCTGTCCGATGGCTACGTTGTCGGGAGCGACAAGTTCCGCGACCTGCACCCCGACGTGGACCCGACCGTCCAGCTGCGTCACGCGGAGAAGCTGGGTCTGGGGACAAGGGACTACGAGCTGGTCGAGCTCGAGTAGCAACACAACTGCAATAGAGCGCCCGTAGCTCAGCTGGATAGAGCACTGGATTCCGGTTCCAGGGGTCGGAGGTTCGAATCCTCTCGGGCGTACCACCAGAGGGCGGGCCGGGGGCAGCCTTGCCACCGGCCCGTTCCGTAGAGCCTGGACGGGCCGCCAGCGGTCCGCGAGGGGCCCGCCTGGAGCGGCGGTCCCGGGGAGAGACACGATGCGAGCGATGATTGCTGTCACCTTGGTGGCTGTTCTTTCCGTCCCGTCCGCGGGCGCAGACGCGCTAGTGGCGGTCAGGCTGGCCGACGGAGCCGCGCTGGCGGCGGCGGGGGACGCCGGCGCCGTGGTGAGACACGTTGGGCTCGAGCACGCGCTCGTTCAGGGTAGCGGCGCAGTGGCGGAGAGGCTGGAGTCACGCGGCGTGGCGGCGACGCGCATCGCGGCACCGCGTTCGGGCGAGGAGCTCTACCTCTGCTACCCGGACGTCGGCATCGCGACCCTAGAGCGTCATTATGACGTCCTGTGGTCCGAGGAGGACGGCGCGGCGCTCGTTGCCGCGACCGACCGGTCTCTCGACCTCCTGAGGTCGCTGACCTTCTCCTGCCGCCCGCTGCCTGAGTCGATCGACGCCGATGGCTGGTTCGACGACGTGGCGCCTGCGCATGTGCGCTCGCGCACGTCCGACGACGAGAGGGCCATGAGGGGCGCTGTGCGGGACGCCATCCAGGCGGTGTCGGAGGACTCGCTCATGGCATACGTCGAGCGGTTGACCGAGTACCCTGGAGGGGAGCTGCGGTCACGCTTCACGTACCGCGAGGAGTGCCTGGCCGAGGCCAAGCCGTACCTGATCGACAAGCTCAGGGCGTACCTTCCGGCTCGGGCTCAGGTCGACACGCAGCGCTTCATCATCCACGGCTACACGTGCGACGAGGGCTACGAAGGCCCCATAGTGGAGTATCCCGCAGACAACGTCGTCGGCGTGCTTCCGGGCACGGGCAGGCTCGACGGGTACTACGTCGTCTGCGCGCACTACGACGCGACCGCCGCGAGCACGCCCTCTGGGGATCTGCCTTACCCTGTGACGGACCCGCCCTACTACTGGTGGTGTGAGAATCCGGCGCCCGGCGCAGACGACAACGGCACCGGCGTCGCCACGGTGCTCGAGGCCGCGCGTGTTCTTTCGGGGATGACGTTCCCGTTCGACATCAGATTCCTCCTCGTCAGCGGCGAGGAGCTGGGGTTGTACGGCAGCACTGCCTACGCGGACTCCGTGGCGGGATACAGGGCGGGCCACGACGACCCGGTCGCGCCGCCCGACACCATCTACGGCGTCATCAACGTCGACATGATAGGTTTCAAGCCTGAGCCGACCGACATCGACACGTGTCAGGTGGTCACCAACCCGGCGTCCACGTGGCTGGCGAACCAGCTGATCGACACGGCGGAGTCGGTCCACGACGATCTGTTCCCCGACTTCGAGGCGCAACGGATCGACAAGGCTCTGGCCTACAGCGACCACGCGCCGTTCTGGGAGCACGACTACGACGCCCTCATCGCGATAGAGCATCACAATCCAAGGCACAGGAACGGCAACTACCACACCATCGACGACGCGATGTCGACGATCGCCCCGTCGCAGTTTGCCGCCACGGCGAAGATGGTCGTGGGCGCGATCGCGCGCCTGGCCGACCCGGACAGCGAGTTCAACCTTGCGGTATTCGAGGACGATCTGACGCTCTACGGAAACACGCCGGGCGGGGGGGAGTACCACGCGGACCACTTCGTCATAGGCGAGCCGGCGCCGATGCGGGTCGACTTCCATGCGTTCGGTCCGGACGGGTCGGCCGACGTGACGGTGGAGGTGTGGGACGGTCCGCTCGACACCGGCGAGCTTCTGACGAGTCGCAGCTTCTCGGGAACGATGGGCGGGGGAGAGGTCAAGAGCCACGACTTCGAGTGGGACCTGGAGGACGAAGACCTGGGCGACCACATGTTCAACATCCGCCTGGTGGTGACCGGCGACGACGAGTTGACGACGAGCGACAACGTTGCTACCGACATCCCTGTGCGCGTCGACGACCCGGAGCTGTTCCTCGTCGAGCACTTCCCGTGGCCCAATCCCGCGACCGACGAGACCGGGTTCCACATCGCGTACCGCCTCTCGCGCGCCTCGGAGGGCAGCGTGGAGATCAAGGTCTTCGACCTGACCGGCCAGGAGGTCGCCACGAGCGTCTTCTACTACCGTCCCAACGAGGCCAACAACGGACTCCAGCCGGGCCTGAACAGCGTAGATTGGGAACTCATCGATACCGAGGGCGGCGGTCTGGTCAGCGGAGTGTACATATACCAGATCACTGTCTACGATGAAGGTCGGGCGGACCCGGTCGGCGAGGCCACGGGCAAGTTCGCGGTGACGCGCTAGCGCCAAGGGCAATCCAGTCGGAGACGGAGTTGAGCCAGCACAGGGACTCCCGTGATCACGAGCAGAGGCTCTACCGCCTCGCCGTGGGTGCCGCCAACCTGGCGCTCGCGGCGATGCTCGTCTATGGCATCGTCAGGTACTTCGAGGTGCTGGTTCCGCGGTTCGGGAACCAGTTCTTCTACGTTCCGGTAGTGATGGGCGGCATAGCCGCGTGGATGGTCTTCAGGGGGCTGAGCGCTCTCTTCGGGAGGGGACGTGGCCGGAGTTGAGGTGAAGCGGGGGGCCGGCAAGGGCGTCGTCGCGTTCGACGTGGACGGCGTGTTCCTGCGCGGGCTGTTCCTCTCGAGGGCCGCGAGCGCCACGAGCGCTTGGGTCTGGATCAGGACCATGTGGCTCGGCTTCCTTCTGAAACTCGGCGTCATCAGCGTTCGCCAGGCGGTCGAGCGCGCCTACTACCTGCAGCGCGGGATGACGCTGGAGCGTCTCCTGCGTGTGGGCGACTCGTTGCGACTCGCGCACGGCGCCGGGGAGCTGTGCGCCGATCTCAAGCGCGCCGGCTACAGCGTCGTTCTGGTAAGCGCCGGTGTCCCTCAGCAGGTGGTCGAACGGATAGCGACCAACGTCGGCGCGGACGGGGCGCACGGCGTGCTGCTCGAGGTCAGGGACGGGACGCTCACGGGGCGGCTCCTGGGCGACCGCCAGTCGGGGCGCGGGAAGCGCAACGCGCTCGACAGGATGCTACGGGAGCGAGGATTCTCGTGGGCGGAGGCAACCGTTGTCGTCGACGACGCGAGCAACGTAGAGATCGTCTCGGCCGCGTGGCGCAGCGTCGCTGTCAACCCCGAGTGGCGCATACTGCGTATGGCCGACTTCGTCGCCTACACACGGAACCTGCACGAGATACTCGAGTTCTTCCCCGAGGGCTATACGTCCGGCTTCACCCTGCGCGAAACGGCCATCCGACACGAGGCGTTTCGCAAGGCCATACATTCGTGTTCGGTAGTCATCCCGGTGCTGGCGCACTGGTCACGGCCCTTGACGCTGTGGCTCATCGGGATCGTCACGCTTGTCTATCTGGTTTCGGAGAGCATGCGCCTGGTGGGCATTGCGGTGCCCCTGTTCTCGAGTGTTACGTGGCGGGCGATGCGCCCGGCTGAGCCCCGAATGGTGGTCGCAGGGCCGTTCCTGTTCGGGCTGGGGATATTCCTGGTCGTTGCATTCTTCCCGCCTGCGGCGGCCGCGGTGGGCGTTCTGGTGCTCGCCATCGGTGACAGCGCCGCAAGCCTGATCGGCAGAGCCTTCGGAAACACGGTTCTGCCCTACAATCCGGGCAAGACGCTCCTCGGATCGCTTTCGCTCTTCGCAGTGGGCGTGCTAATTGCTATATTCTATGTCCCTGTGCCCTGGGCGCTGCTCGTGGGGGTCGTAGCAAGCCTCGTCGAGTCGCTGCCGCTGGGACCCAGCGACAATCTGCTGCTCCCGCTCGCCACGGCGGGCGTTGTGGCCGCGGCCATGGCCTAGGTCCGGGGGCAGCTTCGACACACCCGCCTTAAGCGGGCCAAGGAGGATGCATTGCTCAAGGAGAAGCTCCAGTCCAAAGAGGCCAGACTGGGAGTCATCGGCCTGGGGTACGTTGGTCTTCCGCTCTCGATGGAGTTCGCGAGGGCGGGCTTCCGTGTGATCGGCATCGACACCGACGAGGAGAAGGTCCGCGCTCTGCAGGCGGGCGAGTCCTACATCCAGGACGTTCCCAGTGAGTGGGTGAGGGCGGGGCTGGAGGCCGGGACCTTCGAGGCGACGACCGACTTCTCGGTCCTGAAGTCGGTCGACGCGGTCGACATCTGCGTGCCAACGCCGCTCCGGAAGACCAAGGACCCGGACATCTCGTACGTGAGGTCAGCCGTGCAGGAGATCGTCAAGTACCTGCATGAGCAGATGCTGGTCATTCTCGACAGCACGACGTATCCGGGAACGACCGACGAGGTCATCCTCTCGCGGTTGGAGACGACCGGTCTGAAGGTCGGAGAGGACTTCTTCCTCGCGTTCTCGCCCGAGCGGGTGGACCCGGGCAATCCCGACTGGAACACGAAGAACATCCCCAAGGTCGTGGGCGGCGTCACGCCGGCGTGCACCGAGCACGCCGCGATCCTCTACAAGCAGACGCTCGGTCCGGTCGTGCCCGTCTCGTCTACCAAGGTCGCCGAGATGGTGAAGCTCCTGGAGAACACGTTCCGCAGCGTCAACATCGGTCTCGTCAACGAGATCGCGCTGATGTGCGACCGCATGGGCATCGACGTGTGGGAGGTCATAGACGCGGCCGCCACGAAGCCGTTCGGGTTCATGCCGTTCTACCCGGGCCCCGGTCTGGGAGGGCACTGCATACCGATCGACCCGTTCTACCTCTCCTGGAAGGCGAAGGAGAGCGGCTTCGAGGCGCGCTTCATCGAACTGGCCGGCGTCGTCAACGGCAGCATGCCGTACCACGTGGTGTCTAAGGTCGTGGACGCGCTCAACGATTCGGGCAAGGCGGTTCTCGGCTCGAAGGTGCTCATCCTCGGCGCTGCGTACAAGGAGAACATCGACGACGTCAGGGAGGCGCCGTCGATGGACATAATGAAGATCCTGCGGGAGAAGGGCGCCGACGTCTCGTACTCGGACCCGTTCGTGCCGGAGCTCAGTGAGGGCGGGTTCGATCTGAGGAGTTCCGAGCTCTCGCCGGAGCTTCTTCGAGAGTCGGACTGCATCGTCATCGCGACGTCGCACTCGGACGTGGACTACAAGATGGTGGTCGAGTCGGGGACGCCGATCGTGGACACGCGCAACGCGCTCAAGGGGTTCAGCGCGAGCAACATCCGGAAGTTGTAGGGAACACCCGGGTCATGTGACCTTCGACAGGAGCGTTCGATGCCAGTAGTGCTCGTTACAGGAGGGGCCGGGTTCATCGGCTCACACATCGCCGAGCGGCTGCTCCAGCTCGGGAACGACGTGAGGATCCTGGACAACTTCTCGACCGGGCGGCGGGAGAACCTCTCGTCGTTCGCCGACTCCGTGGCGGTCATCGAGGCGGACATCAGGGACGACGACAGCGTCCGGAAGGCCATCAAGGGCGCGGACGTCGTCTTCCACGAAGCGGCTCTGGCGTCAGTGCCGCGTTCGGTCGAGGACCCGTCGTCGAGCAACGAGGTCAACGTCAAGGGCACGCTGAATCTGCTTCTTGCGGCCCGCGATGAGGGTGTCTCGCGCTTCGTATACGCCTCGTCGTCTTCCATCTACGGCGACACGCCAGAGCTGCCCAAGCGAGAGGACATGGCGCCGTCTCCCGAATCGCCCTACGCCGTGAGCAAGTTGACGGGAGAGCAGTACTGCCAGGTCTTCTCCTCGCTCTTCGGGATGGAATGCGTCTCGCTGCGCTACTTCAACGTCTTCGGCCCACGGCAGGACCCGGCATCGCAGTACGCGGCTGTTGTGCCGCTGTTCGTCACGGCGCTGCTCGAGGGAAGGTCGCCCGATATCTACGGCGACGGCGAGCAGTCCAGGGACTTCACCTACGTGTCCAACGTCGTCGACGCCAACATGCTGGCGCTCGAGGCGAACGGCGTCGGTGGCCAGGTCTTCAACGTCGCCTGCGGAAGCACCGGGTCCGTCAACGAGCTGCTCTCGGAACTGCAGGAGATCCTGGGGACGTCGATCCCCGCCAATTACCTCGACCCCCGTCCCGGGGACGTAAAGCACTCCTTCGCGGACGTGGGCAAGGCCGTGAGGCTCCTCGGACTCGCCCCCAAGGTGGCGTTCAAAGAGGGGCTCCGACTCACGGTCGACTGGTACCGCTCCCAGGCATAGCAGTCTCTCCCGGGGCTCCCGCCGCCAGGGACGCAGCCGGGTGGGAGGCAGACTGTGAAGAGGGTCTGGATTCTCGACACCGACGAGCCATCCGCGGGCGAGCTCGTAGACGCTCTGTCGACGCCGGCCTACGAGGTGGCGGTCTGGACCGACTCCGGCTCCCTGCTCTCGAACCTCGACTCCGGAGGGCCTGATCTCGTCGTGCTCGAACACGGGCTCGAGGGCGGTGAGGCCATCGAGGTGCTCAGGGCCGTCCGGGCGGGCGAACGTCGCGTGCCGGTCGTCGTCGTGGCCAGGCGTACCAGCAGCCAGGGCGCCATCGACTCCATGCGCGAGGGCGCGTACGACTACCTTCCCAGAGAGACTCTGCCCGCGGGGCTCGAGGACGCGGTCCGCAGGGCGCTGTCCGCTGACGGAGGGATGATCAGGACCATTGGATCACCCGGCCCGGGGGACGTGGCTGACCTGGGCGCTATCATCGGACGCACGCCGGAGATGGTCGAGATCCACAAGCTGATAGGCACGGTCGCGGCCACGGACGCCCCGGTGCTCGTGCACGGGGAGTCGGGGACGGGCAAGGAGCTGATCGCCAGGGCCATTCACTACAACAGTGACAGACGTGAGCGTCCCTTCGTAGCGGTCAACTGCGCGGCTCTCAGGCGTGACCAGCTGGAGACCGAGCTTTTCGGCGGGAACGACGAGACGGGCCACGAGGTGCAGGGCAGGTTCGAGCAGGCGAGAGGTGGCACGATCTTCCTGGACGAGATCGGCGAGACCAGCCTGGCGGTTCAGGGCCGCATCCTCACTCTGATGGAGGAGGGCTACTACGAACGGGCCCGCACCAGGGCCAGGTCGAAGCTGGACGTGCGGGTCATCGCCGCGACCGGCCAGAGTCTCGTGCTGCTGATGAAGGACGACCTCTTCCGCGTCGACCTGTTCTACAGGCTCAAGGTCGTAAGCCTCTACATACCTCCGCTGCGAGAGAGACGGGACGACATTCCGGTGCTCGCGGAGCACTTCCTCGAGCGTACGACGGCCAAGATGCAGAAGGAGATCCGGGGGATGACCCCGGACGCCTACGAGCTTCTGGAGCGATACTCGTGGCCGGGCAACGTGCGCGAGCTGGAACAGGCCGTCCACCACGCAGTCGCTCTCAACCGGTCAGGCGTGCTTGGACCGGACGACTTCGAGGTGCTCGACGAGGACCAGGCGCGTGATCTCGGGGCCGGGTTCGAGGGCAAGATCGCCCGGTGCGTCGAGGCAGAACTCCGGAGCCGTCTCGATGCGGGCGAGGAGGGCGTCAGCGACCGTATAGTGGACGAGGTGGAGACGGTGCTGGCGCGCGAGGCGCTCGAGATGTCGGATGGCAATCAGGTCCAGGCGGCCAGGCTTCTTGGGATAAGCAGGAACACGCTGCGTAAGAGGCTGGCGAGAGGCGGGGAGCAGTGACGAAGGGAACGAGCAGGACGGCGCGGGCACTCGCGTCTATCGCGTTCGCAGTGGCCGCGGCGCTCGCGCTCACGGGATGCGCGAACTACAGCTTCTCCTCGGCGGTCAAGACGCACATCTCGACCATCGCCGTGCCCGTCCTCGTGAACGAGACGCTCGAGTACAGCGCCGAGCAGGACCTGACGACGTCGATCATCGATGAGTTCACTGACGACAACGCGCTCCGCGTCGTGGGGGAGGAGGAGGCCGACTCCATCCTGAGGGGAGCCGTCGTCCTCTACGAGCGGCCAGTGATGTCCTACGACGCCTCCGGCAACCCGAGGGAGTACAAGGTTCGCGTCGTTGCGAAGCTGTCCTACGAGGACCTGACGAGAAACGAGGTCGTCTGGGAGGAAGAGGTCGAGGGGTGGGCGGTGTACTCCGAATCGGGGGAGAGCGGTTCTCTGACAAACGAAGAAGAGGCACGCGCCTACGCCTTCAAGAAGCTCGCCGAGGACGTGCTGTCCAAGACCGTCCAGGGCTGGTAGCGGGACCACGCAGGGTCGGTGACCAAGCAAGGCCAGGCACCACGCAACGCCGGGACCACGCAGGACCAGCGATCACGAAGACCAGGGATCAAAGCGAATGACGTTTGCCGACTTCCAGAAGGCGGTGGACGGAGGAACACTGCCGCCCGTGCTCGTGTTCCACGGCGAGGAGCCGTTTCTGGCGAGCCTCGGTGTGGACCTTCTCAAGAAGCGCCTCTTGCCCCCGGGCGGCGAGGCCTTCGACTTCGTCAGTCTCTCCGGAAAGGAGACGACGGCCGAGGCGATCGCGGCGCACGCGGCGACCGTGCCCATGCTCTCCGAGCGGCGGCTTGCCGTCGTGTACGAGTTCCTCGGACTGGCGCCCTCGCAGCGGACCCAGCTTCTTGCCTATGTCCGGGACCCGGTTCCGAGCGCATGCGTCGCCCTCGTCGGCTTCGAGCGTCTGACCGGTAAGAACAAGTTCGAGCGCGAGCTTCTCGATGCAGCGGAGTCGGTCGACTGCGGACGGGCGACCGGAGAGCATCTGGCCGCCATAGTGGAGCGCATGGCGGAGAAGCGCGGGCACGACATAGAGCCGGAGGCCGTCTCGGCCCTCGCCGACTGGACCGACGGGCGGCTCAACAGGATCGCCAACGAGTTGGACAAACTGGCGTGCTTCACGGAGGACGGCGCCGCCATCGGTCTCACCGACGTCGAGAGCGTCGTGGGAGCCCGCACCTCGGGTCTGCGTGACCTGGCGGTCGCCGTGGCGTCACAGGACGCGGGTGGGGCGCTCGCGCTGCTCGACGAGCTCGTCGATGGGGGAATGGACGCCGCCCAGGTGGTCAGCCAGCTCTACGGTTTCTGGATATCGCTCTGGCTCGCTCGCGCGGGTGGCGGCGCGCGCGGGGCGGGTTCCTACGGTCGGCTGTGGAGCGACAGGAGCGAACTCATCGAGCTTGCTTCCCGCCGGACCTCTCGCGAGTACGCGCGCGGTGTGGGGCGCTTCTACCGCGCCGACGTCGACATACGGCGAGGGATGCCTCCAGTGCCGACCGTCGGGCTCCTTGTCTACGAACTGGCAACGGGCGCCGGATAGCCATGTCGCGCGGCACCCCCGCCACAGGACCGCCGTCGAGACGGACGGCGAAGCGGCGCATCGCGCGCATCGTGGAGCTTCTGGAGGGCGCCTACGGCGTGCCCGACTACCGAGGCGGCCGCGACCTCGTTGGCGCGCTGGTTCGCACCATCCTCTCACAGAACACGACCGACGTGAACTCCGGGCGCGCGTACCGGTCGCTGCGCGAGCGCTTCTCCGATTGGGGAGACGTCGAGAGCGCGAACGTCCGTTCCATCGAGGCCGCCATCCGAGGGGGAGGGCTGGCGCGGACGAAGGCCCGGCGCATCAAGGCAATCCTCAGGTCGATCCGCGCGGAGTCGGGCGAGCTCGACCTCTCGTTCCTTCGCCGGATGTCAGACGACGAGGTCTTCGACTACCTGCTGGCGCTCGACGGTGTCGGCGCAAAGACGGCGGCCTGCGTGGCGCTGTTCAACCTCGACCGGGACATAATGCCTGTCGACACGCACGTACACCGCGTCGTGGGGCGCCTGGGCGTCGTCGGTAGCCCCAGGACGCCGGACGCCACCTTCAGGGCCGTCCGTGATCTGCTGCCCGAGGGGAAGGCGCTGTCCCTCCACATCAACCTCATTACCCTTGGCAGGGCCGTCTGCCGACCGAGCGCGCCTCAGTGTGAGCGATGTCCCGTTCGGCGGCTCTGCGACCGCGGTCGCGGGCGGTCGACATCCCGAAAACGCCCCCCAGACGCCCCAGAATTGGCTTGACGGGGCTTCCCTAGCGTGATAATCACATATGTGCGGTTCCGTGTCGCGGCGCGCTCCGCGTGCCTGAGGCCGGAATACGCACAGGTATATTGGTGCGCGTGGCCGGGCTCGCGTCCCCGAGCACCGTCGTTTGAGAGGAGGACGTCTGATGCGTTCCAGTGGAAGGATGCTGCTCACATGCCTCGCGGTGCTGGTCCTGGGACCGGTGCTTGCCATGGGCAACGGCCTTTACACGCCGACGGTCGGCGCCCGCGCAAACGCCATGGGCGGCGCGTTCGTGGGACTCGCGGACGACTACAGCGCGGTCTACTGGAACCCCGCCGGCATCACCCAGATCAAGGGCATGGAGCTGACTGTCACGGGACAGGACGTCGCGACGATGGCGTCCCGTGAGGGGTTCGTGCAGTACGAGGGGTTGGAGGGGAGCGAGGACCTGTTCCAGTTCGCCATCGCCGAGGTCGGGGCGACGTCCGACGCGAAGCTGATGATCGCGCCGGGGCTGTTCTTCTACACTGACCCCGGGCCACTGCGCGCGATAGTGGACAAGGTCGGCATCGCGGCCTACACGCTGACCGAGTACGGCGTGAAGTGGGACGGCAGCGACGTCATAGACGGCTTCGTCAGCCACGACCGCAACTACGACTGGATCTCGCTCTCGGCCGACCAGCAGGACTACGACAGCAGTATCAGAAGCTACTCCATATCTCCGGTCGTCGCCAAGGAGGTCATTCCGGGCCTCAGCATCGGCCTCACGGGCAACTTCGTCTACAGCCACTACAAGGTCGCGGACGTCGTGATGGTCGAGACACCCGTTGTCTTCGAGCAGCCCGAGGGCGACTTCTGGGTGCTCGCACTGACACCCCTCCAGTTCGAGGACGACGTGACGGCGTGGGGCTACGGCGCGACCTTCGGAGCGCTGTACAGGTTCAACAGGGAAACGAGCGTGGGCCTGACTGTCAGGTCGCCGATGAACATGAAGTACGACGGGACGTACGGCTTCATGGCCTCGGCGACGACGCCCGACACGTCTTTCGTCTACGAGGAGTCGCACGACTCGACCTTCGAGCTCAGGTATCCGACCTGGGCCGGCGTGGGCGTGGCTCGCAGGGACTTCATGTTCGACGGCCTGACGCTAGCGGTAGATGTGCAGTGGACGGACTGGTCGACGTTCGAGAAGATCAACCGCGACGTCGACTGGGGTTCGACAGAGACCCCGGAAGAAGAGCAGGACGAGCTCGTGCTCACCCAGCTCAAGTGGGAGGACACCGTCGAGGTCGCCGTCGGCTTCGACTACAGGCTTAGCCGCTCCATCTCCTTACACATGGGCTACAGGAACTCGCCGTCGCCGGTGCCCGACGACACGTACGACTTCGTGATGCCGTTCTCCTCGAAGAACACGATCGGTCTGGGCTGCACCATCCGCCAGGACTTCTGGCGCGCGTCCATCGGTCTGGAGTACCAGGCGGGCGACGAGCGGAACGTCTCGGGAACGGACGACATGAACGGGAAGCACGTCGAGGACACCCTCGTGCCCTCGCTTTCGTTCACGTATGCCTTCTAGAGGGACTGCGGAGCTATAGTCTTCGAGGCCGGCACCGCTCTCCCGGTGCCGGCCTTCGCTTATCGGAGAGCGGCGGCATCCGATATCAGAGAGGCGCGGTTCAATGACACGCTATCCATTCGCCGACATAGAGCCGAAGTGGCAGGACCGGTGGGTCGAGACCGGGCTCTTCCGGTGTCCGACCGATTCGGAGAACAGGTACTACTGCCTGGTGATGTACCCGTACCCGTCCGGCGACCTGCACGTCGGGCACGGGCGCAACTACATTATCGGGGACGCGGTGTCCAGGTATCGCATGATGACCGGGCGGTCCGTCCTGACGCCGATGGGATGGGACGCTTTCGGGCTTCCGGCGGAGAACGCCGCGATCGAGAAGGGCATCCACCCGCCCGTCTGGACCGACGCCAACATTGAGAAGATGAAGGAGCAGTTCCGGAACTGGGGCATAGGGTACGACTGGGACAGGGAGTTCGCCTCGCACCAGCCGGACTTCTACCGTTGGACGCAGTGGATCTTCCTGAAGCTGTTCGAGCACGGCCTGGCCTACAGGAAGGGCGCGCCGGTCAACTGGTGCCCGTCCTGCGCCACGGTGCTGGCCAACGAGCAGGTCGTGGACGGCAAGTGCGAGCGCTGCAAGGCGGTCGTGACGATCCGCGACCTCGAGCAGTGGTTCTTCAATATCACGGACTACTCGCAGAAACTGCTGGATGGGCTCGATGACCTTCCCGGCTGGCCGGAGCGCGTCAAGCTGATGCAGCGTCACTGGATCGGACGCAGCAAGGGCGTGGAGATAGACTTCACCATCGCCGAGACGGGCGAGCCGCTCCCGTGCTTCACGACGCGCGTGGACACGGTCTTCGGCGTCACCTACATGGTGATGGCTGCGGAACACCCTGCTCTCCGCGGGCTGGTCCAGGGGACCGGGCGCGAGGACGAGGTCATGGCGTTCGCCGACCGCGTCAAGGCCGAGGGCACGGTAGTCCGAGGCGACGCGGACGTTCCTAAAGAGGGTGTGTGGACGGGGCGGCACGTCATCAACCCGGTCAACGGCGAGAAGGTGCAGCTCTGGGTAGCGAACTACGTCCTGATGGAGTACGGGACCGGCGCTGTCATGGCGGTCCCCGCGCACGACCAGCGCGATTTCGAGTTCGCTCGCGAGTACGGGCTTCCGGTGCGCGTGGTGATCGACAGCCCGGAGGGTGGGCTCGAAGGCGACACGATGACCGAGGCGTACGTCGAGGACGGCGTCCAGGTGAACTCGAAGACCTTCGACGGCCTTCCGAACCGCGAGGCGATCGAGAGGATCGCGGACTGGATGGAGTCGGAGGGCATCGGCAGAAGGACAGTGAGCTATCGACTCCGCGACTGGCTGGTATCGCGGCAGCGCTACTGGGGCACGCCGATTCCCGTCATCTACTGCGACGCCTGCGGCATAGTGCCGGTGCCGTACGAGGACCTGCCGGTCCTGCTGCCGACCGACGTGACGTTCTCCGGCAAGGGCGAGTCGCCGCTGACGACATCCGAGACCTTCCTCCGTGTCAAGTGCCCGAAGTGCGGTGGGGAGGGGAGGAGGGAGACCGACACGCTCGACACATTCGTCGACTCGAGCTGGTATCTGCTGCGGTACATCTCGCCGGGCGAGGAGGCCGTGCCGTTCGTCAAGGCGGACGTCGACCGCTGGCTGCCCGTCGACCGCTACATCGGCGGCATCGAGCACGCGTGCGGGCACCTGATCTTCGTGCGCTTCATGACGAAGGTCCTCAATGACCTCGGGCTCCTGTCGTTCGACGAGCCCATCGAGCGGCTCTTCTGCCAGGGCATGATCACGAAGGACGGCGCGAAGATGTCGAAATCGTTGGGGAACGTCGTCCCGCCTGACGAGCTCATCGCCCGCTACGGAGCGGACACGGAGCGGCTGTACACGCTCTTCAGCGGTCCTCCGGACCGCGACGCCGAGTGGAACGACACGGCGGTCGAGGGCGCACACCGCTTCCTCAACCGCGTGTGGAATCTCATCCTGGAGTGGCCGTTCGATCCAGCGGCGTCCGAGTCGGTCTGCAGCGAGCTCGCGTGCGACGCGCTGCCTGAGGGGGTGGACAAGCTCCACAGGAAGACGCACCAGACGATCCGCAAGGTCACGGCCGACTTCGAGGCGTTCCACTTCAACACGGCCGTCGCGGCATGCATGGAGCTCGTCAACGAGACTCGCTCTTTCACGGACGTTCTCGAGGGAGAGCCCTCCGGTCAGGAGCGGGCGGCCATCTCTGAGGCCGTGGAGAACCTCGTGCTGCTGCTCTCGCCGATGGTGCCGCACATCTCGGAGGAGCTGTGGGAGCGAATGGGAGGCGCGGGCTCCGTCTTCGAGCAGGCGTGGCCGACGTTCGACGAGCTGGCGGCCGCCGAGGACGTCGTGACGATCGCGGTGCAGATAAACGGCAAGCTGCGCGGCGAGGTAGAGGCCGAGCGGGGCGCACCGCAGGACCAGGTGATGGGACTGGCGACGGCCGACCCGAAGGTCGCGAAGTACATCGAGGGCAAGACTGTCAGGAAGGTGATCCACGTTCCTGACCGGATACTCAATCTCGTGGTCGGCTAGCTTCACTCGACCAGACTGACGACTCGATGCCGCGCACTGCACCAGGGGGAGACACCATGGCGCGCAAGGTCATGTGGCACGGTCACGAGCCCTACGAGGACGGGAACACCACGGTTCAGCCCGCGCGAGTCACGGTACTTCAGTAGCAGGGAGCGCATCCCGCGCGACCTCCTGACGGACTACCGGTTCGGGACCGAGTCTGTGCCCGACGAGAAGGCGTTCCCGGAGGAGGTCGTGGAAGAGGTCGCCCTGCCGTAGATGCCGACCGTCCAGCGTTCGGCCATATGGACACGGATGGAAGGCAAAGACTCGACGATGTGGCGAGACGGAGACAGAACGAGACGGACGATCGGAAGGGGCCGGTGTCGGACGACGCCGGCCTCTCTGCACGCGGGAGGGCTGCCGTGTGGGGGACCGCCTGACGGGTTCCTGCCATCAGCAGCATTCGTGGCCGTTCAGGCTCAAATGAGCTAGTTTACAGAATATCGATTATGCGACATAAAGGGAGAAGGCCCGGGTGGCCCCACGGGCTGCTGCGGACGGCCCGGGCTGATGCAGACCGCCCGGCGCGGCCTCCTGGCGAGGACAACAGAACGCGGGCTCCCTACGGAAGCCCGCGTGTCTTCTTCGTCGTGTTCCGGGTTCGGCGACAGCGCCGGTGCTTCCCCGACGCTTCTAGGTTCCGGTGAAAGCGTTGGCCTCGGCGAGGCTGGACCTGGCATCGCCCGCCCACGGTGTGTCGCCGTGGTCCTGGACGATCAGAGTGGCCGTCTCCCTCACGCTGTCCCAGTCGTTCGCAGAGCGGTAGCAGCGCATGGCGTCCGCGAGGTACCTGGCAGCAGTGGACTCGAGGTCGTTGTTGTTTCGGGCCAGCTGCCGGTAGATGCTGGCCGCGGTCTCGAAGTCTCGGCGCTGCTCCAGGACGGATGCCTTGCCCTCGAGGGCGACCTTGCCCAGATTGCCGGAATCACCGTGTCTGTCAAGGTAGGCCTGGAAGTTCTCCAGTGCGGCGTCATACTGCCCCTGCTGGAACAGGATGGTTCCGAGGTAACAGGAGGCCGCTCCGGCGCTCCTGGTGCCCGGGTAGAGGTCGATGACGCTCTGATACTCCTGAGCGGCCTGGGCCAGGACACCGGAGCTGGCGCTCTGAGACGCCTTCATGAGGTCGGCGCTGGCCGTGAGTTCGGTGGCCCTCTGACCACGGATGACCATTCCGACGACCACGACGGCCACCACGACGACGGCGACGCCGATGAGGACCTTGTTGAGATGGTCCTCTATGAACTTCGTGCTCTTGGCGGTCGTCTCCAGAAGGGCGTCGTGCTTGAGACCCTTCTTCGTAATGCGCTTCCTCTTGCCCAACGTGACCTCCGTGCGGGTGCCTGACAATGCGCCGAGAGAGCCTGTGACCCCTCCCCCGGCGTTTCCTCATACCTGACCAAAAAGCATAGCACGCCGGTGGGCGCCTGTCAACGGGCCGGGCTGCTGCGTCTTCCTGGCCGCGGTCGGCTATCGTCCCGTCCCATCGTGGTCGTACGCGGAAGGGGCTCCGCAATGCGGCGGAGCCCCTTCTTCAAGTTCTGAGACCGGCGAGTCTCAGGCAGGCACTACCTGTAGAGCGCCTTGACCTTCGTCCAGCTCGCCGCCTCTACCGGCGAACCGCCCGTCGGGAAGTGAATGCAGGCGGTCGTCGGGGCGGTCACGCAGATGAAGTCCGCCCAGTAGTCCGTGTGGTCCGGGTCGCTCGTCGAGGGCGTGCTGTACAGGCGGCCCTCGATCATCAGGGCGTCGAACGCACCGGTCGTGTCGGTGAAGGTCCACGTGTGCTCCACGTAGTCCCACCCCGTGCCCGCGGTGTACGTGTCGTTCCCGCCCGCGGAGCCGTAGTAGCTCTCCGGGTCCAATGAGTCGGCCCAGTGCCCCCAGATCCTCCAGGAGGGACTGCCTCCAGGCGTCATGTCGTAGCCGTAGAAGCCTGCGGTAACGACGTCGCCGGGGTTGAGTCCGGTGACCCACCCGAGGTACGCCTGCGGCGTCGAGGAGTGCGGGTCCTCGGCGACGTGCAGGTAGGAACTGCCGTGGAAGGCGCCCGGGCAAGTGTAGTCAGGAAGGGTCGAGCCCTGCGAGCCCGTCTGCGGACCGGACACGTTCGCGGCGCCGACGAGGTTGCCGTAGTAGCCGAGAATCGTGCCGCCGTCCTCCCAGCTGTAGCAGCACGTGACCTGAGCCGCTGCTGGTAGGGCGATTGCAGCCACCAGCGCAACAAGAGCGATAAGTCTCACTGTGACCTCCTTGCCGTCCGTGCTCAGGGAGTCCGTCCGCCTGAGCCCACACGAGTCTGCCCGCCTATCCGCGAGCGCTCTGAACGTGGAAAGCCGGACGGTCCGAGGCTCGCTGCCTGGGACCGCCCGGCGTTCATGCTTCCACCTGCAACGCACACCGGTGGTCCGGTGCGTCTTCTTCGGGTGCTACCTGTAGAGAGCCTTGATGCCCGCCCAGCTGCTGTCCTCGACCGGCGAACTCGGCTCGGGGAACTCGATCGTGCAGCCATCGGGGAACTCGACCTCGAAGTCGTCGAACCAAACGGTGTCGCCGGCGTTCGAGTAGGTGCGCACGCTGATCATGAGACCGTCGTGGGCGCCGCTGTCAGACCAGAACGTCCACGTGTGACCGGTCTGATCCCAACCCGTGCCGGGGCCGTAGTCGCTGTTGCCGCTTGCGCTGCCGGAGTAGTTGTCGTAGTCCGTCGCGCCAACGTCCGTGTACTTGGCCCAGATCCTGCCGGACGGCGAGCCGCCGGGCGTCGTGTCGTAGCGCCAGAGCGTCGCGGAGACCACATCACCCTCGACGAGACCCTTGATCCAGCAGAAGTAGAAGTCGGGCGTCGCACGGAGCGGATCGGTGTTGTCGACGCACTTCAGGGACGCGTCGCCGCTGTAGACGGGATCGGGCGCGCCAACGTTGTAGGCGTAGCCGGCGTCGGCCGCGTAGATGGTGAGAACCGTGCCACCGTTCTCCCAACCGTACGAGGCGTACTGCACGGCGAATGCCGGCGTCACGAGCAGGAATACCAGTGCGATCGCGAAAAGCCTGTTCATCTCTTCCTCCAGTTTGAGAGAGTTCCTCTCAGGATTGTACTGCCTCACTCACACAACCGGCCTTTGACCTCAGGCCAAATGCGTTACTCGACAGGTCCGGCTGCCACCTCCTTGTTTGGGCCTGGTCCCGGCCGACGAGTTCGTCGTCCGGGTCCTCTAGCGTTCCCCTGAGCTATTGTACGAGAACACGCCCGCGTCCACGTCCTCCGGACGCAGCCACACCGCCACCTCTACAGCGGGTACATTATACCACAAGCTTGGAAAATCCGTCAAGCGAGGAAATGAGTGTCAGACGGCCTCGCCGCATGTGTCGGGCGGGCGCGAACGGCAATGCGGTGGGTCCGGGCCTATGAGCTGTCCCGGATGAAGGCAGCTATGGAGCGGTCGTAGGTCCGCTCCGTGTCTTCGCTGAAGTAGCATGCCGGCAGCTCTCCTGCACGTCGGTGGTAGGCGATGCACTCGCAACAGACGCCCTTGCGGCTGCAGGGCTCGTAGGTGCAGTTACAGGCGGCGAGATTGGCCTCCTTGCCGGGGCAGTCCTTCGACATAGATCCCTCTCCCCTCTCGCGGTCCGGTACTACGGGTGCACGGCCGCATAGCGAACGCCCGGCGGGGGTTGTCCGCCGGGCGCTCTTCTACCATGGTCTCTGTCAGGAGACCTTCGTCCTGTGACGGTCCTTCAGCTCGCCCGTCTTGCCCTTGTTCCACCCGCTCGTCCGGGAGAAGTACCCGGTCACTCGCGTAATGTGGTCGACGTCGCGACCCTGCGAGCAGGAGGAAGTGATGGTCTCGAGCGTGTTCGCCTCGACCGCCTCGAACGTAGCGTGAGTCAGCGTCTCGAACCTATCGTTCCTGATGACGATGCCCTTGTCGTCGAGCTGGTAGTCCCAACCCTCCTGAGAGTCGAGCCAGCCCTTCAACTCATCCATCTTCATCTTTCGCCCTCCCGGCGCTGCTCACCCCGGTGTGAAAAACTCAGTTCAGCTAGTCGACCCTCTCGGCCTCTGTCGCCTTGTTGAGGTCGCTGATCAGCGCGTCCACGTCGATGCCGTGCGCAGCGGCGCCCTCGGCGATCGACTCGAAGGCCGCGACCGCGCAGCCGATGCAGTGGAGACCGTGCTGCATGAAGACCGGCACCGTCTCCGGATGGCTCTTGACGACGTCGCCGATCGGCATTTCCTTCGTGATGACCATCTCCGCCATTGGTATCTCCCGCTATTGTGCAGTCCCTGTGGCGCGTACCTCAGTGGGGCATGATAACCCGGCCCCTCCCCCGCATCAAGTCGGAATTGAGGGGCGGAAACGCCAGCGAGGCGGCGAACTGCGCCTGCCTGGCCACGGCCTATCCCGCGTACTCCTCCCTGGCCAGCCTTCTCCTCAGAAGCGCCCGGACGCCGCGCTCCGCGCCCCAGGCGGACAGCCACAGCCCCGCCAGTATGGGACCGACGGCCCTCGGGAACTCCTGCATCAGGAGCTGGAGCACTATGAGACACGGGACCAGCGTGACGCCCAGCAGCATGAAGAAGGCGATCTGCCGCGCCTGTCTGCCTCTCTCTATCTCCTGCGACATCGGCATGTGCGGGGCCGCGAGAGTCAGTATGGCGAACGCCGCGAGACAGAGCGGCAGTATCATCAACACGAACGTCGCCGCGCCGAGTACGGGCATCGCGAAACACAGCAGCACGAACAGCAGGATGAAGAACGGGACGAGGTACCGCCAGACGACCAGACGCCTCGCGCCCTGGAGGACGGCCGAAGCGTCGCCGAGCGGCGCCACGTGGAAGATCCAGCTGGCTTTCCACTCCTCGGACTGCGTCAACGCGCTCGCGAAGAAGAGCGAGACGAATATGCAGTAGAGCCCCATGATCTCCTGGAGCGCCACCGGCCCGCCGTCCGGCGAAGCGACGAAGGGGCTGTGGAGGTCGCCCCTGATCAGCGCAGTGGCGTAGACTGCCAGCGGCAGCCCGAACGCCGGGTACACCCTGGCGCGCAGCTTGCGGTCGCGCCTCATGTAGGCGTCCATCAGCACGTATCCGGCCCGCTCGGCGCCCGTCCCGAGCGAGATCAGTCCGAGCCTGAAGAAGGGGCGCCTCCGTGGCTTCCCGTCGGCGCTGACGTCCTCCTCGACCGAAGACGACATCAGCTCCGAGATCCTGCGGGAGTACTCCAGCGAGATGGTGTTCATCGCGGCGGCGACGACCGCGACGGACGAGATCGCCGCCATCAGGAAGAGCGCCGTTCCCTGCGGGCTAGCGATGCCCGAGAGGAACTCGACCGTTCCCGCGTACCACGCGGGCGGCGCAACGTAGACCCACGGGCCGCGCGTGAGCGAAAGGAGCTGCGGGTCCTCCTCGATCATCCTCGGCAGCAGGAAGTACGCCATTACCAGCACGAGCGTCGCGCCGGAGTGCACGTAGGTGATGATGGACGTGAAGCGTTGGTAGCTCACGAGCTTGAGGGCCGCCGTGTAGAGGAGCACTATCGCGGCCGACGTGCTGACGCACGCCACCAGTCCTCCCAGCACGTGGAAGACGCTGAAGCGCGCGCCGGCCTCGAGGAAGAAGCCGCCGAAGATGGCCGCCGGCAGAGTCAGCGCCAGCGCGATCGGCGTAACGTAGAAGAGGAGGTTCCCCAGCTTCGCCCAGAAGTAGGTCCGGGACGAGACTGGACGGTGCGCCAGGATCTGGAAGTCGTCGGGATGCGCGACGATCGTCACGTACTCCATTATGACCGCTAGCGCGGTCATGAACATGGCGGCGCTGATCGTGAAGAGGGAGTAGACGAACAGGTCACCCTGGGGGCGCAGTCCGACCGCCAGAAGAAGCCCCATGACCGCGTAGGTCATTAGCGCGATCACGAAGGGCGGCACCTTCCCGCGTCCTACACCGGCCCTGGACGTTCTGACGTCCAGCTTGATCCCGGCCGTCAGAAGCGCCCGGAGCTGCCGCCAGTCGACGGCGTTCTCTCCCGCGCCCGCTCTCCCCGCCCCCGTGACGTGTTCCCGGTCCGCTGCCTCGCCCTTGTGCCCGCCCACGCTCTACTCCCCCTTGCTGCCCGTCACGCTCTCCGAGAACGCGCGCACGATGTCCGGGAGGTCGCCCGTAGACGTCAGCTCGCTGAAGACCCCCTCGAGCGACACTGCCTCCGTCATGTTCTTGAGCTCGTCGACGTTGCCGTCGGCGATGATCTCGCCGTTCATCAGTATGACGATGCGGTCGCATACCTTCTCCACGACCTCGAGAACGTGCGAGCAGTAAAAGACGGTCTTGCCCTGCGAAGCGAGTTCTCGCAGGAGCTCCTTGAGGACAAGCGCCGTGTTGGCGTCGAGTCCCGAGAGAGGCTCGTCGAGGAAGAGGACGTCGGGGTTGTGCAGAAGTGCAGCGGAAATGAGCACCTTCTGCTTCATCCCCCGCGAGAACGAACGCATCGTGCGGCCCGCCGAGTCGGCGATTCCGAAGAGCTCCAGGAAGGTCGAGGCCTTGGTCTCGGCCTCGTGCTGGTCGAGATGGTAGAGGTGTCCGACGAGTGACAGGTATTCGCGCGGCGTCAGGTTCTCGTAGAGGGCGCCGGTCTCGGGCACGACGCCGATCCTCGCCTTGGCCTCGAGCGGCCGCTCCCCTATGTCGAAGCCCTCGATGAGAGCGGTGCCGCTCGTGGGTCTGAGCATGCCCGTCGCCATCTTGACCGTCGTCGTCTTGCCGGCGCCGTTCGGTCCGAGGTAGCCGCAGATCTGTCCGCGCGGCACCACGAGGTCGACGCCCGCCACGGCCACGAGCCCGTCGAACTCCTTGGTCAGTCCTCTGAAGACCACCGCGGGTTCTCTCGTCGCGGGCGCGGCGGCCTCCGGTCCTGTGGACGCGGCGTCGGGCGTTGCGGGTGCGTTCATCGGTCCGTCTCCGGTTCATCGCTCCCCGCGGTCGCGGCGAGCTCTCTGAGAAGGGCGGCGGCTTCCGCGCGCGTTCTCTCCGGCGCGGGCGGGTCGGCATCCGTCACTCGCTGCCACGCCTCCCGCGCCTCTTCGAATCGTCCCGTGCCGGCGCGCGCTCGACCTAGTCCGACCCAGGCATCGTGGTAGCGGGGGTGGCCCTCGAGTGCCCGCTCGAAGTGAACGGCCGCCTCGTCGAACCGCCCGAGCGAGAGCAGCGCGAGGCCGAGGTTGTAGCGCGACGAGAGGTCGGTGGGTCTCAGCTCGAGCGCCCTCTCGAACTCGACGACTGCCCCTTCCATGTCGCCGCGCTCCCCAAGAATGCCTCCCACGGCGTTGTGCATCGGCGCGAAACTGAACTCGATCGTTTCGATGCCGACCGCCACGCCGAGCGCGGCGATCACGACCGCTGCCGCCGCGAGAGTGCGCCACTCCCGCGATAGGACTGCGCGCCACAGCTCGACCACGGCGAAACCGGCTCCGACGAGCAGCACCGGTGCGATGGCGAGCCGGTACCTTCCCGTTATGAAGAACGGGAGGACCGACGCCATGAAGGTGAGCCCGAACAGGACCAGGAGCCCTACGCGCTTCCTTCGCAGGAGCGCGAGCCCGATGCCGAACAGCCCGAGCGGGGCCACGACGCCGAACGTGCCCACGGGGAACCTGAGCACCGGCGCGAACTGCCGGACGTAGTAGAGGTGGTAGTGGTTCGGGATCTCGTAGTGGTTCCAGAACAGGGCGAACTTCCGGCCCATCAGTGAAAGCCAGCGTCCAGGGTTCGCTCTTATCTGCTCGACCGTCCTTGCGGTCCAGAAGTCGGAGACCTCGCCGGCCGACATCTCGCGACCGGTCTCGCGCTCGGCCGCCAGCTGCGATGCGACCCGCAGGTCGAATCGCATCTCCGGCGGGACCTGGAAGACGCCAGGCGACCCCGTGTGGTTGCCGATGAAGAAGTTGATCCCGCCGTTCGAAGAGACCGGTATGAAGTCCCCTTCCGTCCGGTAGTTGTGAACGGTGGCCGGGAGCACGACCAGGCCTGCGGAGACGAAGAAGAGCGCGCCCAGCAGCCACGGGTTCCTCGCGGCCCGCGTGTCGTCGTCGCCCGACCGTCGACGGCCTCTCCCCTCCCGGTCGTCATGCATGCCGCGGGAGCGGCTTCTCCTGCTGCGTCGCCACGCGCCCCGAGCGAGCCAAAGCGAGCCTGCAGGCGCGAAGAGGAGCAGGTTGGGTTTACCCAGTCCCGCCGCTCCGAGCAGCGCACCCGCGGCGACCGTCGTCCAGATGCTGCCGCGCCGATCCGCCAGCTCTAGCAGCACGAGCGAGCCAACGACGAACGTGATGACCAGAGTGATCTCGAGGAACTCGGCCTCGAAGAAGACGAACGGCACGTACACGGCGGTCAGGACCGCCGCCGCGAGGCCCGCCCTGCGCCCGAGCGTCATGCGGCCCAGAGCGAACATCAGCGCCACGGTAGCCGCACCGAAGAGCGACTGCACCACGCGCACGGCGTGCAGGCTCGAACCGCCCAGCTTCGAGACGAGCGCTAGGAAGAACGGGTAGAGCGGGCTCGAGTGGAAGTAGGCGTGGTCGGGCACCGGCTTGCCCGCCGCGATGTCGCCGGCCTGGGCCAGGTAGATGGCGGGGTCGCCGAGCAGCGTGGTGAAGAGCGGGTGGTGCCGGACCTCATGCAGGTAGATCAGGCGCAGCGCCAGGGCCAGCGCGACCACGACCCCGATGGCCAACCACTCGCGACGGGTCATCGCCGACTCCGGTCCGTCCTCGGGTTCGGTCCGGGCCTTGTCGCTCATTGAAGAGACTCGCCTAGCGTGATGGCGCGGGCGATGGCCGCCGCGTGGATGTCCGCCGTGTCCATCGTTCGCTCGGCGTAGCCACCGGCCAGCGTCACGACGAACGGAACTCCGCGCGAGGTGCAAGCGGTCATGACCATCTCGTCCCTGTCGGCGAGGTCCTGCTTCGTGAGCGCCAGACCTCCGAGCAGGTCGTGTTCGTAGGGGTCGGCGCCTGCGACGTAGACGACCAGTTCCGGCGCGAACTCGGTGAAGATGGTCTCCAGGGCCTTGTTGAGGTTGGACAGGTAGAGCGGTCCGTCCGCGTCGTTCGGTAGCCCGATGTCGAGGTTGCTCGGAGGCTTGACCATCGGGTAGTTCATCTCCTGGTGGATCGAGAACGTGAACACGCGTTCGTCGCGGGCGAAGATGGCCGCCGTCCCGTTGCCCTGGTGGACATCGCAGTCGACCGTCGCCACCCGGGTCGCGAGGCCGTCCTCCAGCGCCCTCGCCACGCCCATGGCCGGGTCGTTGAGAACGCAGAAGCCCTCTCCGTGGTCCGGGAACGCGTGATGAAGCCCTCCGGCGATGTTGACCCCCACGCCTCTCTCGAAGGACGAGCGGACGGCCGCGATCGTGCCCCCGGCGCCGAGGAACGACTTCTCTATGAGTTCCTTGGAGTACGTCAGCTCGAGCGTAGCTTCCTCGAGGGCGGTCAGAGTGCCGGTGAGCAGCTTGGAGACGTACATTTTCGTGTGCACGAGAAGAGCGTCCTCCAACGTCGCCGGCTCGGGCACCACGAAGTCGTCAGGTCTGGCCACCCCCATCTCCAGGAGTCGTTCCTTGACCATGCGGTACTTCCGCATCGGGAATATGTGTGGACCTATGTCGGCCTCGTAGTCGTCTGAGTAGAAGAGCTCCGGTCTCATAGATGTGGTCTCCGTAGCGTGTCGGTTCACGACGACCCTGTGCGTCGGCGCGCGGCGCGCGGGTCAGAAGGTGATTCTAGCGCGTAGACAGACCGGGTGCCACAGGAAGTCACGGCGCGCAGGGCGCTCCGGCGAGCGCGGCTCAGTTCGTCTCGGGCAGGTCAGCAGGCTCCGGGGACGCGCGCTCGGCCGCGGGCGCCTTGTCCTCGCCTTCCTCGGGAGCGGACGACCAGTCTCCGCTGCTCTCGGAGCCGAAGAGGATCCACGCCTCGAGAGGCTCTCCGTCCGACACGGCCGGCGAGAACCTCCAGAGGGCGGCGGCGCTCCGGACAGGCTCGAGGTCCGCCGCCCCGATATCAGGGACCGACCCCACCTCGACCGCCGCTCCGTCAGCGCCAACGAGTATCTCCAGCTGCAGCGCCCCTTCCGCGACGGCCACCAGCGACGCTGTCGTATCGCCGGGGACGGCCCAACGTGAGAGCGCGGGCAGTTCTGTGAGCTCGAGCGACGTGTCGACGCGTGCCGGCGACAGCTCTATCGGTCTGACGTAGGGTTCTAGCTCGGGTATGGAGTGAGGGTCTACGAACCCGGGTAGCATCTCCAGCGAAGCGAGGTGCGGTTCGACCGCCTCGGCCTTGGCCAGCTCGGCGTCGGCGTCCAGCCAGTCCACCTTCTCGGTGTCCGCCAGCTCGCTCAGGCGCTTGTAGGCCGTCCCCGCTTCTCTGGACAGCGGGCCCACCAGCTCCGCGTAGGCGCGGTAGAGCCGCTCGGCCTGTCGGGGACGCCCGCCCTGCAGGTGCACCGCGGTCGCAAGTCCCAGCACCGTCTCCGGGTCCACGTCGGTACGGACCGCGTCGTGGGACACCCTCCCCTCCGCGAGGGCCCCCGCTAGTCCCTCGCCGAGCGTTCTTGAGAACTCGCGCTCCGCTTCTTCGAACAGGCCGGCGCGCAGGAGAGCGATCGCCAGCGACGAGCGAGTAAGGGGATGGTCCGGCCTGGAGTTCGCCGCCTCACGCAGTTCGTCCAGGCCCAGGCGCATCTCAGAACCGCCGAAATGAGCGATCCCTCGGGCCAGGAGCGCGTCCGGTGAAACCCCTTCGATCGCGTCTGCAGGCGACCCTGCGCCCGCCACCGCTAGCGCCGCCACCGCAGCGAGGGTCCTGTAGTGGACACCGCCGCGCACGAGGGTTCGAAACACCTTCACAGCGTGTCTCCAGCGCCCCAAATTCACTCTCTGTAGCACGTTAACCTCTGTTTGGTGTGCTTGGGTGTCTGCCGGAACGACCCCTCTGAGAGGCCGTCTTTCGTCGTCCGGTCAATCTTGCCAAGTTGACGTATGTGCGCCCTCCGGAGGTCGTCCGAAGGGCGTTCTGCGTCCGACGGGGCCCGGTCTAGGGGTGCTTCGCCGGCCGCCACTTCGCGGGTCTGTGACGCGGCGGGTACGCGACCTGGTGGCCACGTTCCTGGAGGATGTCCCGCGCCTTCTCCACAACGGCCCTGAGCAGGTTCGTCGGGTACTCCCACTCGTAGGGCGTGACGCCGTCGCACGCGGGGCAGATCACATCGACGCTCGCTCTGACCCGAGTGTCCCTTCTCTCTGTGACGACTGCCGTGACCCTGTAGACTGGCAGTGCGCCGGGGGCGGGCACGTCGACCCCCTCTCCCACGTACGGCACCTGCTGCCTCGTACCGACCACGGCGCCGCCTCCAGGCGGCCGCTGCTGGAGGGTCACGTCCGTCCTGCGCATCGCCTTCTCGAAAGCGGCCGTCACGGCCGGAACGCTCTTCCCGAACACCGTCTCGACCGTGACACCCGGTGGCGGGTCCGGCGAGACGAACGTCGCTGTCGGCGCGCACCCCGCGATCGCCGCGCAGCACAGGGCGACGAGAGCTCCCGCGGTTCGGCTCATCCTCTCCTCCTCGACGAACCTGCGCGCGCGATCAGGTGTTCCCTGACCGCCTGTTCGGCGCGTCTTAGGTGCGGCCACCCCGCGGCCGCGAGGCTTTGGTTCACCGCCTGTCGCGTTACGTCGAGATGGGACGCGACCTGCTGCTGCGTGTCGCTCTCCTTGGTCAGCTCGATGATCTGGCGCTGCCGCTCGGTCATGTCGTCGTAGGTCGCGAGCACCAGGCCGGCGAGGGCGGCCGCCACCACGTCCTGTTCAGGCAACAGGAGGCACACGCGCCGCTCCCTTGCGTCCGTGGTCTCGATGCCGCTCAGGGCTAGCGATGCCGCGGCTTCTGCTGCTATGAGGGCCGACTCCACGTGTCCGGAGGCCGATTCACTTGGAGCGCCGTCTGCGACGGCGCCGCAGAAGGTCGCGCCCATTGGCCTGAGCGAGTCTGCCACCCTCAGTATCGCGTCGAGCACGCGGGCCGCGTCTCCCAATGGCAGAAGGAGCACACCGTCGGGCGAGACCGAGGACGGCCCCGAGAGGAGCTCCGGGTCGCTGGCTGCCGCCGCCGCGGCGCCCCTCAACGCCTTGAGGGCCTCCTCGTCCGCGGACGGGACGCCTCCTCGCGGATGTGCGCGGACGGCCAGAGCGGCCGCTGTGTTGTTCATCAACATGGTGTAGTCCCGGGGGCTTCCGCCTACTCGATGATCCTGAGGACGGCGTCGTGCTCGCGCACGCGCTCGGGGACCTTTATGCCTATCTGGTCGCCGGCACCGGCCACTTCGAGCGAGTCGTGTTCGATCTGGATGGATTGCACGACCATCTCGAAGTCGGTCGTGTGTCCCTCTATCGATATCCTGTCGCCGACCTTCAGTTCGTCGCTCAGGACGATGGCCGCGACCTTCGGCTTGCCGAAGTAGTGCGAGACGCGCCCGACTTCCTTCTTCTCCACGCAATCCTCCTCTCACTCGCGCGTCGCACGGGGCGCCGCGCTTCCCTCGGTGCTTCTATCTGGAGCGTTCCACGCACGCGTATGCGTTGTGCGCGTGGACGCTCTCAAGGTTCTCGGCCTCTATGCGGTACCAGTGCACTCTCACGTCTGAGTCGAGCCGCTCTGCGACGTTGCGCACCAGATCCTCGACGAAGACGGGCTGCTCGTACGCCTGCTCGATGACGCGGCGCTCGTCCTCGCCCTTCATCAGCGGTAGCACCGGTCCGCTCGCGCTGTCCTCAACGATCTCCACCAGCTCGTCGACCCACACGTGTCCATCGTACCTCACAGAGACGGCCACGTGGCCTCGCTGACTGTGGGCCGGGCCGCCTGTTGCGTCCATCGAACAGGGACAGACCGACATCACCGGCGTCTCTGCGGTCAGGACCAGGTCGAACGAGTCCCCTAGCGACGCCTCGATCAAGACGGGGACGCCGAGAAGGCTGGTCGCCCCCGACTCGGACGCGCGACGCTCAATGAAGTAGGTGTACTCCAGGTCGATGTGAGCGGACGGCGCCCCGGCTGCCTGTTTGAGCTTCGCAAGGAGCGCCTCGATGTGCTCGGCCGTCATAGAGTCTCGCTCTTCGTGGAAGACCTCCAGCAGACGGCTCATGTGGACTCCCCTGGACTCCTCGCGGAGTTCGACGAGAAGGGCCACCGTTGCCACGGTGGCCTGCGTGCCGTTCGTGCGGTCCGGCACCGTCACGGGGTAGCTGAGACCGGTGACGCCGACGCGGTCCAGCGGGATCTCGCGGTCGTCGCGGCTGTCCTGGATGTTCGCCATTGCGGGCGCCTCGCTGGGGCGTCTTGAGAGGGTCGGGAGTGTGGATAGTGTGGAGCAAGCCTAGTCCCGTGCGGGCGGGGACGTCAAGCGGAAAGCCTTGCTGGTGAGTGCATCGCCCCTCGGTCCTCTCTGGCGTCCACCTCGCCCGCACGCCCGGTGCTGCGCTCGGGCGCCATCGCTGCGAGCACCTCGGCGAACGACACGAGCTCGCCGCTGGCCATTCGAGTCATGACCGCCAGGGAGATCCCGGCGACGCGTCCCCTGTCGGTCATGCGGAGCCAGCGCCGCGCGGCGATGCCGCCGTCGGCCCTGGGGATCAGGTCGCTCCATCGGAACGTGCGCTGCGTCATGTTGTCGCCGCCGGGAGCTAGGTCCGAAACGTGGAACTGCCCGACGAGCACGAGCGACCGCCGCAGCTTCGCCTCGAGAGCCAGCGCTCGCGTGACTACCATTGAGCCTCGCCTGCGCAGAGTGCAGAACGTGGGCCAGCCGAGCGGCACCAGCATCGTGCTGGTCGGCACCTCGAGCAGGCCGGGGCGCAAGAAGTGCGGGGCGCGGCCGCTCACCATGTGTCGGTTGTCGTACGGGAAAGAGCTCAGTATTCCCGGTCGCTGTGGTGTACGGCTCGAGTCGACGCGGTAGCCGAGGCGCTCGAGCTCGTCGACCGCGGGCTCGCACAGGTACGCCCAGCATGGCGCCCTGAAGACGCGAGGAGCCCTGCCGAAGAACTGGGCGAAGGCGTCCGCCGAACGCGCGAGGAAACCGAGCCCGGCGTCGCCGTCCCCCCTGAGCGCCGCCTTCTCAGGTCCGTTGTGATGGTGTGCGTGAGTGCCCAGCTCGCATCCGCGGTTCTCGAGCTCCCTGAGAGGGCCGCTGAACTCGGGAAGTCCGAGCATGCTCGTGGGTACGAAGAAGGTCGCGCGCCAGCCGGCCGCCTCGAGCCGGTCCAGACACGTGACTATGTCCCCGGGCCTGTCGTTGAGGTGGATGTCGAACGTGATGACAGCGCGCATGCCGCACCTCCCTGAGGGAGACCTACAGCATATGCGTATCAGGGTCCGGCGAGCCCGTCACCCGGGACTCTAGCACTCCGGCCCTACCGGCGCAAGGGACTGCGGTGCGCCGGTCGCGCGGGGACCTGGCGAGCTACAGGAGCCTCTCGAACTCCACTATCGCGTCGGAGGCAACCCCTACTGAGACCGCCGCGACCCGCGCGCCCACCATCTCCGATATCCGCGAGACGTACGCTCTGGCCTTCTTCGGCAGTTCCTCGGGCGTCCGCGCCGCGCTCGTATCGGCCTCCCAACCGTCCAGTTCCTCGTAGACGGGACGGACCCTCGCGAGCGTCCCCGTGTCGCGCGGAAACACGTCCACGCGCTCTCCGTCTATCGTGTACCCGACGCAGACGGGGATCTTCGGCATGGGGTCGAGCACGTCGAGCTTGGTGATGACGAGCCTCTCGACGCCGGAGAGCGCCAGCGAGTAGCGCAGCGCGACGACGTCGAGCCACCCGCACCTGCGGGGTCGTCCGGTGGTGGCGCCGTACTCGGCGCCGCGGTCGCAGATGAGTCCCGCCGGCTCCGCTTCGGCCTCGGTCGGGAACGGTCCGGCGCCCACGCGCGTCGTGTAGGCCTTCGCCACGCCGGCGACCTCCCCTATCCACGTCGGGGGCACGCCCGTGCCCGGGGCGACGCCGGCCGCCGTCGTGTGGGACGACGTGACGAACGGATACGTCCCGAACCCGATGTCCAGCAGCGCTCCCTGGGCGCCCTCGAAGAGGACGTTCTCGCCGCCGGATGCGAGGACGTCACGCACGATTCGCGGCGTGTCGGCGAGGTGCGGGACGATGACGTCCGCCGCGGCTCGCATCTTCTCTGCGATCTCGTCGGCGTCGAGCGGTTCGGCGTCGTAGAGCTTCGTCAGGACCCTGTTCTTGGCGGCTACCCGCGACTCCAGGCGCTTCCTGAAGTCGTCGAAGGACGCCAGCTCTCCGCACCTGATACCCTCGCGGGAGTAGCGGTCCACGTAGGTCGGGCCTATGCCCCTGCACGTCGTCCCGATGGCGCCGTCGCCCCGCGAACGCTCTTCGGCGGCTTCCACGGCCTTGTGGTAGGGCATGACGAGGTGCGCGCCCACGTCGATCAGGAGGTTCTCTCCCACCTCGATGTTGCTCCCGCGCACGTACTCCATCTCCTCCACGAGGGCCAGCGGGTCGATGACGACCCCCGGGCCGATGACGCACTTCACCCCGGGTACGGATATCCCGGACGGAAGCAGGTGGAAAACGACCTTCTTCCCCGCGACGCTCACGGTGTGGCCCGCGTTGGCCCCGCCCTGGAAGCGCACGACCATGTTCGCGCGCTCAGAGTAGAAGTTCGTGATCTTCCCCTTGCCCTCGTCGCCCCATTGGGTCCCGACAACTACCAGTCCGCTCATTATCTGTCGCCTCCCCGCGTCAGCTCAGCGATTGCCTCGGAGGCGTCCTTGAGCTCGGACGTCAGTTTGTCGTCCTTGTCCTCGACCGAGCGCTCTAGTTCCGTCTTGAACGCCGCGAGCCTGTCTCTCAGTTCGTCGTCTTTCAGCGCGAGGATCTGCGCCGCGAACACGCCCGCGTTCTTCGCGCCGTGCCTGCCTATCGCCATCGTCGCGACCGGCACGCCGCCGGGCATCTGTACGGTCGAATACAGGGCGTCCACGCCCTGGAGGCTGCCGCCGCCCATGGGCACGCCGATGACCGGCTTCGCCGTCAGACTTGCCACGACGCCCGCCAGGTGCGCCGCTAGCCCCGCCCCCACCACGAACACCTGAACGCCCTGCTCGTCCATGGTCTTCACGAGCTCGTGCGTCTTCCCCGGGGATCTGTGAGCGGACGTGATGCGCATGGTGTACGAAACACCAAAGCGGTCGAGCATCTTCCCAGTCTCGCTCATTGTGGGAAGATCGGAATCGCTCCCCATGAGTATGGCAACGAGCGGCTTGGTGTTGCTGCCCATGTAGGTCTCCTCGCTTCAGTCCCTAGCGTTCTTGTCGACGGGCCCTCACCCCGGCGCTCAGACACCCCGCGCTTGCGCGCGGGAACTCGCGGCGGGGTGAGGGCCCGCCGCCCTGCACTAATGCTTGAAGTGCCGCATCCCAGTGAACACCATCGCGATGTTCCGCTCGTTGGCGGCCTTGATGGCGTCCTCGTCGCCCTTGGAGCCGCCGGGCTGGATGATCGCTGTGACGCCCGCGTCGGCCGCCGCGTCCACCGCGTCTCGCATCGGGAAGAAGGCGTCCGATGCGAGCACGCTGCCCTTGACCCGGTCCCCCGCCTTCCAAACGGCGAGAACGCTCGCGTCCACGCGGCTCATCTGACCGGCGCCGATGCCGACCGTCTGCTTGCCCTTGGCCAGCACGATCGCGTTCGATCGCACGTGCTTGACGGCGCGCCACGCGAACCGCAGCGACTCCATCTCGTCGTCGGTGGGATGTCGGTCCGTCACGACGCGAAGGTCCTGCTCCCGGACGTCATCGGTGTCGACGTCCTGTACGAGCAGGCCGCCGCACAACATCGAGCGCATCTGTTTCTGCGGACGGATCTCGTAGTGCGTGAGGTCCGGGAAGTGAGCCTTCAGCAGGCGACGGTTCTTCTTCTTGCTCATCAGCTCGAGCGCGTTCTTGAAGAAGTCAGGAGCGATAACGGCCTCGACGAAGTGCGTGTCGTGGATGAGCTGCGCCAACTCCATGTCGACCGTGCGGTTGAGCGCGATGACGCTGCCGAAGGCCGACATCGGATCACAGGCAAGGGCGCGCTCGTAGGCCTTCGCTACGGTCGTGGCAGACGCCACTCCGCACGGCGTCGAGTGCTTGATAACGGCCGCGGCGGGCTCGGGGAACTCGCGGACTACAGCGAGCGCCGCGTCGAGGTCCATCATGTTGTTGTACGACAGCTCCTTGCCTGACAGCTGCTCTGCGTTGACCACACACGGTTCGGGGTGGCCGCTGCACGAGTGATAGACCGCGGCGCACTGGTGCGGGTTCTCACCGTAGCGCGGGACCGCCACGCGCTCGTACTCGAGGTTCAGGAGCGTCGGGAAGCTCTCGTCGGATTCGGTCGCCTCCGAGAGGTAGCGGTGGATGGCCTTGTCGTACCTTCGGGTCATCGAGAAGGCGTCTACCGCCAGCTTGCGACGCGCTTCCTCCGGCAGTTCGAGGTCGTTCTCGCGCATCAGCGAGAGCACCCAGTCGTACTGGTCGGGGCGCGAGACGATTGCGACGTTGGCGAAGTTCTTGGCGGCCGCTCGCAGCAGCGTGACCCCGCCGATGTCGATCTCCTCGAGCGCGTCGGCAAGTGTCGAGCCTTCCTGCGCCACTATCTTCTCGAACGGGTACAGGTTGACCACGACCATGTCGATGGCCTCTATGCCCTCGCGCTCCAGGGTCGCTACGTGGCTAGCCTTCTGCGGCAGCGAGAGGATCGCGCCGTGGATGCGCGGGTGCAGCGTCTTGACGCGACCGTCGAGGATCTCCGGCGCTCCGGTCAGGTCCGAGACCTCTCGGCACTGCACTCCCGCCGCGCGCAGTATCCGAGCCGTCCCTCCGGTGGACACGATCTCGACCCCGAACTCGTGCAGCGCCTTCGCGAAGCTCTCGACGCCGGTCTTGTCAGACACGCTGACCAATGCTCGTCGCATGCTCATCAGCACTTGCTCCTCCCGGCCTTGACCGCGCCGGACTCGATGATGCACTCGTGTGGGTAGCTTCCGTCGAAACAGGCAACGCAGTAGTTCTCCTTCGGAGGGGGCGCCGATCTGAGCAGCCCCTCGAAGGACAGGTATCCGAGCGAGTCCACGCCTATGAACTCCGCGATCTCGGGAACGCTGTTACTGGACGCGACGAGTTCCTCGCGCGTGGGCGTGTCGATGCCGTAGAAGCACGGGAACGCGATGGGCGGGCTCGCCACGCGCAGGTGTATCTCGCGCGCTCCCGCGTCGCGCAGCATGCGCATCAACTTCCGGCTCGTTGTTCCACGGACGATCGAGTCGTCGACGACCACCACGCGCCTTCCCGCCAGAGTCTCTGCAACAGGGTTGTACTTGATCCTGACGTTCAGGTCCCGCAGCGACTGCTTGGGGTGGATGAACGTGCGTCCTATGTAGTGGTTCCTGATAAGGCCGATCTCGAGCGGGATGCCGGACGCCTCGCTGTACCCCATCGCCGCCGTGTTGCTCGAGTCGGGCACCGAGATAACGATGTCCGCTTCCGCCGGGTGTTCCCTCGCGAGGTTGCGGCCGAGATTGCGGCGGACGTGGTCCACGGACACGCCGCCCATGAAAGAGTCGGGGCGCGAGAAGTAGATGTACTCGAAGATGCAGAAGCTCTTGGGGCCGTTCGCCCCCTCGAGCAGGTGCGACTCCGGGTCCGGCCCGTTGAGTACGACGATCTCGCCCGGCCTCACCTCGCGCTCGAGCTCGGCGTCGACTATGTCGAGCGCGCAGCTCTCGGACGCGACGGCCCACCCCCCGTTCCTGATGCGGCCGAAGCAGAGCGGGCGGTAGCCCCGAGGGTCGCGCACCGCGAAGAGCTTCCCGTCCATCATCAGGACGAGCGAGTATGCTCCCTGAACCTCCGCGAGCGCTTCCTTGAGAACCTCTGGGAAGTCGTCGACGGAGCAGGTCGGGTGCTTCGCGCACGACTTCCCTATCAGGTGCAGGATGGTCTCGGTGTCAGTGGTCGTCCTGAAGAGCGACCCGTCGGCCTCGAGCTTCGCGCGGAGGTTCTCCGAGTCGACCAGATTGCCGTTGTGCGCGGCGGCCAGCACGCCGCCCCGAAACTGCACCACTATGGGCTGGGCGTTCGAGAGCCTGCTCTGCCCCGTCGTCGAATAGCGCACGTGGCCGATGGCTACGCTGCCCCTCAGTCGCTCGAAGGTCTCTTCCTTGTGGAAGACCCGGTTGACCAGCCCCATCTTCTTGTGAGTGTGCGTGGTCTCGCCGTCCCAGGTGACCAGACCTGCGCTCTCCTGGCCGCGGTGCTGCAGCGCGTACAACCCGAGGTAGGTCAGACGCGCCGCGTCCGGGTTGCCGACGACTCCGAACACCCCGCATTCCTCATGCCACACGATTACGTCCCTTCGCCGACCTTCCGACCCCGGTCGGCAGTTCGAGCTGCGAGCCGCCCCGATGCGGGATGCTCCTCTACGAGGAGACCCTGCTCAACACCTCGTTGTACGCCTCGATGAAACCGCCCATGTCCTGGCGGAATCGGTCCTTGTCCAGGACCTCGCCGGTGTTGGCGTCGTGGAAACGGCAGGTGTCCGGTGAGATCTCGTCGCCGAGCACCAGCTCGCCGTCCTTCGTGCCGTACTCGAGCTTGTAGTCGACGAGGATCATGTCGCGCTGCTCGAGGAACTCCCTCATGACCCGGTTGACCGTGAGCGCGTCGCGCTTCATCTGGTCGACCTGGTCCTGCGTCGCGAGCCCCATCACCCGGATGTGGTCCTCGGTGATGATCGGGTCGTGGAGCGCGTCCTCCTTGTAGTAGAACTCGACGAGCGGCGGGTCGAACCTCGTGCCCTTCTCGATGCCGAGCCTGCAGACGATCGAGCCGTCGGCGACGTTGCGGACGACGACCTCGACCTTGAGCATGTCGAGCTTCTCGACGATCATCTCGTTGTCCGAGATCTTCTCGATGAAGTGCGTACGGATCCCTTCGTCCTTCAGCTTCGAGAAGAGGTGCGACGAGATGGTGTTGTTCAGGACGCCCTTGCCCTCGATGACCTCGTGCTTCGTTCCGTCGAAAGCGGTCGCGTCGTTCTTGAACTCCTGGACCATGTAATCGGGGTTGTCGGTGTCCCACAGGATCTTGGCCTTGCCTTCGTAGAGCGGACTGGTCTTCTTCATGCGGCGTTCTCCTTCACTGGTTCCTCGGCCTGTTCTGATATGCACAGTCTCTCGAACACCGTGTCCGCCGACGCGAGATGTCTCTCGATGCTGAAGGCGTCGTCCACGCCGGCGGGTCCGCCGAGCGTGTCGATGACCTTCTCGTCCCGCGACAGCACCTCCCTGAACGACTCCCCGGTGCGCCTGGCCTCCATGGCCGCCGACTGCACGCGGTCGTACGCCTCGTCCCGCGAGAGCCCGCACTCGACTAGCCTCGTGAGAACGGTGCCGGAGAACGCGAGGCCCTTCGAGGACTCCATGTTTTCCTTCATCTTCTCGGGCCGCATGTCGAGCGCCCTTACAACGGCCTCGAACTTGACCAGCATGTAGTGTGCGATGATCGAGCTGTCCGGCAGGATGACCCTCTCGACCGACGAGTGAGAGATGTCCCGCTCGTGCCAGAGCTCGATGTTCTCCATGCCCGCGAGCGCGTTGCCGCGGAGCAGGCGCGCCAGCCCGCACATCTGCTCGCATTTGATCGGGTTCTTCTTGTGCGGCATCGCGGAGCTGCCCTTCTGCTTCTTCGCGAACCCCTCGAGTATCTCGCTCGTCTCGGTCCTGGCGAGCAGCCGTACCTCGAGCGCGTGGCGCGCGATCACGCTGCCCAAGAGCGCGAGCGCGTTGAGGTAGCGCGCGTGCCTGTCGCGCGAGACGACCTGGTTCGAGACGTCCGCGGGCCTGATGCCCAAGGCCTCGCAGACAATCTCCTCTACCCTGGGGTCCAGGTTCGCGTAGGTGCCGACCGCGCCCGAGAGCTTCCCGACCGCGGCGCCGCCAACGGCGAGCGCGACGGCGTCGCCCACGCGCGAGAGCTCGTCCCACCAGTACGCGAACTTGACGCCGAGCGACATGGGTTCCGCGTGAACGCCGTGCGTCCGGCCGATCACGGGCGTGTCCTTGTGCTTGAGCGCGAGTTCGCGGACGGCGTCCGTCAGCCCGTCGAGCGCCTCGATGATGAGGCGTCCCGCCATCGCTATCTGCACGCCCGTCGTCGTGTCGAGGATGTCGGAGCTCGTCATCCCGACGTGGATGTGGTGGGCGTCCTCGGGGACGGTCTCGCCCACGGTCTTGAGGAACGCGATGACGTCGTGGTGCGTCGCGCGCTCGAGCTCCTGCATCCGCGCGATGTCCAGCGACGCGTTCTTCTCTATTCGCTCCGCCGCTTCGGCCGGGACCTTGCCCAGCTCCGCCCAGGCCTTGGTTGCCTCTATCTCGATCTTGAGCCACAGGCCGAGCTTGAACTCCTCGTCCCAGATGGCCGCCATCTCGGGCAGCGAGTATCTCTCTATCATTTCTGCTCCGTTGCGTGTCGTCCGCTGCGCCCCGCGCGCTCCCGCGCGCGTGCGCCCGCTACTCCCACTCGATGGTCGAGGGCGGCTTCGAGCTGATGTCGTAGCACACCCGGTTGATGCCCTTGACCTCGTTGATGACCCGCGCCGAGATGCGCTCGAGCACCTCGTGCGGGATCGGGAACCAGTGCGCGGTCATGCCGTCGAGCGAGTGGACCGCGCGGAGCGCCGCCACGTGCTCATAGGTCCGCTCGTCGCCCATCACTCCCACGCTGCGCACAGGCAGCAGTACGACGAACGCCTGCCAGATGTCATCGTAGAGGCCGGCCTCGCGTATCTCCGCCATCGCGATCGCGTCAGCGTCCTGGAGGATGCGCACGCGCTCGGCCGTCACCTCGCCGAGGATGCGCACCGCGAGCCCCGGTCCGGGGAACGGGTGCCGCCCCAGGATGTCGGGGTCGATGCCCAGCTCCGCTCCCACCTTCCGGACCTCGTCCTTGAAGAGCGTCTTCAGGGGCTCGATGAGTTCGAGGTCCATGTGCTCCGGCAGGCCGCCTACGTTGTGGTGGCTCTTGATGGTCGCCGAGGGGCCCTTGACCGAGACGCTCTCGATGACGTCCGGGTAGAGCGTGCCCTGCGCGAGGTAGCTCGCGTCGCCCAGCTTCTCCGCTTCCTCCTCGAAGACGCGGATGAACTCGGTCCCTATGATCTTGCGCTTGCGCTCCGGGTCCTCGACGCCCTTGAGCTTCTCGAGGAAGCGGTCTCGCGCGTCGACGATGTCGACGTTCAGACCGAGCTTCGCGCGAAGCCGCTCGATGACCTCGCGGTCCTCGTTCTTCCTGAGCACGCCGTTGTCGACGAAGATGGGCACGAGCCTGTCGCCGATGGCCCTGTGTATGAGCACCGACATCACGGATGAGTCGACGCCGCCCGACAGGGCGCACACGACGCGCCCCTCCCCGACCTGCGTCCTTATGGCCTCGATGGTCTCCTCGACGAACGACGCCGGCGACCAGTCGCCCGCTATGCCGCATATCTCGTGGACATAGTTCTCGAGCACGCGCTTGCCGTGGTCGGTGTGGACGACCTCTGGATGGAACTGGAGGCCGTAGAAGCGCCGCTCGTCCGAGCCCATCGACGCGATCTTGCCGTCGGCGCTCCGGCCCAGGACCTCGAAGCCGGGCGGCGGTTCGATGACCTCGTCGCCGTGGCTCATCCAGACCTTCGTCGTTTCCTCGATGCCTTCGAAGAGGCGGTGACCGCCCGTGGGCGAGAACCCCATCGGCCCGTACTCGCGGGTCGTACCCGGCGAGACCTTCCCGCCCAGGGCCTCTGACATCGCCTGCATGCCGTAGCAGATGCCCAGCATCGGGATGCCCAGTTCGAACACAGAGGGATCGGGCTTTGGCGCGTCCTCTCCGTAGATGCTGAAGGGACTCCCCGAGAGGATGATGGCCCCCGTGCCCTCAGCGATCTCCTCTGGACTCGCGTCGAACCTCACGACCTCGGAGTAGACGCCGCACTCGCGCACGCGCCGCGCTATCAGGTGCGTGTACTGCGACCCGAAGTCAAGTATGGCGACTCGTGTTCTGCCCGTACCGGCCACGTCAACTGCTCCTGAGCCTGCCGCCGTCATCGGCTGGGTGGTCATCCGTTCTCCTTGATGGCCTCTATCTGTACATCCCCACGTGCTGGCTCGCCTGCATCACCTTTCCCTCCGACCTGATTGCCGGGGCGATGATGAGCTCCGCCTGCTGCAACTCGAAGATGTTCTTGGCGCCAACCGAACCCATGCACGTCTTGATGGCGCCGAGGAAGTTCTGCGTGCCGTCGTCGGTGCGCGCCGGGCCGACGAGGATCTCCTCGAGCGTTCCGGTCGTTCCCGTCTTGACGCGCGCGCCGCGCGGCAGCGCGACGTGCGGTGTCGCCATGCCCCAGTGGTATCCGCGGCCTGGCGCTTCCTTCGCGCGCGCCATCGCGGACCCGATCATCACCGCATCTCCTCCGGAGACGAGCGCCTTGCAGACGTCGCCGCCCGTGTCCATGCCGCCGTCAGTGATGACGGGCACGTACTTGCCGGTCCTCTTGTAGTAGATGTCGCGCGCGGCCGCCGCGTCGACGGTCGCCGTCACCTGCGGTACGCCGATGCCCAGCACGCCTCGCGTGGTGCAAGCCGCTCCCGGTCCGACGCCGATCAGGACCGCGTCAGCCCCGGCCTCCATGAGGTCGAGCGTCACCTGGTAAGTGACGCAGTTCCCGACTATCACCGGGATGTTCATCGAGTCGATGAAGGCCTCGAGGTCGAGCGTATCGTAGGCCGACGAGATGTGGTCGATGGTCGCTACGGTCGACTGGACGACGAAGATGTCGGCACCCGCCTCCTCCGCCAGCTTGCCGAATTTCGCCGCCGCCATCGGCGTCGCTGAGACCGCCGCCACCGCCTCGCCGTCCTTGATCTCCTGGATGCGCTTCCCGATCAGCTCTTCCTTTATGGCCGGCGCGTAGAGCTTCTGCACGAGCTGCGTCGCCGTCTCCGGACCGGCGCCCGCTATCTCGTCCAGCACGGTCTCGGGGTCATCGTAGCGCGTCTGCACGCCCTCGAGATTCAGCACGCCCAGGCCCCCCAGCCGCGACATCTCGATGGCCATCTTCGTGTTGACGACGCCGTCCATCGCGGCCGCGAGGATCGGGACGGGGAATTTGTGCTCGCCGAGTTCCCAGGTCGTCTCGACCTCCTCGGGATTGATGGTCACGCGTCCGGGGACTATCGCCACCTCGTCGAAGCCGAAAGCGCGGCGCGCCTTTCTTCCACGGCCAACATAGAACCCCATCGAGACCTCCTTGCCAGGGACTCGTTCCGGATGTGTTATTCGGCTTTTTCGTCAGTTGTGTTCGGCGTATTGCGGGAAGCGGCCATGTTACTCGAAGCCGCTTCTCGCGTCCACATCTATCCGGCTGTACGGCCTGTTAGTTCCGTGTTAGTTCCCGCCGTCGTCGCCCTCGCTGTCGGGGCGGCTGCCTGGCTTGTCTATAGGCACGCCCGCCTCGCACAGCGGACAGGCTTCGGGCTGGTACGTCACCATCTCGCGCCCCTCGACCAGCGCCCTCGAGGGGGCCGGGAGGTTCAGGGGCTCGCGGCTCCTGTCCATGACGAACCCGAAGCCCACTACCTCCGCCCCCGCCGCCTTGACCGCCTCGGCGACCTCCTTGACCGAGCCGCCAGTGGTCACGACGTCCTCTATTATCAGGACGCGTTCTCCGGGCTCCAGCTGGAAGCCGCGGCGGAGCGTCATCCCTCGCTCGGTCCGTTCAGCGAACAGCGACCGCACTCCAAGCGCCCGTGCGACCTCGTGGCCGATGACTATGCCGCCGATGGCCGGCGAGACCACCGTGTCGACCTTCTTCCCCTCGTAGAAGCCGGCGAGCATCTTTCCCAACTCCTCGGCGGTTTCCGGGTGCTCGAGTACCCTCGCGCACTGGCAGTACTCGTCGCTGTGCAGCCCCGAGGTCAGTCTGAAGTGGCCCTTCATCAGGGCGCCACACCTGAGCATGAGGTCGACCGTTCTGTCCATCGTCGTCGTGCTCATTGGGCTACCTCCGCCGGCGCCATCTCGTCCACGATCATCTTGGCGGCGCCCGCCGGGCTTTCCGCCCTGGTGATTGGCCGTCCGACCACGATGTAGTCCGCTCCGTTGGCGATGGCGACCTCCGGCGTGGCGACGCGGCGCTGGTCGTTCTTCGCGGCCCAGGCTGGTCTGATCCCCGGCGTCACGATGACGAAGTCTGGTCCAAGGGACTCCCGGACCGCCTTGGCCTCCCAGGCCGACGACACGACCCCGTCCACTCCGGCGCTCTTCGCGCGCTCCGCGAGCGCCAGCACCTCGTCGACCGTAGAAGACATGCTCGTCAGCACAGTGATGGCGAGAATGCGCGGCGGTGCAAGGTCGAGCCGCTCCGCCTCCTCACGGCTAGCCTCTACGGCCGCCCTCATCATCTCCTGTCCGCCCGACGCGTGCACGTCGAAGAAGTCGACGCCGAGCGACGCGGCGGCCGCGGCAGCTTCCGCAACCGTGTTGGGTATGTCGTGGAACTTGAGGTCGAGGAATACGCCGTTCCCACCGTGCTTGAGCTCGCGTACGAGATCGGGTCCCTCCGCCGTGAACAGGCGGCTGCCGACCTTGAAGTACCCGGCGCAGTCGCCGGTCTCCGACGCGAGTTCGAGCGCCTGCTCCCGTGTCGGCACGTCGAGCGCGACCATCAGTCTGCTCACGCGGTCCCCGTGCATACGGTTCTCTCCTCTCGAGCCAACCCGACAAGTTCCTCCATCGTCTCAATGCCGTTCCGTTCCATGTAGAGCGCGATACCTTCCGCCATCTTCGCGGGAGCCTCAGGGTCGGCGAACAGCGCCGTCCCGACCTGCACCGCGCAGGCGCCCGCGATCAGGTACTCCAGCGCGTCCGCCGCTGTCGAGACACCTCCGGAGCCTATGACCGGTACCGAAACGTGTCCCGCGACCTTCCACACGAGCGCCAGATTGACGGGCAGGAGCGCGCGTCCGGAAAGCCCGCCGGTTGTGTTGGCCAGGCTCGGTCTCCTGGCTTCCAGGTCGATGCGCATGCCCGGCAGCGTGTTCGCGACCGTCAGAGCGTCTGTCCCGGCCCGTTCTCCCGCCTCCGCCACGCTCAGGATGTCCGAGGTGTTCGGCGAGAGCTTGAGTATGAGCGTCTTCCCGGTGGCGCTCCTCGCCGCCGACACGATCTCGGACACCGCTCCGGGGTCTGCCCAGACGGGATTCCGGGGCCTTTCGATGTTCGGACACGAGATGTTGAGCTCCACCGCGGCTATCTCTCCGCGCGCGTCCAGCGCCTCAGCGAGCTCAGAGAACTCGCCCGGGTCCCTCCCCGCGACGCTCGCCACGACGGGAAGAGGCAGCCGCGCGGTCTCCGGCAGCTTGTCCGCCAGGAACCGCTCTAGCCCCACGTTCTCGAGTCCTATGGCGTTGAGGAGCCCGCCTGGCGTCTCCGCCAGACGGGGCGGCGCGTTGCCGGCGCGCGGCTCCGGCGTCACCGTCTTGGTCACAATGGCGCCGGCCGTCTCGTAGTCGATGAGGTCCTCGTACTCCGGACCGTATCCTACGACGCCGGACGCGAGCAGCACGGGGTTCCTCATCTGCAGTCCGCCTATGCGAACCGAGGTGTCAGGCACGTACCAGTTCCTCCAGGACCAGTTCCTCCGTGTCGAACACGGGGCCGTCCTTGCACACGGTGCGGTAGCCGTCGCGGGTCTTCACCACGCACCCGCGGCACGCGCCGACACCGCAGGCCATCATCTCCTCGAGCAGGGCCTGACACGGTGCGCCCGCCGTCCTCGTTACTTCGGCCGCCGCAGCGACCATCACGGGCGGTCCGCAGCAGTACACCCGCGCGGGACGCCCGGCCTCTGACAGGACCTTCTCCAGGAGGCCGGTAACCGGCCCGTGGAAACCCTCGCTGCCGTCGTCGGTCGCGACCTCTATCAGCATCTCCCCGTCACCGGTCGGCGCCGGGAGCATGTGGTGGAGCAGTCCCGTTGAGTTGCGGGCCCCGACGAGAGCGTGCACGCGGTGGTAGCCGCGCCTGAGCTCCTGCGCCAGCAGCCGGAGCCCCGCGACGCCGAAGCCGCCCGCCACCAGGACGGACACCTCTCCCTCCTCCGGCATCGCGAACTCGTTCCCCAGCGGTCCGGCGACCTCTACCGCGCTCCCGATCGGCTTCTCCGTGAGCGCCCTGGTCCCGTGCCCCCTCACCTCCACCAGCAGTTCGTAGCGCCCCGGCGAGGGCAGTCCGGCCACCGCGAACGGCCGCCTGAGCGTCAGTTCGTCCGAGACTGCGACGTTGACGAACTGCCCCGGTCTCGGCGTCGATACGCCTGGTTCCGACTCAAATACGAAGAGGTAGCTCGTCGGGCTCACGCTCACCCTTGCCGCGAGCGTGGCCAGCGTCGAAAGCGGTCTCCTCAAAGACTATCTCCCCTCTCGAGATGGTGTGCGTGACCCGTCCTCTCACCGTGCGTCCGGTGAAGGGCGAGTTCCTCGACTTCGACAGGAACCAGGACTCGCTGATCTCCCACGCCCAGTCCGTGTCGAAGATCGTGACGTCCGCAAGCGCCCCGGGCGCGAGGCTGCCGTGCTCGATCCCCAGTATGCTGGCCGGGTCGGTGCTGAGCAGTTCGATGGCGCGCTCGAGTGTGACGGTCCCGGGCTGCACCAGTTGTGTCAGTGTCAGCGGCAGCAGCGTTTCGAGACCGATCATCCCAGGCGGAGCCGCGTCGAACTCGACCTGCTTCTCCTCCAGCGAGTGCGGCGCGTGGTCGCTCGCGATCGCGTCGATGGTCCCGTCCGCCAGGCCGACCTTGATGGCCGCCACGTCCGAGGCGGTCCGTAGCGGAGGGCTGACCCTGAGATTCGTGTCGTAGCTCCTGACGTCGTCGTCCGTCAGTGTGAAGTAGTGCGGGCACGTTTCGCACGTGACCGCTATACCGTCGCTCTTGGCTCGCCTCACGAGTTCGACCGAGCCCGCGGTCGAGACGTGAGCGATGTGCAGCCTGGCGCCCGTCATCCCGGCCAGGATGATGTCGCGGGCGACCGCCACCTCCTCCGCCGCTGCCGGTATCGGCCGCAGTCCCGCGAGCGTGGAGGCGAGACCCTCGTTCATCACACCGGAGCCCGAGAGGTCGAGATCCTCGCTGTGAGAGATGATGGGACGCTCGACCATCGCGCTGTACTCGAGCGCGCGCCTCATGACGCAGGAGTTGGCCACGGGGCTGCCGTCGTCGGAGAAGGCCACGGCGCCGGCGCCCGCCAGCTCCGCCATCTCCGTCAGGTTTCTCCCCTCCCGTCCCTTCGTGATGGCCGCTATCGGATAGACCTCTATGGGCGACTCGTGGGTCCGGACGAACTCGACCCAGGACGCGGAGTCGATGGCGGGTTCGGTGTTGGGCATGGCGGCGACTGCCGTAACGCCGCCGTGAGCCGCGGCGCGCGAGCCGCTCTCGATGGTCTCCTCGTCCTCGCGCCCCGGCTCCCGCAGGTGAACGTGCATGTCGACGAGCCCCGGCGTCACGACCGAGCCCTCGGCGTCGACGATCCTCGCGTCCTCTCCGACCGAGATGCCCAGTCCCGTCTCCGCGACCACTCCGTCCACTATCAGGAGGTCCAGCGGCTCGTCCGTCCTGGTCGCCGGGTCCACGACGTGGCCGCCCCTCACAAGCAGCTTCCTCACAGCTCCACCTCCAGGAGTTCGAGTTCTTCCGCCCGCTCGGCCGCCCTGACCCTCGAGATCAGGAACATGATCGCCATGCGCACCGCGACCCCGTTGGTCACCTGCTCCAGGATGACCGACCGACCGCTGTCCGCGACGTCGGGCGTGAGCTCGACGCCCCTGTTGATCGGGCCGGGGTGCATGATGACCACGTCTGGCCGCATCCGCGCCACGCGCTCGGCGTCGATGCCGAAGAGCGCCGTGTACTCCCTGAGGCTCGGGAGGAACCCTCCCTCCTGTCTCTCTCTCTGTATGCGCAGGATATTGACGACGTCCGCGTCGTGCGTCGCCTCGTGGATGTCGGTCGTGACCGTCACGCCGAGTCGTTCGATTTCGGCCGGCAGGAAGGTCGTGGGGCCGCAGATGGTGACGTCCGCGCCGAGCGCTCTCAGACCGTAGACGTCCGATTTCGCGACCCGAGAGTGCAGGATGTCCCCGACGATCGTCACGCTCTTGCCGTCCAGTTCGCCCAGACGCTCGCGCATGGTGAAGAGGTCCAGAAGCGCCTGAGTGGGGTGCTCGTGAGCGCCGTCGCCAGCGTTGATCACGGACGCGTCAATGTGCTGCGACAGGAAGTGCGGCGCGCCCGGCGAGCCGTGGCGGAGCACCACCATGTCCACCATCATCGCCTCTATGTTGCGTGCCGTGTCCCTGAGCGTCTCGCCCTTCTTGACGCTCGATGTCGTTGTCGAGAAGCTCACGGTGTCGGCCGACAGGCGCTTCTCAGCTAGTTCGAACGACATCCGCGTGCGGGTGGAGGGTTCGAAGAACAGGTTGGCGATAGTGACACCGCGAAGCGTAGGGACCTTCTTGACCGGGCGGTCAAGGATCTCTCTGAACTTCGCAGCGGTGTCGAGGACTTCGAGCAGCTCTTCTCTGGTCACTCCCTCAAGGCCAAGCAGGTGCCTGCCGGTCCAGCGCACTCACTCCTCCCCGAGGCCAAGGGCGGAAAGCAAAAGCGGGCGCCGCCGACTTGCGTCTGCGAGCACCCGTTCTATGTGCTTCCTCTCGCTCACCCTTCCTAGCCTCTCAGTGCTAGATTAAAAGGCGACTTCATGTCACTCCAAGACAGTATATGCGAGGCGTCACGGGAGCGCAAGCACAATCTCGCGACCCCGGCCGCCCGGGGAACCTCACTGGCCGTCCCGGTCTCTCCCGCCTCGCCGGCGCGCCCCCCCATCGGCGCCTCGGCGCGGCAACGCTAGCCGTCGCCTCTCAAGGGCACGACGCAGATGAACCTGAGGGGCTCGTCTCCCACGTTGACGAAGTTGTGCTCTTCGCCCGGTTCTACCAGCAGTGCGTCTCCGGGGCCGAACTCCGCCTCGCCGTTCTCGCTCTTGAGCGCGCCCCTGCCGTCCACTCCGAAGATAACGTGTTCCCAGTCGTGCGCGTGCCACGGCGTGTTACCGCCCGGCTGGATCTCGAAGAGCCTCATGGCGGAGTTGGGTGATCCGTCACCCGCGGCTATCATCTTTGACACGCTGACGCTGACGGCGCCCTCCATCTCGACCGGCTGCGGCGGACGGTCCTGCTTCGGCACGTACTTCATGTCCCTGCTCCCTTCGGTCTGCTGAGTCGATGCTGCACATGCTCGTCACAGGATGTTCTCAGAGACGCGGCGTCGCAGTCAAGCCCCGGACAGGAGAAAGGGACGGGCGCGAAGCCCGTCCCTCCCTCTGTCAACCCGACCGCGTATCGACTAGCGATACAGGGCCTTGATGTTGCCCCAGCTCGTGCCCTCGACCGGCGAGAAGTCGTCCGAGCCGATCTTGAGCCACTTGATGTACCAGCCGGGGTAGTAGCCCACGGAGCTGTCGGAGCCGAAGAAGAACCCTACGAGGACCTCCTGCCCCACGAAGCTCGAGATGTCGAAGCAGTCCTGGTGGAAGAAGGTCGCCGAGCCGTGGCCACTGAAACCGGGCTCGCCAGGTGCGCATGGGTTGCCGGTGTAGAGCGCGTCGTCGTCGTACGGGCGCGACGGGGTGATGAGCGTCCAGGTGGCGCCGCCGTCGGCCGAGAGCTTCACGTTGCCGCCGTCGAACGAGAACTCGGTGTCGTAGAAGTGACACAGTTCGAGGCACGTGCAGTACTCGTCCAGCACGAACGGTCCGACTATCGCCGTCTCGCCCGCGCCGTCGCCGTAGTCGCCGTCGAGTATGGTGCCGAGGATGTTGGTCACCGGGACGTCCTCACACGCGACCGCCGGGACGTCCGGGTTCATCGTCGGGCCCCACTCCCAGACCGCGGTGCCACCGCACGGAGCCGTGTAGAAACCGCCGTCCCAGGTGTTGAAGTCGACCATGTGCTTCACGTAGTCGAACGGGCAGCACGGGGGCTGCGGGCAGTCACACTCTTCGCAAATGTCGAGGCCGATGGTGAAGGGACACTCCGCCCCCGGGATGGAGGAGCCGTAGCCGTCGACGACGACGTAGTAGGTGCCGGGCTCGAGGCACGTCGTAGTGATCGTCTCCGTGCCCACGGTGCCCGAGTATGCGAGGCAGTCGTTCTCGTCACAGCTACCGAGGAAGAACAGGTCGAGGTCGCATCCCTCGGGGATCATCGTGAACGTGAGCTGCCAGCATACTCCTGCCGGGACCACTACCTCGTAGACGACCTCTCCGCCGTTCTCGTTGTAGCCGACGCAGCTGTAGTT
>Ga0180429_10000155_pt1 | contig 63983 bp, 45 predicted proteins | sample SS_ome_FD_132428 | JGI IMG/M metagenome (GOLD analysis project Ga0180429, IMG submission 132428) | Hypersaline lake sediment archaeal communities from the Salton Sea, California, USA - SS_1_S_1 metaG | ecosystem: Environmental > Aquatic > Non-marine Saline and Alkaline > Hypersaline > Sediment ... | reverse complement strand
TTTGTCATGTATAAAGTTTTCACAACACAACAATAGTTCCCAGACTCGATATATCATCTCACAATATTTTTCCGTACGTTCTTTGTCATGTTGAATTATGGGAATGATATTATCTGAAAGATATTTTCCGTACAAGTCGTCAATATCCGAAAGTTTAGGGCACTTTAACTCGATCGTTTCTGCGGAAGATAAAATAATGGAATTGCTTTCCTCGTCGCACCCTTTGTCGGAGTCCTTTTCATGCATATCTTTGCCTTTAATATCTACACCTTCTGATGATGTAGATACACCCGTAGAGATAGGATACGAATAAGGCACCTTTTTACAAATGCCTTTGGTTGAGACCATGACAGATTTTTGAAAATCCAATGTCTTTTGTATCTGGTTCAAGTACTCTTTGATTTCTTCCCTAGTATTTACCAATGCAACTACCGTATAAGCATGTTGTATATTTCTTCTCTTATCCACGTTAAATATGATATCATACATTAAATGCTCCACCTTATGTTTGAGTACTTTCGCGTTGGTATTTCTACTCAAAGTCGTTTTCTTGATCTTTTTCAGCAAAAGTTTATACATTTTATCTTCTTTCGTTTTTTCCGCAAAACGTTCCTCCGTCCTTTCTGATATATTTTTATGTTTGTGTGGTACGGGTATATCATCCCCAATTTCGAGCTTTGCGGATAATTTTTCGGGAACGTTTCTACTGGCCTTTCGGGCACATAATAAATTACCTACAATTATTTCTTTCTTCTTAGTTAAAAATCTTGAATCCGTACAAGATGATGCACCGTCATTATTCCCAAATTTACCTAATTTATGTGAATCAATATCTTCAGGTAGTTTCGATGTTTCCAAAACTGTTTTTAAATCAAATTGATTCGGATTCCCCATCAACATATCCGCAGTAGAACCCATCAGTATAGAATTGGTAGGTAAGCGGTCATACCCTCCCTTTGCGTCGTTTTTTACATAATAATACTGATTTTCATGTATCCGTGCTTCTTGTAGACGGCGCCTTTTTTTGTCATTCTCTTCTTCTCCAAGTATTTTACGCTCCTCTCGTTTGCTACGAACGCTGCGCTTTAACTTTGGTACCAACTCCTTATTTCTATATTCTTCTTCATCATCATTTTCCGTATATCTTCCTTTTAAATAGGAAGGAATGTATCTAAAGTTTTTCCTCCCTCTTTTTGTAGGTTTACCAAAGGAGGGAAGAGAGGAAGAACGTCGTCTGCGATCATACCTAGACGCATTATCGAGTATGGGTACACCACTTGATCCTCCTCCAATATTTTCCCCATACGGACCATTTGATGATATTCCAGAAGATTCTGAATGGGAACCCGAAGATTTAATAGAATCAGCGAGATTTGGGAGTATATGTACCTTCCCTGAAGCCAAAGCCTCAAATTCTTCATCCAATATAGCACCATCAACCCCTGAGCAGCCGGACATATATGGTGTTCCCCGACCATTACCATCACCCCCTCTCCCTATGACCCCACTAATGGGGGTCAATGATCTACCAAAAATAGAAGGACGAACAGGTGTGCCCGAATTCCTTTGCCTAGACGAATGTAACAACATACTTGCGATGTGCGGAGACGGACTAAAGTTCATATGGGAAGGGGTTATCAACGGAGTTTGTTCCACATACGCTAGGCGGTCCGGGTACGAGCCAATACCTCCTTTTTCATACGAAGATGAATGAACCAAAGAACGGGGATTTGTAAATGTAAATGCATCGTTATCGGTACCGCCCGCATCGCCATGTGAGGTGTATACCCCAACCGTACTATGGCTAAGAATTGATTCTTCATTGGGTAGTACATATCCTTCTATTGCTTGATTCCATAATTCAATTTCTTCCTTAACTTGTGTGTACGGGCTGGCCGCATCTTCTATCCCCTTTCCTTCCAGATACCACGCATGTCGGTCTATTTCATTTCCATTTTTATTGTCATTTTTTCCATCTCCAATATCATCCGTTGTTTTTACCGCTCCGGTACTCTCCGTTAAGACGTTTTGTGTCACATACAACCCTTTTCCTGAAGAATATTTTGCTCCCGTGTCCAAGGATAAAATATTCCCTACTCCTCCACGTAAATTCTTTGATTTTTTGCTGTGAGTACCACAAAATGGATTCTTGGCGAATCCTGCACTTGTGTCCTTACATATTGCACTCATTTGACCACGCATTAACTTGGATACCATTTTTTCATCCAATGATGATATGTCTTCGCTTTCCATATCATATCCTTTTCCGAAAGCCACGTTTCTAAAAAATTTCATAATAAGTATATTGATTGCCTCTCCCACATCAACGCATCCCGATCCATTTACAATTGCGGATCGAACTAACGCCTTGTTGATATCTCTATCGGAAATCTTTGCGTAGATACTATCCTTAGTTATGGCCGCCTTTGTCTTTTTACCATTTTCTCTCTTTACTCTTTTAGTCACCTTACCACTACTAGCTTTTTTATCCTCGTATGCTTCCTGTTCTTCGGAAGAGAAATACAATAAATCCAAATCTTCATACTCTCCGTGCCCCATAACCAATTCGTCTGCGTCTTCTGAACTGGGAATTCCACCTATTTTCAACCCTCCGCAATTGTTGTAATCTTTGCGGATGTCAAAAGATCTTTCGCTTGTATGGATATCAGCAAATTCTGATCCAGAATATGCGCAAACAAGACGCTGCCCATTGGGTTCGTCATAAATGCACGTTGTTTGATCCGCAAGACAAATGTGTACCTTTCCATGTGTATAACATCCATACAGAAACATACTTGAATCAATAGCTTCCATAACGCATTTTTTGGAACATACTGCATTTATCTCTATAATCGAATGGGCATATAGAGTATCGTGGACAGGTATCTCGGATTCAAAAGAATATCGTTCTTGTATTTGATTGGTAATCCATTCGTATCTCTGTGGTAACCAAATAGCCACGCGCTGCATAATCTCTATAATTTGTTCTCGGGTAAACCCCAATACCAATAACACATGTCTATCATATAGCATTTTTATACCACTATAACAATTTGTTATATTATTCCTAGCATCTTTCTTGGCTTTCCTTTGAATATGTTGTTTCATGGAATAAACCAGGGAAGGGTTTACGTCACTTAATCCATATTGCTCTCTCACGTAATCGTCTCGAACTTTGTCAAATTTACCCATCGCCGCGTTCATCATATCCATTTGCTGGAACAAAACATTTTCATCTGGCGTATCATGAGATTCATCTATTTTTTCTTTTTCCCCGCAATGCCGTTTGCACGAACCACTCATTTTATGTGAATCCTATTGTGATATGCGCGGTTTTTTTTTGCCCTTTCGGAAGAAGCTATGATCGGCAGGTAAATTGCTAAAATTTGTTTAGATATTTAAAAGGACGGAAACCATTCGTTTGCAGAAAAAAAAATAAATAAATTTATGTTTATCGTTTCCCGCAGTACAAGAAACAAATATAAAGAATGGAGTTATCATCAAGTATCCGTTACGTTTCCGGAAGCTTTTTCGTTGGATAATTTTCGTGCCTTCTTCCTTTCCTTTCCCCGAATATTCCTACGAGTAGTTTTACTTTCGAGGAAATGCTTGTGATGTCTAGACTTCTTCTTCCTTTTTTTGCCCTTTGATTTTTTAGGTACCTCCATCGTTCTTTCGCCAACTTCCCAAAAGGATGCATCTTTCTTAGCTTGTTTCACGATATTAGCAAGCTTCTCGCGTTTCTTTGTAGTCAAGCGATCCCCAAAGTCTGTATGGAAAAGCGACATGGCTTCAACTACCCAATTGTACTTCTTTACGAATCGATCGCCAGTAAAGTTTTTGCATGAAGCACATAGATTGTTCGTCTTGGAAGATCGTGCACGTGGCTTGAACGCACCAATAGACATACTTTGAGAACTAGAAGCGCTATCAACCGAAATATTGGATAGGTTGTTACGGGAAGCGCTTTTCTTAGTATTCCGCTTCTTTGGTCCAAAGGGAAGGTGGCAATATGTACAGAAATTCGGACTCAATGTAGGGTCTTCCTTGCATACCAATCGAAGTTCCATAATCATGTACACGATTGTCACCAGGACTCTAAAGTTGTCTCTTCCATATCTTTCCTTTTGCATTACGAACCTCCGCAACCAATTCTTCCATATCAGAGAATACATGTGTATGTTTTCCGCAATTTCTTCCGAGTCTGCTGGATCAACAGAAGTTGATTGCTTATCGAAACATTCTTTGAGCATCTTCCAAATATCCCTCAAATTACATTCCTTCAACCACGGGCGCTTTTTGAACTCTCGCTTTCGCACATTAACGGCTTGCGGAAATGTCTTGTTTCCCCTTGTACCGAAATCATAGTTGTAGTCTTGGAACAAAAGTAACATTTCCTCAGTAAAAAACCAAGGACATTCACAACGTTCTCGCTCTTCTCCGCAATCGGCACAGGTACAGGAATCTCCGCATTTAACGCGAACACTCTTATCAAAGTATGCACTTTTGTCCCATCTTCCGCAGGAAATACAAAGAGATCCGTTCAATATGGTAGAATCAAATCGGCCGATAGACTCTTCTTCCTCTTGTATATACTTTCTATCAAGTTCTAAAGACTTTCCATTATCTCTAATTTCGTGATTGCAATCATCATTATCACATTCACAATTGGTTTGGCATCCGTTCCGTTTGTCCAAGGTACATGTACCCGAGTCTTCATACACAAAGACGGACCGTTTTGAGTAATCTATTTCCGATTCTTGACACCCTTCAGCACTTTCCCCATTAAGTAAATTTCCAACTTCCTTAACGAAAGAAGATTCTCGACGTAGTTTTTCAATTTTACGCCTTCTACGGATGTATTTTCTATTCTTACGGGCCTTTGTTTCTTCACTTTCATCTTCAGATGTAGTGGTAGATGATAAAGAAGAAGATCCGGAAGAAATAGATGTAGTAGAAGATGATAAAGAGGAAGATTCGGAAGAAATTGAAGAAGTTGATCCGTCCAATTCACGTTGAATATCACTGCCTTTCACCATTTTGGTTGATCCAACAATAGGAGGTGCATGCACCTTTGTAATACCCACTTCTTGATTATCTTGTGTTTGGGTATAATATGAAGGATATGTAGGAATGTTTGCGTAGTGGAATTGGCGTGAATTCGAAGCCGAAGGAATCGTATACTCTCTACGAATGGAAGGGTAATCATACCCAAAATCAGACGTTCCTCCATAACTAAGTGGGTACCTCTTTTTGATCTCCTCCGCATATTTCTCCATCAAAGAAAATGTTCCTCTTACATTTTTCGAATTCAACGCCGATAAATACCCTTCCTCATCAAAGTCCGAGTCCTCTACGGAAGAGTCCACAGATACTACCTCATCGCTTATCCCGTGACTACGCATACGATTGTAATCTTCGCTGTTTTTCCTATTTCCTAAAATTTCGGGCGAAATTTTAATTTCCACATTGTCGTCACTCAAGGAAATTTCAAACCCGTGGTGCTTCAGAGTCTCTATGTCCGTTTTACCTTTTGCGTTTTGTTCTCGTATAAAATCAAATAAACTATCCAGGGGAACCTTGTCTCCACCATTTTCCAACTCTTCCAATTTTCTAATTTTCGGAAGGATGCTTTTGCGAATGTTTTCCCTTCTCTTGGCTATCTTCTTTGATGTATGTTGTGCTTTTCCGCGCGAAATAAGTAACTCCCTATCAAGATCTTCCAATTCATACCGTAACCTTTCTTTTCTGCTTTCAAGATTTTCTATGGAAGAGTCCAACTTGCTTTTTTGTGTACAAAACTTCCGAATCTGTTCATTGTAACGGTCCATGCGTGCCTCAAATATATTCTTCTTGTTTGTAATTCCTTCACAATATCCACACAAATGGGTATGAATAACATCCACCGCTTCTCGTGTAAATGTCTTCTCGTCAATACCAGAAAGCATATAGTAAAGTGCGTCCGATAGACTTTCTTTCTCTTTATCAATCGTTCCCTTATCTAATTTGCTTTCCGTTTCTCCATCGTCACTGTCATCGTGCTTGTCCTCCATCTCCGCCAATTCTAACTCTTTTTTGTAACTTTCATCACTTTTTTGTTTTCTTAGAAGATCAAACATGTTTTTTGGTTTCGTAGGAAATCTGCGCGTAATGTCGTCTTCTTTCCCTTCCTTTCTAGTAACAATATCAGTATTTTCTCGGACATGTTGAATCTGCGGAGGACAACTTTTGATCAAATCTCTTCCTTTTTCGGTACTAGTAATACCAGAAGATATATCATGGGTGTGACTATCACGATTTCTACCCAGTATAGACCGTACCGCAATATCCGAGATAGGGTTTGTCAGGATTGATCCGTAAGAATTTGGCATGAAATTAAAATTTCCACTACCCCGTAACCACTGCCTCGGAGGAGGGCCGTACGTTGCCATCAATTTCCTACCCTTCCCCTATGTTTTTCCAAGGTAATAATGAATGAGAACCGCAAGGATACAAAAAATATACGTCCTTTTCCTATTTTTTTTACCTTTTTTCCCCTCGATAACCAAATGCGGTTTAAAACAATCCAATATTTCCAAAAAAATCCTTCCTTATGTATGGTAAATTAGTGCCAGATTACGACCCAATAAAACCAAATATGCCAAGAGAGTGATTAGGAACGGCTTATTCTGTACCCGACCGCAGTGATATGGTAAGGAGACTGGAAAAAAAAAGTTCAAAAAAAATAATATTTATTATTTTTTTGCCCACATTAAAAAAACAAAAAAAAATATTATTTTTCACTACTTATATTTGGGTTAGGTTGTCGACATTTTTATTGTATTGGAAAGGGAGAAAAAGTGGGCAATGTTAACCGTGGTTGCTATCATTTTTGCCGTCAAGTGCATGGGTATAATTCTCATGGTTCCACCAGCAAATGCCTCGCTGATTTGCGGTACCTACACGAATACTGGACAGTGCATAAATCAGGATTTTGATAAGTGTTTGCTCACTTTGGATGATGGTACCTCCTTAAACGTTTCCACTGATGACTTTGTAGGTTTGAAAGATTGTGGAACTTGTGCAGATATTTTTGGTGATTTGAACACCAATTTATGTGTGGATGCCCCTTGTGATGGGTTGATCTGCAAAGAAGAAAATTACAGATACCATTTTTCTTTTGATGGAAGCATGATGTGTGATAAAGGCAACATCCTTCAACAGGATTGTTCGGACTGTGATACCGCATGCATGGATATATGTAATACAGAATATATCGTTGATACACGTGTAGCACAATGCTTATACGATTTGACGGATATTGGAGATATGGAAACACAAACTGGGCTTTGCGGAGGGGAAATACCTCAACTTCTTTGTGATGATGCCAGTATAACTTGTGTTATATTTGATATTCCACAAACGTGGGCCAATGAAATCCTTCTCGATTTTGATTTGGAGAAATCAGTGCTTATCTTTGGTGACGCCATGAATCAATTTTGGGCTATGGATAAAGCTACCGCCATTGCGACGTCTTTCCAGTTATACGACAGGATTGACGTATATTCAACACCCTTTTGTTCTGAGATTGAACCGCTTTACGGTAGTACTAATTTGGATTTTTCGAGTGAACAAAACAGTGCTGTTGACGGTGGTATTTCTACGTTTAAATCTTTCCTTTTTTAAGTTATAAAAATTACAATTAACGATTTTCTTTTAATTTGAGTTTTAGTGTTTATTTTATGGTTTATTTTGCATATAAAATTGAAAGAACCATGACATATAAGGCATAATTTTTATATTATTACAATTTTATCCCAATACTTGTATAGAGTGTAGACACGCCGAACCTCCTCCCATCATAGAGGATCTACGTAAGGCCACTTCCAATATTGATGGATCTGTTGGCAAGTTGGAAATTGTATTTATATCTAAAATAACCAACACATCATTGGTGGGTCCAAAACTTGTCGCTGATACGATTGTATTGGAATTGGTCAAATCGGTCAACTGGAATTCTCCTGTAGCTTGCGTATTTGTTGTGCTTACAATTGCCAATAATCTTTCAATCAACACATCATGATCAGATCCTAGATATACGAAACTAGACAGTGTGATGAACGATGAAGATGTCGTACATGCCGGATCTCCGTTGGGATCATTGAAACGGAAATTAGTAGGTATGGTACTATTTACCAATGCTCTTCTTAGTAATGTAACCGTTCCATTTGAAAGACCACAATCCTCAACGGTACAATTTCCATCGTCATTTAAGTCTTCGTCGGGAATATCGCAGACACCATTTTCGTTGATATCCCAACAATTTATACCATCTGTCCCATTTATACCATCAGATCCGTCTGCACCAGGTGCACCTGGCGGACCAGTGTTGCCAGTATCTCCCTTATCTCCTTTTGGTCCCTCTGGTCCGGTAACATCAAATCCGCAAAGTAGCTCACCAACTATTGTAAATTGCAAACGAACAATATCAATGAGGCCCGTACTATTCAAACTGAAAAATCTGACAGCCAGAATATCTCCTTCCAAAAAATATTCAGTAATTGTAAAGGACATTGTATGTGAATGGCCCGTACTAGAAGGGAAACTATTCTCCGCTAGCGGTTCAGCCCCATTGATACTTAATCCTACCCATACAACTTCATCAGGAGGTGTATTGTCGGTAAATGAAGTATCAATGGTAATCTTGTAAGAATCATTTTTCATAATGACAAATAAACATCCCAATTCTGTGGTGTTAACAAACTCTTCCGTGTTTGTAGAGCACAGAACATCATCCAGGGGAATCCAGGTATCAGCTACGGAAATATTCAATATATAGGGTGAAATTGTATCGGGAGCACTCCCATTAACAAAAACCAACTGTCCAAGGGGCTTATCGCACTCGTCAATGGTTGCATTGGCGCCATCCTTTCCGTCAGTGCCATTTGTTCCGTCAATACACGGATCACAAACCTCGTTTTCCCACAGCATGCTGATTTCGTTATATCTTATTATGTCTCCTTCCATTGGATCAGTGATATTTGTATCACCCAAACAAGTCATGTTTGCCCCTTCGAGGGCATCACAAAGCGTTTGATTCAAATCCTCATAAGTGAGCGGTTTGTTGATAAAAGTATTGTTTTCATTGGTAATCAAAACCTGATTTGGTGCTATAGAACTTTCGTTGATATCTACACCCGAAAGACAATCCAATGTTAACGATGTTTGTGAAACATCACACAACTCATCCCCATCTATAGGTTCTCCGCAACATGTGTCCGTAATGTTATCTATATCATCCTTTAAATCTCCAATATCGTTATTATTCCCATTGGCCAGTAAAAACGTGCATAGAATCAATAAATATGAAAGTATTATAAATATGGTTGCCACCAACGCAAGTGCCCACATAATTCCGTTGAGTGTGGACGCAGGGGCGCTTATGTCAACTTTCTTGTTACGATTTGTTTTTGAAACGTGACATTACGCTACAAAATCTATGTGGGATACTATATGTACATGCTACACGTAGCATTGGCAAATTCTGAAAAAAGGGCAAAAACACGGAAAAATGGGTGCTCTCACTACCAAGGCAATTTCCCCCCCGCCTACGCTTGCGGGGGGTTTGTCGAAACTGGAAAAAAATCCTAAGTCAAATAGAAAAAAAATCCTAAGTCGTAAGACCCAGCCTCATTTCAACTTTCGAAAATGCATGGGCTGTAGCTCATTTCATTTCGACCCCCTGCCATTCCTTGAGAACGACAGAAACTCAATCGGTACCTGCCGTTCCTTACCTTAATTTCTCTTCCTCCATATCCTCGTCTGTATCTTGTGCCTCTCCTCTTCCTCCGGTTAATCGGCCAATTGAACGGAGTTTTTTTTGCAGTACACGTTCCACTTCCGGATTTGTGCGTGTTTTTGGTTGTGGCGCCATATCGATTCGAAGTTTAACATGACCACGCATTATGGTGATGCCTTCGGGACCCTCAGCGCCTGCGTGGAGGGGATCGCACTAGTGCCGCGGGATTAGACTTGCCATATGAGTGGTGTTGACACGCCTATACCTGGAAAAACATCAGCAGTCGAGAGGATGCTACCGCCTCTTCCTGGAGAATCCGGACGGAGATTTCTTTCAGGTGATTGTCTTTTCCAATTTAAAATCCGTGGTACCTTGAAATGTCTGGTGCTCATGCCCTTCTTCTCTCGACAGAAGGAGTGAAGGCCCTGAATGGACCTCTCCGTGATCTGAATGTGGGTCTTGCGGCTCCAACGGCTTTTCGGGAAATCTTGAAATAGGGATTAACCCCTCCAGCACTATTTGGATTGAAACCTACCCGTTTCCCACTGTTTTACTGCGATATAAGCATGCTCTTTGTTTTTTCAATAACTTCAAACCCGGCCGCGACCTTCCCCGGCCCCCCAGCTTATTGCCGCCAAAAAATGCTGCGCTATATGGGTACACGCTATATATGGTACATACGAACAGGCGGGCACTAAAAAATCGGGAAATAAATCGTAACAAAAAAGTTGACATAAGCACCCCTGCGGAAAGCGCTTCCCAAAACGCATTGATATTTGTGTGTACGTAGTTGGCTACAACGTCCACATTAGCGTACGTTGGCGTCCGGAAGGATTGCGGTAGAGGAGGTTCCATTCCGGTCCTTCCACGAAAACGAAGATCCATGTCCACTGAAAATGTGTAGCGTTTGGTAAACTCTCTTTACATATTAATGACAATATTTAGGATACGTATAGAACCATGAGTTCGAAATTATTACGCTTTTTTTTAAATTATTTTGTTTGTTATCCCCCTTCCATCCACCCATCCCAAAAAAAAACCATAAATTACAATTTAAATACTATTTTATAATTAATCCAAATTATAACTTTTTGATCGACCAGAAAAAAAAATCGGGTCACTTTCACACAAGTGCTACGAAAATGCAATATATGAACGCAAATAAATTCGTTCGTTCGATATTATCGGACGGCATCCCACTCTCTGGCGTAGAAAACATGATAAACTCGGCCGAATCATTCTTTATATCTCCGGATGATATCAGTTTGGAGAAGTTTTTGGTTCCGGTGCATATGGTAGATACCTTTTTCCCATTAATGCCGGCACATGGGGCGGGTATTGCCAATGATGAACGCCACGATCTTGTGGAAAAAGGATCAGAAAATATCCGTATTGAGACAAACCCAAAAAAAAAACAAAAACTACGGAAGCAGCGAATGGTACCGAAGCCAATGGATTTCTCGTATCGCTTTTTCGGTGACACCGGAGAATGTTACTTTAGGTGGACCCTTCCTCGTGCTCACTCTTGCGGAAAGCGATGCTTTATGATATGGTACAGAAGATATACCATGTCTCACTTTGTGGGAAAGGTATTCACTGAGGAATATCACGAACCTTATTTGAGATCGGCAGCATTTCTTTTTTGTGGAAGACAAGATTGGGGAGGCAAGTCATACCTATGGGAAAACATAAAGATGAAAAGGGATCATGTTGATGTGTGGAAAGTCAAAATGGAAGAAGAGAAAGAAAACAGAAAAGAAAAAAAAGAAAAAGGAACTGGACTGTCTTCTTTCGTGTGGAGACTCCCGTCTTCAAGTCTTGAGGAATATACCAAAACCGATCCGAAAGACCGCATAATCGTAGTACCTGACCCCGATTTCGTAAAGGGGTATTTTATTAGTGGGAAAATAACAATATTGAAAGGAGAAGGAGAGATTCATACCAACACAAAGCACAAAAGCGGTAAACGCAAACACTGCGGAGATGAAATGTCCTATGTAGGTAAAGACTTGCTATGTTATGAAAAGTTAAATTAAACCCAGGCTGCTTAATTTGTAAATCAGCATTAAGTTTTAATATTCACCTTTAAGTTTTCGTCAAGTATATCCACCCGATAAAGACCACGCGAAAGCCGTAGCAGTGATTGCCTGTAGAAAAAAAAGGAATTCCACTAACCCAACCCAACCCTTTTGGGACACACACACACACACACACATACACACCATAAACACAGTATACTTATTATATACGTACCGAAGAAACAGCCGAGTATCCCCATAGGGTACTTAATCCTCCGTAGGCATTGTATACTCGTACTCTACCCTTTTGTTTGTCCCAATCAAACACAAAATCGGATTTATCTCTTCCGCAAATCAACTCATAGAAATCCAGACAAGATTCTACCAGCCCGTCGGAAGCAGACTTAACTATAGAATATACACCTACTACGATGTTATTCATAATCCAAAGGACAAGTGCCGATACTACTGAGGTGCCCATGGTCTTCCCGAACCTCCGAGGCATTTCGAAAAATATCTTTTTGAAAATAGCATCAATCATAAACTGTTTGGTCAAACGTACTATGTTTGCGTCGAACTGGTCCCCGTAAAACAGTGGTAGTAAGCTCAAGAAACAACAATGGATAAAATCCTTTTGTTGTGTAGATAGTTCAAATTTCGTCTCGATCTTGGCCATTGCGTCGTACCACAAGTTGACGATCGAATCTCCGTCCAGAGAATCATTGATGGCATTTTCTCTTATGAATATAGAAGATTTTTTGTCAGGAGTTTGTGCGAATACGTACTCGTTGTATCGCTCAAATTCAGAAGTCTCAGCATCCATAATCATCTCCATGGACGACATAAAAAGAAGTTCAGTCTTTACGCTAAGACCTGTAGAATAAACATCTACAATATCTTTTCTATTTATCACCGCATCTATTTTGGTAGATTCGCTCGCGCCACTTTCCGAAAGTCTTTCGCTGTACCTGGCACGGTCCACAACCATTTGTTTTTTATTTTGTCTATCGCTACCATTCCCATCATAACTACGTATACTCCCCATCATATCTCTTTTTCTATTTTTCTGTAAAGAATGGTTGGCACGAACTAGGGATTGTACATGACCTCCTATCCTCCGGTTATCCACTACAGTTTTTCCAGACCGACTTCCTGCGATATGTCCTACGGATAGACGCTGGGGAGCATCGGTTTCATCACGAAATAAGGCCATGTCTTCGGCGGGTAATTCGGCAATCATCGTCCTTCTCTTTTCAGCATCGCTTGTGGATCGGGAAATTCCACTTCCTCCTCGTGGGGTACGCAGTGAAGAACCTCCTCCCAGTGTCCCTTCCGTGTAGAAGCTATTTCTAAGCACTCTCCGCCGACTATTCAACATCCCATTACTCCTTTTACGCATTTTGTATTTTCTTATTATCCCGAAAAAACACTTGCGGAGATGTGGAAGTTGTGATGCGTTTTTTTGCTTTGTCCTGCACGTGTGATTTTGTATGTACTCTCCGAGATTGAATGTATAATAAAGAGTAAAACTATTTTTGTTTTTGATAAAAAGATTTAAAACACGGGACAGAACAAATGATCCAATAATGCCAAGCAGAACAACCTATTTACGGAAGGTTTCCCATCATTTGACTTTTTGCAAAACTCTTCCAGATCTTTGTATTTGACCGGTTCTTTCTCGCTGACCATACCAGTGACGGTCAACCCAAAATGACTATGGGCTTTCTTGATCCATCGTGATACCATTTTCGGACGGACTTTGATCATCTCCGCGGTAAGTGCTTCCAACCATTCCACAAAAGGGCTTCCATTTACAGTATTGCAGAGCATATACCCAATCCCCGTTCCTACTTCTTCCCCTTCTCCATCTTCGGATGAGTCTTCGCTGGATAAGCTCATAACAGAAAAGAAAGCATCATCATCCTCATCTTTCTTGCTTTTCTTCTTCAATTTCTTACTATTTCCCATCTCCGAGGTGTTTTGAGGTAGAGTGAAGTAAAAGTATAGTGGAAGAACGATATCTGAAAGCAATTTCGCTACTTCTCCCTTTCGAATGTCCGAATGAATGGAAGGCGACGCAAAATTCTTCAACATCGAATGGATTGTACCTCCTCCTGTCTTCATAAGCTCCTTGGCGTCCTTATATTCAAATGATCCACCAAACGCTTCTTCAAGCAAAGCACCGATTCCTTTGGGTCCATTAAACAATTCGTATGGGACTTCTCTGTTCAGTCTCGCTTTTCCAATCAATGGTATAACATCTTTAGCAATTAAAGTACTTCTTTTCAAAGCCGTAGTATTATCCAATAGAATATATCGCTTTCCATTTCCTATATCCTTTTCGGATACACTGAAAAAGTGAGAATTGTAGGTTCCTTCAATTTTGGGATATCGGTATCCGTCGAGCGTGGACGATTTTGGGATAACGGTTTCCTTAGGTACGGGGACCGTGATAGTCTCTATTGGTTTCTCTTGCTCATTGTCCTCTTCCGAAGATTCCTCTTCCGAAGACGAACTTGGAGTAGGCAATGGTACATACTTTCTCTTTTCGCGGGGTTTCGAACCATTCTTCCTTGCGGATCGAGTTTTAATCACACTAGGTCGGTCAGAATCATCATCATCGTCATCATCAGAAAACGCAATATCGTTCCACGTTTTTAGACCATCCATTTCTTTCTCATGGTCATATTCTTCTTCATCCATAGAGTAATCTTCGTAATCCGCGTCACCGCCAAGGTAGTCCTCAATATAAAAGAAAGAATCAATCAAAGAAAATGCCGAAAGGGCACCATCCTTGCGTTTTCTAATATCGCGGAGGTTCAAGGCCTTGGTAGAGAGAATACCCCCTTCCGCATCCACGTCGTCGTCGTTCAATGTATTGCTACCCACTTCTGGGTACAAAGTCATACTCCTATTGAGAACACGAGTAAGACCTTGTCCAGCCTTTGAGTGTGTGTCGTAAAGCTTGTTCGTGTTGGGATTGACAAAGAGAGAACTCAATGGGACGAAAGAAGCCGCTTGGTCCAGGTTTTTGATAAAGTCTGAATATGCCGATTTCACCTTTGATGGACTCTTTGATGGACCAGGCTTTTGCCATGTTTTGACCAATATCGCAGATACGGTATTTTCTGGAGTATTTTCCTCATCTTGCATAGAAGGATCGATATCTTCCTCTTCTACGGGACTACTGGTATCCTCATCGGGACATACCTCTGGTTCGTGTTCAGATTCAGGTTCGTGTTCAGATTCAGGTTCGGGGTCGGGGATTGTTCGGGTATTGTTTGCTTTGCCATTCTCCTTGGTTTTCTTAGTCTTTTTGGTCTTTTTCTTGGTGCTTTCGGATGGTGAGTTAGCATTCGCCTTCCTTTTCAGAAGTTTCTTTTTAGGAGTAGGACCAGGAGCAATTGGCTCTTCCACAGAAATTCTATCCATATTTTCCTCCTCCGCAAGTTTGTAAATATCAAGGTGTTGGCGGAAATCAATGGTCGGTCTCATGACGGCAGGTTCGTCTTCTGAATCGGTGTTGGTGGTAAAAAAAAACATGTTTTTGATATCCTCGTCGTCTTGTATACTGTCGTGCATCCTTAGAAGCATTTCGAGCGGTATTGCTTTGTATTTCTTCAGATGTTCGACAATATCCGGAAATCGGTCCAATGTCTTTTTGAAAGCAAGGTGAAAATCCCCTCCCTTGGTTTTACATGATTTTTTTGTCCAAGAAACCAGCGAAAGAAACCCGCTCGGAAGCACAATGCGCTTGTGACCAAATACACAAGTAGCGTAAAGAGCGCGATTGTCCGGGGATTGTAACCATTCAACATTCTTGTACATAAACTCCTGGCATGTCAATTCGAAATGCTTTTCCAAGAACGTCTTCGATAGAGACTTACACTTCTTGATAAAGACATCCACGTCCTCCCCTTTCGGGATAAACAAGCTTTCTCCTGGCGAAAATATACGGGACTCTCCGAAATGAGTATCAGTAAACTTGGACCGGGCCGTGTATGCCTTTTTATACGCAAACTTCTTCTCGTTCAGACGATGCTCCGGAAGGTTGATTACCGTCGTAATACCCTTAACAATACGAACATCGGGGCTGTCCTTTGATTTTTCCGGAGCGGATTTCGTTTTACCTTCCAAAGAAGGTTTTTTTGTTTTGCGTTGCTTGGGTGGACGGTTGGATTCGGTTGCAGACAATTGCGATCTCTTTACCGTGCCTTCCTTGCCTTTACCGTTCTTGGTCGACGGCGCAATCGTTCGCTTTTTCTTTCGTTGGGGGTTGGATTTTCCTCCAGAGGGGCGAGAATTTTTCTTTTTCCTGGGTTGAGCTTTTGATTGAGATTTTCCGTTTTTCTCCATGTGTGGTTTCTTTTTCAAAGATGTCGGTTCCCTAGAGTCAATAGAAGAAGTGGATTCGGAAAAGAAGGAAGACATAGAGGTTTTCATCAAGAAAAACTTGCCGGAAAGATCAAATGAATACCGATTGAAAAAAAAACTGAAGCGTTTGCTTTAATTGCGACAAAGGCAAATAAAAATACACTTTTTTTTTTCATTCATATTCAGAAAAAAATTACATTTTTATTTGCCTTTATCGCAATTAAGGTGATCAAAATCCCAAAAAAACCATTATTTTCGAGTTCCTGTAATTTTAAAACAAATTACCGCATTTTTGTTTTGTTGTACCATCTCCTTTTTTTATTCCTTTGCTCTCCGTAAACATATCCGCGCGCCTTAGAACAGTGATCGTGATATAAAATCTTGAAAGCAGAAAGTACAAATACGTATGAATAGCGATAAATATATATGCAAAAAATGTGGATTTGAGATAGTTTATTCCGAAGGAGGGTCTGCGGAGGGTTATGACCATTATTGGGACGAGAAGGAGGAAAGCTTGCGGAAAAAGAGTCTTCGGGACAAGAAAAGAGGCAGAGACCTGAATTGGCACACATGTATATACAATCCATGGTTAAAGGAGAAGGGAGAGTCAATATTTGACTCGGAATGGATTAAACATAAACAAGTAATGGCAGACCGCAAACATTTGCGTAGATGCAAGAGAGAGGGTATGCAAAATTCGCTTACCATACCGGAATTGATTGTGCGATACCGAAAAAAACATTACAAGAGGAAATACACTAAAGAAAAGCACAGTAATAATAAGCGTAGAAGAAATAGAAAGATGCGATAGTGTTTACACTTGAGTATTATGTTGTGTAACATGTCACTAAAGTCGTTCATATAAATAAACGTTAATTGATAACTTGATTTATAGAACAGTTATTTAAAAGGATCCGTTCCAGCTCGTGTACCGGGAACGCATCAAAGACGGATCAATAACACTAGTACTGTAAGTAGGACGTGTTGCCTTTTCCTTAATCGAGGCTGTGGGGATTTCATTATCCTTAGATGGTAATTTTGGACTCACTTTTGAATATGAACGATTTCTTGAACTCGGCGAGTCGTCATCTTTGGTAGATAAACCGGTACTTACTGTGCAATAACCACCATTGCGCGAAGCCGCTGAAGTGACGTAACACTTGGTATATTTTTTCAAGGCCTTATCACGTTCTTCGGTGGTCGTATACGAAGAAAGTTCCTTTTCAACGGTTTTGCTATACTTGGATCCATATCGAGCCTTGCTTTGTCTCACGACAGCCTCTACACTCGTGTCAATAGAAAGTAGTTCGATCCAGTGCGTGCTGCTAATTAGAATTTGAAATTGTTTCTCGCCTTTCGAGGGAAATGTGACAAGTACATGTCCCACGGCTCCGGAATGGTCCTTGATACTCACAATGTCGCCCTCGTCAAGTCCAATAGGATTTCCTTTGCCCCAGTCGTTTTGAATGGTTAATAGTTCTACATTATATGGTGAAGAACCTGGTAGTAATGCATTACGACCAGCCGGTGTAAGTGTAAACACCACAGTTCCAGAAATTGCCATGACACTAACTTTTTCATCCTCGGCGAGTTCACCGACAACTTGGAGTTGAGTCAACTTGCATTTGCGCAAAGTTTCCGCTTCAAATCGCAAACTACATTTTCCGGAAAATGTACTAACCGACTTGATTGGGTTAGGTCCGAAGATGTCCTCTGGCCAGCATCTTGCAAGTGCCTTGGTTGAGTAATCCGCAAATTGCAAGAGCCATTTTCTCTCCTTGACCAAATAAAACAATCTATTCATCACTTCGTGATCGATGTTGAATTTGTAACCTGAAAATTTCGAACAACATTCGAAATTGATTATAATGTCAACATCCGGATTGTTCGCGTCCTCACGAATTTCACGTAGCAAATCATGAGTTTCCTTTAAGCCTTGAATAGCATCACAAAAATCCATCAAAGATGATTCTTCGGCTTTGAGGGAAAACACTTTCACAACACCATCCGGAGCCGTTTGGGGAATTTGACTGTAGAGTTTGTCGTAGCATGACCCGCCCCCTATTGTGACGATACAACAACTCACATTTTCTCCATCCTTAGGAGCACGCCCAATCCGTTGAATAAAACAGCTTTTCATCTTTGTGCCGTTTATGAGAAAATAAATCTCTAATGTTTTCGCCTCCGTGCAGCTTGCAAAAAAAGTAATTTGTGATACTTTTCCGAAAAGTGTCCCCACAAGAGGAAAAAAGCGCAACTGCGCTTCAGTAAATGTAATCCCACTTTTGTCCTCTTCGGGTTTATTTTGTGATTAGAAAATGTTTGATTGGTTGTCTCCGAAATAGAAAAAAAAATTGTACTTGTATTATGACGATTAATCATAGTTGAATTATCATAACATTTATCAAGGAACTTGCGGAAGTACCAAATAACCGGAAATTTATACAATTGGTTGTATCATTTTTTGGACCGTAATCTACATAATTGAATAACAAATTAAAGAATTACGAAAAAAAACTCCAATATATGATATAATGGAGTGTGACGCAATGTCAACAGAAGACCAAATGGAAAAAATAAGGTCGCTTAAGAATGAAATTGATAATCAACTCGATGACAAACTTGCAATTGTACAAAATTTGGTGATCGATTGCATTTATAATTCTCCAGTATCAGACAAATACGATCCAGAAAACAGTTTTCCTATCGAACTATATTCGCGGAGAACGGAAAATATAGGAACCATTCAATCTTCACCAAACCTAACCAAAAAAAAGAAAAATAAAAACAAAAGGAGAAAAAGAAAAGGCAAACCCCGGACGAAAACACTAGCGGATAAACGTGCTAGGGTTGTCCTTGAACCCAGGGGATATCCTTTGATTATAAAAGCCATTAAAAACAAGTGGAAAGAAGAGAAAACAGATTTTGATATGACACCGATCGAATGTCTCAGTTTGGATGACATATTGAATATATTTCCGGAAGTGATGTATATTTATATGGAAAAATCATTGTTCAACAACACCGTCCATGATAAGTTGATGGAAGACGTAGATTTCGAACCCTTCCGGAAGTTAGTCATGTCTAACAAAGTCTTGGAGGAATGTGCCATTGTAAATATGTGCAAGAACTATTTATTTGCTGCCCAACTAATGTATCAATTTTGTAAGGAACGGTACAGGAAGTTGATACATATCAAAGCGCAGATTAAGGACATCGCAAAGTATCAAAAAATTATACCACGAAAAACAAGAAGTAGTGAACTCACCCAAAAGTCAGCGATAGAACTATCCGAAGATTGCAAATCTGCCACAGATGAGGCATGGGAAGAAATTGAAACCGATATTGATATTATGCAAAAAGAGGTATTCAAATTGATCGCGGTATGGTTGGATCAAATGGAAGAAGAATTTTTGACAAATGCCAAAGAATGTGACGATAATACATTTGATGAAGCCGAACAAAAAGGAGAAGGAAAAGAAGGAAAAGAAATTCCTGCAATCCTTCCATTGAGATTTTTACCATCATTGGATATATACCAAAAAACAATTATCCCTATGCTTCACGATATATTAGAATATCGAAGAGAAGGACAGCATTTATTGGATAAGGGACAAGATAGTGAAGATGATTAACTGTGGTGTTTAAATCTTTTTTTTCGTGTCCTCGCGTTTTCTCCCATCTCCCTCCGTCATTGGCATATGTTCATATTTTCCTTCCGTTCCGTCTTGTAATTCGTTTTCCGATAATTCGGTAAATCCTTGTATAAAGTTCTCAAAATCTTCACGTATTCTCGCAACGTGCCAAATCAACGGGTCCAGAGAACGAGCAAAAAAGATAATAGCAAAGAGAATGAAAATAAGTAGCAACAAATTCATATATTCCACCACACGTACAGAAGGAAGGTTTTCCATTATTGTCATCATCGTGGTAATCATATTTGTATATTATGTAAATTATGGAAGGGGATTGTATTTCGGATATATTTGCGTGAGTTTTTTTCCGCAGGTTCCTTTAATTGATTTCCAGGACGGTACTGTCAGCCTTGTGTCTATTTATGGAAGCAAGGTTTCTCGACGAACAAAGCTGCTTATAAAAAGAACAATCCCTTCCGTGCATGTCCACATCCGCTTTTCGGCACGCGTTGCTACAATACAAGTTTCTTTTACAACAATCCATACGAAAATTGAAAAAGGGCCACGGTTTTGCCCCACAATAAAAGCAAACCCCAATACACTTTTCACAAACCCCCATACCTGGATATTCGTCATAGTCTCCGGGTATTTTTACCATTTTTTTATGGCACGCAAGACAAGGGATACTCTCTACGGTTGACAATTTTATAGGATACTTTTTACGGTAAATGTCTATCGATTCCCCAAGTTTGTCACGGAAAGCACGTATTGCTTCTGATAACTCCATTCTAGGATAAAATATTATTGCAACAGGTTCTAATTGTTTGTCTATCCAATCTTCCCATTGTTGTGCCCACCACCCCAAAAGACATTGCGTTTCTGTTCGCGCAGTCATTTATATATAAATTGTAAAAAAAGTATATTTTTTAATTTTGCTGTACCTGTTTTTTATTGTTCTATGAAAACAACCTCGCGTGGACAAGGATAATTACTTGCGGAACTTCCGGACCCAAACAGAAATAAAGCAAAAAAATGTCGTTCTTTTATACGATATTAGAAATCAAAATATTATCCTTATCCATAGGTACCATACTTTTTGTTATGATATTGGGTGGTCTCTTCCCATTGGTCATTTGGGATATATTTATGAGACATTATGGATTACATTCAGGCATACTAACTTACAATGAAAGAGAATGGTTGATTGTGTGCTTTTTATTAGGATGCGAATTTATCACGACAGGACTCATTTTTTTAGTCATTTCGTGCATAGCCCCATGGACACTCATGCAATTTCTATGGAGAGATGCTTGGTGTTTTGCGGAATATGCTACTATGACGAGGAAATTACCATGCCCGTGGTTAACATTCGAAGAATATTGGGATCCTATAGATTTTATGATGATTGCTTGTTTCACTTTGGGAACGTTTATGATACTTCCGCAATTGTGGTGGGGAATGACATGGAGGGAAACATTTATTGCAAAGACCTCAATCGAGTTCAGAAAGATAATCAATGATTACAAAACAAACATAAATTCTATTTGTTTAATCGATTACGAAGATATTACGGAAGAGGAGGAAGAACGAGAAATATCAAATATCGTAAAAGATCATGAAGATTGACAAGCGAATTTAATTTATATATTACATTTAAACCAAAAGAACAACCAATGTAGATTGTTTCCGTATGGAAAGTCATGAACGCGTATACGCGAATCTATAATTTCGTCATATTTTCGTGCCAACACATACAGCTTGTCCTTGTTTACGGAATACATTACTTTGTCTTTAACGTATTCTTTCATCATCTCGTTATGATAATACCGCAAATCCCATCGCCACAGATATCCTAATCGATTTACCTTTTTCTTATCACATCCAAGGCTGATCATATTCTTCGCATATATATCCCGTGTGCGCGCATTGTAAAACATCTTAAGTAATTTAATAACAAAAATAGCAAATATAATCCAAAAAAGTCCAGTTTTCCAATGCATCGTTTTCCTACACCTCACTTTCCTTTCCCCCTTTTTCCCAACGAGCAATGACAGAAATAAGGGAGTAAAATATATCTTAATTATGATATTAATGATTATGATGGGCAATAAAGTAAGTACTGGTACAAAATATACATACTATCGTTTTGTATTTATTTTATAATACCATTTGTGTATACCAAACGCACACACACATACACACACACACACACACGCCCAAAAAATATCTTAAGGTTAAAGAAAAGGAAAGAAGGAAAACAAAAATACACATATAGATACATATTGATATGATTGGGTTATGGACCACTCGATTATTTCATATACTAAATTTAGCAAGGGATAAAACGGGCCCATGGATACCGGCGCTACGAATAAGATGGGTATTTTACCCTGTATTTGCTGCATGGTCGACCCTTATTGCGGTGATAATTTCTATTTCATTACTCTTTGTTATACAAGGATATATCGGACTAGGTATACTAATTTATGTAATATCTCTTTTCTGTATTTGGTACATTTCCGTAAGTTCGCTGTGGGTCATATTTCAAGAAAACTTTTTCGGAATTGTCATATCCGCGCAAGATGGTAATGATAACAAAGAACCAGGTAGTGGTCAAGAAGATATTGATCATGATGTATAAATACAATGCAAGAATATTTCAAATGTAATGTATCTTATTGATATCACAACAACAATTCATCGTCTCGGTATAGGTCTTGTTCATCAAAGTCACCAGGTGGATAATTGTCGGTATAGCCACATGTGAAATCAATGCCATTGCCCTTTCCATTCATAAATGTCTTAAAAATATTTTCTGTAGTAGCATTCCAATCATATTTTTTTGGATTTCCCAAAACCTTCCTTTGATTGAGAATAACATCCTTTGCACGAGTAAGTGCATTGAACGCTTCATTCGATCTTTCCTCTATATTTGGATTCCTGTCCGGGTGAACGTATCTTATCCTACCTTTGTATGCCAATCTAACTTCATCATCATTACAAATACTCGATATGCCCAATATTTCGAATGGATCGTTAGTTTTTTCAACAATACGCAGAATACGGTCTATTTCACCCTTTCTATCATTAGCATCTTTGGGAGCTTTGATTTTTTTACCAACAAAGGAATCCGGATGAATATTTGCTGTGTGAAATTGTCGCATTCTACGCATTCTAATTTCTTTTGCTTTTAGTCCTCGCTTATGACGTTCCTCTTCCACTTTTCTATCAATAAAATTAGGCCGGGCCGGAGAAGACTTTACATGGGACGTCTTCTCCAGTGGTTTACCGGACCCCCCACTTTTGGGATGTTTAGATTTAACCTTCTGCGGATCAACAGAGGTATAATCCCTTTCATATGGTCCGCTGCTAACTTTTTGCTTCTTACTCTTCCCTTGAAAAAGACCAGATCTTTTTACACACTGTGCATAATTATCGTTTTTCCTCACATGATTTTTTCTTTTTGGGAAATAAGATTTGTGCTTTTCGGCCTCTTCTTCATCATGAAGCTTTCGAATTGATTTGATTCTATCCAACATGTGATACCGTTTACCAAGTTTTGTAATCCCGATATCCTTGAGTTGTTCCTCACTTCTTATTTTAAGAAGGACACGTCCGGTAATATACTGATCAAAGAAACATCCGGAAATGTTTGCGGTGTGAGGATCTTCTTCAACCCATCTTTTTACACGGTCCACACTCCATTCCCTGACCGGAGCGTATAAGTCCTTTTCATCTACTTCGCTTTCATCAATATCAATTATCTCAGAAATATCTTCAGATTGCGTAGAAATAGGCGGAGATACTGATGATATAGGTACATGAAGTACTTTTTTGGGTTCTTCAACATTTTCTGATCCTACAACATCTCCGGGAGGGTCGATATCTTCGGTTTCTTCAACATCTTCGGATTCTTTTGAAGAATAATATTGTATAAAACAATGTTGGATATTCCTGTCATGCCATCCAAACATGCGTACGCCAGAGCAAGCTTTGGAAACCGGATCGATATTATTTTCATTTCTTGATTTGTTCCACTCCCCAACAATTGCGGAAGCAAGCGCACTCGGGGATTTACGAATAATGATAGCTTTTTTCGCTCGAAGTTTAACACTCTCCCCATTTTTGTTTTTCACTGATACACATCCAGCTTCTCCTATGGATCTTGCGATGTACAATGGAGCATATCGTCCAATTTCATCCCTAGATAGTGCAACGTGCAGATACCAAATGATACCATATCGTTTTCTAGTAATCCTGTATCCATACGGTATCTCAAACCTTCCGTAAGTGTACGCTGTTTCTGATATGTTCCTCCCGACAATAAAATCACGGTAGTCTTGTGCGGGATAAACCTTGAACCCTCCTTGTTTGGAAAAATACATTGGAGTACACTCTGTACATTTTATGGACAATGGTTCAGATAGCGGAGTTTCTATTAGCCGCTTGTCACGATCGTCTATAATACGTTTTAGTAAACATCTATCCTTGGCATTCAGATGGTGCATTTTTTTAGACCTTTCACCGTTGCGTAATAGGGTCATGGGAAGGGTAGCGTGCGCAATAAAAATGCAAGTTTTTTTTACTGAAAAATTTAATTTAAAAATACACTTTATTGCAAACGGTCATAGTTGAATTTTTTTTTGTGGTACTCACAAAAAAAATCGGCATTTTCCCACCATTTTTATTGCGTTGGGGTGGTAAATATTGCAGCGAGCACTTTTTAAGGAACTTGCGGAATAACGTTTAATAGGTGAGTGCAAGGCATTTTGTTACCATTCAACTCACATTTCCATCACAGAATTGATTATTTATCCATGAGCTTCTTGCGAACAGGTACGTTACCGCCTAGAAATCCCGCTACTGCCGAATACACACAATACACTGGAAATGGCGAAGAATTTGATTATGATCTATTCGGAGGAGAAGACCTTTCCGAGGATAATGACGATATTATCAATAACGTTTCCCGTCTTCCGGATATTTCCACGTATGATATGGAAGACGATGGTATTGATCGACTTAGACAGGCGATTGAAGAACAGGAGCAACAGGAACTTATGGATGAAGAAGAGGAAGTAGGGGGTTCAGTAGCATCGGTTTCTGTTCAATCTGTGAGACAAGTATCGGTTACTCCCATACCTGAGTTCCGATTTAGCGACATTCATGCGGATTACTCCCTTGCTAGAGAAAAATGGGGTAACGGAAATCGGTTTTTGTATGTATTTGAAGTACCACTTACGGTTTTCGGAGAGTCTCTTTACGGGAGTGGAACAAGCGATTGCCAAGATTTGATACTTTCTAACATTCAATATCAAGACAAAAAGTGTTTGTCTATCAAAATGGGGTTGATGTTGATTGGGGCTACCATTACGATTGGTTCCAAACCAACCGCTGCTATGAAGCGCGATATGACCCAATTTAATCGAATGGCAAATACGGCCGGGGGGCCTCGTTTTTTCGATAACCAAACGCAACAATATTTTCACGTAACAAAAGAGGATTTAAATGCTAGTATCCTAAACGACAAGGATGCTCCTCGATACCAACCTTTTTTTTCCAAATGTCCGGCTTACTCCGCAATGCTTGGTACGAATCAGAACATGTTTCAATTGGTCAAAGACGAAGAGATTGGTAGAGAACGTGTGACTACTCGTGGTTTAGATGAAGATGGAGAGGAAATAATTAGCCATGGAATTAATCGTCTTGTGCACCGAAAGGTGATTCATTTACCTTGCTTTTCCGTATATCTGGAAGAGTTGGTCGATGTCAATTTCCAACCGGAGGGATGGAGAATTTGGATAGATCAACACGATCCTTCCATCAATGTGGGTAAAAACCTGATGATGTTGATTGATGAGAACCTACGTATTTCCAACCAATCCTCTGCATCCAGTCGGAGAGGTGGTGGGAGGACATCGCACATGTGCTCCCCAGAAACGGAATACTGTTACCGAAGCATCAAGGAAAAGTCTGATTACGTTAACTTGTTGCGGTCAAGGACTTCTCGTATTGTTGGTTTACAGCATCCGGTCAGAAACATTTCCGGAACACCTGGCCTTCCATTGGATTGTGTATCGGGAAACCCCATACATCCTGCCAATGTATTTCACCCTTGGTACGCGGTCACTTGTGGATCTGTTTCCGGAGTGTGTCCAGCTCAACGTGATCCTGCAAATTATTTTATTCTACCTACCGACCAAATTATTGGCGAAGGATTGACTCCAGATGTGATACGAGAGTATAATTCTACGGAAAACTTGAACAATGCCATAGAAAACCTTCCGAAATTCAATGGGTCGTTCCCTTTTGACATCCTGTGTTCTCATAGAGAGGCTTCTTTCCTTCGACCCGAACGTTTTCATAACATACCTTTTCCTCCAAATTTGTTGAATCTGCGTGGATCTATTGAAGGACGTGCGTTGGAGAACGATTCGTTGCTTACTCGTATGAGGGATTTAAATCCTTCTTTGCGAGATTCTTGTGTCGTTTCGAGTTTCCCCTTAGGTGATGATCCTGATGCTGACCCACTAGTTAGGTTGAATTCGGACTTATCTATATTGGGCATCGACATTGATGCACGTAGATCGGAAGATACTAAATGGGACGAAGTTATTGAAGAAGCACGAAGGCTTTCTGAAAATGAAGATTTTGACAAGGCCTATTCCGCAGACGATTTGCGTAGGTTTTTTCAAAGGGAACAAGTTCAAGCATCTTCGGATGTACTTTCGGAACTTCCCATTAGTGAGGAGGACAAGGCCCGCCTTTACAAGGCTGATGCTCTGATGCGATTTCAAGTGAAGAAGTCTACCGAGTGGAGCAAGTTTCACCGAGAAGACTATGATGACAACAAGGATTTTTGCGATGCGGTGGAAATATGGCAACGTAAATCATTGAAGGAAATGGACGAAGTATGTAATCTGTGCTTTACGGACCCATTCCAAATGCCGGCTTCGTTTGTTTCCGGATACGCCTTTTTCATGTCTCAAGTCCCTGACATGCAACGCCCCGAGTTCCTAATTGGAGCCAAGAACGGAAGAAATGGAGAATATCTGAGCACTTACGCAAACATGCGGATACAGATCAACAATGGACTTAAGGTCTTGTTCTTGTTGAATGAGGGCGAAACACAACAGGCCGCGTACAGGGCAATGCTTTCCAGGAACAGTGCTTTGCAACTTGCATTCTCTTCGATCAAATGTAACCTGATTTTGTGGGGACCTGCGGGTGCTTCGAAATCCTATACTCTGGAATGCATCGAGAAGATTAGCCATCCAGGGTCTGTTCTCAACGTGACACATTTGACGGAAAACACATTTACCACGGAAGATAATATGTCTTACATTTGGATCATCATGCACGAAGGTGAAGCGTTGATCATTGGTCAAGATAAGAACGGAAAGGAAACAGGAGGAGATGCGACATTCAAAAATATCCTGACGAGTGGATTGGCTACCGCTCAAATGTGTCAAGTGATCGAGGGTCACCGCCGAAGGGTTAACTCGTGTTCCATTGTTATGGCTTCGTTTGCCATTTGCAACAATTACTACCTTCCGGATGAGGATCATCCTGTTCATTCTAGACTTCTTAGAGATATTGTTCCTGCACGTAGCAAGGGCGTTAGTCCTGGCATGTTGGCCGCGGAACAAGGTATTAAGTGGAAGAATATCCCGGCAAAGACCCAAGAAACTATGAAGTTGAAATATCGTGTTTGGCATTTCTTATGCCATGCATTGGAACGATTGATTGGGGGTATCTTCCGAGAGCCAAACATGGATATTTGGGATATTCGTATTCCCAAGTTTATAGAATGGATGGACCATCGATGTCGATTGAAAGTTAGAAAACAAGAAATGATCAAAGCCGCCGCAAGATCTTCCGTAATCATGCATGCTGTGTATTGTCATTTCTGCACCGACGTTTCTAGATCCGACTTCCTGCGTCCAGATGGAAACCCTAGAAAGTTTTCGTTTGTAGACTTTTTGGGAATAGACAAACATATGGTGCTGACGGAAGAAATATTTGTCGATATCATGAGCCTTTTCCACAGATTTTACACGCCTCAATTGGAAATTGATATGATGATCGCAATTGCTGCAATGCTGAACGGACATGGCGCATTCTATGCCAACGTACCCACAAGACCTGCCCACATCGAGAGGAGAGCATTGACCACGGCAATATTAACGGAAGAATATCATTCGACAGGAGAATATAGACGACCACGCAACGCTGCGGAAGAACAACAACAAGAGGATGATATACAAAGGTTAGCTTCCGAAAGTGGACATGTTACCAGAAGGCCTACATTATCCGTAAGTCATGGGCGAAGTCGTCTTGTTCCCAGTTACCAATCTGGACGTCGACAAGAAGAAGGATCGGGTCGCCGTTCCGCACAAGAAATTTTCGGAGGTACCGGAAGATCAGACGAAGGAAGTAGCGCGGATGATGGATTAAGAAGGAGGAGAAATGTCCCTTCCCTTATAGCCGGACATTTTCCAGGAGAAGGAACCACAGGAACCACAGGAACCACAGGAACCACAGGAAGATTCTCATCTGCGGAAGATGAGTTAGCCGTTAGCGCGGCATACCAGAAAGAAAAAAACTACATTTTGCTTCCTTGCAAGAGTATACGAGAACTGGTACAAAAGCTATCGAATCATATGACGGTCAAGTATCACGAAGACCCCATCTTATCGGTCCTGACTTCTTGGTGCAAAAAGACCATGTTCCTTGTAAAGGATATGAACGAAGTGGAACCACGTCCTAGGAAACTTATGAAGGTCCTAAAATATTTTGAGTACAACCACCCAGATGGTAGCTGTTCCATTGGACCCGCAGCTTCACGTAGAAGACCTACTTCCGGAAAGTTCAACGGAGTATATGCGATAAATGTAGGTGCTATGATCGAAAAGTACAAAGCATTGGATTTTCCTGGTTTATTGGAGGCGTTCATGAGTCATGCGGCATGCGAAAAGGGGAATTACATCACAAGCCTGCCTTACTCGGAAGAAAAAGGGGAGCGATCTATATTGAAAACAATCAATGTGGGACCTGATTCCGGAAACATACTAGTTCGTGAATCTTATATGCCACAAATGATGTCGAATAACGATTTGGTGTTTGCTTCGCTTGAAAACCCAGAAGCATGCAATACCATACAAACCGTTTCTTCTTACGACGACGTGATAGTGTGGAGACACCTGGATTGGTTGGCATTTTATGCACATTATATGGAATGTGGTCACTTTGTGGAGGACGACCCCCGCGAAATGCCGAGGTATATTACCACATACCCCAAGACTTTTGTTCATGCGATATGGAAATTTAGACAGATACACCGAGAACGATACGAGATAACTTCACCACATGATATTTATCCGGATTGCTACTTGATGGAGATAAGGGGAAGAAAGTCAGAACAACAAATCAACCGCAGTAGGATAGCAAACCACAGAAAATTAACACGTGCACAACAAGAGGAAAACTTAAAGTGGATTTATAACCAGACGAAACACCTTTCCATGTTCAATCAGATAAATGGATATTACCGTGGAGAAGATTCAGTGGACCAACCCCTCACTATTGAACAGGAAAAGCAAATGGAGGCAATCATGGAAAGAGCAATTTCTGGTGGGGATAGCGATGACCAATCCGGTTCTTTAGGAGAAATCACTACCCGCAGAGATAGTCCGGAAATCGGAGTAAGAAGAACATTTGCAAGGTTTAGTGTTAGGGATTCTACTGACGAAGGCCATAATGGTGATTATAACGGGGAACGACACAGTGCTACGGAAAGAAGTGTCCCAATGCCACGTATAAGAGAAATACCAGCAAGTCTTTCTGGATCTATGGATTATGGTATTGATGATGATTTATTGAAGAGGAAACCAGTATCCAGATCACACAACAAACGATCAAGAGAAAGAGCTATTAGTAATACCGCCCTCAGAAGCAAACGAATGAGATCAATACTACGTGTTCGTGTTGGACTAGCGGAACGCGAAGTCACCATTTCTGGCTCCTCCGAAAATTCTACTGATTTAAGGGATTCAAGGGATTCTAGAAGTTTGGAAGAATCTCAATCTTTGGACATTGCGGAAGATGTGGAAGATGCGGAAGTCCTCAGACAACTTTCGGATGGTACAGACGATGATTCTTTTATATAATAGATTATGTTTCAACAATCTATCGGTATTTACCTTTTTTTTTGTTTCCTTCGAAATACCTCCGAAAACATTATTAAACATTTATTATGTTCTCTTTGCAATGCTCAATTGTTCCAAAAGATTTTCGTTTTCTTGGCTCTTTGAATCCAAAGCACGGTTCAATTGAGTAATAATAGTTTCCGCATCGACCAAACCATCTAGTTTTGTATTCAATTCATTTCTTTCGGAACGCAGTTTTTCCACTTCATCCATTAAGTGAGTAAGTCTTATTGTAACATTAGAAAGCTCTTGTACAGTCGTTCGATGCGCAGACATGGTATTCTCAATAGTTTTGTTCATATGTTTCCTCTCTCTAGCAACATCTTTTTTCAATCGGTGGTATTTGTTCATATAAGCACATTGTTCTTCTCCCCATATACATTCGGAAAAAACAGGAGCCTTTTTTCTCTTTTTAATTCCTTCCTTGAAAGAGATTCCGGAAATTTCAGCATTTCTTTTGGCAGAAGATACCTGATATTCCTTTACCATTTCCCCAATGACTTGGGCAGGAACATGACACGCAAGAGATACCGCCACTTGATAGGTAAGTGGTTCTTTGTGTTGTATACCATGTTGCATACAGCGCCTATAAACATCAACCAAAGGCACATATAAATCATCTCCAAGGGTAGACCCTGCGGCTTGCTTTTCGGACCCAGTAAGTCTTTTTCCTTTGGAAGCTGCGCGAATCACACTCGCTGCTTGTATTGTTTCTTTGTTGGAACTATATCGACCTTTGTTTCCAATCAAAAACCGCTCCTTGCATGTAGTTATCCCATCAAGTACTTTAGGAAGACGGTTGGTCGTATAAAATGAAAATGTTCCCATGAAAGACTTTAATTCTTCTCCACTATCTTCGGAAGATTCACCTGTTGCGACCGAACCACCTTCTGAACCCTCATATGAATCTGATAAATGATCGGAAGATTCTGCGGTAGAAGCGGAAGAAGAATCTGGTCGCCGGTTCACTCCGGAAAGCAATGAATACAGATCTACACATCGCAGATACAGTTGTTTGTCATCCTTTTTCAATCCGTAAATAATCTTGTTCCGACTCACATGAACAATAAATTTGGCCGATCCGCCCGTTTCCGTAGACATGTCCTTAAGCTTGTTTAACTTTCGGATGTTTTCCGGTACAATAGGCGCTGATTTCAACGTAGTAACGCGTCCCATTTCAGAACCCAAAAAGGAAGAATGATTACTTTTCCCTCCTCCTCCTCCTCCTTCTTCTCCTTTTAAAGAGTATAATGTTCCTTCTTTCCCTTTTTCCACAGAATCTGGCTTTGCGGATTTATCATGATCTGATATTTCTAGGGAATTATCCCGATCTTCAGAAACATCAGGAACCTCAGAAACCTCAGAAACCTCAGAAACCTCAGAAGATTTCGGAGTTTGTTTTTCTTTACCTTTTGCAATCCCATAGACAAGTCCTTCAGCAAATGAAACCCCACCACCCTGATCCTCTTTATTTTCCGTAGAATAGGCAACGAGCGCTTTAGATTGAACCGAGTCGCTTTTCTTTTTGATGCGTCTAAGCTGCGAAATGTCTGCGGAATATCTCTTGTTTCTCGGTTGTTTTTCACGTTCTAGATGCGCTTGGTGTGCTTGCGCGAGAACAGAATAGCTACTCTTTTTCCTTTCTTTTCTAAGCACTGAATCTTCAATATCTAAGTATAATAGATCACTCAATCTTTGTTCTTTTTCCTCTTCTTTGTTTTTTAGGTCCTTTTTCTCGCCATATGTCTTGTATTTGCCCTTATTTTTTTTGTCATTTACGTAAGAATCTTTTCTAATGCCATTTCGGCTTTTAATATCATGCCCACTACGTGACCGTCTACGTTCACGTTCCGGATCACGATCATGGCGACGACGGCTGTGGTGGCGATTACGATGTAAACGTTTATGTTCATCATTTCCTACAGTATAAGAACTAGAATGACGGGAAGAACGACGCTTATGTGATTTAGAATATTCTCGTTTTCTTTCACTACGGTCGCGACGATGTCTATTATGACGGTCATGATTATGATCATCTTTTTTGCGGTGATGATTTACATTCCGTTCTTCTTCCTTTCTTCTTCTTTCTTCTCTTTCATTTCTTCTTTCTCTTTGGTAACGTCTCTTATCTTTTTCAGTTCCCTCTTCTTTCGCCTCCTGTGCTTTTTTTTCTCCTTTTCCCCCTTTTCCCCCTTTCCCCCCTTTTCCGAAAAGCTTAGACTTACCCATGAACTTATGGATTGCAAGTAAATAACGGTAAATAATGAGGGCGAAAAAAAGGAACCATTCATGCTAAAAAAAAATAATAAGTATCAGATTTACATAATTGGGGAATACATATGATGGTACAAAAGGCGGTTTATTTCTCCTTCTCGATTATATTTATTAAATAAGCCGCTTTTCTGCTCCAAAGTCCTCATTATGTATCTTTTCCGCAGGTCTTTCGAAGCGGAATAAATCGCTCGTTAGTCCTCTTCCACGTCTTGCCATATAAATAGCGATAAGAATATCCCACTTGTTTGTCATAAAAATTTGATCCAAATATTTTTCCAATTGAATCCACAGAATTCTTTTCAATATCAATACCATTCTCCAAGTTTCTTTGAAATCAAATCGATTGAAATGAGTATCATAATCACCGGGGTCGGCCACAGCCAGATCATTTTCATAATTTAAGGAAAAATACCCGAGCAACATTTTGAATCTTTCTTTTGCTATCTGTATTTTATCTACTATCATTCTCATTCTTGAAGCCATGATGACAGCTTTTTTAAATGATTCATCCCTATTGGCTTCATATTCTTCCAAAATTTCCTCAAACCTTGGAATTTCCTGAGGAAAACTATTAATTTGTTCGAATATTTGATCCTCCGTTAAGTTTAAAACAGGTTCGAAGACGAGTGGGTTTAGTAACATTGATTTAATCAACTGATCAGTTGATTTAAGTATATCTTCTCGTATAGATGTTAGATAGCTATTGGATAACGCATATTTTTTCTTTTCTTCAAAAGAATACTCAGGGTTAGGTTCCCCAAGTCGATTTGGATCAAATCTCCGTTCAATATCCACAGAAGTATTCCATGCCTCCTCTAAATCATCTTCTGTTATCTCCACAGGTAACCCATCCATTAACGTGACCGCAAAAGTGTCTTTTAAACCTCTTGGAAGATATTTTTTTGGATTACGTGCCATTTCACGGTCGAATTTATCAATTTTAGCATTGTACACATCCATCCAAGTCCTAACTTCACTAGATGCACCTGGGTATGGAGTGGAATGTCCGGGGTATCTGGTGGGAGTTGCTAGACGGTACATTATATGTTGATATTTCTTTCCTCCCTTGTACTAGACACAATTGCTTATGATTGTATACAATATGATACAAATGAATGTAGTAGGAAAAAACAAAAAAAAAGTAATAAAATAATAAAATTAATGATATTCTACTCTGTTTTATCCTATTTGCGGAAAGAAAAAAGAAAAGAATTGGAAGAAGTGTATCAAGAGTAACGATGAAAAAAATATTTAATTTGAGGATGTTCTCAAATTTCCCACTTTCCGCAATACCAAAAAAGGTAAGAATTAGAACACAGCAGGGTCTCCGGGATACTTCCAGAAGGGCACCTCGCCTTGGAGGGCAGCAAGAGCACCAGAATAGTCGCTACCAGCCAGATGGCCCTTACCGCGCTCCTTGACCGAAAACGAGGCCCCGTTCATGTCGTAGGCCATGTACCAACCGGCGTGGGAAGTTCGGGGCCAGATGTAGCCCTGCTTGCGCCAATGTCTCTGTCCGACACGATCGCGGTAGATGGCGGCATTCCATCCCCATAGAAGCTCGTACCAATCCACACCAGGGAACAAGGCTCCATCGGTAGGAAGGTTCTCTGGACGGACATCCTCAAACTCCCACCTTCCGGAAAGGGAAAGGATAGGATAGAAGCTCTGGCACGCAATAGGATATGCGTAACAGATAAACGAGGGCCTAAAGTTGCCCTTTCCATGGGTGGCGCCATTGAGGAGCTGCTTGCGGTTGGTCAAGAACTTGTCGCCCTTTCCGCCAATGTATCCCACAATACGAGCATCCTCCATCATCAACAACCAATCCTTTTGCACCACGAGAGCACCATAGTGAATGGTCAAGTGCCCATGGTACGTCTTTGTCGAGACGGTTTCGGCGTTCTTAAAGTCTCCGTTGTTGACCACGGTAAGACCCAGACCAGCCTTGCAAAGAATGGCCGATTCCGCATAAAGCTCAATGATACGCTGAAGAAGGAAATTGATGGGCAAGTGAAGGCCATTGGTAACCATGGTCTCCCAATGCTCTTGCTCATCTTGCCTGCCCATCATGGCCGCAATGGTAAATGCGGTACACACGTCGTTTGGCATAGTAGTGAGATCGGTCATCTTGGACACAAAATTGCTTCCGTTGAAGCGGTAGATCATCTTGTAACCCTCACGCATACTGGTCACGTTGGAAGGGGTACCGGCCAAGCCCTTAGTTGCCTTAGTGACCGTACGCTGATAGGTACGGTCGGTTCCAGCACCAAACATATGCCTTCCACCTTGACCAGATGCTGCGGTCGAAGAATGGGCGGTGTGTGTGGCAAAAGGTGCGCGCCTTCCTCGGTCTCCACGTGTGTATGCTCCGCCGGTTCCAGCATAATAAGTGGCCGATCGGGGATCGAGAGGAGCACCAGCCATGGCATAGGCATCGAAATCCGAAGATCCAGAAGTACCACGACTCCTTCGGCTACGGCGCCTCCTTCTGCGGGTACGACGAGAAGATAAAAGACCTCCGGAACCGGAACCAGTATCTCGACCCAAGATTTGCTCACCGACCTCTTCTTCTGGTTCATCATCCGTACCTGCGCTGGCAAGAGCGGTGATTCCGCCACGGCGACGACGGCTGCTTCGGCGCACACTCGTTTTCGGAGCACCACGACCTTCTTCTTCCATTTCTTCTCCGGCATATGGATCCTCTTCTTCGCCACTTCCGTATTCGTAGCTACGGATGTTACCAGATCCAGATCCCTCTCCATCTTCGGAATAGTAAACATCTTCGTCCATTTCTTCATCTCCGTATTCGTGGCTACGTCTAGATTCCGAAACGGCTTCACTACGTGCTTGTCTAATACGCTGCTTCATGTCATTGTACTTATCCACTCTGTCCATGTTTTGCAAATTGCGGATGATTTCTCGCTTGTTGGGCAAATTGCCCCTTTTGTTCAAGCCCATGCCTCGTCCATGCATCTGATTCCAAGTGAAGTGGCCAAAATGCTTGGAAGTACCTGTCTTCCAATCACCCGCTGCCTTGCGGTTACCCTTGATGTCGGTCACACCAAGATTCTTGAGCAAAGTTACGGCAGTGTTGTGGGGAACTGGGGCTGCATCGGTTCCAACCGCTGCACTAATTGTTGGAATGGGTTCGTAGTAATGCTTGGCAGGATCTCCCGGGAGGCAAATGGGTCCGGCTTCCGCATACGTGCGAGATTGCTCCATACCACGGGTAAATACCAAACCAGTAGGGAAATAAGCAAATGGCGCGACCGGGTCGGTGTTTTTCCACCGTACAACAAGCCCAGCATCAACAAGGGCCGTAACTTGATCGGCTGCATTACCACCCGTAGGGTCAAGCACAGTTCCGTTAGGTAATGCGGTGATGCCTTGAGCAATATACTCTCGAAGTATCGCCTCATTGTCGGCGGGATCATCTACATCCTTTAGGAAAAACTGGGTTCCACGAGGCATTCGCTTCGCCGCGCCAAGACCACTGTTTGTGTACATATTGTTTGCGAGTCCGTACGGGTCCATAGCGCCAAGAGCTGTAGGAGCAGGCCCTACTTCTTGCACATATTCAAAGTCTGAAGGAAGACGGCTAGGATCTCCATCTACCGCTTGGTTATAAGTGGCATATTCGGCTTCTTCCAATGCGTCGAAATGATTAGGTCCAAGTCCCGATGTCGCAGCAGCGGTATCATCCCCGAGAGAAAGGGTAACCGCGTCATAAGTATTAGGAGCTGTACGTGTGCCTACACGAGGATAAAGAATCTGTATTTCGGCTCCTGTTTGTGCATTACGGAGGTTGTACCCGCCCAAAAATAGAGGAGCCCTAAATTGAGAGACACAAGAAGTGTAAAAGGCATCCAAAGCACCGGTATCGGGATCGGTCACGAATGGGCTTCGATTCAATGGGTTGGTAGCTTCTCCATCGGGAATCAGTTGAGCACACTCCACCATGTTGAGAAGAGCGTTTTTGTGATCGCGGATGGCTTCATAATATTTGCCCCATCCATTATCGGTGGGCATGGAAGCGATGGATAGAATACCCACAGCACAATCACAACCGGGAGGAGCGGTCAATCCATCGGTTCTCCATTCCGTTTGGAAAGCGGGAATCACATACCCTCCACCGGGTTGCGTAGACAAAACTGGGAACGCATCGGTACGACGCCTTCCCCAACGTTCGGAAAATTCTTTGAAATCGGATTGTTGACTCAACAGAGATCCCGCAAAAACATTGTAAGCGGTAGTCGAGGGAACTCGCGGAGTTCCAGTTCCAAGCGCGTCTGCCGCGAGGTCATTACCACCAACTGTAGCATTTCGAATGGATTCAAGAATATTGTCTTCAAGGAAAGCAGCCCAATATTCGCGAGAATCACGGGCCATTTGAAGCTCCATGCGGATGGCAAAGGCATTGCTGTAGTGACTTCCAATACGGTCCAAGTTGAACTTGGAAGCGAGGATCGAGCAAAGAATCTGACCCTGATTACGGTGATCCTTGGCCTCGGTCACGTTCAAATCAGCTTCTCCGCTATACTTGGTACGGTGGAAAGTGCTATACTTGTTCTCGTAGTAAAGGAAATGCGGAGCCTCTCGGTGCTTCATGACGTTGGGTGAATCGTCCTTTCCCAATCCCCCGTTGGGGTAAAACTTAGTGAGAAGACCATCACTACCTTTGAGTCTAGCATACTTGTTCTTGAGTTCGCGGTAGGCCTGTTTGGTATGTTTGGAAGGTACAACATGCGAATTCTTGATCATATCTTCCACACTTATCTCTTGGTAACGATCGTGGGTGGCAGAATAAGTCCAGATGTTTCGGGACCTTTTGATGTCCACAGCTCCACCCATCATGCTGGTGAGTTTGCGGAAAAGGTCAACGTCGCGAGCGGTAAATTCGGCAATGTAATACTCGCAAACACTAAGAGCACGTTCCAACATCCGCAGAGGCTTGGAACCGGTCTCCACATGGATATCATCATACTCCCAGAATCGGTTTGTACCAATAGTCCCCTTGGGCGTGGGTCCATTCTGGATGAATACTTGGCCTCCAGCATCACCATACATATAGTAAGGCTGAGGAGCAGGGGTCATGTTGATCTTGTGCATGTAAATACCCCATTCCATGGGCACAATCATCTCATACGGTCCACCACCAGTGGCGTCGTTGAGAACGCGGGACAGACGCTCAAGGATAACTCCAAGAGCATTGTACTCTTCGTTGTTGGGCACCTTGTTCATCGCTCCAGTCATACTGACGCGAATGGCAATGTGCTTAAGTGGGTCCTCTACATAGGCTTGATTAAAGTAATAACGTTTTTTGTCCATGATGACGGCTTGCATCTCACGCATCACGTCATAACGGATACCCTCGACAAAATCGCCAGCCATGCCAGTGAGCTTCAAGAAAAAGTTCTCTTGACCCTCGGGAGTGTGGAAGAAGTCAGACTCCATCCGCAACTGCTCACCATATCGCTTGATCTTTCCATAGAATTTCTCCGTCTCCTCACTAATGTAAGGCGAAGGAGCATGGTATGGTGTCGGTGTAGGAAGTCGCTTATTGTACTTCCATGTAGTTCCGGTAATTACGAGCTTATTGGTGTTCTGCAAAGGCATAATAATGGTATACCAAGGAGTCTCTGCATCCATACGGATCAGATTCTTCAAGGTCATTCCCACATCAAGCGTGTACTTGGGATCGCCATATTGGTCACCCAAGGTTTGATCAATAATCGCTCTGTTCTGGTAAGCACTGAGCTTAGGCTCATGCTCGGTCCTACCATAGAAACGATTGATTTGCTCCTTTGCACTCACTTGACTTGTCATGCCCTTGTCTGCAGGTAGCGTATTTGCATACGAAGTCGGGCCCATGCCCGCGGTGGTAGTAAACATTCCTGACATTTTTTTTGCGGTTTTTTTTCTTTTCCTCGGTTCTTTTTATCTTTGAGGAAAAATCAGGCTCTTATGTGTTCACAAATGTGTTATCAGAAGATCAGGTAAATTGTGAATGGTTAAAAACCCAAGGTCGTGTATTAATCAATAATAAAAAAATATTTACCTATTATAACTAATCCATTTGTTTTTTTTACTTGGAAAGGTGTGTATTGCATCATATTTATTTTTTTCTATATTGTATATAAAAACAAAAGTTTATACTTTTCAAAAGCTACAAAGCATCAGATGTGCTAAACACAAACACCGCTCCCCATCCTGAGGATTTGCGTTCTTTGTTTGCCGCAGAAAGAATTTCAAATCGTTTGTTTTCCCACTTGCTCTTAACGGCAAGAATCTCTTCCGTTGCATATCCATATGTTTCCAGTTCCATTTTAGTACACATCCCGAGAGCGGAATAGACATAGAAAAACGCTTGCTTTGTTTCATCGCTTACTTCACAATATTCCTCTTCTTCAAGAACGTTTTCAATCGTAACCATCTCCAGCGAGTTCAAGTAACCATACTCCTTTTCAGTAATTCCTTCAAGTGCGTAATACGAATGCCCATATTCATCGTGAACAATCAGCAGACAATCGGTGGTGTGAAACAGGGGCGGCATGGCGCAGGAGGGTAATGACAGCGAAGCAAAAAAGAAAAAAAATCTAACCGATAAAAATTCAATTTATTTTATTACTTTTCTTTATATTACGAGTGGGTTGAGTAACACGAATTATCCCTTTTTGAGTAAAAAAAGTTGAAATATACCCCTAAAAAATTGAATTTTTTGATTTTATGACTGTGGAATGAACATTTGTAACAATTTTTTTCACCAAGGATGGTTAGAAAGAAAAAAAAATTGTGGATGAGCAACTTTCGATGCCGACCAACCTCCGTGCACCTAAGGAGAGGATTCCAAAAAACTAGGTTTCAAAAAATTCCTCGATGACAAAATTTTCCTCCATCCGTAGACGTAAATTCCGTGGATGGGGAAATGTTCGGATGTATAAATGGGCAAAAAATATATAAATAGTTTTTAAAAATCGTTACAACATGCTACACCACCGGTCCGTCGGGTGGGGTTGTGAGACTTGCGGGTGGGGTGGGGTCGGAGATCTTATCGGAGATGTTATCGGAGATCTTATCGGTCATTGATGGAAATACATATTTGATGGACAATGGTATCAATTCTTTTTTCTCCGCAATTATCATTGTATTCACTCTTCCATTTTTGATACATTTGGTTGAAATGGTATTTGGTCCGCCTCCTCTTGATACAACCACATAATTCGGATTTTTTTTATAAGTATCTATGGCGTCACTAAAAATAACCTTTGTTACGTCTCCTATTGGACTATATAATCGATGTATACCTTTGGATGAACGTATTCCGTACCATTCTACGCTTACCTTTCTTGGTACACAATAATAAAAAGAATCATCATCTTCTTCCGCTCCCTCTTTCCTTTTTTCTCCTACTTCTCCATATACATCATATATAAAATTACTACAATATACATACAATGTTATAGGATTCTCTTCTTTTGATGGTATCGCACGTGAACGTTTATATTCGTCTGATTCGAATATGTGAGCAATTTCTCCTGGATAAATGTATTCGTATGTAGAAAATGGGGCTGTACTTTCCTTCACCTCCTTTTCATCCATTGATTTATTGTTTCTTTGCTCGAACCCCACGCAAGTGCAAATACTATAACGCCAAGTTTATATGTATACGCAAATAAAATGGTATTTTTCAAAAAAAAACTTTAATTTTTTTTAATACAATTTTTTCTTGAAAAAAAAAATAAAAATTTGACAATATTTTTTACCTCACCATTCACTTTTCGACCGGTCCATCCGCAGATATATCTTGAATATCCGGAAGGAGCCATCAGATAATTTTCCACCAAACTTTTCCAACGACCCTTACCATGGCATCTTTGCAAGAAAAAAAATCCCCCTTTGAAAGTTCACTTACTTTCCGAAAACCTGGAGTTCCTACCGATATCTTCAAATCGATGAAATTACCTAGTCTGAAGAATGAGCTTCAAGCAACGAGAAGAGCGACGAAGGAGAAGGGAGACAAGAAGCCGAAGAAGATATTTTCATCGACAGCTCTCAATCTTCCGGTTCAATTCGTTGGATCATGCAAACTCAACGAACGTAGCAAGAAGCGAAAGGCCTATTTTCGGATGGGTAACCTAGCTATGCTTTCCATTACAAGTGAAGCATCTCCTTATACCGTACAAGATCCGGATAATCCGCATATAATTCGTTTGTATCCGATGTACAATTCGTTGTCTCTTATGCAATGGCCAAAGTTGGATGTGACTTTCCCTCTTGACCCCACCGATTGCATTGTTTTGGAGAGTGACAAGGTCTATGTGATTAGCGTGGATCCGGAACTTTGTGAAGATATGAAATCTGGGGATTTTCTTGAATTGGTCGATGTGAGATTTACCGTATTTGCGTCACGTGACGAAATCCCGGACCGCATCAGGGATAAATACAAGAACCCAAACGGAAAAGGAATTGCTTGGAAAAATGTTCCAGAGGAAGAATTGGCTTGGTCTCCCAAGACTCACAAAATAGAACCGATCTTTTTCTTCAATGCGAAGAGCTACAAGGCGCTTCCTTCTGTGAGCACGGAATCGATTCTAAAAGTATTTGATAACCGCGGGTTGGTTTCTCATTTCATACCCAAACCTACTGAAGAGCAGCTTGCTTACTACACGAGAAACGCAAGGAAATACTCTAACAATGATTCCCGTACCGAAGGAAATGGGATAAGTTCAGAAGTATACGATTCTGAATTGGATGCTATGGTTCCCGAGATTACTGCGCCTTCAATAGATCCAGAAGGGGGGTCCGAAGGTAGAATGGTTATATACCAAGAAGCAAACGAAGGGAACGCAAAGACAAAGCCAGAAGCATTCCGCATGCCTGACCGGTTCAATCCCATTCCTATCTTTTTGATTCCATTTGATGGATCGGATAGCGGTGAACCGATGCAACATTTCCGGAAGGAAACTGGTACTATACAGACGTTGGAAACTTATTACGTTTCCAGTGACGAGATCAACATGCATGACGCGGCAAAGGACAAGGAAGAAACCAAACGTCTGAAAGACTTTAAGGTCCCTGGTATTTTCGAAAAATCTTGGAGGTTTACTTTTGATGCTATTCAAGCGGAATATAAGCTGAACTTTGGAGACGATGGGCAACCCGATGGATTTGACGATATTCCTGTGAATAAGGAAAACGTGATGTGCCGTATGAATATATACGAGCGTACCATTGAAGAAAGTTTCGGAATATACGAAGACAAGGCCTGGGAACGCTTTATTGCACTTTACAAGCCGTATTTCCGAGCAACAATCCAATGTCAAGCTAATTGGAACAGGACGAAAAGCCGTATGGAACGCATACAGAGTATATCTTCCGGAGGAAGTTCTTCTTTTGTTGTTACTGGAATGGATACGGATATGGAAGGAGATTCTGTATACGACGATTCCTCTTCTCTTGGCTATTCGCATGCTTTTGAGTGGAATGCGGATCATATCATATTTGATTTTAGAAAAATGATTGGAACCATCGGTGTTCCGATCTCATCAGATATGGCGAACAACTTTGCCAAACGATTAGGTTACCTGAGAAGACAAGGAAGAGCTCCTCACGGAATTTATTCGGATGTAAAAAATATGAAGGTTTGGAACACCCATGCTGTTGCTTGCATGAATGCATTTTCGGATCACGGAAAAGCCGTTCGGTACATTGAAAGCGGATTGGAGAAGCAATACTTCCTGGTTCTATTGCCTACCAAACTATTGTCTGGAGCATTCAGTAAGGGCATTTACTCTTGGCCCCAAGGATCAACCGATTTGGGAGATCAATTAGTTTCCATTCTTTATGATATCGACCCGGAAAACCCAATGCCCAGAGATCCATCCAAGACAATCATTGGATTTGACCCAAACATTCATGACCCAAGAGTCGGAGAAGTTGCAGATTGTCTAATCAAATCTGACTTCAAGACGGATAGAGATGTATTGACCGCACTTCTGTTTGCTGTTTGGCCTATCAATAAGTCCTCTTTTGCACGCGAAGCCGAGGCTGTGGCCAAATTCCTTGGCATACCTGATCAAGTGCATGTAGTTGATGCAGCCCTTCATCCTGAAAAAACACGCCGTGCGGAACTCACCGCAGATATCGGTAATACTGGGTCAGAGGAAGGACATGACCCAGCAGAAGAAGGAGAAGTAACAGTTAATGATTACACGGATGATATGATGGAACCAAGTCAACAAATGCTAGGTTCGTTGGAACAACAAGAGATTGATGAAGGTATCATGTCCGCCAGTGTTGTTGAGGAAAGCGGCGATATAGGGGAAATTATGGAAGAATCAGTTACTCGAAAGAAAGTGGTTATCTCGGAAGATGACAATACAACCCACGAAGTTCCTCGCAAAACGAGGAAACGTATTTCTAGTAGATCTTCCGTAGATAGAAGACATAAGAAGGCCCGTTCCCCCAACAAGAGGAGAGGAGGAAGATAAATTAGGTGTATTGTGCACGTATGGGCCTTTACATCATTACATATCTTGATAATTGTTTGTTTGTTTGTTTGTTTGTTTCTGTGGTTTTTATGGTTTTTTTTTGGTGTCTTCAATGATGGTGAAAATAAAATTTTTATTTCATAGACCCTCTGTATGGTTCTAAAGGGTACTATTTTCCGGATATACTCAACTTTTATTCTATTTGTGGTTGTTGATTAGAACACAGTCCATGAAACGCTTACTAGGAAGTGAAGAAGGAAACGTAGAAAGTGATGAAAGTGACACAGAAGAAACGCATCACACATCTGCAAGCCCACTAGATGGCATTCATCACTCGCTTTCGGATGTTATATCAAAATACATGATTCCTGGTACAGAGGGCCATGTGGTAGGATTCCGAGATTACCAGTCTCCGTTTACAGAGACGCAAATAATGAATTTGCAAGAGATACTATTACAGTTTTTAAACGATGAAAAAAAAAGCCATTTTAACGATTTAGTTTTCGCTGGTAGATGTGAAAATATTGGCGGTAGGATTAGTATGGAAAACGGGAATGGGAACGGTGTATCCACGGAAAATGGCAAATCAGGGGAAAACGGAATATATACGGTGGAGAGAACAGAAGTGCGCAAAAACAGTATCATTTTTTACTTCAATCCTATACCACGAGAACTGGATATCATGAAAATGGTATCTTTTCAAACGCGATTGGATCGATATTTACCAGGCTTTCGATTTGTTCCTGGAGGGACTTTCACAAGCATACGGTCTTCCATGGTGGGATTTACCAAACCTGGAGACTCCAGGTCGGACGCGTTCGTGGCCATGTGTTCCGGAGACACGTACACACCGTACTTTAAATTTACCGCGGAACGTCCTTCTTATGTGATGGACATTACTCTTTGGTTTGTGGTGATTGGTCTTTTTATTCTTTCCGCGTTGGTTTATTGCAATTTCCAACGCGAGTATGCTAAGCAAGGGTATACACTTGAAGATGCATGGAAGGAAGTCATGCATTTTGCCTTTCAATAAATAAAAATCTTTTATTAACGGACAGAGCACATACACATACAATCAACATTTGCTGTATCTACCCATTTCCGCAGATGCTACGTTTGATATACGAGGACGCTTCAATACACAACGCGGAAGAACACAAAAAACGCATTCTTTGTTCGTTAAATAGAATACGGTCTTTTAAATCCGATGTACCTTCTCCTATGGGAAAAGTTGGATCTATTTTGCTTGGTGAAAACACTCTCCGCAATGTACAATATCAACAATGGCCAAATTTAGATGCATACAACTTTAATATTATTAATTGTTGCAGACCATTTGCGGAAGTAGAAAAGGGAGAAAATATAAGCCAAATAAAAGGAGAATATAATGTACCGCGCCGTGTAGAACAAACCGCAATGTCTGCATCAGGGGTTGACAAAAAAGACACACAAAGAAAAGACCATAGGAACGCATATAAACCTTCCCTGGAAGATGATCTTTTGGATAGAAAATCCAATCGGAGAAACCGATCGAAGAGTACCAAGAGAGAAAAAAGAAAGGCCAATAAAAGGGGGTATAAATACATATCACAAGAAGAGTATTGTGGAAAAAAGGGTAAGAGAAGAGAAATACGTCCTGCTATCCGACCAAACATAGATCGATCCGATGTCTCTGCATTGTATGATTTTGATGAAGGCATACTATCAAGTATGGGAGTGAGCAACAAGAATGATCGAAAATGTTTAGGAGAAGTGGCAAGATGTATTTTTCGGATGAAAAATGATATGCACGATCACGTAGAATCCCGCATTTCCGGAGTGGATCCCAGTGATAAGGTACTTGTATTTAGTTTGATTTACAAGGGAAGTGTTCCCTTGGATTTTTCCGAACAACAAGCTGTGAAAGATGCATGTGGTCCTAGATTTAAGAACATTCGGTGTGTTACGGTTCCTTTTGATAGCGAAGCGGAACGAAGGCAATTCCAGATGTCTTGTATTACACAAATTGTTATTGATATGGTAAAAAAGAAATATGTCACGCAAGTACACCATCATCATCATCACCATCATTGAGAAGAACGGAAAAAAAGGATCAAAAGACAAATAAATTTGATATGTTTATTCGTTGTATTTCTTAAGTACAATTGAAAGCGCATCGTACAGCACATTGGCTTCCAATCTGGTGCAGCGCAAAAGTTGTAAATCTCCACCGTCTGTATTGATACCGATGGTCAAATTATCACAGTAAAGTCCTGATTCAAGAATAACATTCATATCTGTCTTCTGCTTGTTTTCATTTTTGAACGTTTTTTTGTATTCTGATGTGACCAAACCCTTCTTTTTTTTGTTTTCCTCCATGTTCTTTTGGGTGTTTCAAATGGTACACACAATGTCGAACAAATGGTAACGAAAAAATGGTGTTTTTCCACTTTGTATAGTATCAAATTAAATTGTACTTAAATTTATATTTACTTTTTTTTTACCGAGATCCTCATTTATTATGAAACGTCCTATCGATGCATTAGAGGAAAGGATTAGGGGAAAGGCGGAAAAAAGGGCAAAATGGAGGGGAAAGAGCATAAGTTTGCGGCAATTTTTTCAGGAGGTCTATTGTATACCTCCGGAAATTTATGAACGTATTCGGGGTTTTATTTGCAGAAACTTTTGGCCTAATGGAAGCGTAAAGGAAATGGTTCGTTTCAAGGGGTCATTCTTTCATGGTATTCAACGTGAATATCATGATAATGGATTGATAAAAAGAGAAGTGAGATGGGAAAACGGAAAGAGGGATGGGGTTACAAGAGAATGGTATAAAAACGGGAATTTGTATTTTGAAGGTTATTGGACGATGGGAAAGCAAGATGGTGATTGGAAATATCTTTATAATTCCGAATCCCAGGACATTATGCGACACGAACATTGGGATCTTGGTAAAAAGGAAGGGGATGTTAAAATATTCTACAAAAACGGGGTATTGAAATCAAAAATTCCTTTTTTAAATGGATTAGAACATGGAACTTCTAAATATTGGAACGATGATATGATGCTGACCAAAGAGTCCGAATGGAAATGTGGGAAAAGGCATGGCATTTCACGTTTATTTAATCACACGAAAGGAAATGTTTTGGTCGAAATAATTTGGCGAAACGGAAAACAACGTGCAATAAGGAGAATTTTGGATAATGGGATTGTGTGTACATTGTCCCAACATTTTAGTTTTTGTGATTATCTTGATAATCTATAAAAAAATTTCATTTAATTTATAATTTAATATAATTCTATTTATGTAACTTTCTCATTTCACAAACAACCTTCCCTGGAAACATAGGAAAAGGATGAGCAAGCGTAAGCGTGAAGACTTGATTAAAGACTCGCCGCTGTGTTCCGGAAAATATCTTGGTAATCGCCCTAAAACCTTTCAAGAAAGTTTTTCTGCGGCGCTAGATATTACAGATGTCAATGTATTCCCCCGCAAAAATCGAAGGTGTCGTGTATTCTCATTTATGGGGAGTTCCGAAGAGGATACTCTACCAATAGAATATATTTTGGAGGATGATCTCCGGAACCTTTCGGAAGATATGTTACTTTGTACCGTTCCTCTTTCTTTTTTGAAGAAAACAATATCAAACAAGGAAATACTCGAAGAAACAGTCTACTTCTCGACGATAGATCCGCAAGTCGATGCTGTAAGGTTTATAACGGAAGATCCTCAAGCAGTTATTCATTGTGCGGAATGCGGAGATTCTTTTTTGATGGACCAGCATAAGTCCGAGTATAAGCAAGTTGATCATTGTCGGTTGAATTCCCTTTGCTTTTCTTGTTTCTCTCGTGGATTGAAGATGGCTGTGGATAATGGTTGATATTTTATTCAAGTATATTCTTATCTTTTTCCCCAAGCAATGGCGTAGCTACGCAATGCATGAATACGTTTAGCATAAACACAAACGCTATAAATATACAATCATAACTCCGCAATTCCTTGACCTTGCGTAGTAGTCCCCACACAATCCGGTTCTGGTAATCTATTCCTTCGTAAGATCCAGGCATACTCCTGCGCTTTTAGGGATGTTTTTGTCCTCCGATACCACAAAGAACAAATTATACAAGGAAACAAAGAGAAATGGTAAATCCGCATGTCCCATAATATAAAATTCATACATATCAAAATTCCACCCTTTATTGATTGTAACATGTTGTAGCATTTATCTATCCACGAATTTCGCCATCGACGAGATCCGCCAACGGGTAAAATTTTCTGGATCGAGGAAATTTTGAAAAGTGGTTTTTTGGAATCCTTACCTTAGGCGCACGGAGGTTGGTCGGCATCGAAAGTTGCTCATCGACAAATTTTTTTTCTTTCTAACCATCCTTGGTGAAAAAAATTGTTACAAATGTTCATTCCACAGTCATAAAATCAAAAAATTCAATTTTTTAGGGGTATATTTCAACTTTTTTTACCCAAAAAGGGATATATTTGTGTGTGTGTGTGTGTGTGTGTGTGTGTTTGCGGAAAAGTGAGTAAAATTAAATTGTATTTAATTTTTGACGGGTATATGAGCGGTGAATTTCAGTATCTCGTTACCTCACCGGTGCTTCCGTCGACACCCATCATGTGTAGTCAACAAGGACCGTTTTTGCTACTTAGACTCCGATCAACAGAATATTTTGAAAAACCATATACTGCGTATGTGATTCCTGAGATTACGGATGAGCTATATCAATATTTGCGAAAGGCCGAAGGGCTTCATCAAGAAGACATTGCGGATGTATCTACCGAAAAAAGTATGAGAGAGGCTTACGTTATGATATCCTACTACCTTTCGGAATATGAAGGAGACGACTATTTGATTTGGAATTTATCAGAAGAATTTGGGGAAAAATGCATTTCTATTGAAGGGAATTGGTTACGTTATGAGAAGGGGTCTTTACTATCGGTCAATGCCAACTACTATGATTCTATCAAGGAGACGTTTACCATTGACCATTCATGATGATTTTGTCGACCTTCGACAAACGTGGCCGATGCATGACGGTTTGTTTACGGGAAAATGTAGAAATTATATTTTTAATATATTGTTATACACAACTTTATTTTTTTTTATTTCCTTATTACTTACATTCACTAGCATCCCTTATACGCCGCAGATAGGCAAAAAAAATGTCAAAGGAAGTTTCACCACAAGCAACAAAAGAATGTATAGATGAACAAACGAAAAAAAGGAAAAAAGTCACACGCAAACATAGCGGAAGCGCCAAGAGAACAGGAACTAATAATAGTGGCATAACAAAGGGAATAAATGCCAAAAGGAAAGGCAAAACAACGTCAAAAAAACGTGCCCGTAAGGCACCTTCACCACTTCCGAAAGACGGAAATGTGAAGAGAAAAAGACCTGCCTCTCAGAAGGGGCGTAAATCCTCCGAAAAGAAGAGACGAGTTGTTTCCAAGGAATCTACCGGAAAGACTGTAAAGACCAAGAAGAAACGTGTAATTGTCACGCCTCCAAAGGATAGAAAAAGTTATTCTCAAAAGAGAGGAAAACGAGACAGGAAGGGAGCTATGCGTATGCTTGCTTATCAAAGCAGTACTAACGCAGAAGACCAACTTGTGGAACGAAAGACCCGTATGGTCCGTAGAATTACAAATGTAGCCAAGAACATTGACCCCGGTATGCAAATTGGGTCCGGGGCCATTGGAACCATTCGTCTTGCGGTATCTTCTTTTGATGCAGATGTGATGAAGAATGCCTCCAACTTTGCCATAGGAGCGAATCGAACTACTGTTAATGCCAATGATATTTTAAACTCTGTGACTTCAAGTCAACGTATGTTGGAACAGGTTGCGCCACACACGCCAAGGATATATGTATCAGTCACTTCGGATGGACTTCGTAATATATCCAGGACACGCCCGTGTGTATCTACATAACATTTACCAATTGCCATTTATTTGATACCAATGAAGGTATCATTTTTTTTTGCGAAGGCGGTGGCAAGACAAAGGTGTAAAATGTGGATGTAAATAAATCCATTTATGAGTATTGCTTTTCAATCATACTTTTGTTTCTTATCGACGAATTTATCTTTGTTTTACGCATTGCAATTGGCGTTTTATAAGATATCCTACGGAAAGGATTATCTTCCAGGAAGTCATGGACATCATCCGCAGTGAGTACATTTGGGTCCAATCCTCTCAAGAATCCTCCTTGTTGTAGAGCAACAACACAAAAGTTTGTACAATGCCATTTTTGTACACGTTCCCACGACTCGGGATTACTTTCCAAGCTTTTCGGAAGAAACAATAATCTTTCTAGGGCGGTTTTGTCATATCCTTTCCCTATTTCTTTTTCGCAAAACTCTATAACCGTTCTTGCTATGTGTTTTGGAACACTCAAGTGAATCCATTCATAGGACCGATCTAATTTTAATCTATCCGAAGAATCAGCTACTCGTTGCTCAAACGTACGTGGCATTCTGAATATTGTTTGTACTTTTAAATTAGTGCCATAAGCAACCAACGTGTTCGGATTGTAAGGTATTCCATTGAAAGGTTTTAGTTGTTCCGGATTGAAAAGATCTGTATCAACCTCGAAAGCAATCTCGCAATGTCTATATCGCATGCTTTTCATAACACGTTTTCCTATCCAATCAGCAACGGTATCGTACATGGATGAAAACATACCCTTGTACGCAGATGAATCTTTGTATTCATCACCTTCTGCTGTTCCTCCTACCGCAGTGGGGTTTATCGAGTGTCCTTCTGGACATTTCAGGAATCCCACGTGAATCCATGTCCTGGGACCGCTATCCATTTTAGGATCCATTGTGTGGCGATCCATTGCGGAGATTTTTATTTTTTATTTGTGTATATGTGTATATGTATTCGCACGTGCGTTCCCTTTTTTTCTATAAGGTGCAATTATATGAAAATTATGAAATACTTTATAATGTCCGCAACAATAAAAATCTAATGGTTTACCCATAAAATGCAAGCATAATTTTATCATATTATATAGAAGCCATGAGTCGTTTTGGTGCTCCAGAAAGTTATAGATACGGGAAAAAGCACAACAAAAAGACATTTGATGCGTTTTCCACCTCGGACATGATCTCTTCCGAATCGGTATACCAAAAGTTAGCAAACAAAGAAGAAGAGAAAAGGGAAAGTGATTTGATCGACGCACGAACGGAAAACTTTATCTTGGGTATCATAAACAGAGATCAAAGATTAGGTATTGAAGAAGATTTTTAATGTGTTTATGATGATGATGTAGGGATAAGATTAATCATCGAATGGGCATACTCACCGTTCCATTTTTTGTAACATACCATATAAAAGACATGGAAAATACATCCGCAAACCATTCCTCCAAATCTACACTTGCACGCGTTACCCAATCACTCGACTTGAATTTCTCCTTCCGCAAACGATCATTTATTTTTTGTCTATGTTGATTATAGCAATTAAGTAATAGATCATTCGTTTCAATCAACGGAATAGACGTTGAAAGGCTTACTCTTAAACGTATAATATGTCCAAACTCGTGTAATATTACCATAGTATAATGTCTTATATTCCATGAATCAATGGATATCTTTTCAAAATTAGACTCTTCTTTATCGAATTTTCGATTCATAATATTATCGCCGTGTATCCATACTGTATTTCCATCTTCTGATACTGCTGCAGTATTGATATTGTCTATATCTACCAACCCATCCGCACGTTTTTCTCCTGTAGGTCTTTCATTTACTCTTCCCTCACCTACTGAAAATTGCGGAAATGTATGTGCGACTGAAATATTATCAATAATATTCCTTAGTCTGTTTTCTCTTCTTTTTTCCTCAATCCATCTATCGTCGATAAATTTGATGTCTATAAATCTTTTGTGCTTAGGATTGGTGATGTTTTTCCATATGAAAGAGGAGAAAAGTTTTCTTATAGCCAGTTTTGTTTTTTCTTTATCCATTGCATTTAATAATTGAACAATGTATATGGCATCTTCTAGGACTATCCACGAAGAAATATCAAACGTTTCCTTTGAAGGATCGCCCGAAAGATCAAGGCATACATCCATGTGTTTTTGCTTGCCCGTAATCTTATTAAATACTTTATGAGTAATGGTATGCCTTGGTTAATGGATGTTATTTATTATTGCAAATTACATTCAGTATATTGTTTTTTTTTTCAATCAGTAAATTTTATATATTTTATAGTAAAATATTAATAATTATATTGTAGACAACGGCGTAAATTTTTATGCGTCAATATGGATTCGGAATCAGATTCAGAACCATCAGAAGCCATGGATTTTGCCGAAATGACGGAGATATACCGTTTAATGCAAAATGATTATTTGAAGGATAAAGAAAATGAAATGATTGCGAAAGGATATATGAAGGTGTATGATGAGATGGACGAAATAATGCGTATTAATGAATACATTCAAAATTACATAGACAATGACTTACGAAGATTTTCTAATGAATATATTGAAAATGAAAAAGCAATTCCGCGGGGTTTTTGGGATGAATCATCCTCAGAATTGAAGAAATTGTTTCATTTAGAAGATAAAATTTACATAAAAGACATTAGAATGAGGGATTGGGGAGAAGATGGAATTGGGTTTATGAAAGAGGATATAGACAATGGCAGAATTCGTAATAGGTATCATCCCGCGTTTGTTTGGAGAAATATGATCCTTTCAGACAAAAAAAAACCGAAAGTTATTGGCTTGGATATTACAAACATGATGAATTTTGAAAATATGCGACCTTTTCCTAAAAGTTACCATGGTAAAATTTACACGGTATATAAGAGCCTAAGGAAGAGTCAAATAGGAATACAAAACCAAACCCACTATTTTACCATTTGGGAATTCTTATTGGAAAATCGCAATAGAATTGAAGATAACTTGAAAAAGATGATTGCTTATTATATTATGTTTTATGGATATCATCAAAGAATGGAATGGTATAATGAAGAAGATCAAAAAAAAGCGATACAAATATTCATGGCATTGAGAATTCAATATTTTTCACAAGCATACTCATATTATCGGTATATGGATCAATATTTCTTCCCGTGGATGATTGATTTCTTTGATGAAACAAAAGCCATTTTTAAAAATCTTATAGATGTGATTTCTATTTCGGAAGCTTCCAAAGAAAATATCGCTGAATTGCAAAACTATATGAATGAATTGCAAGAACATAAAAAAACTATGGATAAAATTTCTTCGAAAGATTACGAAAAAGAAATCGATAAATTGGAAGAAATCAATAGATTGCGAAATAAGATCAATAGATTGCAAAATGAAATTGATTTTACTCGAAGAGCAATCAAGCCTAAATGGTTGAAAACGCTGTCTGACGAAGTAAGCGAATATAAAAAATCCATGAATTTGTCTGAGGATACAACAGAAGAATATGATTTGGAGGACCTAATGAAATCCCCGCATTTGGAAGACAGCGATGTAAAAGGAAAAATTAAAGGACATGAATATATCATAGATCACCCTTTATATGGCGAAACTGCTGGATCATTTTTGATACAACATTATCCTCCCGAAGGAGAGTTTGAATCGGAGATGGATGGTATAGTGGAAAACATTGGCATGCCTCTACCTAATCGTAACAAAAAGGCCTTTAACAAATGGGCAAGTCAACAAGCCGATAGATACAAAGAGAATCCAAAAAGATGGAACAGGTGGTTTAAAACGCAAATGAAAGCGTTTATAAATCAATTAAAAACAGCTAGCACTGAAAAGTTGCAAGCTAGAAAGCGTGGAGACACTGAGCGAGAGGGGGAATGGGATAAGAAACTAAAGGACACGTCGAGGAAGATTAGTATCTTAAAAAAAATGAAAGCGTACTTTGAACAAAAATATAATACAAAGTATGCAGGAGAAAACTTGAGTGATAACTTAGAGGACGCTCACTTGGTGAGTGCACTGATGACTCCGGAATGGACCAATCTCCGTCGACTTACCTTGCAAAATGAAGAATATCAATTCATTCATGATTACACTCCGCAATCCAAACTTGTTCTCATGTCCGTCCATCCGCGTGGTATCATTACGGAAGAAGAACATAAAAAAGCAACTCAATTTATTCGTGTGGAACGTGGTGTGGCATCCATTTATTCGGATACCTTCCCGGAAGGTATTGACATCCATGAAGGGGAATACATGTTTATTGAACCTGGAGAAACCCACGAAATTGCCAACGAATCGGAGTACGAATCCTTGAAACTGTATTCTATTTACAGTACCCCGGAACGCACAGGTAAATATAATGAAAAAGAATCGGTGGGAAAAGTAGAGAGTATGAAACGTAGGAATATTTAAATTTACATATTGTTTGCAATTACAATACAAACTGTACGTTGCTTTATTTTCCTCCTGTGTGTATAAGCGAATCACGTGGAACTACCAATAGTGGACATGGAGGAAGGTAGTATTCCCCCTCTATTGGATATATGTGATGCACTAAACAAGCGTTGGATAAAATGTGTGTCTTCATCCGTAATCTTGCGGAAGGCAATAATCATGACAATGGATGTGAAAATGATTTCCGCAAACAAGCACTTCATGGGAGTCATACTAGTTATTATGAGAAAGAGGAATCTCATACTATAAAACAAGTCGAATATTGTGATAACATACCACGAAATAACTACTCCCATATTCTTTGTATTACTCTTTTTGGATTCCATCAAAGAACTAATTTGCAATGCCGTTATTACAATGGGAATGTATGGCAACATCAATAGAAAATTTTCCGAGTTTCTCGGATGCACTCCTGTCAAGCTTTCCAATATGGCGTTTCCAAAGATGTAATTAGGTAGGAAAAGCACCACAAGTTGAACCAAAATATCACGAATTGTCATTTTCAATTCAGAGATGGCACCTCCTGTTCCTTGTGTCGTTCCATCCATGAGTTTTTTCCTTTTTCCTGGTATACCTTTTCCGCAATATCCCTTTGCTTTTGATATGATAGAATAATGAAGATATGTCTGATTGGTTTCAAGTTCCAGGTTTCATTTTTTTTCCTCATACAAACAAAACACCATGCATTTCCATATTATCAATCATCCTATCTTCAAATTTGACTAGATAATCATACACCAGTGCATCTACCACCCACCTACGTTGTCCGCAAGTCTCAACGGTACACTTGTCTGGAGAAAAATCATTGCCCAAACCCTGGCAATTTGGACATCCCTTGTATGCTTGAGCAATATCCAAGGGGCGAACTATCGTTTCCTCTTTCACTTCCCATGGCTGTGGCAGTAACTCGTACTCGTCATACTCCTCTTCTGTTTCCGAAATGTTCAGGAGATTCTCTTCCGGAATATATTCACTATCTTCTCCTTCGCAGTCATCAAAGTAATCTCCGCAAATCATAAAGTCTGCAGTATTAACGTCCTCGATCATCTTCTTCTTTCGGCGTAGGTATTTTAAATGAACATAATCGTCCTTCTCGGGTACATAGTCACCCTCCGTGGGGATATAATCGTCCTCCACATTGGCTTCGACGTCATTAAGTGGAATCCTCATATACCATGGCCAATCCGGTCGACCTTCTGTTCTCATATCACAAATATCAATTACCATGCCTTTTTCGTTTTGGTTCATGTAAATATCTGCATAGGCTGGCTCCATGGCGTCCACTGGTTCGTATTGGAACGATCGAAAGTTGGAATATTTTCCTTTTGCGCAAAAAGGAACCTTTCCAACGTCATATTTCTCTTGATTTAAAATCCTGGGTTCCAATTTAGGTTCATATTGATGAAGGTAAGCCTTGCAAGCTTGTTCGTAGTCGAGCGAGACAGACATCGACACAGATAGAAAAAAAAATGGTTTCACAAAAAAAACTAACAAAACGAAAAAAAATTGTATTTTTTATAATTATTTTCTGCCCGTATAAGGTATAGTTTGAATGTATTATATTGAAAGTAGTAAAACGGTTTTTTTAGTGAACTTCTATTGGCTACTTCCACACATCATCCTTGGTTCCGATATCCAAAACACTCGAAAGGTAAAGTCCGGCCTTTTTGATTTGCCAATACATCTTAGCGATCAACTCGAATTGGGAATCTTTGGTCAGTTCCCTGGTAAAGAAATGCTTGACCTTGGCGGTATCGGAACATATTTTGTAAATGGGAATCCGACAAGCCTCTACCAGGCTATTGGCCTGCGCTCGATAGTATGCAGGATCTCTTGAATTCGAAAGAATATACGCAGAATTAAGAAGTTGGCTGATTATGGTAATCGCCCGTTGTTGCATATCATAATCTTCCGGTGGGTCCTCATCTCCGGATCTCTGCGCCTCCGTAAGAAACTGGTCCAAATAACAATGGAAAAGAAGATCAATGCGTCCATCTTCAACATCCTTAATGTCCGACTTCCGGAAGGGCTTATTTCCAACTAATTTCCCTTGTTCCCGCAATCCTCTTGTTTGTAGTATCTTCACCGGGATGACATAATCACCGGGAAAAATTGAAAGCCCGGAAAGAGCACACCGTAGAAGGGATTCGCGTCCGTACCGATTGGTAGATAACCAAGATTCGCGTAAATAATCTTCTTTCGAGAGGGTCTCTTTGGCTAAATTCAACATATCCTCGTCAAATCCGGCGCCTTGCTCTTCCGCAGTCTTTCTGTACCAAGATTCCACGTCTATACTATCCCACATTTCTTGGGTAATTTTAACAGCCATGGGAGAAATTTCCAAACTTCGAACATCATAGGAATCAAGAATCATCAATACTTTGGCAAATTCCGTAGCAAGGTAAGGTTTGGAATTATATCGGTAGATCGGTCCTACAGTCTGTGTAAACAGTATCTTGTAATTCCTCACTATATACGCATCAGGGTTTCCGTTACCAACCAGCGATTTCAATTTGTTTTGGAGAGTCTTCATAACTTCATCCGAAATAGGTGTTCCAATAGAACCTCGACCTGATTGTTTCCTCTTTTGTGACTTTGCTCTATTGTATCCCTTGGCTCTTGCAATCAAAATTTCCACAATCTTACAAAAGATAACGTGTACAAATAGAGAAAAGTCTTCCGGACTAATGGTCAATCTTTCCTTGACAGTCTTCATAATCGATTGAATCTTTTCAGGCGGAATATCCTCTGGCCCAAATTCAGGTCCAAGACGAGCACAAAGCGCAGAGATAATCTCGTGCTCCATGTATGACTTTACGTGACGGTCATACGCAATTTTCTTTGCATCGGTACCAGAACGGGACTTCTCTCCATAATCAATATCCCTCAAAGCAGCAGCTTCTGCCTCTATTTCGGCTTTCCATCGTTTCCTGTTATTGTCAGCATCATCTTCATCCTCTTCCTCTTCTGAAGAATCTTCCAATTCTTCTTCACTGCTATCCAATCCATCCGATTCTTCCATAACACTCGAGTGGTCCTCAATATCTTTCTCAACGTCCTCTTCAATATCTTTCTCAACGTCCTCTTCAATATCTTTCTCAACATCCTCTTCAATATCTTTCTCAACATCCTCTTCAATATCTTTCTCAACATCCTCTTCAACAGCATCTTCAACAGCATCTTCAACATCTTCTCCGGCATCCTCTTCAACATCCTCTTCGGCATCCTCTTCAACATCCTCTTCAATATCTTTTCTTGCCTCTTCCTCAACATCTCCTTCCTCCGAAAATCCTTCTAATGAAGGATCATATACTTCCATAGGTTCCCCTTCATTATGGCCCTCCTTACCATCTTCATCCTCCGAAAATCCTTCAAGAGAAGGATCATCGTCCAAGAGTTTATCTTTTTCGGAATATTGCTCTTTTGGATTTTCTTCTTCTTCTTCTTGTTCTGAAATATCAGATGGTTCTTGCGAACTTATGCTACTTGGATCATCTTCCACATCCTTGGATAGTTCTTCTGGAATCGGATCTTCGTCGTCTCCATTACCAAGTGAATCTTTTTCTAATGGTAATTTCCTTTTGTCTGTGCTCTTGTTCTCTTGTATCCCAAGCATCTCTCTAATTTCCGAACTTACTGGCATATCTTCTTCTTCTTCTTCTTCTGATGAATAAGATGAAGCAGATGGTTCACGAGACCGGGCCTTTGATCCCCCAGAAGGAACTAAATCAGATTCCAAAGAATAAGTCATCTTTCCGGAAGAATCTTTGGGGGGTTTCGATACTTCTTCCATGGAAATAAAAACTTCCTTTCCGGATTTCGTAAAACTCCTAGGTTTCTCCACCACGTGTCTTGAACAATCTCTAGCATCCGGGTCTTCTTCAAAGATTTCAACAGGAATATTTGATGCATCAATAACTTGAAAATCACATCCACTTTCTCCTTTTTCTTTTCGTTCATCACGATTTTTGCTTTCTATCGCAGGCACGGATATTTCCTTGTCCTCGTCAAGTTTGTGCGGTACTGGACGTCGTTGCCTTGCCGAATTCCCTGAGTTGGGTACAGACGTTTCTCTGCGCTCGATTTTGTCTCGAATACCCTTGGGCCTTCCGGTATATTCAGTTTTCTTTGTTTTGTGTATGTTATAGTTACTTCCCCTTTCGTCTATAATACCATAACCCGCCCTATCTTCTCGGTAGTTCATACCCTTCCTGTGCGAAGACATAATATCTTGTCCCCTTTCTCCTCTATTTTGATCCAAATGATGTGTTTTCATGTGTTGCGGAGATGGTCGATGGTGTTCGCGTTCATATAATGGAACTCGTCCTTGCCGGTAATTATGGTCTTGAGAAGATGATCTTTCTCTTCGCATTCTAATGTCGTGATTACCTTCGCGTCCTCCTGATCCTCTTCTTTCGTATTCGCGGGACGACCTTGGAAATCCGGTGGGCATCCTTTCCCTACTTCTACCTCTATCTCTTCCTCTACCTCTTCCTCTACCTCTTCCTCTACCTCTTCCTCTTCCTCTACCTCTACCTCTACCTCTACCTCTTCCTCTGTCCCACCCTTCCCATTCTCCCCGATAGTAAGGATTATCTCGCGGAGATACATGTTCTCCGCCATGGTGTTGATGATAAGTAGAAGCCATTGTGAAAAAATGAATGAATAATTTTTTGGTGCGTTTTTTTTCCTATAAGATATAAAGTTAGATAGTGAGAAAGTGATATGTGGATACGAGGCTTTGATTTACAGCCCTATCACAATTAAAATTCCTTACCCAAGTCCGCAAATGCGCGCTGCTGCAAAGCCAAAAAGTGGTGATACTAAAATAGAAAAATGTCTTTTTCCTCCCAAAAAAAGTAAAAATAAAATTTTATTTTTTTTACCCGTAAATTATCACTTTTTGATCACGGGAAAACAATTGTATTTTTTTCATGTGGTTGTTCTCTCGATTTTGGTATCGAATGCACTTGTCTTTGTCAAGAACAATGGAAAATGGGAAAGAAAACCGAAAATAAAAAAAAAATGAAAGTATCAGGATAAGACATTACTAAAAAGCTTTATATATACAAAGCATAGACAATTCGAGCCTATCTCCACTTTGAATATCTGCGTTTGTTCGTATATCGAAGTCTATTGCTTGCATATTACTTCCGTCGCCATCTACTTCCACAATACCACTTACAAATGGGGTATTGGCTAAGAAACTTCCTGTACCGGACACATCCCATCGCTCTAGGTTTGGACTAGGAATATTCACACCCACAGGAAATGAAGACATATCGATATCAAAATCAAAATCTGCTCTCGTATCCGAAACAGCAGGACAAAGTGCGTGAAATCCAAAGGTAACGGTCCCGCATACTCTATGCAATCTCCATTCTAATATTGAAAAATCATTGCATCCATTTCTCGTAAATGTCACAGACGGTTGTATCAATGCCGAATCATTTGAAGTTATTATAACATCACCTAAACAATTTTGGTTTTCAGTCTGATTAAGCTGTACTACAATTTCTCCAGTCTGGTTGACTTGGACTACGATTTCACCAGTAGTATTCCCTGAGCAGCAATCATCATCATCTGAAAATGTTCGGATGGCATCAAGTATCACATTGGCTAATAATAGTACAGCTATAATAAACGCGAATAACGCGAGCAATGTCAAAGGGTTCCCCGACGAACTGTTTTGTGTAATATACATCTGTCTCCGCGATGTACCTCCAGGAACAGAGCGGTTTCTCATGTTGGTAAAAAATAATTCCTCAAATAATAGGGGGCGGTTATATTTAATTATATAGCGAAGAATATGTACGCGTCGCAGTAATGTTGTTTTTTTATATATTTATGTATCTATACATATTGTTTTATAAATAAGAAAAGGGATAAACATTATTTAGCCAGTACAAGAGGAGTGTGTGTAAGATATAAATGCTGTGGATTTTTTTATTTTCACTACGAGTAGTTAAGAAACGTGCACATCTCCGCAAATTATTAATATATACGTACTTGGTATTAACTGTCGGATTCTTTGGGGGGACCTATATTCGTTTCCATCCATTGATAAGAGAATGGGTTCCATATTACCACTACTTGTATATTGCGGAGAATACATTTTTCCGCAGAGTTCCTAGGAGTTTAATACCGGAACTTGAAAAGGTTGTGACATTCCTTGAACCCGGATTGGTTAAGGTGAAAGGATTGAATTTTTACCAAGAGTTCAAAACGAATCACATGATACGTCTTCATCAAATTTCCGCAAATGATACGGATATCACAGACGATGAGTTGTATTATTTACGAAAGTATGAGATGGCATTTTCACACAAAAAAAGTACGCGAAAGCAATCTGGAATGATCAAAAAACCGCCATTTATAAAAAGACTAGCGGGAAAGAACGTAGAGGAATGGATACAAACAAGTGGCCATTTTTCTTTTAATAGAAAGCTTTACAGCAATAAGAATTCTATTTATTCTAAATTCAAGGCATCTCATGGTATCTTAATAACGGGATACTTTTACTATCCCCCGGGAGGATTTAGAGAATGGCATACGAACGAAAATGATATTATTGGTTGGAGACTTTATTATATCAAGAGGGAAGAACCCAACCGCTCTTGGTTTTTGTGGAGGAACCCAATAACAGGAAAATTTAATAGGGAAAATGATTGCAATGATTGTTATAACATGTTCAAAATAAGATCGAAGGAAGAAGGTGCGCTATGGCATAGCGTGTATTCGGACACACATCGGTTTAGTATTGGAATGAATATTCCAGAGTGGTTAGTTTCTAGGATTACGCGACGAATTGAGGAAGGTAATTATGATTAACGCAGAATATACATTCGTAATATTTGAGAGTTGGTGGGGGTGTGATGAATGGCGTTTAAAGTGAAATTTGGTTATGCCAAAACAAGTTCATCGCGGCGACGTCTACCAAATCATCTCGTTTCATGGGTCCAATCTTTCCGGAAAGAGTTACCTTGCTAGGATTTTCCGGATGATTTGGGTCTTCCTCAATCTTTTTACGAAATCCCAAAAGTTGATCAACAAAAAAGTGGGTCATTGCTGTAGCATCTCGCGAAGGATCGCATACGCTTATTATGTATTCCGAGAATCGTATTCCCCGCAAATTAATAAATTTGCGCAACTTTTCCAACATCTTGGGTTTTGTTATCGAAGTGGTATATACGCCAGGATCTACGTCGGGTTTACCACTCTTATTTCTACGTGCAAACTGCACGTTGCTCACATTTTCCATTTTCACTTCCGCGGCATGGTTGTTGGCAAAAACACTTCCTCCGTAATTATTCTCCACAATAACAACAAATACAGCGTGGCGAAAAGATAACATTTGTTGAAGAGCTTGAATGTGTCGGACCAGATAAATTCCTTGTTGTGCGTCTCTATTACAATCCGTAGCTTCAATTCCAACAATCTATTAAATTACGCGTACGCTCGCATTAGACGTTATAAAAAAATACAAAGAAAATGGATGCATATAATTTTCGGGATAGTATTGACGAATGGGGAATAGAAGAGCACGGTAGTGCGGGTATGTGGTTACAAAAACAATATGAAACACAAATTGACGAAACCTTTGATGAAAGTGATAAATTTGGAAAGGGAAAAGAGGGAAAAGAGGGAAAAGAGGGAAAAGAGGGAAAAGAGGGAAAAGAGGGAAAAGAGGGAAAAGAGGGAAAAGAGGGAAAAGAGGGAAAAGAAGGGGAAAGAACAAATAAATCACATAATGTTGCGGTGGTGGATGAGCATGGTATTATTAGGTTACGCTCTACGCTTGATTTTGTACAGCAATTGGTACGTAGTAGCGAAGAGGAGATCAATGCGTTAATAGGTATTGGTATGGATTTGCTTAACAGGGAGTCGCACCGATCAAGGATACCAGGAGATACTATTGATAACTTGATGAAGAAACGGTGTAGAGAATTTGCGGAATATACTAATCTTTGTGATATGTATCGCAACACTGTGACAACAACAATGGTGAAGGAAGGAGGATATGGAACCGAAAGACTTAGATTACATGTAAAGCGGAAAGCACTGGACATATACAAAGACATATACAATATCCGCATATGTATTGTTTTTTGTTTGGTTGCGGAATGTGAAGCTATGCAACGGCTTGTACGTTTGGGTAAGTTTGTATCACTCCGTAAATTTCGGTGTGATTTGCGATATCACCCTATACCCAAAGCGACATTTGATGAATATTTGCACATCACCAAGATACTACGAACGACATTTTTGACAGCACAAATGACAGCTCGTCATTTTATAAAAGTGTTGTGTGCGACGACTCCATGTGGAGTGCATAGAGGAATATTAGAAATTGTGAAACCAGCACGAGGAATAGAAGCACAAAGGCTATCGCAAGACATTGATAGAGATGTACAGAAAAGGGTACTGCTTGAAAGCGAAGATAGTGAATATGATTATGGATGTGGTGAGAGTGATGATGATAATGTCGTTGGGCAGAGCGAATGGGATTAACATATAAAATTATACGTACGATCATTTCGTTTTCGGAATATACGGCGGAAAGTATTGCGTAATCGGAATGCGTTCCTTGTCCACAAGGGTCGATGGTAATATACACCGTATTAAATATTCTGCCCTTCAAGTCTACAATAAAATTGATTCCACTGTTTGTCTTCATCCGCTTCAATTCCATCAGCATGTGTTTGGAAAAGTATGGTTGTACTGAAGAGTCTGCACTCACTCCACCCAGTTCCATAAGCGCGATATCTGGATCATCCTTCAACATTTCAAATATTTGCTCGTATTCGTGTTCGTCATGCCAATGCGGAAGTTCACCGCGACGGTGTTGGCATACTTTCTTCACTCCTTTTTCTAGACATCTACGACAAATGGTAGAGTATTCAATTTGACGGAACATTGGGGTCCCGTCAGGAGCCTTTTGGGACAAAAGCTTTGTGAAGAAATTGTTTGGTTCTCCGTAGGTGGATATACCTATCATAATACTTCCTTTCTTTACCATGATTGGGAGGATCACCTTGGCAAAAGGTTTGTGTGGAACGTAGGCCATTTCATCCACAATCACCACATCACTACCCTTACCACGAAGGGTCTGTACATTTTAAACAATAAGTGTGAGTATTTTTTACACACAAAAAAATGGAAAAAAAAAACAAAATACGAAACTAATGGTGGGTTGGGTTAGGTTGGTTAGTTTGATGGTTATGGCGAGTATAATGGCGGGTTGACGGGATAGTAATGATAATTTGTTAAAGGGTATTTTGGGACGCAAAAAATACTTTTATTTTTTTTTAGCTCGCATACTCGCTATAAGTTTCCATAATACCTGCCTTGATATAAAACGAATCAAAGAAAACCCGATACGGAGTGGTAAAGTATACAAGAAAACGGGAAAAAAAAGAAACGCACCTACGAGATTAAAATTACCGCCGTTACAAAATTAAAACATTCACGCGCACGGTTTTAGTTACCATTGCCCGATTGAAACCACGGACGTCAAAGGTACTACTTGTACATTTATCCCCCTTCCGCAAACGCTGGAAAATGTTTATACCGGGTCTGTATATGAGACGTTGAGAGATTACTTTAGGGAAGATCAGGATATTGATCCTACATTAAGAGCTTCTTCTCAGGTGGAGATTCGAAACTTCTTCCGCAAATGTAGTTTTTACTCTCCTGAACAACATGACCATTTGCGGAAGGAGGATAAACGTGGATATGATGTACTTGATATGGGTATTATGGGGAGTGAAAATGGTAATGGTAAAAAAATAGACAGATGCATGGTTTGGATAGAGAAAGGAAGTAATAACCGTGTTAATGACAACCTGTATTTTTGGTTTTCGAGTTGCTCGGATCCTAAACACAAAAAGAATGTGCGTGTCAAGTTGTTGATGTTTGAATGGTTTGTGGGACCTTCAAGGCTCACGCGCGAAGAAATGGAGGCAACAAAAATAAAGGGAAAAAAAAGTCGGGTTAGGCCTCGCCAATTGAGGAACACTTGCGGAAATCGTCTTTGTATTAACCCTTTCCATTTAAAGTGTATACCAGACTTGCCCAAAGATATCCCTTGGATACCAAGAGTACGCAATGTGTATAAAAGTGTGGAAAGAGTAGAAATAGAGGAAAATTCTGTTCCTAAAAAAAAGCGGAGAATATATGTCTTCAATTCTGCAGAATTGGTGGCAGATACAAGAACGAGGGAAACGAAAACCAAAATGTTACAACAAGCACAGAGAAATACCGTATATTTACTGAACGGCGTTATTTTCTGAATGCAAATTAAATTTATTGTTATAAATCACCAATCACCATAATATCATGTTTTTTTATTTAACGCAAGAACGCTGTCCAAAATTGAACAACTTTCTCTCTGCTTTAGCACAGCTATTTTCACGATATTTGGTATGATATTCGCACTGCGTGTTGGAGTCATATTGTAGATAATGTTGAGCAACCAACATTGCGCCGATACCGGTGCACACCAGCTTAACGAGCACATCTTGGCCCCATTCGCGCCCTTTTTCAATGAAGAGAAACACCGCACCTAACTTAAATTGTAGTAAAGAAAGTGCGAGAACTCCACATGAGACTCCACTGCGGTCCTATCTGTCATTACGATATCCATGGTATTCGTGTACTCACGCAACCATTGCAATACCTCCACGTGGTTTCTAGCAGCCGCACAACATATCGACTTATTCCAATGGCAACCATTTTCTATCGCCCACTGCAACACCTCCATATGCCCTCCTTGTGCAGCCTTATAACATGTAAATTCATTCCAAGGGCAGCCAT